>Ga0075522_10001752_pt1 | contig 16440 bp, 13 predicted proteins | sample NGEPerA_FD_74796 | JGI IMG/M metagenome (GOLD analysis project Ga0075522, IMG submission 74796) | Arctic peat soil microbial communities from the Barrow Environmental Observatory site, Barrow, Alaska, USA - NGEE PermafrostL2-A | ecosystem: Environmental > Terrestrial > Soil > Wetlands > Peat ... | reverse complement strand
TGGTTGAGATCGCCGATTTTATTCTCGCACCCGCCAAGCAGAAGTTATGCACCGCGCGCCGGCGCGCGGTGCATAACTTCTGCTTGGCGGGTGCGAGAATAAAATCGGCGATCTCAACCACTTCGGCCACGCCGCTCCAAGCATTTTTCGCTTCCAGAGCACGGCTTTTGATGTCGCCGTCACCGCCATAGAAAATCAGGCGGAAAGCACCGCGCATGGCGTGGATGGCGTCGCGCGAAAGCCCGCGCCGCTTCAGCCCGATGAGATTCAGGCCCGCCAGTTCGGCATGATCGCCGAACGCCATCGCGTAAGGGATTACGTCGCGATTGACGCCGGTCAGTCCGCCCACCATCGCGCCCTTGCCTACCCGGCAGAATTGCTGGACCGCCGAAAGGCCGCCAAAGATCACGCCGTCGCCGATCTGCGAATGGCCGCCTAGCGCGACCGAATTGGCGAACGTGACATCGTCGCCCACCACGCAGTCATGGCCGACATGGCTGCCGGCCATGAAGTAGCCGCGGTCTCCCACCCGGGTGATGCCTTTGTCCTTGCGGCTGCCGCAATTCATGGTCACCAATTCGCGCAGCACGCAATCGGACCCGATCGCGAGCCTTCCTTCGGGAAAGTCATTGCCGCGGATCTGGCCCTCACCGCCCAATACGGCGCCGGGATGCGCCACGGTGCGCTCGCCCAATTCCGTCACACCCTTTATCACCACATGGGACAAGAGTCTGACGCCGTCGTTCAAAGTGACGCGCGAACCCACCATGCAGAAAGGGCCGATCTCGACGTCCGCGCCCAGCCGCGCGCCGTCCTCAACGAGCGCGGTCGGATGAATTGTCATCTCTGCCTTCCGCGCCGTCAAAGATCGTGGCGCTGAATTCGGCTTCAGCGCAAAGTGTGTCGCCGACAAAAGCCTGGCCCTCAAACCGCCATACTGATCCGCGCCGCCTCAGGGCCTTGACCGGCATGCGCAGCATGTTGCCCGGGTGCACGGGCTTTCTGAAGCGCGCCTTCTCGATGGTCATGAAATAGACCATGCTCTTCTCGCGTTCGACGCCCAGGCCGTGCATCACCACCGCGCCGGCAGTCTGGGCCATTGCTTCCACGATCAGGACGCCAGGCATCACGGCATAATCGGGGAAATGCCCCTGGAAATAGGGCTCGTTGATGCTCACGGCCTTCCACCCCGTCGCGCTTTCCAGCTTCACGATGTCGGTGAGCCGTTCCACCAGCAACATGGGGGGCCGATGCGGCAGCAATTTCTTGATCTGCTCGACATCGAGCGTGGTGGCATCGAGCCCAGCAACATCGCGTGAAGTGTCAGTCATCGCCATCCCGCTTGCGGCGCCGAATCAACTGGCCCACCGCATGAATCTCCCTCAGCCAATCTCTTATAGGCTTTGCCGGAATGCCGCCATAATCCTTGCCCCCTTCGAGCACCTGGCCGGAGACCATGGCGCTGCGCCCGGCGAGCCGGGCGCCCGGCCCGATCGTCGAATGATCGGCAATGGCCACTTGCCCGCCCACGACAACAAAATCGCCGATCGTACAACTTCCCGCGATACCCATCTGGGAGACCAGCACCACATGGCGGCCGACCTGAACATTGTGGCCGATCTGAACCAGGTTATCGATCTTGGTGCCTTCGCCGATCACGGTATCGCCCAAGGCGCCGCGGTCGATGGTGGTGGCGGCGCCGATCTCGACGTCATCCTGGATAATCACCCGCCCGAGCTGGGGAATCCTCACATGACCCGCCGGGGACGAAACAAAACCAAAACCGGACTGGCCGATCGCGGCGCATGGCAGGACTATCACCCGATCGCCCACATAGGCATGCGTGATCGAAACATTGTTGCCGATCTCGCAGTCATGACCGATGGCCACGCCGGGGCCGATCACGGCGTTGGCGCCGATCTGGACGCGGTCGCCGATCTCCGCGCCGGGACCAATCACGGCGCCGGGACCGATCATCACGTCCTTGCCCAGCTTCACATCCCGCGAAATCAATTCCTTCTGTGTCCATTTTGCTTGGGATGCGCCGGGATAGAACAGCGCTGCGATGGCGGCAAAAGCATGAGACACTGACTTGACGGGAACCAGCACCGTGCCTTGCGGTGCATTTGCCGGCACATTTTTCAACGCCACCAAGCAGACGCCAGCATGGCTTCGCGCGAATACGGGAGCAAGCTCGCGGCCACCCGAGTAGAAAGTCAGATGTCTGGGCCCCGCTCCTTCCAGGCCGGCGAGATCCTCGATCGCCACCGCGCCGTCCGCCGCCGCAGGAAGCGCTGCGCCGGCATGCCGACAAATCTCGGCCAGCGTGAAGGGGCCGCGATTGTCATAAAAACGAGGGTCGGCCATCGGGGTCTGGGCCTCGTGGTGCGCTTTCTATTTCTTCGGCGCCGTGGGAGCCGCGGCAGGCGCGGCGCCGGTGGGCGCAGCCACCAGATCGACTTTCAAGGAAGGTAGTTTCTGGTTCAACTGCTCGATCGCAGGCATGGTGATGTCGAAGGCGGCGACCGCCTGGGGTGAAGCATAAACCACGGCGTTCTTATCTATGATGAGGTTGGCGCCGCGCTGCTGCATGAGGGTTTGCAGGATCGGCTCAAGCGCCTGGGCGATGGTCTGCTGTGCCTTCATGAAGCCGCCCTGGATCATCTGTTCCTTCTTCTGGGCGGCCGCTTGCAAGCCATTCTGCTTGGCGTCGAAATCAGCGATCTTTTTGGCTTTGGCGTCGGCGCCGAGGATGGCGACGTCCTGCTGCAGCTTCTGCGCCTCGGCCTGCAGCGCTTTCTGCTGCCCGGCAATCTCGGCCTTGGCCTGGTTGCCATAGGCTTCGATCTGACGCGCCACATCCTGGCCAACTTTGGAAAAGCGGATGATGGCCTGGCGGTCGATCAGCAGCATCTTGAGCTGCTGCTGCGGAGGCGGTGGCGGATTGGCGGCCAGCGCGGGCAGCGCACCGGCCCCGAGAAAACCAAGAATAAGAAGGACCTTTTTCATCGTCAGAATCCTGTTCCAGCGGAGAAGTGAAGTATCTGGGGCCTGTCATAATAGGTCTTGACGTAAGGCAGACCGAGATCGATTTGCAGAGGACCGAAGGGCGATCTCCAGCCCAGGCTGATGCCGGCGGAGGCGCGGAAGGCGAAATTGTCGACCACGCAGGATTGGACTGTACAGGCGCGCTGGACATTTTGCACCTGGCCCAGCGTGCCGAAATCGGTGAAGAGGCCCAGCGAAACACCATAGCTTTCCGGCAGCAGGCTGGGCAGCCGCGCCTGGAATGTGCCGATGGCATGGGCGTCGCCACCCAAGGCGCCGGTATTGACAGGCGAATCGAGATCACGGGGGCCGATACCCGCCAGCGCGAAGCCCCTGAATGAGTCGCCGCCATCGAAATACCGCTGATTGATGGGCAGGATCGAGCCGTCATAGCTCTGGATGATGCCGGCACGGAGGGTGAGCGAAGCGATCACCGCGCCGCCGAAGGCGGGACGGTAGCCGGAGAAAACCGCATCGCTCTTGAGGTAGCGCAGATTGCCGCCGAAGCCGGCGAAACCCTGGGTGAAAGAGAAGGCCTCGCCAGTGGTCGGTTTCAGCACATCGTCGAGATTGGAGAAGCCATAGGTGAAGCCGAGGATGCTGCCGTACGTCCTGCCCTGGGCGAGCAAGACTTCCAAAGGCGCGCCAGAGAAGGGATAGATATAGTTGATCTGATACGAGTAGCGCAGTTGCACCGTGGAATATTCCGAAATGGGGAAGGTCGTTCGAGCCACGGCGCCAATCTGGTCGCTGGAATAGGTCGCCTGGATGTAATCGGTCTGCGATTCGTAAAGATCGAAGCCTGCCGCCAGCGGCCGGTCCAGAAAATAGGGCTCGGTGAAGCTCAGCTGATAAAGCTTGGCGATCTGCGATATCGACAGTGAAGCCTTCAGATACTGGCCGCGGCCGAACAGATTCTGTTCGGTATAGCTGAACTCGCCGGTGAGCTGCTGGACCGAGGAATAACCCACGCCCAATTGCAGCTGGCCGGTGGATTGTTCGGTGACATTGACGGTGACGTCGGTGCGATCGGGCGCGCTGCCGGGCGTGTTCTTGACTTCAACGTCCTTGAAGAAGCCAAGCCCGCGGATGCGGCTGCGCGAACGATCCATCAACACGCGATTGAAGGCGTCACCTTCCACCAGGCGAAATTCGCGGCGGATCACCTTGTCCAAGGTGCGGGTGTTGCCCACGATGTTGATCTTGCCGATATAGACGCGCGGCCCCTGCTCGATATCGAAGATCAGGTCGATGGTGTTGTTGTTGCGGTTGCGGGCGATGCGCGGATGCACTTCGGCAAAGGCATAGCCCTTGGTGCCGGCGGCGTTGGTGAGCGCATCGATGGCTTTCTGCACCGAGTCAGCGTCATAGATCTCACCACTCTTGATCGGCACCATCGGGCGCAGCGCCTGCGGCGCCAGTTCCTTGATCTTGGAATTGATCTCGATCTTGCCGATGCGATAGCGCGGGCCTTCATTGACGGTAAAGGTGACATAGAAATCCCTGCGATTCTGGCCCAGCTGGGCCACCGCGCTCACCACCGTGAAATCGGCATAGCCATGATTGACGTAGAAGCGGCGCAATTGCTCGCGGTCGAAGGCCAGGCGGTCGGGATCATAATTGTCGTTGCTGGCGAGAAATTTGTACCAGGCACTCTCTTCCGTGGCGATCTGACCCTTCAAAGCCGACGCGTCATAGACCTTGTTGCCGATGAAATTGATGCGGGCGATGCCGGTGGTGGGGCCTTCGGTGATCGAGAAGATCAAATCCACGCGATTCTGCGGGCGCTGGATGATCTGCGGATCGACGCGCGCGGCGAATTTGCCGTTGCGGCGGTAAAGCTCGATGATGCGCTGGATGTCGGCTTCGACGCGGGCGCGGGTGAAGGTCTCGCGCGGCTTGATCTGCACTTCCTTGGTGAGGTCCTTGGTCGAGACCTTGTCGTTGCCTTCGAACACCACCTGGTTGAGGATGGGATTCTCGACCACCTGGATCGCCAAGGTGCCGTTGTTGAAATTGATCTTCACGTCCGAGAACAGGCCGGTGCCGAACAAGGCTTTCAAGGCCGTGTCCACATTGGCCGGATCGTAGGCGTCGCCCTCGCGGATGTTCACATAGGTGAGCACGGTGCCCGGCTCGACGCGCTGGGTGCCGCTCACCGTGATGCGCTGGATGACGCGCTGAGGCTGGGCAGGGGTTTGCGGTGTCGCCGCGGGAGCCTGCGGGTTGGTGCGCTGGGCATTCAGCTCCTGGGCGCGGGCATCGGCGCCGGGGCGCAATTGCGCAGCTGCCGGCGCGGCGAACATTGCCAGGCACAGCGTCGCGGAGGTCGCGCGCAGAACCGCTTTATAGTTGCTGATGGTCCGCATTCCCCGCCGGCCGTTGCTCATTCATAAGGCGCCCACCGGCGGCCAAAGTTTCAGAAAAGATTCAGGCGAGCCAAGTCGTTCCATGTGGTCAGGAGGACAAGCCCCAGGACCAAAACCAGCCCAAGCCGAAATCCGACGTCTTGGGCCCGCTCACCCAGCGGGCGCCCCAAAACAGCTTCGCATGCATAGTACAGAAGATGTCCGCCGTCGAGCAATGGAATCGGAAAAAGGTTTGCGAACCCAATACTTACGGAAAGTACAGCCGCCAATTGGAGCAGCGCCAGAAAGCCGTAGGCCGCCACCTGGCGCGTCATTTTGGCGATGCCCAGAGGCCCCCTGAGCTGGTCGGCGCTGGCATAGCCGCGCACCATCTGCGCCACGCCCTGGACCGTGGTGTGGATGATGTCCCAGGTTTCCACACAGGCAGCGCCGAAGGCACTTGGGACGCTGTAATATTCCGTCGTGATCGGTGCGGTTGTGGACGGGCGGACCCCGATCACCACATTGGTACCCATGTCGCCCAGAACATCGCGCATCTTTGCCGCGTGCGGCATCACATGAACGCTGAGGGGCCGGCCAGCCCGGATGAGGTCGATGGCGAGAGTCTGGCCGCCGCTCACCGAAATGATCTCGGGCATCTGTTCGAAATCGGTAATGCGCGTGCCGTCTATGGCGCTGACACGATCGCCAGCCTTGATGCCGGCGGTTTCCGCCGGGCTGCCTTTCACCACATCGCCGATGATGGGGGCGACCACGGTGTGGCCATTGTGAAGGATCACACCGGTGAAAAGAAGTATGGCCAGGATGAAATTGGCGAAAGGTCCCGCTGCCGCCACCGCGGCGCGCTGCCAGACCGGCTTGAACGCTAGTGTGCGCGCGCGCTCGGCCTCGCTCAGATTCGATTCCGCCGCGCGGTCGGGGATGGACGCCGCGTTGGCGTCGCCCGCGAACTTCACATAGCCGCCGACCGGCAGCCAGCTGATCTTCCAGCGCGTGCCGCTTTTGTCGGTCCAGCCGAAAATCTCCCGGCCGAAACCCACCGAAAAGACATCCACCCTCACGCCGCAGGCGCGCGCCACCAGGAAGTGGCCCAGCTCATGGAAGAACACCACCAAAGTGATGACGAACAGGAAGGCGGGCAGACCCAGCGGGGTCCAGAGCACAAGGCTGCGCAGGGCATCGAGCATAGGTACCTCTTACATCCCCACCCGTTGACAAATTTCTTCCGCCAGCACCCTCGCCCGCGCATCGGTTCCCAGCACGGTGGAAAGGTCATAGGCGCGGCCATTGGCGCTGCCGACGACATCGGCGTTTAAAGTCTCGCCCACCACTTTGGGAATATCGAGAAAACCGATTCGGTGATCCAGGAATGCCTGCACGGCAATCTCATTGGCGGCATTGAGCACCGTAGGAGCAAGTCCGCCGGAACGCAAAGATTCGATGGCCAAACCCAATGCCGGGAACCGGTCATGGGACGGCGCATGGAACACCAGCTGCCCCAGCTTGGTGAGATCCAGCCGCCGCGACGGTGATGCAATGCGCCTGGGCCACGCCAAGGCGTGCGCGATGGGCGTGCGCATGTCCGGCGCCGAAAGATGCGCCATGGTGGTGCCGTCGCCATAGCTCACTAGGCAATGCACCACCGACTGGGGATGCACCACCACGTTCAACTTGTCCGGCGGCAGCGCGAACAGGAAATGCGCCTCGATCAGCTCCAGTCCCTTGTTCATCAGAGTGGCGCTGTCGAGTGAGATTTTGCGGCCCATCGCCCAGTTGGGATGGGCGACCGCCTGCTCCACCGTAGCCTCGCGCATCTTTTCCAGCGGCCATTCGCGGAACGGGCCGCCCGAGGCGGTGATGGTGACCATTTCCACTTCCGAGGCATCGCCGGAACCCAGCACCTGGAAGATGGCGTTATGCTCGGAATCCACCGGGATGACCGAGGCGCCCGATTGCTCCAGCGCATCGCGGAACACTGCGCCTGCCGCCACAACGCATTCCTTGTTCGCCAGCGCCACCAGCACGCCGCGGTTGATGGCGGCAAGCGCGGGCTCGATCGCCGCCGCGCCCATGATGGCCACCATCACGAAATCCGATTTGAGACCAGCCGCCGCGATCACCGCGTCACGGCCGGCTGCGCCTTCGATGCCAGCGCCGGAAAGGCCGGCTTTGAGTTCGCCGTACAATTCGGGATCGCCGATCACGGCGCGGAGCGGGCGGAATTTCTTCGCCTGCTCGATCAAAAGCGCCACATTGCTCTGCGCGGTCAGCGCCGCCAGGGGAAAAGCATCGCCACCATAGATTTTGCGCGCATGCGCGATCACATCCAGTGTGTTGACGCCGATAGAGCCGGTCGAACCCAGGACGGTCACGCTACGATGGATGACGTCCTTGAGGGACGGCGCCTCGTCGAAGGTCTTGGTGGCGGCGATGGGTCTCATGCCGCGACCCCGAACAGGGGATTGAATCCCGCCAGAAATACCAAAAGCGCCATTGCGAGGGCGGCAGCCAGGGTGGAATCCATGCGATCCAGGACCCCGCCATGGCCCGGGATCATGGCGCCGGAATCCTTGATGCCGAAGCGGCGCTTGACGAAACTTTCAAACAGGTCGCCGGCATGAGCGGTGACGCTGAACAAGAGTCCGAACAACCCCGCTTGCCAGGCTGAGCCGCCCAGGAACCAGATGAAAGCCGCGAAGATCAGTGCCGCGGTGACGCTGCCGCCGATGGTGCCAGCCCAGGTCTTGGAGGGCGAAAGCACTGGCGCCATGCGCGGGCCGCCGATCAGATTGCCAAAGATCAGCGCGCCCGAATCCGTGGCCCACACGATCAGGAACATGCCTACGATGACCATAGCGCCGCGCGGCTCGAAAGCGCGCAAGGCCACAAGCGCCAAAGCGGGCAATCCCAGATAGAGAATGCCGATCGCCTGCCACACGGGATGAATGTGCCGTCCCTGGGCGAGCTTCCAAGCAACGCCCGCGCCGGCTGCCAGGACGATCAGCGGGATCCAAATCTGCCGCGTCACCAGCATAGACGTGACGGCAAGCGCTATCGAAACGGCATTGACCGCCGCTTCGAAGTGATAGAGCCGGCCCTTGCTCACCATGCGGTGCCATTCCCACGCGGCGGCGATACTGATCGCCACGACCAGGGCGGCAAAAAAAGGCGGCGCCGAGAACAAGACCCCGATCGCCACCGCCGCCAGGGCCAAGCCGAATAACGGACGGGTGACCCAGTCCATGTTCCAGCGGATGGCGCGATAGCCAGGCGCATGCTGATGATGCACGCTGGTCACGCCACCGCTTCCGAATTGAGGGCGCCGAAGCGGCGTTCGCGGGCGGCGAAGCTCTGCAGCGCCTTCAACAGTTCGACCTGGCCGAAATCCGGCCACAGCGTGTCCACGAACAGCAATTCCGCATAGGCCGATTGCCAGAGAAGAAAGTTGGAAAGACGCCGCTCGCCCGAGGTGCGGATCACCAGATCCGGTTCCGGCAGCGCGCTGGTGAATAGCCGAGTGGAAAAAAGCTCCGGCGTGATGGTTTCGGGATCGAGACGTCCTTCGGCCGCGGCCCGCGCCAATTCGCGGGCGGCGGCGGCAATCTCTTCCTGGCCGCCATAATCGAACGCGAAGGTAAGATTGAGCCCCGTGTTCTGGGCGGTGCGGTTTTCGGAATCCAGGATCATCTGGTGGATGTCGCTGGCGACCCGGCCGCGATGACCGATGATGCGCATGCGCACATTGCGCTCAACCAGCTCGTCCATGTCGTTGCGGAAATAGCTGCGGAACAGGCCCATCAGGGCGCCAACTTCCGCCTTGGGGCGCTTCCAATTCTCGCTGGAGAAAGCGAACAAGGTAAGATTGGGCAGCCCGATATCGCAGGCGGCGCGCACCGTCTCGCGCACCGCGTTCATGCCCGCAAGATGGCCTGCCTCGCGCGGGAGATGGCGCTTGCGCGCCCAGCGTCCATTGCCGTCCATGATGATGGCGACGTGGCGGGGAAGAATCTGCGGCAGCTCGCCCAAGGAAATCTCCATGCCTGATCAGACCTGCATGATTTCCTGCTCCTTGGTATGGAGCGTGGTGTCGATGTCCTTGACGTGGGAATCCGTGAGCTTCTGCAGCTCATCGCCCTTGGTGCGGTGCTCGTCCTGGCCGATTTTGTGATCCTTCTCCAGCTTCTTAAGCAGCTCCATGCCGTCGCGCCGCACATTGCGCACGGCGACCCGAGCGGCTTCGGCATATTTTGAGGCGAGTTTGGAAAGCTCCTTGCGCCGTTCCTCGTTGAGTTCGGGAAGCGGGATGCGCAGCAATTGTCCATCCATCTGGGGATTGAGGCCCAGCCCCGCGTCGCGGATCGCCTTGTCCACCGCCTTGGCCAGGCCCTTGTCCCAGACCTGGACCGTGAGCATGCGCGCTTCGGGGGCGGAGACGGTGCCCACCTGGGTGATCGGCACCATATTGCCATAGGCTTCGACCGACACGGGATCGAGCAGCGCCGGTGACGCCCGGCCGGTTCTGAGGCCCCCGAACTCGCTTTTCAGCGTGGTCACGGCACCGTTCATCCGCCGGTTCATTTCATCCTTATTGTAAGCGTCCGCCATGTTCCTCGCCTCGGCAGCCCCGGGCTTAAATGCTAATCCAAACCGCGCCCAGAGCTTTTCTTATTTTTCCGTGATGATCGTCGCCCGGCCCTGGCCTCGCAGCACCTGGGCCAAGGCACCCCGGTCGTGCAACGAAAAGACCAGGATCGGGATGCCATTCTCGCGTGACAGCGAAATGGCCGACGCATCCATTACTGCAAGATCCCGTGCTAACACCTCGTGATAGCTCAAAGATTCGTACCTTACAGCGTCAGGGTACTTTTTCGGGTCAGCACTGTAAACACCGTCAACCTGGGTCGCCTTCAGCAACGCATCACAGTTCATCTCGGCCGCCCGCAAGGCGGCCGCGGTATCGGTGGTGAAGAACGGGTTCCCGGTTCCCGCGGCGAAGATCACCACCCGGCCCTTCTCCATATGGCGAATCGCACGGCGCCGGACATAGGGCTCGCAGACGCTACTCATGGGGATGGCGGACTGAACCCGGCTGGCCAGGCCCGTGCGCTCCAGAGCCGCCTGCATGGCCAGCGCGTTCATCACCGTCCCCAGCATGCCCATATAGTCGGCGGTGGCCCGGTCGATGCCCTTGGCGGCGCCCGCCAGGCCGCGGAAAATGTTCCCACCGCCGATCACCATGCAGATCTGGCTGCCGCTATCGGCCGCTTCCTTCACGTCGCTGGCGATGCGGTCCACCGTGCCGACGTCGATGCCGAAATTGCTCTCGCCCATCAATGCCTCGCCCGAGACCTTGAGCAGCACGCGGGCATATCGAGGCGTGGTCAGCATTTGCGGGCTCCTATCAGCGCGTGCCCGCCATCTGGGCGACTTCGTCGGCGAAGTCGCTTTCCACTTTTTCGATGCCTTCGCCCACCTGGAAGCGGACAAAGCCTTCGACCATGATGGGCGCGCCCAGTTCCTTGGCGGCTTTCTCAAGCACTTTGCCGACCTGGGTCTCGCCATCGATCACGAAGGTCTGGGAAAGCAGCACCGTGTCCTCGTAGAATTTGCGCATCCGCCCTTCCATCATCTTCTCGATGACATTGTCGGGCTTGCCGGATTGTTTCGCCAATTCCCATTGCACATTGCGCTCACGCTCGACCACATCCTTGGAAAGATGTTCGGACGTGATGGCCAGCGGCGAAGCCGCCGCCACATGCATGGCGATCTGCTTGGCGAGCGCCGAGAGCTTGGCCTGATCGGCGGTGGATTTGAGCGCCACCAGCACGCCGATCTTGCCCAGTTCGGGCGAGGCGGCGTTGTGGACATAGGCCGCGACCACGCCGGGATCAACCGAAAGAGCCACGGTGCGGCGCACGCTCATATTCTCGCCGATCTTGGCCACCAGTTCGGTGAGCGTCTGCTGCACATTGCTGTTGCCGTGCTTGGCGGCCAGCAGCTTCTCCAGGTCGCCGCCTTCTTTCAGCGCCAGGTCCGCGGCCGACTTGACGAAGCTCTTGAACTCCTCATTGCGGGCAACGAAGTCGGTTTCCGCATTCACTTCCACCAGCGCGCCGGCATTCTTGCCCACGGCGACGCCCACCAGCCCCTCGGCGGCGGCACGCCCGGCCTTCTTGGCGGCCTTGGAAATGCCTTTCTTGCGCAGCCAATCGATGGCGGCTTCCATCTCGCCATTGGTTTCGCTCAACGCGGCCTTGCAATCCATCATGCCGGCGCCGGTCTTGTCGCGCAGATCCTTCACCATGCTCGCGGTGATGTTCGCCATTTCAGTCTCCATTCAAGGTCCCGCGGGAAAACGCGGAACCGCAACCCATGAAAATCAGGCGCCCGCTTGGGCAGGCACTTCGGTCACATGGCTGGATATGTCTTCGATCTGTTCCGCCGCCCCGACATCGACGCCGGCTTCGGTCTGACCCTGGCCCAGGCCATCAATGATGGCGCGCGCCGCCAGGTCGCAATAAAGCGCGATGGCGCGGGAAGCGTCGTCATTACCGGGGATCGGATAGGCGATGCCGTCGGGATTGGAGTTGGAATCCAGAATCGCCGTCACGGGAATGTTCAGCTTCTTGGCTTCGGCGATGGCGATGGCTTCCTTGTTGGTGTCGATCACGAACAGCATGTTCGGAAGGCCGCCCATTTCCTTGATGCCGCCCAAGGCACGTTCCAGTTTGTCCTGCTCGCGCAGGAGGCCCAGAAGTTCCTTCTTGGTGAGACCCGATTGCTCGGCGCTCGACAGTGTCTCTTCGATGGTGCGCAGACGCCGGATCGAATTGCTGATGGTCTGCCAGTTGGTGAGCGTGCCGCCCAACCAGCGGTGATTGACATAATATTGGGCGCAGCGTTTGGCCGCGGCAGCGACCGGGTCGGACGCTTGGCGCTTGGTGCCCACGAACAAAATGCGGCCACCCGAAGCCGCGACATCTCTCAGAGCAACCAGCGCCTGATGCAACAGCGGCACGGTCTGGGTGAGGTCCATGATGTGGATGTCGTTGCGGGCGCCATAGATGTAGGGCGACATTTTCGGATTCCAGCGCTGCTGGCGGTGGCCGAAATGGGCGCCGGACTCGAGCAGTCCGCGCATGGAAAATTCTGGCAAAGCCATGGATTCAGTCTCCTTTACCGGTTGGCCAGACGCGCGGGTTATCCCTTTTTGGGGACACCGGACGGGGACGCCGGAACACCCGGCGAAACCCACCCACGCGTGCGAGATGGCGGGCTTATAGGGTCTCCGGCCAAGCCTGACAACCCTGCTTTGCGCCCCAAAAGGGCCTTTTCTGGGCTCTCCCGTGTTAAGGAACCTTATGGAAAGCCCATTTCGCGCCGTTCTCAGCCAGCTCTATCCCAATCGCATCGTGGAAGTGGCCAGCCTTGGGTTGGATCGTCCCGGCCTGATCCCGCTCTGGTTCGGGGAAAGCGATCTGGTGACGCCCAAATTCATCCGCGATGCCGCTGTGAAGGCGCTCGACGACGGCAAGACGTTTTATACCTGGGCGCGGGGCATCCCCGAGCTGCGCGATGCCATCGCCGCCTTCCATCAAAGGACCATCGGGGTGCCGATCGATCCCGAACGCGTCACCGTGCCGGGCGCGGCCATGCTGTGCATCGCCATGGCGCTCTCCTGCGTGGTGGAAAAGGGCGACAATGTCGTGATCCTCGCCCCGGTCTGGCCCAACATCTTCCACGCCGCCCAAGTGGCGGGCGCCGAAGTCCGGCTGGTGCGGCTGGACGAGGATTGGACGGCCGGGCATTGGCGGCTCGATCTCGACAAATTGTTCGGCGCCTGCGACGGCCGCACCCGGGCGATATTCATCTCCACGCCCAACAATCCCACTGGCTGGATGGCGTCCAGGGATGAGCAGCAGACGATCCTGGATTTTGCCCGCGACAAGGGCATCGCCATCATCAGCGACGAAGTCTATGGCACCCTCATCTACGATGGCACGCCGCACGCGCCATCCTTCCTCCAGATCGCCGGCGACACCGATCCGGTTTTTGTCATCAACAGCTTCTCCAAGCCTTGGGCGATGACGGGCTGGCGCATCGGCTGGCTCACCCATCCCAAGACCCTGGCCGACGCGATGCGGATTCTGTCGCCGGCGGCGAACACCGGCACCACCAGCTTCAACCAGTATGGGGCGCTGGCGGCGCTCAGCCCCAAGGGTGACGAATTCCGCGAAAGCCTGCGCCAGCGCTGCGAGGCAAACCGCGAGCTGGTGCAGGATTTCATCGCCCGCCAGAATCGGGTGCGATGGATGAAACCGGAAGGCGCCTTTTATGGCTTCCTCCATGTCGACGGCTTGAACGACAGCATGGCGCTGGCGCGCGATCTGGTGCTCCAGGCCAATGTGGGCACCGCGCCTGGCTCGGCCTTTGGCTTGGGCGATCCGCGTGACGAATCCTATGTGCGCGTCTGCTTCGCCCGCGACGCCGAGGGTCTGAGCGAAGGGCTGAAGCGCATCGAGACGATGCTGGCGGCGACTTAGACCGCTTCGACGGATATCACGCCCGGGATCGCGGCAATGTTGCTGCGCAGGGTCGCCGTCACCGTATGGCGCTTGTTGAGCGCGATCTCCACTTCCTCGCTGGGCCCGCTGGGCACCACGAAACTCACCAATCCCTTGCCCGGCTGCATCAATTGGGCAGCGATGGCCGAAAGCGGCGCGGCCGATTCCAGCCGCACCACCATCCCCTCGCCCGCATTGGCCGCGGCTTGGTCGAGATCGGTGATCGAGGCGGCGCGCAGTTTCAATTCGTCGCCGTCCCAGTCGGCGCTGGCGGTGATCACCAGGCTCTTGCCCGCCTCCAAGAGCGGCCGGCTCGCCGCCAGCACTTCGGGAAACAGCATCACTTCGAACATGCCCGTAGGATCAGAGAAGGAAACAAACGCATACATCTGGTCGTTGCGGCCGCGCCGTTCCGATTTCTTGATCAAGGTGCCGGCCAGGCGCGCTTTGAAGCCCGCGCGCCGATCTTCGACCAGGCTGGCATAAGAGGTGACACCCAACCGCTTCAGCGCCGCGCCATAGGCATCCAGCGGATGGCCGGAGAGATAAAAGCCCATGGCGTTGAATTCTTCGCCCAGCCGTTCATGCGCCGGCCAATCAGGCACATTGGTCAGGCGCAATTCCTCGGCATGGGTTTCGCCGCCACCGAACAGGCTTACCTGTCCACTTTCACGCTCGCGCTGGGCCGCCTGCGCGCCGCCCAGGATGCGATCGGAATTCTCCACCACCTGGCGGCGGTTCTTGTTCAAACTGTCGAAAGCGCCGGCGCGGGTAAGATTGTCAAAAGCGCGCTTGTTCACCAGCTTTGGGTCCACGCGGCGGGCAAAATCGGAAATGGATTTGAACGGGCCGCCCTCTTTGCGCAACTCCACCACATGGTCCATGGCCTGGCGGCCCACACCCTTGACCGCGGCCAGCGCATAGAACACCACGCCCGTTTCCGCGTCGCAGACGAACACCGCGTCCGAGCGGTTGATGTCGGGCGGGGCGATTTTGACGCCCAGGCGCTGCGCTTCCTGGCGGAAGATATTGAGCCGGTCGGTATTGCCGATATCCAGGGTCATCGACGCAGCCAGGAACTCGACCGGATAATTCGCCTTCAGGTAGGCGGTCTGATAGGCGACCTGGGCATAGGCTGCGGCATGGCCCTTGTTGAAGCCGTAGCCGGCGAATTTCTCCGCCTGTTCGAAAATTTGTTCGGCGATGGAAGGAATGATGCCGCGCTCGCCTGCGCCTTTGAGGAATTTCGCCCGGTGCGGAAGCATTTCCGCGGCGATCTTCTTGCCCATCGCACGGCGCAGCAGATCGGCCTCGCCCATCGTGTAGCCGGCCAGCTCGCGGGCGATACGCATCACATCGTCCTGATAGGTCATCACGCCATAAGTCTCGCGCAGGATCGGCTCGAGCGAGGGGTGGAGATAATCCACTGCCTCCTTGCCATTCTTGCAGGCGATGTATTTGGGAATGGAATCCATCGGGCCGGGGCGATACAGCGCCACCAGCGCCACCAGATCGTTGATATGATCGGTCTTCATCTTGCGCAACAGATCGCGCATGCCCGCGCCTTCCAACTGAAAGACACCGATACTGTCGCCGCGAGACAGCATTTCGAACGTGCTCGAATCGGTGAAATCGATGGTCTGGGTGTTGAGTTCGATGCCTCGTTTCTTGAGCAGTTCTTCCGCCTTGGCGATTACGGTGAGGGTTTTGAGGCCCAGAAAGTCGAATTTCACCAGCCCGGCTTTTTCCGCATCCTCATAATCGAATTGCGTGACCGGCATGTCCGAACGCGGATCGCGATAGAGCGGAAGAATTTCATCCAGCGGACGGTCGCCGATCACCACGCCCGCCGGATGGGTCGAGGCATGACGATAAAGGCCTTCGATACGGCCTGTGATCTCGAACAGGCGCTGGGCGATGGGTTCGGATTCCGCAATCGCCTGCAGCCTGGGCTCGCTCTCGATCGCGTCCTTGAGCGACATAGGCTTGCCCGGTGGATTGGGGATAAGCTTGGCGATACGATCCACCAGGCCCAGCGGCATCTGCAGCACTCGGCCGGCGTCGCGCACCGCGGCGCGCGCCTGCAGCGAACCCAAGGCGATGATATGGGCGACGCGATCGGCGCCGTACTTGTCGCGCACATAGCGCACCACTTCGTCACGCCGCTCCTGGCAGAAATCGATATCGAAGTCCGGCATCGAGACGCGTTCGGGATTGAGGAAGCGCTCGAACACCAGGCCGAAGCGCAAGGGATCGAGATTGGTGATGTCCAGCGCCCAAGCCACCAGCGAGGATGCGCCAGAGCCACGCACGCCCACCGGAATGCCGCGCCCCTTGGTCCATTTCATGAAATCCGAGACGATCAGGAAATAGCCGGGAAAGCCCATGCCATTGATGATGGAAAGCTCATAGGCCAATCGCTCGTGATAGACTTTCTCGTCCGCAGCCAGCGCATTCAT
>Ga0075522_10001751_pt1 | contig 16444 bp, 14 predicted proteins | sample NGEPerA_FD_74796 | JGI IMG/M metagenome (GOLD analysis project Ga0075522, IMG submission 74796) | Arctic peat soil microbial communities from the Barrow Environmental Observatory site, Barrow, Alaska, USA - NGEE PermafrostL2-A | ecosystem: Environmental > Terrestrial > Soil > Wetlands > Peat ... | reverse complement strand
ATCCACATCCGGTCCGCAGACGGCGACTGTGCCGCTCAATTCATCCGCCACCGCCGCGACTGCTGCAACTGCATCGGCCGCCGCGGTTGCCAGCAACGCTCCAAGACCCGCGTCCGTACTATCCGCTTCCCTGCCCGTAACGCCTGCCGCAGGGACCGTCACGCCGGGGAACTTCGTCGTGCAGGTCGCGGCCGTCTCATCTCAGGATGTCGCCAACATTCTGCTGTCCACCCTGCAGAAGAAGGGCTACGCCGTCAGCGTCCGGCATGAGCCCCAGGACCAACTGCTCCACGTGCAGATCGGCCCGTTCCCCGAACGCAAGGACGCCGAGGCCATGCGCCAGCGCGTCATCGCCGACGGCTTCAACGCCATTGTGAAGTAGCGAGGTTCAGGGTTCAGGGTTCAGGGTTCAGGGTTCAGGGTTCAGGGTTCAGGGTTCAGGGTTCAGGGTTTGAGACGATATCGAGCGTAAGTGCGTCAACCGTGCACCTAACCCACCACTCGAAAAAGAGAGTGGCAAGTGGGCCTTCGATTCCCGCTAAGGGTTTCCGAGCTGTCAGCTTACAGCTCGAGATACTCTCACCATTCCTCGCGCTCGGCGTCCCGCTCCCCTGCGTTCTTTGCTCCCATAAGTGGGGCCAAGCACTTGACACGGGCAGTAAAATAGAAGGTAGAGACAAGCGTTCGTCGAGACCGAATCCCCCAGCATCCGGATTGGGTCTCCGCCGCAATCTCCCATCAACCAGGCGCCAATACCTGGGATACTTGGCCCAATACTTTTTGACCTTCTAAGTCCTTTGTAAGGGATACTTTGGATACTTAAGTATGGGGGTAGGGGGATACCCCGGACAGGAGGGGAAAAAACGGCCGCAATTGATCCCGCTCGGCAGGATGAAGAGGCGGAAAAATGCCGGGGTGGCCCATTCATGCGTGAGCCTCAACGCGCGCATCGGTGAGATGAATCAAGCTCCGCCGCGTCGCAGCTCCTTCGTCTTCACCACGATCATGTACTCGTAGAACGACTGCAGCGTCGCATACGTGATTCCCGCCGCGCCATCGAGAATGGCCCCGCGCACGAACATCATGTACAGCCACTTGATCAGCGGACGGGCAGGCATCTTGTAGAACAGCGCCTTCTGGTGCAGACGCCGCGTGTGGAAGTCTCGGTCGGTCAGCGCGGCCCTCAGGCTGGGATTTGCCAGCCCTTGCTGCCGCACGATCAGCTCCGCCTCCATCGTCGAGTAGGTGTTGTGCTTCGTCACCCAGTGCGCAATGCCCTTCGAGAAAGGAAAGTGGTCCAGCGGCGCCAGCAGCTCCGCGACTGGCCCGTCCACTTCGAGCACCTCGTTGATCGCCCGCGTGTACTTCGCCTTCTCCGGCCGCACCAGGCGAATGTAGAAAGGTGAGATCTGCGCATGTCTCAGCCACGCGCCAAAGAGAAAGTCGCGTCGCCGCAGCCGAAAGCCCGCAGTATTCGCCGGCGCCTCCAGCACCACGCGCTGGATCTCGGCGGAAAGTTCGGCTGTGGACCGCTCGTCCGCATCCAGCAGAAACACCCATGGATGTTTGAACGGAATCGCAAACGCGGCATTGCGATGCGTCGCATAGTCGTCGAACGCCCGCGTATGCACCTGCGCTCCCGCCGCGCGCGCAATCTCCTGCGTCCCGTCGGTCGAGTGCGAATCGAAGACATGAATGTCATCCGACCACGCGACGGACTCAAGCGCAGCAGGCAGGTCGCGCTCTTCATTCTTCGTCAAGATCAGGACAGAAATAGGCGGAGGATTCACTTGCGTTATCGTATCCGAACCCGCACCGCTGTCACCCGCTCGTTCTTATCTCGGATCGATGGAACGCGTTCCGCTCTTCGTCATCCCATCGGCAAACGGTCCTGGCATGCGATCCGCGCCATTTACCGGATGTCCATAGAAGTCCACATCGATGTTTCCGTACACAGGCAGCGCCTTTACGTCGCCCTTCACCGCCACATCCGACTGCAGCGCATCCGGATCGACCTTCGCCGTTACCTCAGCTGTGGTTCCCGCCTTGTCCCAGCCGTGCTGGTCGCGCCAGGAGTCGAGATTGTCCCACTCTTGCGGCTCGGGGAACTTCACCCGCAGATACGGCTGTCCGCCTCCGCGGTTGCGCCCGGAAGGGACGCCGTAGACATTCCCGTCCGCAAAGTTGCGCGGGTTGTTGAACTCGATCGCCGACTGGCCCATCCCGTTAAAGACGTTCCCGAAGACGCGCAGGTCGTGCACATCGTTGGTATGCCCGTTGACCGGACGCGGCGCGCCGAGACCGGCGGTCGTGTCCACGCACACCTTGGCGCAGTCGAGGAAAAGGTTGTACGCGATGATCACATGGTTGGTATCGCGGATGAGAATTCCGCCCGTCAGATGGTCGAAGATGTTGTTGTCGATCTCGTTCAGCGCATCGCTGCCTTCAATATGAACCGCGTGCGGGTTCACGTCGCCGGGAATATCCGCAAATACGTTCCCGGTGATGCGGTCGTTGGTGTTGCCGATGTCCAGCCAGATGCCGTTGGCGTGGCGGATGTGCCGCACCACATTATTGCGGAAGAGCAGGTTGCGCGTGCGATGCATCTTCGTGCCGCCGGACTCCGACAGGTGCGCCGCGTCCTGCCAACCGACCCACTCAAACAGGTTCTTCTCGACCAGCATGTTCTGCGGACCGCCCGTGGCTCCCAGGCCCTCAATGCCGCAGTAGCGGAAGGTATTGTGTCGCACGATGGTGAATCCGACGGGATCGGCTGGACGCGCCGCTCCCCAATCGACGTCGCCCGCATCCAGGCCGACGCCATTGGCCCACTCGAATGTGTTGTCCTCAAAGATGAAGTGATTGCCGTGGTTGGTCGAGACCAGCCCGCGCTGCGGGTTGGGGAAGCTGTTGCCCGCATACCGGAATGTAATGCCCTTCACGCGGATGTAGGCCTGATACGGCTTCGCCGGAGAGAAGACCGACTCCTCATTCGTAATCTCGATGACGTGCTTCACGGGATCGTCATCGTTGGCAAGGCGAATATGCAGGGTAAGCCCGTCGGATTCGACCCAGACCTTGCCCGTATACGGCGAGAACTCCGCAAACAGCGGCGCCCAATGGATATCCTGGGAGTGGTTCAGCGAGCGCGCCGAGGGTCCGGCCAGCTCGGCGGGCAACGGAACCTGCTCCAGCGGCTTGCCATCCACAAACACCAGTCCGCGTCGCCGGAAGTAGTTCCACATATTGTCCTTCGCATAGTTGATCCAGTAGGTATCGTCGGTCACGTTGGGCAGCGCGAAGGGGTTGTAGCCCGTGGGAAAGAGCTTGGGATCGAGATGCAGCTCCCACGCCTTCACCGGCTGGCCGGTGGTGGTGTCGTTGCCAATGTTCCAGCCCTCACTCGGCTGCCAGCCGGTGACTGGCACCGCGCCCTCTACGACAACATTCGCGCCGGGCGCCGCCTCGTAGCTGATCATTGCGTCCGGACTTGTCCCGCCTCGCGCGGGGCGAATGGGCTCGCGATACACGCCAGTCGCGATCACCACACGCTCGCCCGGCTGCAGCATCTGCGCCGCGCGATCAATGGTGCGGAAGGGATGGTCCTGTGTCCCGGGGCCTTTGTCGCCTGCGTTCTTCGCGCTCGCGTCCACGTAGTAGGTCTTGCTGAAGTGCAGCGGCCTTTCCCACATGGGAAACTCGGTGCCGTCAGGCAGCCGCGAGCTATCGGCGAAGGCAGCCGTGGAAGCGATAGAGAGTACGAGGGCGAGACTGCAGATGAGTTTCATTGAGTCACTTCCGCAGCCTGCAAGTGCAGGCCGTCTGAATTTTCCGGTTGGAATCACTCAACTGTTCCGGAGCGCCGCCCAGCATACTACAACCGTCTACATCGAGGCCGGGAACCGGCTACCTCTCGTGGCGACGGAAGGCCAGCACCGCATTCAGCCCACCGAAGGCGAGTGAGTTGGAGAGGGCGACGTCCTTGCCGGGTGCGAGCGGTCGTGGCGCATCGACGATCACATCGAGATCCAGCGTGGGGTCGACAACACCGACGTTTGCCGTGTGCGGCAGACTTGCCGCGTCCAGCGCGAGCGCTGTGGCCAGCGCCTCGATCGCTCCTGCTGCGCCGATGGAATGGCCGGTCAGGGATTTCGTGGCTCCGACAGGAATATGCGGCGCATGCGGGCCGAGCGCCTGGTGGATAGCGGCGGCTTCCACTGCGTCGTTGGTCGGCGTGCCTGTACCGTGCGCGTTGATGTAGCCGATTCGAGAGGCCCATGTGTGTTCAAGGCTTCGTTCTACCCCACTCATCTCGCCGCTGTGCGGCTCCATGAATGGGCCACCCAAAGTTAATGTGATGTCGTCGATGGCACGGCGGATGGCGAGGGCGGCTCCTTCAGCGCGCGGCTGCGTAATGTGGTGGGCGTCGGCGGACATGCCGAAGCCGACGATCTCGGCATAGATATGCGCACCGCGGGCAACGGCAGCATCCAGCGGCTCCAGCACCAGCATGGCAGCGCCTTCGCCGAGCGTCATGCCGTCGCGGTCCGCGGCGAAGGGTCGGCACACCGTCGGCGAGACGACGCGCATCGAGTCCCACGCACGCAGGAACCCCCATGTGAGCGCCGCCTCATATCCGCCTGCAATCGCCGCTGCTGCTTGTCCGCTGCGCACCATGTGGAAGGCGAGGCCGATGGCGTGGGTGCCCGAAGCGCAGGCGGTGGAGATGTTCAATACCGGACCTGTCACGCCCGTCTCAATGGCGATGTTGCTGGCGCCGGAGCTGGACATCGCCCGCACGATGCCCAGCGGCGAGATCCGCGCGTTACGTGTGTAGAGACCGCGGTTGGCTTCTTCATCCGCCGCGCGTCCGCCGCAGCCGCAGCCGATGATGACTGCCATGGTGGAAGGATCGTAGTGCTTGAGCACTCCCGAGTCTTCGACCGCCTGGCGCGCGCTGACGATGCCGAACTGCGCGCTGGGGTCCGTGGACGCAGCGATACCCGTGCTGAGCTTTTGTGCGGGATTGTTTGCGGGGTCGAAGTTCGTGACCAGCCCGGTGGTTTTGAAGCGCAGCCCTGGATCGTCGCCCGTCATGCCGGGAAAGCGCCGGGCCGTCCGATCGAAAGGCGCGATGCCGCTGCGGCCTTCGTACATGGCTTCGCGGAACTCGGCAACCGTATTGCCGATCGGCGTGATGCAGCCCAGGCCGGTAACGGCGACGCGAACCATGTTCTGGTTATACAGCGTGGAATCTTCTGCCGCATCTCCGCCGCACAGCGGACTTAGGCCGTGTCGTCAGGCGCGGCGGCGCGCAGCTTTTCCACTCCGCGGACCACGTCGCCGACGGTCTTCAGCGAGTTGAGGCTAGCGTCTGGGATCTCGATGGAGAACATCTCCTCGACCGCGAAGGTGAGGTTGATCTTGTCGAGCGAGTCGATCTGCAGCTCATCGAAGCTGGTCTCCAGCTTCACCGCCGTGACGGGCAGCTTCTTCGACTGGGCCACCAGTTCAATAACGCGCGATGCGATGTCATCCATACTTCTTCTCCGGACGCGGCGACCGGAAAGGCCCGGCGCGAGCGAACAGTAAACGGCTATTGCCTTTGTACCACGCCCGTATCTCAAGGACGTCTTGTATACCCAAACTCTCAGACTCTGAAGAGTATCGGGCTGTTATCGCGGCATTGCAATCGCTGATCTGCGGCCGTTCTCAGCGGATACGATCGCGCTCGTAGACGTAAAGGCGGTTCCCGGGAAACTCCTGGGACAGTGCGCTCAGAATCGTCCGCGCCTGCCGCGGCTGATTGTCACGCAGCGCGGCCACGGCGAGCATCATGCGGGCGAAGGGCGCAAGGTAATGTCCGCGCGTGGCGGTCAACTCCAGCAGGCGGATACCTTCATCACGGTCCGTTCCCGCTCCGGTCCAGCTCAGGACCCATCGAATGGGCGCAAATTTGAGGGACAGCATATAGTTCTCCACTCCCGACGCAAGGTTCGCATCGAAGAGAGAGGGATCGACCGCCAGTGTCTGGTGGGAGAGGGCGCTGGCCTTCTTACTCCAGGAGAGCGCGTCCAGATTACGGTCATCAATCATCATGGCGTAGTCGCTGCGCATACCGCACACCAGCGTCTTCGCGTACAGGGCGTTCGCGTCCCGGGGATTCTGCCTGAGCGCAGCATCGGCGAGAGCGTCGGCTTGTGCCGCTCGATCGTCAAAGCCCTTGCGGACGGAGGGGTCCGGCGTCAGCGTGCTGCGATTGTTAAAGCGAGAGTCGTCGGCGAAGAGCTGAACATCGATGATGCCGAGCCGATTGAATTCTCCGAAGAGGTAGGCGGCTGCGTCTGAGGCGGCGCCCAGTGGATCGGCGGGATTCACGCGCATCCAGGCCCGGAACTGCGCGTGGGCGTTAGGGAAATCCAGGTTGTAGAGCGCACGATAGCCAAGATCGAGCGGGTTACGATTCAGCACGGCCCGCGGATAGTCGGTGGGGATAGCCGCACACCGTGCGGCAGGCGGTATGGCAGAACAAAGAAAGACAATTGCCATCCACACGCCGTTTGGTTGCATCGCAGCTCTCATTTCTTGTCTCGTTTCTCCCCGTAAGATGTGATGCAGATTGGACGAATGGTGGGACCTGCTGTTTGGCCGGTGGCAGCTCGCCGCGCCCCCGCTGCCGCGTTCAGTTTAAGAGTGCATTCCGGCAACCGCTGGTGAGCGGCTCTTCTGCGGCGAATCCGGTAGAATCAAGAAGATGGCAGTTGCAGAGACTACGGTAGTGCCTCGTCCCATGCCCCTGCGAAGGCGCTGGAAGGCAGCGACGCGCAAGGTGCGCGAGTTGGCTTCCATCGGCTGGGCGCTGGCCGATACAGCCCATCCGTACATGGCGCATATCGTGCCCATGCGCCGGTGCAACCTGGCCTGCACGTATTGCAATGAGTTCGATGATGTCTCCGATCCAGTGCCGATCGAGGAGATGGAGCGGCGGATCGACGAGTTGGGCCGCCTGGGCACATCGGTGATTACCATCTCCGGCGGTGAGCCGCTGCTGCATCCGGAGCTGGATCGCGTGATCGCGCGCATCCGCAAGACGGGCGCTATCGCCGGCATGATTACGAATGGCTATCTGCTGATGCCGGAGCGCATTGAGCGGCTGAACCGTGCGGGCCTGGACCACATGCAGATCTCCATCGACAACGTGATGCCGGACGACGTCTCGAAGAAGAGTCTCAAGGTCCTCGATGCGAAGCTGACGATGCTGGCGGAGCACGCCGACTTCCACGTGAACATCAACTCCGTAGTAGGCGGCGGGATTGCCCACCCGCAGGACGCGCTGACCGTCAGCAGGCGCGCCCTGGCACTGGGATTTTCGTCCACCATCGGCATCATCCACGATGGCACCGGACAGTTGAAGCCGCTGGGAGAAGAAGAGCGGCGAGTATGGGACCAGGTGCGGCGGCTGACCCGGCGGAGTTATTCGCGGTTCAACCACTTTCAGGAGGCGATCGCCAACGGCAAGCCGAACAACTGGCGCTGCCGCGCGGGAAGCCGCTATCTATATATCTGTGAGTTCGGCCTGGTGCATTATTGCAGCCAGCAGCGCGGGTATCCCGGAGTGCCGATTGCCGACTACCGGAAGGCGGACGTGACGCGCGAATTCGTGACGGAGAAGGGTTGTGCGCCCAACTGCACCATCAGCTGCGTGCACCAGGTGAGCTATATCGACCACTGGCGCGGGGCGCAGACCTCGCATGTTTCGCCCGGTCCAGGCGCGCATTCAAACCCAGACCTGGTACAGATCCGCTGAGAAATGCGAGCGGCAGCCGCAATTTTCGCAACCCACGGCCGTCTGCGGCACTCTAAACATGGAGTGAACGTGAAGATTCCTCTATCATTCAAAGTCGGCGTCGCGGGGTGCGCGATGTTTGCGGCGCTCTGGTGCCCGCGTGCCTGGGCGGCGGATGGGGCCGCGCTGCCTCCGACCACAGCTTCGGTGGAAGCGGCGAGCGCGCCAGACGTAGAAGCTGCTGTTCGGTTGCACCCGGATGTGCGGAGTGCAGATGTTTCAGCCATCTCCCGTTCCGCTCTGCTGCCAGATGCGCCGCAACCGCAGCGAGCCGGGTTTTCCGGCGGCCAGGTCGCCAGTCCATGGCGCAATCTCACGATTGAGCAGGCCTCGCCGGGAACGCTGTCGCTCTCGCTGGACGACGCCATCAACCGCGGCACGGTGAACAATCTGCAGATACTGCTGGCCACGCAGCAGGACCGCGCGGTACGCGGGCAGATCCTCGCAGCCATCTACGCGCTGCTGCCCAATATGAAGGCCACGCTGTCGACCAGCGCCAATGAGATCAACCTGGCCGCGATGGGCTTCAAGCCGCAATCGCTGGCGGCGTTCGGCCTTCCGCCGAACCAGATTCACACCATCGTCAAGGTGAATACGACCTCCGCGCAGGTCTCCGTGGATCAGGCGCTGATCAACCTGCCGGACTTTCTGCTGTATGGCGCAGCGCGCAGCGCCACGACCGTTTCGCAGATGAATGTGCTAAACGTCCGTGGCGGCGTGGTGGAGGCGGTCGGCCTGCGGTACCTGGCTGCGCTGGCCGACCAGGCCCAGATTGCCAACGCGCAGGCGCTGGTAACAGCGGATGAGGACCTGGTTCGCCATGCCACGGCCTTGCATGATGCCGGTGTGGGGACGAACCTCGATGTGCTGCGCGCGCGCGTGCAACTGGATACCGACCAGCAGATGCTGGTGCGAAACCAGAACGCCTTTGCCAAGGACAAGATCGCGCTGAATCGGCTGATCGGGCTTCCCGCGGAGCAGGAATTGTCGCTCACCGATACGGTTCCGTATGCCGAACTGGTGGAGCTGCCCTTGGAGCAGGCGAAGACCATCGCCTACTCACGCCGCAAAGACCTGCTGGCGCTGGAGGCGCAGCAGGTTGTCGCGCATCGCGCACGGCGCGCCATTGCGTTCGAGCGCCTCCCACAGCTTGGCTTCAACGGCTACTACGGTGTGCTGGGTGAGACCCATGGGCTCTATCATGGCGTCTTTATCGCGCAGGGCGTGCTGAAGATCCCGATCTTTGAAGAGGGCCGCTTCCGCGGCGAAAGCGAGATTGCCGCTGCGTCCGAGGCAGGCACCGCGCGCCAGATCGAATCGCTGAAGATCACCATCGACGCGCAGATCCGCGCGGCGATGCTGGATGTGCAGTCTGCCTCAGAGCTGGTGAAGGTGGCGCAATCCAATGTTGGCCTGGCGACGCAGGCGCTCTCCGACACGCGGGACCGTTACGCCGCCGGCGTGGACGACGATCTGGCGGTGGTCCAGGCGCAGGCGCAATTGGAGGCCGCGCAGAGCCAGTTGATCGGCACGGAGTTCGCTTACAACAAGGCGAAGCTCGACCTGGCACGCAATACGGGCGTGGTCGAGACCCAGTACAAGCAATATCTGGGCAGGTAAAATCTGGGCAGGTAAAACTGCCGGGCTAGACCGCGCTGGTCAGCGAGGTGCCCACGCTGTTGAAGGTATTGCCGATGGCATTGGCGAGCACTCGCAGACCGCTGACCGCAGCGATCCCGACCAGCGCTGCTACCAGCGCGTATTCGATCAGGTCCTGACCAGCGTCATCCGCTACGAACTGTTTAAGAAACTGCGACATCCTGGTCTGCCTTATGCCCTGGTCAGACGTTCTCTTGCGGCCCGGGAGATTCGTTCATGCGATAGCAAGATCATACCCGGACGGGCCGTGGCAGCGCATCACCCTAGAGTGGGATTACCCGCCCCACGCCACGGGAGCCGTAAATGGCTCCCTGAGTCGTAAATCGCTCCGTTATGCCAACATAGAGAGATATGCCTGAGGGGGACAGTAGCAGCGGCGCGACTTCGGTTGCGGATTCAAAGCCGGTGGATGGGTCATGCGCGGCCAGCGCGGCCGTGGAACCACCGACGACGGGCATAGGCGGCGCCTTTTTCTCGCGCGATTTCCGGCTCTACCAGCTTGCGCGCCTGCTGGTGATTCTTGGCGCGGAGGCGCAATCCGTGGCGGTCGCATGGCAGGTGTATGCGATCACGCACTCGGCGTTCAAGCTGGGCCTCACGGGACTCACACTGTTCGCGCCGGGCATCCTCTTTATCCTTGCTGCCGGCCATGCGGCGGACCGGTATGACCGCCGGACCATCATCCTGATCTGTTACGGCCTGCAGGCGGTGTGTACCATCGCCCTGCTTGAGTTCGCGCTGCATGGCATCACACGCATCTGGCCGATCTATGCAGTGCTGTTCGGTATCGGAATGGGCCGCGCGTTCTCCGGCCCCGCCGCATCCGCTCTGCTGCCTTCACTCGTTCCGGCGCAGCACTTTGTCAACGCCGTCACGTGGGGATCGATCGTATTCCAGGTAGCGAACATCGCCGGCCCGGCGGTTGGCGGCCTGCTGTTTACGCTGCAGTTGAGCGGTGCAATGACGGTCTGGACGGGCGCTGCCGTTGTGTACGCGTTCACGCTGGTCATGCTTCTGGCGTTCATGGTCCTTGTGGGCGCAATGCGGACCAAGCCTGTCCGCAAGATCAACAACGCCTTCAATCTGGACACCATGCTGGCCGGCTTCCGTTATGTCTGGCACGCAAAGCTGTTGCTTGGATCCATTTCGCTGGATCTTTTCGCGGTGTTGCTGGGCGGCGCTACTGCGCTGCTGCCGATCTACGCCACAGACATCCTGCACGCGGGGCCACGCGGCCTGGGCCTGCTGCGCGCCATGCCTTCGCTGGGAGCGCTGGTTGTCTCGGTGGTGATGACAGTGCGGCCCATCCAGCGCAGCGCGGGCAAAAAGATGCTCTCCTGTGTCGCCATCTTCGGCGCCGCGACTATCGTCTTCGGGCTTTCGCGCACCATGTGGATCAGCCTGGTGGCGTTGATTATCCTCGGCGCCAGCGACATGGTGAGCGTGGTGATCCGCGGCAGCATCCTGCAACTGGGAACACCGCCGGACATGCGCGGCCGTGTGAGTGCCGTGAACTGGCTCTTTATCGGCGCGTCCAACGAGTTTGGCGAATTTGAGAGCGGCACCACGGCGAAGTGGTGGGGCGCGGTAAGGTCCGTGGTGATTGGCGGCATCGGATCGATGGTGGTTACCGGGCTGGCGGCTGTCTTCTTCCCGAAGTTGCGTAACGCCGGGGCCCTGACGGCGGAATCGCTGATGGGATCGAACGTGCAGCAGAGCACGGCCGAACCGATAGACTGATCTGCGACGCGGGGCATCGCTCCGCAAAGAAGCAAGCTACAGGAGCAGAGAATGAATGCAGGCGGGAAGATAGCGTTCGGGGTGACCGCGGCGATGCTGGTCGCCTTGGGAATCGAGGTGGCCTATATCCACTACGACCGTGCGCGTTCTGCACAGCCTGCCGCGGCGCCAGACTATGGCCCATCGGATCCAGACGAACTGGTCTTCCTGAAGCGCGAGCACCCGGAGACGTTGGCAGACCTGAAAGATCTGGATGGCCGGACCGTTTGGGTGCAGGCGGGCGGGCAGATGGAATACTTCCCAGCAACCGCTCACCATGCCGACTACACGAAACCGGTGGGAGCGCTGCCCGGGGCTGAGCCGCTGAAGATCGTCGAGGCCTTTCAGCAGGCGCGTCCGAAAGGGATCGCTACCCGTGTGCCTGCAGGGAATGGACAGGTGCTGCTGGAGTTCACCATGCCGAAGTCCGCGGACACGCAAAAGCTGTACGCCGCGCCCGTGGGCTATAAGGATGCGAGCGGCTATACCTTCTTCACTGACGACATCTTTTTCTACGAAGATCCCCACAAGCTATACGATTGGCCGGCGCAGACCTGGCAGGCGATCGATGCGCATCAGGTCATCCACGGCATGAACCAGCGCCAGGTCTCCCTTGCGCTGGGAGCGGTGGCGCGGCAGGCAAGCGGAGAGTACGGGAACGGCGAGATGGTGTATGCCAATGCGGGGCATCCTATCGCGGTGACGTTCACCAAAGGCAGAGTGACGGCGTTTCATCCTGCGGACAGTCTCTGAACCTCAGACAGGCAATCTTCATGGGTTCACCATGCGGTCTTGCTCTATACTCTAGCCTCTGATATGCAACAGGCCCAGGCGCGCATCGCGGACCACATTCTACTGAAGAACTACCATCTGGACTCCGCCTACGACGAGATGTTCGCGGGGCCGGATGAGCTGCACGCGCACTATCGATCGCTGTTTGAGCGGTTCAGTTCACTGCCGGCAGACGAACTGCGCCAGCGCAAGCATGCCGCCGAGCTGAGCTTCCTGAATCAGGGCATCACCTTCACTGTCTATGGCCGTGAGGACAAGAGCGAGCACATCTTCCCTTACGACCTTGTCCCACGGCTGATCACGTCCGATGAGTGGGCGACAGTGGAGCGTGGACTGGCGCAACGAATCACTGCGCTCAATCTGTTTCTCAAGGACATCTACAACGAGGGACGAATCCTTGCCGACGGCGTAGTGCCGCGCGAGATCGTCTACAGTTGCAAGCACTTCCGCCGGCAGATGGTGGGCCTGCAGGTGCCGCGCAACGTTTATGTGGCGATCTGCGGCACGGACCTGATCCGCATGGAGAACGGCGAGTTTGTCGTTCTCGAAGACAACCTGCGCGTTCCTTCCGGCGTGAGCTACATGCTGACCAACCGCCGCGTGATGAAGCGCACGCTGCCGCATCTGTTCCGCACTTACAACGTGCGGCCCATCGAGCAGTACACGCAACTGCTGTTGGGCACGCTGCGCTCCCTCGCGCCCGAAGGACGGCCGGAGCCGAACATCGTGCTGCTCTCGCCGGGCGTCTTCAATTCAGCCTACTTTGAGCATGCATATCTGGCGCGCCAGATGGGCATTGAGCTGGTGGAAGGCCGCGATCTGGTGACGCACGACAACGTCATCTACATGCGGACGACCAGCGGGCTGCGGCGTGTCGACGTAATCTACCGCCGCGTAGACGACGACTTCATCGATCCCATGGCCTTCCGGACGGACTCGATCCTCGGCGTCGCCGGGCTCTTCAATGCCTACCGCGCCGGCAATGTGTCGCTGGCCAACGCCTTCGGCACCGGCGTAGCCGACGACAAGGCGATGTATGCCTATGTGCCGGACATCATCAAGTACTACATGTCCGAAGAGCCGATCCTGCAAAACGTGAAGACGTATCTGATGACGGACAAGAAGTCGCGGCAGCATGCGCTGCAGAATCTCGACAAGCTTGTGGTCAAGGCAGTTGGCGAATCCGGCGGCTATGGCATGTTGATCGGTCCGCAGTCCACCGCGGCGGAGCGCGAGGAGTTCGCGCGCCTGATTGAAGCCAACCCGCGCAACTACATCGCGCAGCCGACCATCTCGTTTTCGCGGGCCCCATGCCTGATTGGCGACGCTCTGGAGCCGCGCCACGTCGATCTGCGGCCCTACATTCTTTATGGCGACAAGGTGAACGTCGTGCCCGGCGGCCTGACGCGCGTGGCCCTCAAGCGCGGCTCGCTGGTGGTCAACTCCTCGCAGGGCGGGGGCAGCAAGGACACATGGGTACTCAGCTAGTCAGTCGACCGTTCGCACAAGGGGGCCAGATGCTTTCACGCGTAGCCGACAGCCTGTACTGGATGAGCCGCTATATCGAGCGCGCGGAACATGCTACGCGGCTGCTGGATGTGAACCTGAATTTGATGCTGGACGAAAGCGCGACCAGCTCCGACCAGCGCTGGCAGCGCATGCTCATTGCCTTAGGCCGTCCACGCGAGATCCGGTGGGCAGGCGACCCTTACGCGCTGACGCAGGCGCTCTTCTTCAACGCCGATTATCCCGGCTCGATCCTCTCCTGCATCACCGCTTCGCGCGAAAATGCGCGACACGTCCGCGAGCAGATCTCCACCGAACAGTGGCAGCGCCTCAACAGTCTCTACCTCCGGCTCACGCGGCCGGACATGGGAAGTGACAGCATCGCGAACTACGCGCAGCCGCAGGACGCGCTGGCGCAGGTGATGAACGCCGTCCACCAGTTTCAGGGAGTCAGCGACTCGACGATGAGCCATGGCGAGGGTTGGCAGTTCATCCAGGTGGGCCGCTACATTGAGCGCGCCTCGGCGACCGCGCTGCTGCTGGAGGCCTATCATGACGATCTCTGGGCCTTCCCCGATCGCATTCTGGAAGGCAACGAATACCTGGAGTGGATGGGGCTGCTGCGCTGCGCGACCGCCTTCGAGGCGTATTGCAAGGTCTACACAGCAGACGTCACGCCGGACCGCGTGCTCGAGTTCCTGCTGCTCGACGAGGAGTTTCCGCATTCCGTGCGCTTCTCGATCGACACCATGCAGCATGCGCTGGACGCCATTGAAGGAGGCGGCGAGGGCAGAAGCCGCGCCGAACCCTTGCGCCGCCTGATGGGGCGCGTGCAGTCCTCACTGCGCTACTCCTCGATCGAGGAGATTGTTGCCGGCGACATCGTCGGCTATCTCCGCGACATCCAGCGACAGTGCGGCGCGATTCACAACATAATCTATCAGCTTTACATCGACTACAGTATCCAGGCCGCCCTCGCGGGCTAGCAGCTCCACGAACCACGAACCCTGCACCTTGTACCCTGAACCGCGAATCTGACCCTATGTACTATTCCATTCGCCATCTCACGAAGTTTCTCTACTCCAATCCCGTCAGCGAGAGCATGATGGAGACGCGCATGCACCCGCGCTCGGACCAGAACCAGGTCTGCCTCACCTTTCATCTTTCGGTGAGCCCGCGCTGCCGTGTCTTCAGCTATCGCGATCACCTCGGCAATCACGTTCATCACTTTGACATCCCTGGCCAGCACGGACAGCTTGTCATCGTTGCCGAATCGCACGTCGAGGTTCAACCGGCGCAGGCTGTCCCCGCATTTCTGTCGCCAGACGCATGGGCCGAGCTGGACCACATGGTGGAGCAGGGCGATTACTGGGAGATGCTCCTCCCCAGCGAGTTTTGCGCGCCCACCGAGGCGCTCGAAGCTCTCGCCGACGAAATGGACCTGCGCCGCCGCGACGATCCACTGATGGTGCTGCACCAGATCAACGAACAGATGTTCCACCACTTTGAGTACGTCCCGAAGTCCACCAAAGTAGACTCGCCGATCGATCTTGCGCTGTTGACGCACGCCGGCGTCTGCCAGGACTTCGCGCACATCATGACCACGCTGGTGCGGACGAAACTGCGCATCCCCTGCCGCTATGTCTCCGGCTACCTCTTCCATGGCCAGAGCGACAAAGATCGATCGGTCGCCTCGGCCACGCATGCCTGGATCGAGGTGCTCCTGCCGCACCTCGGCTGGGTGGGCTTTGACCCCACCAATTGGCTGGTCGCCGGCGACCGCCACATCCGCACTGCCATCGGCCGCGACTACGCCGACGTGCCGCCCACACACGGCATCTTCCGCGGCCGCGCGGCAAGCGAACTGACGGTGGCCGTCCGCGTCACGCCCAGCGAAGGCGCTCCGCAGTTGGACCGCGAGATGCCCGTCCCGGAGGACTGGTCGATCCTGGTGGAGAGGGCACAGGCGCCACCCGAGCCGCCGCCGCCAAGTCTGCGCCAGCAGCAGATCGCGCAGCAGCAACAGTAATAGTAGGTGGCCTATAGATTGAGCTTCTTAAACACACGCTCAGGAATCGCGCGCACTACGAACATGATGACGCGCCAGATCCCCGGCACGTAGAGCACGTCGGCGTTGCGATCGATGGCCGCAACGATGGACTTCGCCACCACATTCGCGTCGGCCTTCTTCACGTTCATGTGCGCGGTCATCGCGGTCGCCACCGGGCCAGGCTTGATCGTGAGGACCGTGACGCCCTCGCGGTCTACGCGGTTGCGCAGCCCCGCAAGAAACGCGCTCAGCCCCGCCTTCGACGAACCGTACAGATAGTTTGACTTGCGGCCGCGATCGCCCGCCACCGACGAGATCACCGCCAGCACGCCCGCGCGCCGCTGCACACAGAAGTTCGCCAGCCATGTGAGCAGCGAGACCGGCGCGACAAAGTTGGTATGCAGAATCTGCGCGGCGTGCTCAAAGTCGCGCTCACCGATGGCCTGATCGCCGAGGATGCCGTGCGCAAGATATGCGACGTCCATACCAGTGAGCGAATTGACCGCGTGGGCCAGCAGTTCGGCATGCTTGCTGGTGTCATCGAGATCAGCCACAGCGGTGCCAACGTACGATGCGCCGCGTGTCTTCAGGTCTGCGGCCACCGCATCCAGCTTGGCCTGATTGCGTGCGACGAGGAAGAGCTGCGCGCCCTGCGCCGCCCAGATGCGGCACGTTGCTTCGGCGATGCCGGAGGTTGCGCCCAGGACGAGTATTTTCTTCGTGATGCGCGCGTTGGAGGCAATTCCCGGCTGCGCGAGCGGGTCCCTTGCAGGTTTTGTGCTCATAAGATTGTTCTCTCTGCGCCAGTCACG
>Ga0075522_10001749_pt1 | contig 16448 bp, 9 predicted proteins | sample NGEPerA_FD_74796 | JGI IMG/M metagenome (GOLD analysis project Ga0075522, IMG submission 74796) | Arctic peat soil microbial communities from the Barrow Environmental Observatory site, Barrow, Alaska, USA - NGEE PermafrostL2-A | ecosystem: Environmental > Terrestrial > Soil > Wetlands > Peat ... | reverse complement strand
GGCCGGCAGGATGGTGAGCGCCGGACGCGACGCCAGCGGATCGCGTTCGTAGATCCGCTGTCGCTGGTCCTCCGGCTCGTGCGGCAGGCCGTCGATCGGCAGGCGAAAGCCCATCGGCGAGTCGCCCGGCAAGAGAAAGACGTTATCGGCGCGCAGCCGCCAGGGACCGCTCTGCCAGGAGACCGCGGCTTCGTCGCCGGCGTCGACCGCCGCCAGCGGCAACAGGTGGCCGACCACCTTGCCGACACCGCCGGAGAACACCTTGGCCAGCCGCGCCCGCTCGATCTTGTCGTCGATCCGGTTGTCGAGCACCTCGACGTTGGGCGGCAGCCGGTGCTCACGCCAGAGGTAGTAGTAGACGTCCTCGTAAGCCGGCAGCACCGACTCGGGCGCCAGCCCCAATCGGCCCGCCAGCGCGCGGATGAACCCTTCGCCCGTCACGGCGTCGGCCGGACGCGCCGGTTTGTCCTCGGCGAACAGCGTTGGATCGCGCCAGACCGGCTCGCCGTCACGGCGGAAATAGCAGGAGAACGCCCAGCGCGGCAGCACCTCGCCCGGGTACCACTTCCCCTGCCCGTGGTGCAGCAGGCCACCGGGCGCGAAGCGGGCCCGCAGCCGGCGCAGCAGGCGATCGGCGATCCCGCGCTTGGTCGGACCGACGGCGGCGGTGTTCCATTCGGGCGCGTCGCGATCGTCGATCGACACGAAGGTCGGCTCGCCGCCCATGGTGAGCCGGACGTCGAGCCGCCCCAGATCGCGGTCGACCCGCCGCCCGAGATCGTTGATGGCCGCCCACTGCTCCTCGCGGTAGGGGAGCGTGACGCGCGGCTCCTCGGCGATGCGCCGCAGCCGCATCTCGAAGGTGAACTCCTCACCGACCTTCTCGTGCTCCTTGGCGCCGGCCCAGGTGAACGAGCCGCTGATCGGCGCGGCCGTCGAAGGGAGCGCGGCGCAGGCCAGCGGGATGTGCCCTTCGCCGGCCAAGAGGCCGCTGGTCGGATCGAAGCCGATCCAGCCGGCGCCGGGGAGATAGACCTCGGTCCAGGCGTGCAGATCGGCCACGTCCTCGGTCACGCCCGAAGGGCCGCCGTCGAGCGCCTTCTCGTCGGCCTTGAGCTGGATCGAATAACCCGAGACGAAGCGCGCCGCGAAACCGAGGCAGCGCACCAGCTGCACCTCCAACCAAGCGAAGTCGCGGCACGAGCCGTGTCCGCGCTCGAGCGTCTCCTCGGCCGGGAAGACGCCCGGCTCCATCCGGATGTCGTAGCGCAGGCGCCGCGCGATCTCGCGGTTCAGGTCGACCAGCACATCTATGCTGCGGCGGCCCGACCGCGCGAACCGGCTGCCCAGCTCCTCGACCAGCGCCGCCAGCTTGGGGCCGGGCGGCGCGGTCTCGGTGTACGGCCGCAGCTCGCGCGCCAAGGTCTCCTCGTAGCGAAACGGGTGCTTCTCGGCGTACTCCTCGACGAAGAAATCGAAGGGATTGAGCGCCACCATCTCGGCCACCAGATCGACCTCGACCTGCAGCTCCCGCGCCGGTGCGAGGAACGCCAGCCGGGCCTGGTAGTTGCCGTAGGGATCCTGCTGCCAGTTGAGGAAGTGCTCGGCCGGCGCGATCTTCAGCGAGTAGCTGGGGATGGGCGTGCGGCAATGGGGCGCCGGTCTCAGGCGCACCACGTGCGGCTGCAGCGTGACCAGACGGTCGTATCGATAGCGGGTGGTGTGCGTGAGCGAGACCCGGATGGCCATGGGTGATCGGTTACCTCAACGCGCCACAATAGCGGATCTCCGGTGAACGCAGCTTTGCCGGATGGTCAAGATCAGGAAAACTCGACCGAATCGGGGCGGTTGGCCACCTCCGCGGGCCATCAATCGACCGGACCGACATCGACCGAGACGCGGAGCTGGTGGTGCCCGCCCCCCAGCAGGACCCCGCGCATCGGGGTGACGTCGCCGAAGTCGCGACCGTAGGCGACCACGATGTGCCGGTCGGAGGGGACGACGTCGTTGGTGGGATCGAGATCGAGCCAGCCGCTCGACGGCAGCCGCAACGACAGCCAGGCGTGCGAGGCGTCGGCGCCGACCAGGCGCGGCTTTCCGGGCGGCGGCGCGGTCACCAGATAGCCGCTCACGTAGCGGGCGGGCAGGCCGAGCGACCGCAGGCAGGCGATCTGGAGGTGCGCGAAGTCCTGGCAGACGCCGCGCCGGCCGCTCAGCACCTCGTCCACCGAGGTCGAGGTGTCGGTGGCCTCCGGATCGTAGGTCAGCGCGTCGTGCAGCCGATGTGTGAGATCGAGCGCCGCCTCGATGAGCGGCCGCCCCGGCGGGAAGGACGCCCGCGCGAACTCCAGCGCGGCGGGCGACAGCTCGATGTGCGGCGAAGGGAGCGTCATCTCCAGCGCGGTCCGCGCCTCGGTGTGGCCGCCCGCCCGCACCCAATCCCGGGTCGCCTCCCAGGGACCACCGTCGCCCGGGGGTGGCACCGGCGCCGAGACCTCGAGCTCGGCCTCCGAGGTGACCGTCAGCTCGGTGTGGCGTTCGTGGATCGCCAGGTGGGTGGCGCGGTTGCCGAACCAGTCGTACCGATCGCGCCGCACGGCCGGCGTCGGCGTCACCGAGACCCGCTCCGACAAGATCCGCTGGTCGGCCGATCCGCGCAGGAGCACGTGCAGATCGTGGTGCGAGGTCGAGACCGGCACCGTGTAGGCGTAGGCCGTGAGGTGCTTGACCCGATAGATCACGAGCCGATCTCCGGCGCCGAGAGCGCCCGCGAGATGGTGGCCGGCGTCAGGTAGGCCGTGAACAGCGCGTCCGAGAGGCCCTGCATCTTGGCGACCAGATCGCGCAGCAACGATCCCAGCGCCGGCCGGCCGGTGCCGGCCAGCACACAGATCGCCTCGACGTCGATGAGGCGGATCTCGGCCAGCGCCTCGAAGGCCACCCGCTCTTCGGCGCTGCGCCGCGCGGCGGCGACGTCGCGCGGCAGCGAGGCCACGTGCTCGGCCAGCGCCACCAGCTGAAACACGATCGATCGCGGGTTCCGTTCGTCCGCCACCAACAGATCGACCACCGGCGCGACCTGCAGCGTGGCCCGGTACCGGCGCCGGTAGGTCATCGCGCTGTCGGCCGCGTCGAGCAGGGCCTCCAACATGGGCAGCTCGTCGGCCCCCATTCCCGCCATGGTCCGCTCGATCACCAGCGCCGTGTTCAGCGCGCGCTCGAGGCGGCGCCCCATGTCGAGGAACCGCCAGGGGGCCTCGCGGGTCATGCTCTCGGAGGTCAGGCCGGACAGTCCCGCCAGGATCATCACGACCCGGTCGAGCCGCGCCGCCAGGACGATGGGACGCTCGCCCTCGCCCGCCCGTTCCATCTCGCCCAGCTCCTGCGCCAGCGTCGACACCACCGTCCAGGTATCCATCGACAGGCGATCCCGGATCGAACGTGCGACCCGATCGATGGCCTGCGCCGTCGCGCACAGCGTCCCCGGATGGGCGGCATCGAAGAGCGCGTCGTGGACCATGCGATCGGGCGCCTCGGTCGACGGCGTCACGACGAGCGGCAGCGCCGAACCGGAAGCCACCATGGTCTGGGCTTGCAATGCGCCCAGCAGCGGCCCGAGCGCACCGATGGTCGAGCCCGCCGCCGGGTCGGCCAGCCGCAGGCAGATGATGCGGCCGAGGCGCGCGATCCCTTCGGCCCGTTCGGCGTAGCGACCGAGCCAGAAGAAGTTGTCGGCCACCCGGCTCGGCAGATCGCCGCCGCCACGGGTCAGCTCGACCGGCTGCACGGTGGGCGGCAGCAGCGAAAACTCGCTCACGGCGCCGTCGCTGATGACCCAGGTGTCCTTGCTGCGCGCGCCGCGCGCGATCGAGATCTCGGCCTCGTTGGCGCCGCCCACCAGCGCCAACGCGCCCGGCATGGCCTGGTACCCACCGTCGCTGTCGGCCACCACGAAGCTGCGCAACACCAGCGGCCGCGGCCTCAGCTCGTCCCCTTCGATGACCGGCACCGTCGACGGCGAGGCGTGTCGCTGGGCGACGAACCGGCTGGGCGCGGCGCGGATGGTGCCCGCCAGGGTCTCCTTGGCCGCGCGATCGAGGCGCGCGCCAAAAATCGGATCGGTCGGCCCCAGCGGATAGGTCGGCTTGACCACCATCTCGTCGAGGTGATCGAGCACGTACTCGAGGATGTCCGGCTCGCCGCACCACCAGGTCTCGACCGAGGTCAGCTTGAGCTCCTCGCCGAGGAGCGCGCGGCACAGGCCGGGCAGAAACGGGATCAGCGCGGGCGTCTGCAGGACGCCGGTGCCGATGGCGTTGGCGACGGCGATGGTCCCGTCGCGCGCCGCCTGCAGGAGCCCCGGCACGCCGAGCAGCGAATCACCCCGCAGCTCCAGCGGATCGCAGTAGTCGTCGCGCAGCCGCCGCAGGATCACGTCGACCGGGTGCAAACCGCCCAGCGTCTTCAGGTAGACGCGCCCGTCGCGCACCGTCAGATCGCCCCCCTCGACCAGCGGATAACCGAGGTACTGGGCCAGGAAGGCCTGCTCGAAGTAGGTGGCGTTGTGCGGGCCGGCCGTCAGCAGGACGATGCGCGGGTTGGGAATCCCGTGCGGCGCGAGGCCAGCCAGCGTCTCGCGCAGCGTGCGGAAGAACATCGCCAGCCGCTGGGTGTTCGAGTCGCGAAAGGCCTCGGGCAGCACGCGTCCGAGGACGATCCGATTCTCCAGCGCGTAGCCGGCGCCGGCGGGCGCCTGGGTCCGATCGGCCAGCACCCGCAGCGTCCCGTCGGGGGTGCGCGCCAGATCGGCGGCGTAGAAATGCAGAAACCGGCCCCCCGGCGGGCTGAGCCCGGCGCAGGCGCGCAGCAAATTCGGGTGCGCGTAGATCACCTCCGGCGGCAAGATCCCCTCGGCCAGCGTGCGCCGCGGGCCGTAGAGGTCGGCCAGCAGCCGGTCGAGCAGCGTCGCGCGTTGGGCCAACCCTTCGGCCAGCTTGGCGAACTCGCCGGAGGAGAGCACGACGGGCACCGGGTCGAGCGGCCAGGGGCGTTCGAGGCCGCGTGGGTCACCGTAGACGTTGAATGTGACGCCGTGCTGGCGGATGAGCTGGCGGGCCTGCTCCCAGCGACGCCACATCTCCCCCGGCCCGAAGGCCTTGAGGGCACCGTCCAGCACCCGCCACTGCTCGCGCACGCCCCCGTCGCGGCCACGCATCTCGTCCCACGGCGTCACGGACGGCTGCGTGGGCGGTATGGGCAGTGTGGGAATGACGGTCACGATAGAGCTCGAAGGTTAATGAAAGGTTTCTAGACGGATCAAATACCGTAAACGGACGACGCTGGGATAGATTGCAAGTCGGTGGTTTTCTAGGATTGCGATGGTGTTGATCGAACAAGAGGCGACCCGATTGTCGACGTCCACAGTCTTAGACGGCTACCGAGCCCTGCCTGGAACCTACGACGAATTGGTCGAAGCCGGCGGGAAGACGCGCCAGCATGCGCTGATGGTGGCGAACCTGCTCGGCAACATGAACGCCGACACCTTCGCCCGCTGCCAGGCCCTGGCGGAGCTGGCGCTCTCGCAGCGCGGCGTCACGTTCTCGGTCTACTCGGACAACCGCGGCACCGAGAAGGTGATGCCGGTCTGCCTGGTGCCGCGGGTGATCGGCGCCAGCGAGTGGACTGTTCTGGAGAAAGGCCTGGTCCAGCGCCTGACCGCGCTGCAGATGTTTCTCGACGATCTGTACGGCGAGCAGCGGTCGCTGCGCGAGCGGGTGATGCCGGCCGATCTGATCTTCGGTTCCAAGCACTATCTACCCCAGCTCAAGGGGATGAAGCCGCCGGGCGGCGTCCGGATCCACATCGCGGGGATCGATCTCATTCGCAGCCCGGACGGCGTGCTGCGGGTCCTCGAGGACAACCTGCGGACGCCGTCGGGGGTTTCCTACGTGATCGAGAATCGCCTCATCACCAAACGGGTCTTCCCGGCGGCCATGGACCGCATCGGCGTCCGGCGCGTCGACGACTACCCGACCCAGCTGGTCGAGACGCTGCGCTCGGTGTCGCCGGAGGATCCGGCGCGCTCCACCATCGTCGTCCTGACGCCCGGCCCCTTCAACTCGGCCTACTTCGAGCACAGCTTCCTGGCCCGCTCGATGGGGATCGAGCTGGTCGAGGCCTCCGATCTGTTCGTGAGCGGCGACCAGGTGTTCGTGAAGACCACCCTCGGACCACGGCGGGTCCACGTCATCTACCGGCGCACCGACGACGCCTACATCGATCCGGAGTTCTTCCGCCCCGACAGCATGCTGGGCGTGCCGGGCCTGATGCGCGCCTGGGCGGCGGGTCAGGTCACGCTGGCCAACGCGCCCGGCAACGGCGTGGCCGATGACAAGGCCATCTACCCTTATGTCCCCGATCTGATCCGCTTCTTTCTCTCGGAGGAGCCGATCATCGAGCAGGTGCCGACCTTCGTCTGCGCACGCCCGGCGGATCGCGAGTACGTGCTGGCGCACCTCGACCAGTTGGTCGTCAAAGCCGTCGACGAAGCGGGCGGCTACGGGATGCTGATGGGCCCCGAGGCCAGCGCGGCGGAGCTGGACATGTTCCGCGAGCGCATCACCAGCGATCCGCGCCGTTACATCGCCCAGCACCGGATCGAGCTGTCCACCTCGCCGACCTGGGTCGCCGAAGAGCGCCGCATCGAACCGCGGCGGATCGATCTGCGTCCGTTCATCCTGACCGGCAAGAGCGGAAGCTGGGTCCTGCCCGGCGGCCTCACGCGGGTCGCGCTGCGCGCCGGGTCGTACGTGGTCAACTCCAGCCAAGGCGGCGGCTCCAAGGACACCTGGGTCCAGGAGGACGCCACCCCGTGATCTCGCGCGTCGCCGACCACTGCTTCTGGCTCGGCCGCTATATCGAACGGGCCGAGAGCACCGCGCGTCTGCTGCAGGTGACGCGCACGCTGGCCTTCGATGCCGAGCTGCCGCCGCTCTACTGCTGGCGGCCGCTGGTAATCGTGTCGGGGCAGTACCCGGAGCTGGCCAGCCACCTGGGCGCCGACGCCGCCGGCAACGGCGACGCGGTCCAGCGCTACATGACCTGGGCGCCCGACAACCCGGTCTCGGTCCGCACCTCGATCCGTGCCGCCCGCGAGGGCGCGCGCTCGATCCGCGAGGTGATCGGCCACGACATCTGGGAAGCCACCAACGAGCTTTACCTCTGGTTCATGGGCGAGGCGGCGGCCGCGCAGTATCTGCACGATCGCGACGAGGTGTACCGCCACATCCGCCGCTCGACGCAGCTCTGTCTCGGTCTCGTTCGCAGCACGATGATGCACGACGAACCGATGGACTTCCTGTGGCTGGGCGTGATGCTCGAGCGGGTCGGACAGACCGCGCGCACGCTCGACATGCACCACCACATCCAAGGCGCCGCCGAGGGACAGCAACCGCTCCTGCAGACCGCCCTCTGGCTGTCGCTGCTGCGCGCCTGCTCCGGCTTCGAGGCCTACATGCGCCGCGAGCAGGGGCGCGTGAGCCGCGAGGGCGTGGTGTCATTCTTGCTCTTCGAGGCGCGCTTCCCGCGCTCGCTGCGCTATTGCCTTCGGACCGCGCTGGCGCTCTTTCGCCGGCTGGCGCCCACCCGCAGCGGGGGCACCACCGCCGCCCGCGCGCGGCTCGAGACCCTCGATCGCTGGCTCGATCAGCAGGAGAAGGACGGTCTGCCGCTCTCCGAGCACGCGCTGCTCACCCACGTGGTCGACGAGATCGGCGCCGCTTGCGGCGAGCTGCAGGGGGGCTTCGAAGGGCTCGCCGAGGCCGAGTTCATCAGCCGCCAGGCGCAGTCCCAGTAGGGGCCCGGCCGGGCGCGCCGGCCAGGGCGTTGGCGCGCCCCCTCAGCGGCCCGCGGGCGGCAGGACCGCGCCCGTCGCGGATTCGGTTGCGAGATCTCAGTTGCGCAAGTAGTGGCAGGTGTAGCCGCCCGGGTTCTTCTCCAGGTACTTCTGGTGGTACGCCTCGGCCGGCGTGAACGGCCCGGCGTCGACGATCTCGGTCACGATGGGGTTCTTCCAGCGGCCCGACTTGGCGGCGCGCGCCTTGACCGCCTCCGCGGTCCTGCGCTGCTCGGGCGAGGTCACGAAGATCGCCGAGCGGTACTGCGATCCCATGTCGTTGCCCTGCTGGTTGCGGGTGGTGGGGTCGTGCATCCGGAAGAACCACTTCTCCAACAGGTCGGCATAGGTGAGCTTCTTGGGATCGAAGACCACCCGCACCGATTCGGCGTGGCCGGTCTGGCCGGTGTGTACGTCTTCGTAGGTCGGGTGCCCGGTCTTGCCGCCGGTGTAGCCGACCTCCGTCTCGACGACGCCCGGAATCTTGCGGATGATGTCCTCCATCCCCCAGAAGCAGCCACCCGCCAGCACGGCCGTCTCCAACGTGGTCTCGCAGCCGGGCTTGCCGCCCGCTCCCGGGCGGGTGCAGCTATTGGGCGCCGGGGTGGTGGCCGCCGCCGACTTGGGCGCGTCTCCGAAGAGCGGCCGGTACGCGCCGTAGCCTTCCGCCTCCAGCTTGGCCGCCGGGATGAAGCGCAGCGCCGCCGAGTTGATGCAGTAGCGCAAGTTCGTCGGCGCCGGCCCGTCGTCGAAGACGTGCCCCAGGTGCGAGGCGCCTCCCTGCGAGACGACCTCGGTGCGCACCATGCCGATACTCATGTCGCGGTGCTCGACCACCCGCCCCGGCTCGACCGGCTGGGTGAAGCTGGGCCAGCCGGTCCCTGAATCGAACTTGTCGGTCGAGCTGAAGAGCGGCTCGCCAGTCGCGACGTCCACGTAGAGCCCCGGCTGGTGGTTGTCCCAGAAGGGGTTGTGGAACGGGGGCTCGGTCCCCGCGTTCTGGGTGATCTCGTACTGAATAGGCGTCAGCGTGCGGTGCAGATCCGCCGCCGCCGGCTTGCTGTATTTCTTCTGGGACATGACGACCTCCCGCTTGGGGCCGGTGACGTTGGATGCCGAGCGGCTCCGCCGCGTCGCACCGATTAGCGCAATCGCACAAGCCGCGACCATCGCGACCGTGGTGCGCGACAGGGGCGTGCGGAAACTCTGATGCTCCGGCGACTTCATGGGCAAACCTCCTGAAAATCCAGTAAAGGATCCTGAGAGGGTCCTTTAGATCCCCCGCGGACGAGCGACGCCGGGCGAAGCCCGTCGGCGCTCACGCGACTAATAAGTCTACGATCCTCGATGGCAACGGTTACGGCGATCGCGTTCGAATCCAGCTCGGCCCCTGGAAAGCTGCCGCTGCGAGATCAACCGGCGCTTGCGAACCGCCACCCCGGGTAGTCGATCACGTCGCCGTAGCGGGACAAACCCGTGCCGCCCGGACGCCCGGCGGGTCCTTCCCCCAACCGGCGGTCGATCCGGTCGACGGATACGGCGGGACGGGATTCAAATCGGGGCCGCGCCCCAGCGGAAGGGATCCGAAAACGGCGGCGGGTTGAGCTGGTAGGCGCCACCGTAGATCGGGAAGTGGCAGACCTCGACCGGGACCACCAGGCGGGGATTCGGCGGCCCCGGAATCGAAGCGCCGGCGGTCAGCAGCGCCTCGGTGACCAGCTGCGAACAGAACAACCGCCGGTAGCTGGGGTTCCAATCGAAGACCCGCTGCCAGAGCCCTTCCGCGAACGCTTCATAGCGCTCGAGCGCGGCGCCGAAGGGCGAATGGACCCCCAGGTGCGTCACCAGCTTGGCCAGCAGCGGGTTGTCCAGGTCGTACAGACCCGCCGCCGCCACGCCCGCGTAGTTGTATTTCTCCTTGGCGTTGGCGACGTAGTAAGCCGCCAGCTTGGTCGGATCGATCTGGGCGCGTTTGGCCGGCGCGAGCGGCAGATAGAAACAGGTATGGTCCTGCTGGTAGGCCGTCACGGCGTCGGGAACCGGCGTGACGGTGACGCCTAGGCCGGTGGCTTCCAGCAGGGAAAGCGGCGCCGCGGCGGTCTCCCGAATGACGATCGCGACGTGCGAGATGCCGGACAGCGTCGCGCCCTGGATGAACTCGTCGACCTTCGAGACACCGCGAAACGCCAGGACGTCCCCCACCGCCAACAGGTTTTGCTTCGTCAAATCCTCCAGCGCGACCAGATCCATGGGCTCTCCTCCGCGATCGTGGGCGGCGATTATCTCCGCACACTGGCCGGTCGGGAAGACCGCCGCGGCTGGACGGACCCCGGAGTTTCGCGATAGACAGGAAGCTTGACGCCGCGAACCTGACCATGGATTTGGGCGCTGTCGCGTTTCGGGGAACCACGCGATTCCGGTTGGTGCGCTTTTTGGGCCGGGGTGGGATGGGTGTGGTCTACGAGGCGTTCGACGAGGTCAACGCCGTGCCGGTGGCGCTCAAGCTGCTGCCGGTCGTGAATCCCGACATGCTGCTGCGGTTCAAGCGCGAGTTCCGCGCCGTCGCCGACGTCCGCCACCCGAACCTGGTCCGCCTCGGCGAGCTGGTCTCCGAGGGGTCGCAGTGGTTCTTCTCGATGGAACTCGTGCAGGGGACCGACCTCATGAGCTACGTGCGCGGCGTCGAGGCGGCGCGCTCGTCCTCGGTGATCCCGATTTTGGCGTCGGATGCGCCGACCCCCATCGTGCTGCCGGGCGAAGGTCTGCGCCGCCCCGAGGCGCCCGCCGTGGTGGCCTATCGCGCGGAGCGGCTGCGGCCGGTGCTCGGCCAGCTGGCGCAGGCGTTGGCCGCGCTACACGCCGCGCAGTGCGTGCACCGCGACGTCAAGCCGTCGAACGTGCTGGTGACCGACGCGGGACGCGCCGTGCTGCTCGACTTCGGCCTGGTGAGCGCGGCCTCGATCGAAACCACCCAATCCGGGGCCGGCACCCCCGAATACATGGCGCCCGAGCAGGTGGCCCACCAGCCGGTGACCGCCGCCGCCGACTGGTACGCCTTCGGCGTGATCCTGTTCGAGCTTCTGACCGGGCGCCTACCGTTCGAGGGCTTGCCCCACGAGATCCTCTACCGCAAACAGCACGGCCGCCCACCGCGGGTCACCGACCTGGTGACCGACGCGCCGGTGGACCTGGCGACCCTCTGTGACGGCCTGCTCGAAGCCCACCCGGATTCGCGCCTGACCGGCGCCGAGGTGCTGGCGCGGCTCGTGCCGCCGCCGCCAGGCACCCCCGCCGCCCCGCTCATGCCGCTCGACGAGCCCGTTCGCTTCGTGGGGCGCAAAAACGAGCTCGGTCTGGTCGAGGCGGCGCTGGCCGCGGTGCGGACCGGTGAGAGCGCCCTGGCCCTCATCATTCGCGGTGAATCGGGCGTCGGGAAATCGTCGCTGGTGCGGGCCTTCCTCGAGGCCCACCAAGCCAGCGACGGTGACGCCAGCCCCGATGAAGCCAGCCACGGGGTGGTGCTTCTGACCGCCCGCTGCTACGAGCGCGAGCTGGTGCCGTTCAAAGCGCTCGACGGTCTGGTCGACGTGCTCACGCACGTACTGCGCAAGATGGACCAGGCGGTCCTCGAGACGATCATCCCGCAGCGCGCCGCGGTGTTGTTGCAAGCCTTCCCGGTGCTGGGGCGCGTGCCGGTCATCGCGCACGCCCCGCAGGAGATGGTGGGCCCGGATCCGCGCGAGGTCCGCGCTTCGATGTTCGCGGTCTTCCGGCAACTGCTGCACGCGCTCGGCAAGCGGGCCCCCATCATCGCGTTCGTCGATGATTTGCAGTGGGCCGACGCCGATTCGCTGGCGCTGCTTTCCGAGGTGCTGCGGCCGCCGAACGCGCCGCGCCTGCTGATGCTGGGGACGTTGCGCACGCCGACCGCCGACGCCGCGGTGGCCCACCTGCTGGCCGCCGGCGTGCCCGAGCAGCACCTGCCGCTCTGCAACCTGGAGGAGGCCGCCGCCCACGCGCTGGCCCGCGGCCTGCTGGCCTCGGGCGGCTCGACCGATCCCGACGGTGGCGCCGACCTGATCGTGCGCGAATCGGCCGGGCACCCCCTGTTCTTGCTCGAGCTGGCCCGCACCTCGCATCTGCGCCGCGCCGATGCGGCGCCGCTGACCCTCGACGGCGTGCTGCGCGCGCAGATGGAGGCCTTTTCGGCGCCCACCGTCCGGATCCTGCGAACCCTGGCGGTGGCCGGTGCGCCGACGCCGGTGCGCATGCTCCGCCGTCTGACCGCGCTCGACGGCGCCACGGCGATCCGCCTCTTCGACGAGCTGCGCGCCGCCAAGCTGGTCAACTCGGTGTCGGATCGCGGCGACGAGCTGCTCGATTTTTCGCACGATCGCATCCGCCAGGTGGCGCGCCTGTCGACCTCCACCGCCGATGCCCGCGAGCTGCACGGGCAGCTGGCGGAGGCCTTCGAGGACGCGGGGAACTCGCTGCGCGCCGGCGGTCACTGGCGCGAGGCCGGGCATCCCGATCGGGCGGCCATCCACTTCTCGTCGGCCGCCCGGCGCGCCGCCGAGGCGCTGGCCTTCGATCGCGCGGCCGCCCACTACAAAGACGCGCTGGCGCTCGGCAACTGGTCCGAGGAGCAACGCCGCGAGCTGCTGATCGGCCTGGGCGACGCGCTCTCCAACGTGGGCCGGGGCGCCGAGGCGGCGCCGAATTACCTGGCCGCCGCCCGCAACGCCGGTCCCGCCCACGCGCTCGATCTGCGGCGGCGCGGCGCCGAGGAGCTGATCCGCAGCGGCCGGCTCGACGAGGGGCGCGCGGTGGCGACCGAGGCGCTGGCCGACGCGGGGCTCGAGTTCGCCCGCTCGCCGGTGCGCGCGCTGCTGGCCCAGCGGGCCAAGCTGCGGCTGCGCGGCCGGCGATTTCGCAGCCGGACCGCCGAGGAGATCGCGCCGCGCGAGCTGGCGCGCGTCGATCTCTGCTGGTCGATCTCGTCGGGCCTCGGGCTGATGGATCCGGTGCAGGGGGCGCACTTCCAGGTGCGCAGCCTGTTGCTCTCCCTGGCCGCCGGCGAGCCCTACCGGGTGGCGCGCGGCATCGCGGGCGAAGCGGCCTACGCGGCGGCGCAGGGCGACGATGCGCGCTCGCGGCGCCTCTTGGCCGAGGCGGGCGCCATCGCCGCCAAGCTCGACTACCCGCACGCCACCGGGATCGTGTCGCTCATGAGCGGCCTCTCGGCGCACCTGGGGGGTCATTTCGCGACCGCGCTGGATCACCTGGTGGCCGCCGAACGGATCTTTCGCGACAAGTGTGTCGGCGCGGCCTGGGAGCTGAACGCGGTCCGGCACTTCACGCTCGAGTGTTTCTATTATCTGGGCGAGCTGGAGCGGTTTCGCGCCTCGGCCATCGAGGGTCTCAAGGAGGCCAACGATCGCGGCTCGGTTTACGCCTCGACCACGCTACGGATCGGCCTGGCCAACGCGGTCTCGCTGATCGGCGACGAACCGGATCGGGCCCGCAACGAAGCGCGCGCCGCCATGCAGGCCTGGTCGGCCGGCGGCTACCACATCCAGCATTGGTATGAGCTCATCGCGCACACGCAGATCGATCTCTACGGCGGCGACGGCGAGGCGGCCTACACCCGTTTCCGGGCGGGATGGCCGGCGCTCCGCAAGTCGCTCTTGCTGCGCCTGCAGCACACGCGGACGGTCGCGATCCATCTGCGCGGGCGCACCGCGCTGGCCGGCGCGTTGGTGGCCGCGGGCGGCGAACGCATCGAACGGTTGCGCCTGGCCCGACGGTGCGCGCTGGAGCTGCGCCGCGAAGGCGGCTGGGCCAGCGCCATGGCGGCGCTGCTCTATGCCGGCGTCGAGCGCCTCGAAGGCAACGGCGCCGAAGGGGCGACCTGGCTGCGCCGGGCCATCGAAGAGACGGGCGCACACGGACTTTCGCTCTTCCGGGCCGCGGCCCAGGTGGCGGCCGGTGCGAGCGGCGACGACGACGCGGCCGGTGCCGAGGGCCAGGGTTGGATGCGACGAAACGGCGTGCGTTCGCCGTCGGCGCTGACGCGAATGTTGGTCCCCGGCGGCGGCCGCGCGCCGACCTGAAACGTCACCTCTAGCGCGTGGCGACGACGGGCTTCGCCCAGCGGCGCTCGTCGCGGGGGATCCAGGACCTCCCAGGTCCGTTTCTCAATAAACCTGGAGCTGACCGCCCAGGATCAGCAGACCGACCAGGTCCAGGATTCCCGCGTAGTAGCGCGAGATTCCGGTCGGGGTCTCCAGTGCCCAGACCGCGCTCACGTAGTCGCTCCGATCGGCGTTGGTGGAGGCCACGGCGGCGATGCCGTTGGCCACGATCAGCGAAGGCTCGCGCGCGGTGTTGAGGCAGGTGGTGCCGTCCAGCGTGTAGGAGGTCCCGTAGGTGTTGATCCCCTGACCCGAGAAAAAGCTCAGCAACCGGTTGCTCTCGGTGACGTTCCAGGCCGCGCCGCCCGACCAGATCTGATCGATCGCGACGTTGATCTGCGACCGGTATCCCTCCGGCGCGAAGAGGTTCCAGGTCGGCAGCGGCACACCGGCGAAGCTCGCGCGCACCGGCTGAAAGCCGGTGCTGGCGTTGGCCGTCTTCTGCCAGAAGCCCCGTCCGGCGGTGGCTGCGACGGTCCAAAACGAATCGGTCGTCGCCTCCTGCCAAAGGGTGTAGTAAGCCGGCATCTCGACCGCCGGGCGCGTCTCGCCGGCCGCCGCGACGTCGGGCAGATCGAAGGCCAGAGTCTGCGTCGGATCGAACGTATCGGTCACGCCATCCACCACCCCGCCGTTGTCGTCCTGCTTGTGGCGTAAGGTGTGGAACAGCGCCAGCGCGTCGGCGGCGTAGTTGTTGGCCGCCGTGCTCCCCCACCGATCGTTGGCCAACAGCAGCGCCATCACGAACTGTTCGAAGCCGAACGGATCGAGGCACGGCGTCGGCGCGCTGCCGTCCGCCGGATCGCAGAACGACATGAAGTAGCCCTGGTTCGGACCGCTGGTCACCTCCAGCATCGCCTTCGAGTAGTTCCACAGCCGGTTGAATTCGTCGGTCTTGTTCAGCTCGACCGCAATCAACATGCCGAGGCCCATCCCCTCGGTGCGGACCTCGCTGCCGTGCAAGACGTCCTGGATATAGGCCTGGTCGGTCCCCACCTCGACGTAGATGGCCTGGGTGCTCGGATCGCCGTGAAAGAGCTGCATGAAGGCGGCGTTGATCTTGCTCGTGATCGCCGCGTCGGTCTGGCCGATCAAATCGCGAAGCGGGTCGGGATAGGAGGCCGGCTTCACCAGCGGGTGCAACACCGCGCTGTCGGTGTCGTTGTACCCCAGCGAATCGACGGTCGAGCCGCAGCCGGCGCACGCCATCGCGCTCGCGACCGCGCCGAGCGCAGCGCCGACTTGCCTGAACCGCATGAAACGCTCAGTCGCCGAGGCGGGCGCGAACCCGCGCGGCCAGAACGCTGTGCGGGTGGCGCCGCAAGAACGCCCCCGCCCGCTCGCGGGCCGCGGTCGTGCGACCCGACTGGTCGAGCGCGTCGATCCGCAAGACCTCGGCCTCGAGAGCGAGGCGGCCGCGCGGATAGCCGCGGGTATAGGCGTCGAGCTGGGTGAGCGCCCCTTCGGCGTCGCCCCGTGCCAACCTGGTGCGGGCGGCGTCGATCGAAGACAGCTCGCGCGCCAAGGTGACCGACGCGGGCCCTGTCTCGGGTCGGGCGTGGGCGACGCGGACGCCAATGTGGGTATGCTCCGTTGGCGAAGCCGCCGCCACGGCCGGCTCGGCGACGACCGGTCCCCCACCAGCCGCGGGCGCCGGCTCCGGTGTCTCGACCGCTTGCACCGGCGCGATTGGGACCGCGTGCGCGGCGACCACGTGGGCCACCACCCGATGTCGGCGCCCAGCGTAGTACCCAACCGGCACCGCCGCGACCACGCCGACCAGCGACACCGTCGTGAGCAGCTTGGTCCAGGTCAGCTTGGCGACCGCCGAAACCGGCGCCGCCTGCGTGGCGCCCGCGATCAAAGTAGCCGAACCGGCCAGCCCCAAAGCGCCCAGCGTCTTGGCTCGGGCCGACGGCGGGCTGCGGTAGGCAACCCCGGCCTCGAGCAGGGCCCGCTCGAGGGCGCTCGCATCTTCGTCCCGCAGCCGCGACGGCTCCTTCATGTCTCCCTCTCCCTCTGACCGAAAGCCTCGATGGCACCCACCCGCTCGCGAAACTCGATCCGCGCGCGGCGCAGTCGGGAGGCGACCGTGCCGCGCGGGATCCCGAGCAGCTCGGCGATCTCCGACGTACTCATCTCCTCGAACTCGTGCAGGACGAAGGTGGCGCGCAGCGACTCGTCCATTTGACCGAGCACCCGATCGAGCAGCTCCCGCATCCGCTTCTGATCGGTGAGCGCTTCGGGCGTCGCGAATCTCTCGACCTGTTCCGGGGCCTGGTCGGCGGACACCTCGCGCCGGCGCGAGGTGTCCGCCGACCAGGCCCCGGAACAGGTCGAGAGATTCGCGACGCCCGAAG
>Ga0075522_10001744_pt1 | contig 16456 bp, 17 predicted proteins | sample NGEPerA_FD_74796 | JGI IMG/M metagenome (GOLD analysis project Ga0075522, IMG submission 74796) | Arctic peat soil microbial communities from the Barrow Environmental Observatory site, Barrow, Alaska, USA - NGEE PermafrostL2-A | ecosystem: Environmental > Terrestrial > Soil > Wetlands > Peat ... | reverse complement strand
AAGATCCATCCCTATCCGGTCGGTCACGATCGCCAGCCGCCCCCGGGGGCGGCAGCCGAATTTCTCCGGCCCTCTCATCCAGATTGTCGCGCCACTCTCATCCTGATTGTCGCGCGGCAGACGGCCCCGAACCGGTCGGCCGCTGCGTCGAAGCGGCCGAGATCGAAGAGGGTCTTGGCGCGCTCGTCCATGGCCGAATTGAACCTCGGCGCCGCGAGATCGCCTCGTCGTAATCCGTCAGGGCGCCGTCGTGCTCACCCACCCAGTTTCGAGCTTGGCGCGCTGGCGGTAGTAACCCTGGCATGGGCGCGAGCCGGATGGCCTCGCCATAGTCGGCGAACGCGGCCTTCATCTCCCGCGTGCCGAAGTGGCAGGCGCCCCGGTCCAGGAACGCCCGCGCGAAGGCGGGCCGAAGCTGGATGGCCCGAACCTGGTGGCGATGGCCAGATCGAACTCGCTCCTCAGGCAATGCGCCTCGCCGCGGGCATTGTAGGCCAGGGCCAGAACCTCATCCGGCATGCCGCCGGCCGCGATCGCCGATGAGCAGGCGGCCATGGCCGCCCCGTCGCCGCCTCCTCGCCCGAGCAGACACCGCGCCGCCGCCTCCGCCGGCGCCGGCCGCGCGCAAGCCGGCAAGTTGGCGCCGAGGAGCGCCACGATCGCCAGCCCCACGCCGGGTCTCATCGTCTTGCGCTCATACGCGGTTTGGCGACTACGCCCCGCTGGCCGAGATGAGCGATGAAGTGAGCGATGGGGACGGGTGCTGCTGTCACCCCTACCCGCCGCCACATGGCGACGTCGAAGATGATCCCGCCCTGAGCGGCGCCGCATCCAAAAAAGGACTTCGGCGCGGGCCTAATGACGGCGATCCGCCGCCAGGCGGGGCTCTAGCAGGGAATGACATGCGTTATCCGATCGTGATCGAAACCGGCGACGCGGCGACGGCCTTCGTGTCGTCGTGCCTGATCTGCCTGGCTGCTTCTCGGCGGGTGACACCCTGGACGAGGCGATGGCCGGGGCCGAGGAAGCCGCAGCCTGGATCGATGCCGCGCTGGACGCCGGCGAGGCGATTCCGCGGCCGTCGAGCCTGGAGACGGTGCGCGCCGACCCCGCTCACGCCGGCTGGGCATTCGGCCTGGTGACCGTCGATCCGTCCCTGCTCGACGACACGGTCGAACGGGTGAACATCACCCTGTCGCGCCGCGTGCTACGCCGGCTCGACGCCCTGGCCCGCGCCGCCGGCGAAAGCCGCTCGGGCTACATCGCCCACCTGACCTTGGAGGAGCCACACCGGGCGGATTGAGTCTGGAGCCCGCGAGAAGAGTTGCAATCTCCACGATCTGGCCGTCAAGCCGGAGCGGCTCTGGCCTCTGGAACAGAATGATGAATGGGCAGTCCAACGCTCCCGCTACTTGAGCCTGGAATCCGTCGCCGGCCTGAGCGATACTCCAATTGTCAGCCTGCCAATCCTGGCCGCCTGACCAGTCCGGCCCCGCCGGAGACGGCCCCGCCATCGCAGTTGCACCACGGAAATGGGACACGATCGGAAGTGAGAGGCGATGATTAGAGTCGAGTGGGTTACCGGCGAATCGAAAGGATATACTGATCTATTGCCGGATTATATTCTGAACGATGTCCGCCAAGAAGTGTTGGTCCACAATGTCATGGGGCCGATGGGTGGTTCGTACCAAGCAAAATGCGTCGTGGCCTGTAGAGATACTTTAGTAGATCTTGATTACGCGGCTTTCCCCCAGTTCAATGATGATCGCGGCATGCTTTTGGGGGTGATGCGGCTCAGCTTGGACAGCGACGGCTCCCCCTACGAGGTGCTCTGGTTAGAACAGGGTGAATCGTCGTTCGAGGGGGGCGATGCCAGGGTTAGATTTGAGCGTGGAGTAGACCTTGCACGGTACGACATCCGAGCGATCGAGCGCCAACGAGGGAGAACATCGACCGAAAAGGCACAGCTTATCGCGGCGAGGCTGGGACAAGGCCAATTCCGCCAGGGGCTGAGCACGCGCTGGAATGGAAGCTGCGCCCTGACCGGCTTGCAGCATGACGCCTTGTTGAGAGCATCGCACATGAAGCCTTGGTCGGAGTCCAGCGATGCCGAACGACTGGATCCAGCAAACGGGCTCTTGTTGGCCGCCCATGTCGATGCGCTCTTCGATCGCCATCTGATTACGTTCGACGTCAATGGGACGCTTCACTGGGACGGAGCGGTAGCGCGCCAAGACAGGAAGGCACTGGCGCTTCCCGAGCAGTTGCGCTTACCGCTGAACGATCGTGAGAAGGGCTTTCTGAAACACCACTCTGAGGCCTTTGGACTCTAGCCTGTGGGAGATGCCGCAATCTGTGGATGAGGAAAACCGGGCGGATAACCGGGGACAACTGCAACAATCCCCGCGAACGGGTCGCCGGGAAGGGGCAAACCCAGTCGCGGTGGCTGGGTTCGGCGGTCTTGGACTTTGCGGGTCGCATTCCCTTCCGCCGAGAGAAACTCAACCGCGTAGACGAGTCAGGGTTAGCTCTTGACTTCAAGATTGCAATATGCAATGATATCGTCCATGTCGGAACATGTCACCTTCCCTCCGCCTTCCAGGCCCGAGAGCGCCACCACCTCCGACCCCCGCGTCGTCCGCGCCGAACAGCGGCTGGCCATGCTGCGGGAGCTGGGCGAGCTCGGCATTGCATTGGCGTGGGACCTCACGCGCCGCACGCTGGAGGTGCCGGATGAGGCCGAGGCGGCGAGCGCGCCGTGCGCCTCACCCTGGCGACGCCGCCTCCAGATGCGTGCGCCGCGCCGGCCGCCTTTGCTGCGAAAACCTGTCAAAAACGGGCGCTGCGGCGCCGAAAACCGGCGTTTGGCGGTCATTTTCCTGCCAGAAACTGTAAAAAACTGTAAAAAACTTTTCCGCTGATCGTTCCCCTGATTCCGCGAGCCGCCGTTTCCATCGCCTTGATTTAGCAAACTTTTACCCCGAATATGGGCCGTCGGTCACCTCGACTGCTGTCGAAAACTTGGAGTTTGTCGGCTTCGCCTCCGACCAAGCCCCGCCAGGCGCCGCCTGCAACGAGGGGCGCGTCGCCGGCCCAGCCGCCGCAAACCCCTACGACCGTACCTTCACGAAGCTCCCCGGCGCATCCTCGATCGGCTTCAGCGGCCCCTTGGCCGGGTCGCGGGCCGGAATCTGCGCCCCCGATCGCGTCTTCAGCCACTTGGCCCAGTGCGGCCACCAGGAGCCGGGGTGTTCGGCGGCGCCGGCCAGCCATTCGTCGAGGGAGGCGGGCAGGGCGGCGTTGGTCCAGTGCTGGTATTTCATCGCCACGGGGGCGTTGATCACCCCGGCGATGTGGCCGGAGCCGGCCAGGGTGAAGGTCACCGGGCCGCCGAACAGGCGCGCGCCCTTGTAGACCGAGCGGGCCGGGGCGATGTGGTCCTCCTTGGAGGACTGGACGTAGATCGGCGTCTTGACCTTGCCGAGATCGAGCCGGACGCCACCCAGCTCCAGTTGGCCCTCGGCCAGGGCATTCTCGGCGTAGAACTTGCGCAGATAGAAGAGGTGCAGGGCTTTGGGCATGCGGGTCTGGTCGGAGTTCCAGAACAACAGGTCGAAGGGCTTGGGCTCCTTGCCCATCAGGTAGTTGCTGACGAAGAACGACCAGATGAGGTCGTTGGCGCGCAGGGCGTTGAAAGTGTCGGCCATGGTCTGGCCGGCCAGCACCCCGCCGCCGGCGTCCATCTTCTGTTCCAGATCCTTTAGCCAACCTTCGTTGGAGAAAATCAGCAGGTCGCCGGCTTCGGAGAAATCCTGCTGGGCGGCGAAGAAGGTCGCCGAGGCGACGCGTTTGTCGCCCTTGGCCGCCATGTGGGCCAGGGCGCAGGAAAGCAGGGTGCCGCCGATGCAGTAGCCGACGGTGTTGACGGTCTTCACGCCGGTCTGTTTCGTCACCGCGTCCACCGCCGCGTAGATGCCCTCATTGAGATAATCGTCGAAGGTCTTGGCCGCGAGGGTCGCGTCGGGGTTGACCCAGGAGGTGACGAAGACCGTTATTCCCTCATTCGTCAGCCAGCGGATCATCGAGTTTTCGACGCGCAGGTCGAGGATGTAGAACTTGTTGATCCACGGGGGGAAGATCAGCAGCGGGATCTCGCTGACCGTCTTGGTGGCCGGCGAGAATTGCAGGATCTGGATGATGTCGTTCTGGAAGATCACCTTGCCAGGCGCCGTGGCGACGTTCTCGCCGACCTTGAACTGGGCCAAGTCGGTCTGGCTGATCGACAGCTGGCCGCCGCCGCGCTCGAGATCGGCGGCGAAGTTCTCCATCCCCCGGGCGATGCTCTCGCCCCGGGTGGCGACCGCCTCGCGCAGGGCGGCGGGGTTGGAGAGCAGGAAATTGGATGGCGAGAAGGCGTCGGTGAGCATTTTGGTGAAGAACTCGACCCGCCGCTTGGTCAGCGGATCGACGCCCTCGACCCCGGAAACCAGGCCGTTCAGGAACTCCGAGGTGATCAGGTAGGACTGCTTGATGACGTCGAACACCGGGTTGATCGACCAGTCCGGATCGGTGAAGCGCTTGTCGCCCTTGGCCGGCGTCGCCACCGGCGGCTGGACCTCGCCGGAGACGCCCCGGGCGGCCGAACGCCAGAGGTCCATGTAGCGGCCGTAGAGATCGGCCTGGGCCTTCATCAGCCTGTCCGGCTGGACGGCGAGGCGGCTCATCACCTCGCCGAAGGCCGGGCCGACGTGGAAAGGATCGGTGGTCAGGGCGGCCGGGCGATCGGCCTGGCGCAGGGCGGTTTCGGCCATCACGCCCTGAGCGGCGACGGCGGCCCGGGCGAGATTGATCGACAGCTTCTCCAGGCCGTCCCGCTGCTCGGCAGAGAGAAAGTCGAGCCGGGAGCCGGGCGTCGCGGCGGGCGCGCGCTCCGCCGCGGGAGGCGGGGAGGCGGCCTCGGATCTGGCCCTGGGCGTGGCCGGGCGCCTGGGCGCGGCCGAGCGAGCCTTGGCGGGGCGGGGAGCCTTCGACATCGGCGCGACCTCCTTGATCTGCGCGGGCATTTGGGCGCGGTCTTTCGCCGCCGCGCCGCTTGGCCTATGACCTGACACCCTATGAAGCCCTTCGCGCGCCACTTTTCAATGACGGCGGCCCTCGCTCTGCTGGCGGTTCCGGGTTTGGCCGCCGCGGCGGAGGCCTGCGCCGCGCCGCCGCCCGCCTCGATCCTGCCCGCCGACATGCTGGCGCGGGTCCGGCGGGGCGGACCTTTTCCGAGTTTCTGCTCCATCCCCGTGGTTCCGAAGGACGTGCCGACGGCGGCGTTCACCAAGTCCGAGGTCCAGGACATCCGCCTGGACGGCCGCCAGCTCGCCCGGCGGACCGGCCCGGAGACCTTCAGCCTGAGCGGAACCGCGGCCCTCACCGACCAACTGCGCCGGCAAGCCGCGCCGCCGCCGCCGATGACCCCGCCCAGCGAAGCCGACACGGCCGCGTTCGTGGCGGCCATGAAGGCCAAGGCCGCCCCACCCCCGCGCAAGCACTAAGGGCACGGTGGCAAATAATCGATCCATTGCGCGCGGCGGCGAAACCTCATTCAACGTCAAGAAGCCAAGGAGCCAAGGAGAGAATATGGTGCGTTGCGCGCGTAGCGCACTGCTTTTCTTGGCTTCTTGGCTTCTTGGCGGTTCGGCGATGGTCCGGATGAAGCGAGCGTCCGCCACTAACCCCAAGGCGCGACCGTGACGCCTGAGTTCCATCGGATACGGCGCCTGCCGCCGTATGTTTTCGAGGAGGTCAACCGGCTGAAGGCGCGGCTGCGGGCCGACGGAGTCGATATCATCGACTTCGGCATGGGCAACCCCGACATGCCGACGCCGGCGCACATCGTCGATAAGCTGATCGAGACGGCGCGCGACCCGAAGTCGGGACGATACTCGGCGTCGAAGGGGATTTTGGGCCTGCGGCGGGCGATGGCCGGATACTACGCCCGGCGGTTCGGCGTGAAGCTCGATCCTGAAACCGAGGTCATCGCCACTCTCGGATCGAAGGAGGGGTTCGCCAATCTGGCCCAGGCCCTGACCGCGCCGGGGGACGTGATCATCTGTCCCAACCCGGCCTATCCGATCCACGCCTACGGCTTCATCATCGCCGGCGGGGTGATCCGCCACGTGCCGGCCCTTTCCCCCGAGGAGTATCTTTCCGGGATCAGCCGGGCGGTCCGGCATTCCGCCCCGCCGCCGAGCGTACTCATCGTCAGCTACCCGTCCAATCCCACCGCTCAGTGGGTGGGTCTGGACTTCTACCGCGAGGTGGTGGCGCTGGCCAAGAAACACGAGATGCTGCTGCTCTCCGACGTCGCCTATTCAGAGATCTGGTTCGACGACAATCCGCCGCCCTCGATCCTGCAGGTGGACGGCGCCCGCGATGTCGCCGTCGAGGTCAATTCGCTCTCCAAGACCTACGCCATGGCCGGCTGGCGGGTGGGCATGGTGGTCGGCAACGCGCGCATCTGCGCGGCCCTGGCGCGGGTGAAATCCTATCTCGACTACGGCGCCTATACGCCGATCCAGGTGGCGGCCAGCGCCGCCTTGAACGGGCCGCAGGACTGCGTGGCGGAAATCCGCGCGACCTACAGGGCTCGCCGGGACACTCTGGTCTCGGCGATGGGCCGCGCCGGCTGGGTCATCCCGGCCCCGCCGGCTTCGATGTTCGCCTGGGCGCCGCTGCCGGAGGCCTTTCGCGAGGCGGGATCGATGTTGTTTTCCAAACTGCTGATCGAGGAGGCGGGCGTCGCGGTCTCGCCGGGCATCGCCTTCGGGGAATACGGCGAGGGCTATGTGCGCATCGGACTGGTGGAGAACGAACACCGCATTCGCCAGGCGGCGCGGGCGGTGCGCAAGTTCCTCGACCAATCCGGACAGGTGCTCAGCCGCGCCCGCGAGCAGATGCCGGCCGCGTGAGGAAGGAGCGAATGGGCCGCGCCAAGGACGAGTGGCGGATCGGGCTGGCGGGACTGGGCACGGTCGGCGGGGGTCTGCTCACGTTTCTCGCCGAGCACCCGAAATTCGCGCCGGTGGGCGCGGCGGCCAGGGTTACCGGCGTGTGCGCCCGATCGCGCTCGCGGCCACGAAAAGCCAGCATCGCCGGGCTGTCGTGGTTCGACGATCCGGTCGCCCTGGCCCGGTCGGAAGACAACGACATCTTCGTCGAGCTGATCGGCGGCTCCGACGGGCCGGCCAAGGCGGCGGTTCGGGCGGCGCTGGCGATCGGCAAGCCGGTCGTGACCGCGAACAAGGCGCTGATCGCCGAGCATGGCGCCGAGTTGGCGATGCTCGCCGAATCCACCGGCGCGGCGCTGCTTTTCGAGGCCGCGGTGATGGGCGGCGCCCCGGCGGTCAAGATGCTGCGCGAGGCGATGGTCGGTGACACCGTCGTCTCGGTGGCCGGCATCCTCAACGGCACCTGCAACTACATCCTCACCGAAATGGAGGCCTCTGGACGTGACTTCGCCGACGTGCTCGCCGAGGCCCAGCGGCTGGGCTACGCCGAGGCCGACCCGATCATGGACATCGGCGGCTTCGACGCCGCCCACAAGATCACCATCCTGGCGGCCCTCGCCTTCGGCTGCGCGCCGACCTGGGCCGCCGCGGTGGTGGAAGGCATCGAGGCCATCGAGCCACTGGACATCCGCCTGGCGCGGGACCTGGGCTATCGCATCAAGCTGATCGCCGCGGCCAGGCGCGACGGCCAGACGGTGTCGGTGCGGGTCCATCCTGCTCTCACTGCCTTGGCTCACCCCCTTGCCCAGACCGGCGGAGTGCTCAACGCCCTGTTCATCGAGAGCGAGCGGATCGGACGGATCTTCGTCCAGGGGCCGGGCGCGGGCGCGGGACCGACCGCCGCGGCGGTGGCCGCCGACATCGCCGACGCGATGACCGGCGCGGTGCGCCCGGTGTTTCAGAAGGCCGCGGCCAGCCTTGAGGCGTTGACCTCGATCGACCCTGGCCAAGCCGTCATCAAAGCCTATCTGCGCCTGATGGTGCGCGATGTGCCCGGCGTCATCGCGGCGGTTTCCGAGGCCCTGGCCGAATCCCGGGTGTCCATCGACAGCTTTCTGCAGAAGCCGGTGGAAGACGCCGGCGTGGTTCCCATCGTGCTGACCACCCATGCCGTCGCCGAGACCGTGATGGCGGAGGCGGTCAGGCGGATGGCGGCCTTGCCGGTCCTTCTCGCCCCCCCCCGGCTGATCCGTATCGCTCTGGTCTGAGAATCCCCCGACAATAGGCATTGGCGCCGAGGAACATCCGAACATGACGACGCAGACCCTGGATCGCGCCCTGGTGATGGAGGCCGTGCGCGTGAGCGAGGCGGCGGCCATCGCCGCCTGGGCCATGGTCGGCCGCGGCGATGAGAAGGCCGCCGATCAGGCCGCCGTCGACGCCATGCGCAATGCTCTCAATGATCTGCCGATTTCGGGGCGGATCGTGATCGGGGAGGGCGAGCGCGACGAGGCGCCGATGCTTTATATTGGCGAACGGGTCGGCAGAGGTGGTCCCAGGGTCGATATCGCCCTCGATCCGCTCGAGGGAACCACGCTCACCGCCAAGGCCATGGGCGGGGCTCTGGCGGTGATGGCCTGGGCGCCGGCCGACACGCTGCTCAACGCTCCCGACACCTACATGGACAAGATCGCCTGCGGGCCGGGCTACGCCCAGGGGCTGCTCGATCTGGACGCCAGCGCGGCGGACAATGTGCGGGCCATGGCCAAGGCCAAGGGCGTCGATCCGTCCGAGATCAACGTCTGCGTGCTCGACCGACCCCGTCACGCCGAAATCATCGCCTCCCTCCGGGGGCTGGGCGCGCGGGTGCATCTGATCACCGATGGCGACGTTGCCGGAGTGATCAACACCGCCGATCCGGAAACGGGCGTCGATCTCTACCTGGGGCAGGGCGGAGCGCCCGAGGGGGTGCTCGCCTGCGCGGCGCTCAAATGCGTCGGCGGCCAGTTCCAGGGCAGGCTCGTCTTCCGCAGCGCCGACGAGAAGGCTCGCGCCCGGGGCCACGGGATCACCGACCTGACCAAGAAATACGATCTGCACGAGATGGTCCGCGCCGACGCCATCTTCGTCGCCACCGGCGTCACCAGCGGCGCCCTGTTGGACGGCGTGCGTCTCACCGGTCACCACGTCCTGACCCACACCCTGGTGATGAACTCCTCCACCGGCGCCGTGCGGGAAGTGCGGATGAAACGGCGGGTATGAGAGTGGGTGACGGGAGCCAGTTCCTTCTCCCCTCGCGGGAGAAGATGGCCCGCGCGAGCGGGCCGGATGAGGGGTCGAGGGGCCTCTCCGCGAACGGCTTCACCGCGTGCGCGATTGCGCCACGCAGCCCCCCCGGCTGGTGCGACCCCTCATCCGACCGCCTCTCGGCGGCCACCTTCTCCCGCAAGGGGAGAAGGCTACGCGTTTCGCTGATCCTCTAGATGGCCCTGGACGGCGGCCATGTGGTGGATTTCCTCGGCGTGGCGCGGTCGTTGACCGGCAGGCGCTGGCGGGAACGGCCGGCCGATGACGCGGTCGCCCGTGACCATCAGGCGCGGCATGGGCTTTCGGCCCCGTTGGCGCGGGCGATGGCGGCGCGGGGCGTCCTGGCCGGGGAGGGGGACGCCTGGCTGCGGCCGACGCTGCGGGCGCTGTTTCCCGATCCCTCAAGTTTCGCCGGCATGGACCAGGCGACCGCGATCCTCATCGATGCGCTGGAAAGCGGCCGGCCGACGACGATTTTCGCCGACTACGACGTCGATGGCGCCAGCAGCGCCGCCCAACTGGTCCGCTGGTTCCGTCACATGGGAGCGGAGTTGCCGATCTATGTCCCCGACCGGATGACCGAGGGCTATGGCCCGACTCCCGCCGCCTTTCGCCGGATCAGGGCGGCCGGCGCCGAACTGGTGGTGACCGTCGACTGCGGCGCGGCCGCCTATGACGCGATCGCCGCGGCCGGCGAGATCGGCCTCGAGGTGGTGGTGATCGACCACCACCTGATGCGCGACGCGCCAATCAATCCCGCCGCCCTCGTCAACCCCAACCAGCCGGGCTGCGCCAGCGGACAGGGCGTCCTGGCGGCGGCGGGAGTGACCTTCGTTCTCCTGGCGGCGCTGAACCGCGAGGCCCGGCGGCGGGGCCTTTTCGCGACGACGCCCGAACCGGATCTTCGCCAGTGGCTGGATCTCGCCGCCATGGGGGCGATCTGCGATGTCACCAGGCTGACCGGCTTCAACCGCGCCATCGCCGCCCAGGGGCTGAAGGCGATGGCGGCCTGGAGCAATCCGGGTCTCGCCGCCCTGATGCGGGTGGCTGGGGCCAGCGCCGACGCGCCAGGAACCTTCGAGGCCGGATTCATCCTGGGTCCGCGGATCAACGCCGGGGGGCGGATCGGCCGCTCGGACCTCGGCGCGCGGCTGCTCTCCACCGACGATCCTGACGAGGCCGACGAACTCGCCCGTCAGCTCGACGGGCTCAACTTCGAACGCAAGGGCGTGGAGCGGGAGATCTTCGATTCCGCCGTCGCCGCCATCGAACGTGGCAACGAGGACCCCGCCGGGCCGGTGATCGTCGCGGCGGGAGAGGGCTGGCACCCCGGCGTCATCGGCATCGTCGCCAGCCGTTTGCGCGAGCGCTACCGCCGGCCGGTGGTGGTGATCGGCCTCGATCCGGCCGCCGACATCGGCAAGGGCTCCGGCCGTTCGCACCCGGGCGTGAATCTCGGCCGCGCCATCCAGGCCGCGTTCGACGCGGGCTTGCTGATGAGCGGCGGCGGCCACGCCATGGCGGCGGGCCTGACCATCCGCCCCGCCGCCATCCCCGAATTGCGCGCGTTTCTCGACCGGCAACTGGCCGGCGAAGTGGCCGCCGCCGAGGCCGAAGACGTCATCGACATCGACGCCCTGACCAGCCCCGGCGCTCCGGCTCGCGCCCTGCTGGACGAGTTCGCCGCCCTCGCGCCGTTCGGACCTGGCGCGCCGGAAGCGGTATTCGCCCTCGCCGCGGTTCGCCCAGAGCGTCCCCTGGCCCTGCGCGGCGGCCATGTACGCTGTGACCTCGTCGATGGCGTGGGCGGACGGATCAAGGCCATCGCCTGGCGCTCCGCCGAGACTGAAACGGGCCGACGCCTGATGGCCGCCGGCGGGGCCGTCCACGTCGCGGGCAAGCTCAAACCCGACGACTGGAAGGGCCGCGGCGGCGTGGAAATCCACATCGACGATGTCGCCGACCCCAGGCGGGTGACGACGGGGTAGGACCGGCGGGGGGACCCAGGCAATCGGTCCGCGATTGCCCCGCCGCCCCCGCTCTTGCACGCCTGGGGAGCGGCGGATATATCCCCGGGCTCGCCGCGAGACCCCGGGCCCTTCGTCTATCGGTTAGGACATCAGATTTTCAATCTGGGAAGAGGGGTTCGACTCCCCTAGGGCCTGCCAGACGTCCATCCGCCACGTGTGGGACGGCCATCTGGTCGTCCGATATCGACGCGCCGACACCACGCGGCTCTTGCGCGCGGCGCCCCGAAAACGGCATGGTCCGGGCTGGAGATTTGAATGATACCAACCCCATAAAATGCTGACAATTGGCGACGTCAGGCGACCGACCGATAGCCCTCTCCCCGTTCTAACGGGGAGAGGGTGGGGTGAGGGGTTTGTCCGCGCGACGGACCCTTCCGGAGAGATCACGGCGGCGGCGCCACCCCCTCACCCCACCCTCTCCCCCGCAAGTGCGGGGGCGAGGGCTCAAGTTGGCATGGGTCATCTTCAGTGGGGACCGGTATGAGCCCGACGCGCCGACAAATCGCCCTTCCGCTGGTCGGCCTCGCCGCCGCCGGCCTGATCGGGGCGGCGCCCCCGGCTGAGGATGGATTGCCATACAACGTCTTCATCAGTCCGTGCGGCCAGCCGTTTCGCGCCAGGCGAGGCGATGACTATCCGGTGGTCAACTGGTTCAGACAGGCGGACAGGAACGGTGACGGCAAGCTCGATCGCGCCGAGTTCGTGGCCGACGCGGCGGCCTTCTTCCAGATCCTCGACCTCAACGCCGACGGTGTCATCGACCGCTACGAGACTGGTGTCTATGAGACCAAGATCGCTCCGGAAGTGCTGGGCGGCCACGTGCAGGTGGGATGGCTGGGCGAGGGCTGGAATTCGCGCCTCGGCGCGCGAAAATGGCTGGCGCAGCGTGAAGGTCCGGATCCAAGCGCTGGCGAACCGGCGCCGGGTGGCGCGCCGCCGGTCAAGGGACTCGACGAGTCCGGGGCCGGAGCCAGTCCGTTCAGCTTCTTCCCCGATCCCGAGCCGGTCGCGGCGGCCGACATCAACTTCAACGGACGGGTCACCAAAAGCAACTTTCTGAAGCTCGCCGATGTCCATTTCACCGCCCTGGACGAGGACAGGCTCGGCTATCTGACCCTGGCCAGCCTGCCCAAGACGCAGGTCCAGCAGATCCTGGAGCAGGCGCGGCCAAGGAAGAGGCGCAAATCCTAGACCGGCTCCCGTCTCTCGCGGGCAAGGCAGCCCCATGCGGCGAAAGCGCGCGGAGAGGGTGAAGCGGCGGATTTCGATTGACGGCTGCGCTTTCGCCATAAGCCGTGCTAAGGTCGTTCACTCGTCTGTGGATCGGAGTGGAGGCGGGGGCTGAGGGGCGGATGTCGCACTACGATGTGGAGGGCCACGAACCGCGCGACGACGTCGTGCGGATCAGCGGCCGGGTGAAATGGTTCGACGCGGGCAAGGGCTATGGCTTCATCGTGCCCGATGACGCCAGCCAGACCGACCTGCGCGACGTGTTGCTGCACGTCACCTCGCTGCGCAACGCCGGCAAGGAAGCGGCGATCGAAGGCTCTTTGATCGTCTGCGATGTCGTCCGCCGGCCCAAGGGTTGGCAGGTTAGCGAAATCGTCGATCTCGACGAGACCACGGCCCCGCCGAGGGAAGAGCGCCCGCGGCGGCAGTTCGATGGGCCGTCGCATGGCCATGGGGGCCGCTTCGAGGGTGGACGGGGCCGTGAGCGCCCGGACGGCCAGCGCTCATCGGGTGGATTTCGCGGCGACGGCTCGCGGCCCGATGCCGTACGAGGGCGTGACGGGTTCGATGCCCAGGGCGGTCAGCGGCGGCCAGGTCCGGCGGCGGTGGCGTCGGGTTCGCTGGAGCGGGCCAGGGTGAAATGGTTCAATCGCACCAAGGGCTACGGTTTCGTGGTGCGAGAGACGGCGCCGGGCGATATATTCGTGCACATCGAAACCCTTCGGCGCAGTGGTCTGGAAGACCTTCAACCCGGCGAAGAGGTACGGGTCCGCTTCGCCGACGGACCCAAGGGCCTGGTTGTCGCGGAGATCGAACTGGGCCAGGGTTGAGCCCTTCCCCGGGCACGGAGTTTCCCACCATGACGATTTCGGCGCGCCCCTCACGCCGTGCGATGGCCGGAGCGGTGATCGCTCTGGCGCTTCTCGTTGCCGTTCCGGCCGGTGCGAGGGATCCGGCTCCGCGGGTGGCGCCGCTGGACATCGTCACGGCCCGAGGCGTCGCCCATTTCCAGGTCGAAATCGCCGACACCGATGCCACCCGCGAGCGGGGTCTGATGTTCCGCGGGCCGTTGGCGCCGCACAGAGGCATGCTGTTCGACTTCAAGGCGGTGGCGCCAGTGACCTTCTGGATGAAGAACACGCCCGCCCCTCTGGACATGCTGTTTATCGGCCCGGATGGGCGGATCGTCTCGATCGCCAGGAACGCCCGGCCGATGTCGGAGGCCCCGATCGCTTCGGGGGGGCCGGTGCTGGGAGTGCTGGAGGTGCGCGGCGGCCGGGCCGCCGAGATCGGCGCGGCGCCCGGCGATGTGGTGAAGGCGCGGATCTTCCATCCGTGAGCGACCGGCCGGCCGCGCCGGCGGGGTTCGTCCCGATGGAGGGCCGCGGGCCGTTCACCACCCACAACGGCCCTTTTCTGCATGACCCGTCGGGCGAGGGCTCGAACCAGGCCTTTTTCGCGCGGGCGAGACACTGCAACGGTCTGGGCATCGTCCACGGCGGCATGCTGTCGACCTTCCTCGACGGGCTTCTGGCCGGCGCGGCAAGCCGGGCGCACGGCGGCGCGGCGGTGACCATGCACCTCTCGATCGACTTTCTCGACATGGCCCGGGCCGGCGAGTGGATCGTCGGCGAGGGCCGCCTGACGCGGATGGCGCGCGACGTGGCCTTCGTCGAGGGTCGCGTCCACACCGCCGGCCGGCCGCTCGCCCGGGCGACCGGCGTCTTCAAGCTGATGCGCCGGCGAGGATAGGAATGGCGCCGCGTGCGTTGCCCGAGGGCGCGGCGCGTGGCATGGGGGACCCCCGTCGTCGATGCCGCGGGGCGTGGCGCAGCCTGGTAGCGCATCTGCTTTGGGAGCAGAGGGTCGCAGGTTCGAATCCTGCCGCCCCGACCATCGACCGCGAACCATGGAGTTGGGAAAATGCTCGCCCGCATCTTTCGCCCGGCCAGAACCGCCACGCAGTCGGGGAGGGCCAAGACCCAGCTGTGGACGCTGGAATTCGAACCCGTCTCGGCGCGCACGTCCGATCCGCTGATGGGGTGGACCCAGACAGGCGACATGAACGGCCAGGTGCGCCTCTGGTTCGAGACCCGCGAGGAGGCGATCGACTATGCGCGGCGCCACGGGATCCCGTTCGAAGTGATCGCGACCACGAAATCCAAAATGATCATCAAGGCTTACGCGGACAATTTCTCCTACTCGCGCAAGCAGCCCTGGACCCACTGAGGGCCGACGGCCTTCGACCCCGTAGCTCAACCGGATAGAGCATCCGCCTTCTAAGCGGACGGTTGCAGGTTCGAATCCTGCCGGGGTCGCCACGGTTGGCCGGAGCGGTCCCGCGGTTTTGCGCCCCCTCCGTCACGGCGCGAGCCATCGCGCCGCGCCACCTCCCCCGCATAGGGCGGGGGAGGATAGGGTCTTTCCTGCCCCGCGAAGCGGGGAAGGGGGACCGCCGCGCCGAAGGACGCGGTGGTGGAAGGGGCGCAAAACGGCCGGGTCAACGAGCCGCGTTGAAGACGTCCAGTCCCACCCTGAGATCGGCAATCAGATCGGCGGGGTCTTCCAGGCCGATATTGAGGCGAACGATGGGGCCGCCCAGATGCGGCGGGAAGCTGCGCGCGGCGAGCTGCGGATCGCCGTGCAGGGCCAGGCTCTCGAAGCCGCCCCAGGAGAAACCCAGACCGAAGAGGCTCAGGGCATCAAGGAACGCATGGACGGCGCGAGGCGGGGTTGGCTGAAGGACGACGCCGAACAGGCCGGCCGCCCCGGTGAAGTCGCGCCGCCAAAGGACGTGACCACGCGCGCCCTCCAGGGCCGGGTGAAGGACGTCAATGACTTCGGGTTGAACCTTCAGCCATTGGGCGACGGTCAGGCCACTCTCCTGATGGCGCGCCATGCGGGTCGCCAGGGTGCGAAGGCCACGCAGCATCTGGTAGGCGTCGTCGGGCGAGACGGCCCAGCCGAAATCGAGGATCGCTTCGTCGAGGGCCTTGACCAGGGCGGGGTCGGCGACCGCGGCGGCGCCCATGAACACATCGGCGTGGCCGCCGACGTATTTGGTCAGGGACTGCACCGAGATGTCGATGCCGTGCGCCAGAGGCTTGAAGAAGTGTCCGGCGGCCCAGGTGTTGTCGATCAGGGTGAGGACGCCAGCGGCCCGGGCGGCGGCGGCGATGGCCGGAGTGTCCTGCATCTCGAAGGTCAGGGAGCCCGGCGATTCGAGGACGATCAGTCGGGTCGCCGGACGGGTCAGCGTCATCACCGCGTCGCAATCCGCGCGGGCGTGGCAATAGCGCACCGCGACGCCGAAGCGGCCGAGAACGCGGTCGCAGAAGCGGCGGGTCGGCTTGTAGACGGCGTCGGAGACAATGACTTCGTCGCCGGCCTTCAGCACCGCCAGCATGGCCCCGGCCAGGGCCGCCAATCCGGAGGGAAACAGGCAAACGGCGCGGGCGTCCTCCAGCTCGGCAAGGGCGCTCATCAGGGTCTCCTGGGTCGCCAGGCCGCCCCGGCCATAGGTCGGTTGGGCTTCATCATAGAGGGCGGCGGCGTCGGGGAGAAGGACGGTCGAGCCGCGCTGGATCGGCGGCCCGACGGTCTTGGCCATACGCGCCGGCGCGGCTCCGGCGTGAATGAGGCGGGTGGCGGGACCTGGAGAATCCTTCGTCGTCATGGACACGTCTTGTTTCAGCGTCGGGCGCGTGGCGCAACGCCGCGCCGGCAGTCGGCTTCAGGGCAATCGGATGAACGGCGCCGCGCGCGCCCTGGGTCGGGGAGCGAGGAAGACTCTATCCACAGATGTCGCAGATGGGCACAGATCAGAGGGTTTCGACCACCGTCGGCCCGCCAGACGATCAGATCATCCCTTCATCTGCGCCCATCTGCGGC
>Ga0075522_10001742_pt1 | contig 16463 bp, 18 predicted proteins | sample NGEPerA_FD_74796 | JGI IMG/M metagenome (GOLD analysis project Ga0075522, IMG submission 74796) | Arctic peat soil microbial communities from the Barrow Environmental Observatory site, Barrow, Alaska, USA - NGEE PermafrostL2-A | ecosystem: Environmental > Terrestrial > Soil > Wetlands > Peat ... | reverse complement strand
GCCATGGAGACGATGAACCTCGATCAATTCCGGGGCGCCTTTCGGGCGGGAGGGTTCCGCTCGGTGCGCGTTACGGCGTCCGGTGGTGTGTTCTTCGTCACCGGCGAGCCGCGCGCGGGCGGCGGCGGGATCAGGCTGGCAACCACTCGGGGCGCGACCCCGCGGGGGTTCCGTGACGCCGGCAAGGCGATCGCCATCCTTCACCGCATCGGCGCGCGCAAGGTGCGGGTGGACACCACCGACTGGACGCCCGACGCGGCCGGGTCGGGCGCGCCGCGTCGGCCGGACACCGCCGAGCGCCAGCGGCGTGCGCATCAGGCCGCCGCCCACGACGCCTGGTTCCGGACCGAGGTCGAGCAGTCGCTCCTGGAGGCGGACGCCCTTGGCGCGGAGTGGGTTTCCAACGAAGAGGTCAAACTCCGGAGCATCGACGCCCGCGACCGATGGCGGCGCGGCGCCCGCGGATCGGAATGAGTGGAAGTCCGCTGGTCCAGGACCGCCGTCCGCACCCGGTTCGCCCAGCTGGACTTCATCGCCAGAAAGAGTCCCGCCGGGGCTGCGCGCCTCGACGAGGAGATCGAGCGCCAGATCGACCTGCTCGCCACGCAACCGGAAATGGGGCGCCTGGGGCGCGTGGCGGGCACGCGCGAATGGGTGATCGCCCGCACGCCGTTCATCGCCGTCTATCGCGTCAGGACCGGCCACCTCGAACTGTTGCGAATCCTGCACGGCGCCCAGAAGTGGCCTCCGGAAGGTAGGAGGTAACCGCCCGTCGCCCTCAACGCATCGACCTAAATGTCAGACGAGAATTCACGAATCCGGAAATCACCCGTGTCCATGCTCGCCAGGGTCGCCGCCGGCGAGGAAGTGACGATCACCAAGCATGGCCGGTTCGTCGCCCTCATGATCGGCGTGGCGGGGCGCGAGGATGATCGCCCCCGCGACGCGGTCGAGGCGCTCAGGACCCTGCGCAAGACGACGATCCTCGGCGGCGCTGACTGGAAGAGGCTGCGCGACGAGCGGCGACCCTGGCCATGGTCGTGTTCGACGCCCCGATCGCCCTGGCCTCGGCTCCCGCCCGTCTCGACCGCACACGTTAGGAGGCTCGCGACCGCCCCTCCTCGTCAGGCCGCGAGATTTTCGACCCCTCTTCGACCGGCGGCGGCGATCAGCGCGACATCGTTCGATGCCATCGGCAATCCGCGCCGCAACGCGAGTTCCAGATAGGCGGCGTCATAGGGCGTCAGGTCTTCCTCGCGCGACAGAACCCGGATGGCGCCCCAGGCGTGCGCATCCGTTTCGTCGTCGAGCCGGATCGGCATCCGCGCCAACCGCCCCAGAGACTGGTCGGCATAGCCTTCGTCGCACCGGCCCCGGCGGACGGCCGAACGAAGGACATTGGCCACCTCCAGTCGCCACAGCGAGGGGACAAAAGCGCCCCTCGTCGCGACCCGCCGCATGACCTGGTCGGCAGCCTCGGTCGAGACCTCACCGAACAGCCACGCGATGGCCATCGATGCATCCAGGACCAGACTCATCGCCGTCCTTCGTCGATCAGTTCCCGTATGCTCTGGCCGCCGAGCGAGTGCTTGCCACGCTCCGCCACGATCTCCTCCACCGCCGTCAGGGCGTCGGCCCGTGCACGCGCCTTCGCCTGATTGCGATGGATGACGATGTCGCCGTCGCGAACCTCAAGGCTCACACATTCTCCCGCGCTGAGCCCCGTGGCTTCGACGATCTCAAGAGGAATCCTCACCGCCAGGTTTGCGCCCCATCTGCCGAACCTCGCCATCGCCATCGGCACACCCCGAAGTATGGAGATATCCTTGCATATCCTGAAACGAAGGACAATAGATTCAGCGTTCGGTTCGTCGGGTGAGCGCGAAGCCGCCCTTGCCCCCATCACGTTACAACCAAAATGTCAGACCTAAACTCACGAAACCGGAGATCAGCGTGGCCACCATCGCGGCCTTCGACGCCAAGACCCATTTCGCCTCCCTGCTGGCCATGGTCGCCGCCGGCGAGGAGGTGACGATCACAGCACGGTCGGCCCGTCGCCCGCATGGTCAGCGTGGAGCGCGGCGATGATGATCGCGCCCGCGACGCGGTTGGAGCGCTCAGGACCCTGCGCAAGACGACGACGCTGGGCGGTCTTTCCTGGAAGGTGCTGCGGGACGAAGGGCGTCCCTGACGATGGTGGTGATCGACGCCTCGATCGCCCTGGCCTGGTGTTTCGACGACGAAGCCACTCCAAAGACCGCTCCAGGCCGCCAAAGAAAAGGCGTGACCGCTCGCGCGGCATGTTCAGGTCGATCTTGTGACTGCGCGCGGCCATCCCGGAGACGAGAATATGCTTTCAATCCCATACGATTCGGGCCAACGAGACGACACCGCCGGACGGAGATACACCGATGATCCCCCTCAGCAAACGCGCTGTCGTTTTGGGATTGTTGGCGTCCGGCGCCGCCGGTTGCGGCCGGCCCGCGGTGGCGCTCCCAGCGGATATGAGTCTGGGCAATCCCCGCGCCCCGGTTACGGTGATCGAATACGCATCCGTTGCCTGTCCGGTGTGTGGCCGCTGGTACCGTGAAGTTTTCCCAGCCTTCAAGGCAAAATACATCGACACCGGAAAGATAAAATACGTCGCCCGCGAGATGCTGGTCGGCGATGCGACCGAGGAGTCGATAGCGGCAGCCGGATTTTTGCTGGCCCGCTGCCCCGGAAAAGACAAATATTTTTCTGTCACAGACGCGATATATAACAATCAGATAGAGATATACGGCAATCCTCGCGTCGGCTTGCTCAATATCGCGAAGTCGATGGGAATGGACGAAAATACCTTTGATGCTTGCATCAAGAATGAAGTCGCCCTTCGGGAATTGGACGCGCGTGTCCAGTCCTATTCGAAGGATGACAAGGTGACCGCGACACCAACCTTCGTTGTAAACGGTGTAGCCCTGAGCCCTGGCTACCACCCGCTGTCGGATCTCGACGCCGCGATCTCGGCCGCTCAACGCGCGAAATAGGCCGCGGAAGATTACAGTCCCTCCACCAGCCTCACCTTCGGCGATAATCGATCTGTTCCTCTGGCTCGGAGCGCGGGCCTCCAGCCCGCTTCCTTTTTTCCTCCTGTCCAGCCAACCGAAGGCCTGCGGTCCAGTGGCTTGCGACCCACCCTCGCCCGCGCGATGAGCGCAAAGACGCCTGCCCCTTGTCGATCTCATGCGACCGATCTCTCGCGATCGTTGCCCACGTCATTCAGACGCATTACATCTGGTCCCTGGAGTATCACGATGACCGCGAACGCCTTGATCCAGGCTCGCATCGACCCGGAAGTGAAGGCGCGCGCGACCGAGGTCCTGGGCGCACTGGGACTCACCGTCTCGGACGCGGTTTCGCATTCTGCTCACGCGCACTGCCCGCGAAGGCGCGCCGCCGTTCGCGCTGACGGCGGAAACCTCGGCCTATGACGCCTGGTTCAGAGAGAAGGTCCGCGAGGCGTTGGAGGATGCCCGGCCGGATTTGCCGGACGGCGACGTCGAGGCTGAGTTCACGGCCCGTCGCGCGGCGACATTGCGCAGGCTCGGTGATGCTTGAGGCTGGTCTGGTCGGCGCGGGCGCTCGACGACCGTCGCGCGATCTATGACTACATCGAAGCCGAAGGCCCTCGCGCCGCCGTCTCCGTGGACGAGTGCATCGAGGCCGCGGTACAGCTCCTGACCGTGTTTCCGCAAAGCGGCAGGCCTGGCCGCGCCGAAGGCACGCGCGAATTGATCGTCACCGGAACACCCTACGTCGCGCCATACCAGCTGTTTGACGAACACGTCCAAATCCTGCGGGTGCTTCACGGCGCCCGCATCTGGCCCGGGACGTTTGACGACAACGCATCGACCTGATCCTGCCCCAAAGCGCACGCTTGCGGTCGCTTAGGAATGACCTCCGATGCTCAGCCCGGCAGGAAATCCGGGTCGAGGATTTGATCGGGCGACCACGGGCAGGCTTCGGGGATTTCCTGAAGGCCCGCGTCGTCGAAGGCTTTGGTCGCCGCGTCGGTCCAAACCACTTGCCACCATTCGGCATCGGCGAAGCTCGGCTTCAGTCCGGGCACATTCTTCAGATGGATCGCGATGGCCCGACGCTGGCCGTCGATAGTGCGTCGCCAGCTTCGTCCCTGCCGCTCGGGCTGAAACCGCCACTTGAGCAGATGGGCCAGCAGGACGGCCATGCGACTGGCCAGTTCGCGCTTTTCACTCTTGCCCACGTCCTCGACCTCATCGGCGATATGCTCGATATCGAGCGCGGAAAATTTGCCCGCCCGAAGCAAGGCCGCCTGCTCGTTCGCCCAGGCCACGACGTCGGTCTCGTATGCGGTGCTCATCGGCCTCCTCCGGGCGGCTGGATCATAGCGCGGTCGATGGCGCGGGTCGAAACAATCCCTTCCCGTGTGGCTCGATGACCGCGCCAGAACCTTCCTCAGGCCCTTCTGCTGACGGCGAAGTCCGCCAGCGCCTCCAGCGCCTCGCGCCATTCCCCGGCCGGGAATACCGCCAGCGCCGCCTTGGCGCTTTCGGCGTAGTCGGCGGCGAGGTCGAGGGTGGTCTCCAGAGCGCCGGCGCCGACGATAATCTCCCGGGCGCGGCGGAAATCGGCCTCGGTCTGGTCGCGGCGGCCGATGGCGCGGTCCCAGAAGTCCGCTTCGCGGCCGCCCAGACGCCCCATGGCCAGGATCAGCGGCAGCGTCGCCTTGCCTTCGCGGAAGTCGTCGCCCGCGTTCTTGCCGAGAGTTTCGGTGGCCCCGCCGTAGTCGAGGGCGTCATCGGCGAGCTGGAAGGCCAGACCGAGGTTCAGGCCATAGGCGCGCAAGGCGTTGGACTGAGCGTCGGCGGCGCCGGCGGCGACCGCCCCGGCCTCGGCGGCGGCGGCGAAGAGTTCGGCCGTCTTGGCGGTGATGATCTCCAGATAGGTCGCCTGGGTGAGGTTGATGTCGTGCGCGCGGGAGAGTTGGAGCACCTCGCCCTCGGCGATCACCCGGGAGGCGCGGGCGAGAATTTCCAGGGAGCGCAGGGCGCCGGTCTCGACCATCAGCTCGAAGGCCCGGGCGAAGAGGAAATCGCCGACCAGCACGCTGGACGCCGCTCCCCAGATCAGGTGCGCGGCCGGCTTGCCCCGGCGAAGCCGCGATTCATCGACCACGTCGTCGTGCAGCAGGGTCGCGGTGTGGATGAACTCCACCGCCGCGGCGAGCTTCAGACCCGCCCCGTCCTTGCCGCCGGCCAGGCGCGCCGCCGCCACCGTGAGCAGGGGCCGAAGGCGCTTGCCGCCGGCATTGATCAGGTGATCGGCCAGCGCCGGGATCACCGCCACGGGACTTGCCATCCGCGCGGCGATCAGGGCATCGACGCCGGCCATGTCGGCGGCCGCCAGGGCGACGAGGCGCTCGACGGACCCCACCGGTCGCTCGATCACGGCCTTCGCGGCGTCCAAGACCATGCCTTCCTCGCGCGCGGCGCCTCGCCTCTTGGGCCGTTGCGCCGGACAATGGTCGCGGGATAGGTCACGGTCAAGGCGGGCCCGAGGCATGATGACGTTGGCCGCATGACCGTGACCGAGGACCGCGTTCTGGGCGGCGCCGTGCGGCTGCGCCAGGCCAGGGACGGCTACCGCGCCGGCCTCGACGCCGCCCTGCTCGCCGCTGCCTGCGACGCGGGTCAGGGCCAGCGAGTGCTGGAGGTGGGCTGCGGTGTCGGCGCCGCCCTGCTGGCTGCCGCGTCGCGGCGGCCTCGCGCGACCTTCACCGGCCTCGAACGGGATGAAGCGGCCTGTGTCCTGGCGCGGGAGAACATCTCGCTCAACCAACTGGGGGAGCGGGTTTCCGCCGTTGCCTGGGACGTCGCCGCGCCGTTCCGCGGCCTGGGCCTGGCGCCGTTCGACCTCGCGATGGCCAACCCGCCGTTCTTCGATGACGCCGCGCGGTTGCGCGCGCCAGCCCCCGCCAAACGGTCGGCCTGGATGGCGGACGACGGTCTCGGCGCCTGGATCGCCTTCATGATCGCGGCCGCCCGCCAGGGCGGCGCCGTCGTACTCGTTCACCGTGCCGATCGCCTCTCCGACATCCTCGCCGCGCTGGCCTCGAAGGCGGGCTCGATCCAGATCAGGTCCGTTCACCCCTTCGCCGACCAGCCCGCCAAGCGCGTCCTGGTTCGCGCGGTGAAATCCGGCAAGGCGCCGCTCCGTCTGCTGCCGCCACTGATCCTCCACCAGCACGGCGGCGCCAAGCACACCGGCGAGGTCGAGGCGATCCTGCGTGGCGAGGCCGATCTCTCCTGGCTGTAAGCGGCGCCGCCTAGTTCCGCGCCTGATCGACCAGCTTGTTCTTGGCGATCCACGGCATCATGGCGCGCAGGCGCGCGCCGACCTCCTCGATCGGATGGTCGGCGCCCCGGCGGCGGGTGGCCTTGAAGCTGGGCTGGCCGGCGGCGCATTCGATCATCCAGTCGCGCACGAAACGGCCGGACTGGATGTCGGCCAGGATCATCTTCATTTCGGCCTTGGTCCGCGGCGTGACCACGCGCGGCCCGGAGACATATTCGCCGAACTCGGCGGTGTTGGAGATCGAGTAGTTCATGTTGGCGATGCCGCCCTCGTAGATCAGATCGACGATCAGCTTCACCTCGTGCAGGCATTCGAAATAGGCCATCTCCGGCGCGTAACCGGCTTCCGTGAGGGTCTCGAAACCGGCCCGGATCAGCTCCACCAGGCCGCCGCAGAGCACCGCTTGCTCGCCGAACAGGTCGGTCTCGCATTCCTCGCGGAAGCTGGTCTCGATCACCCCGGAACGGCCGCCCCCGATGGCCGAGGCGTAGGCCAGACCGAGGTCGAGGGCGCCGCCGGTGGCGTCCTGGGCGACCGCGATCAGGCAGGGAACGCCGCCGCCCCTGACATATTCGCCGCGCACCGTGTGGCCCGGCCCCTTGGGCGCGACCATCAGCACATCGATGGAGGCCTTGGGCTCGATCAGCCGGAAATGGATGTTGAGGCCGTGGGCGAAGAGCAGCGCCGCGCCGTCGCGGATATTGGGGGCGATGTCGGCCTCGTATATCGCCCGCTGGTTCTCATCGGGGGCGAGAACCATGATCAGGTCGGCCCAGGCGGATGCCTCCGCCACGCTCATCACCCTCAGACCCTCCTCTCGCGCCTTCCTGGCCGACGCCGAGCCTTCCCGCAGGGCGACGGCGACATCGACCACCCCGGAGTCGCGCAGGTTCAGCGCGTGGGCGTGGCCCTGAGATCCGTAACCGACGACGGCGATCTTCCTGTCCAGGATGCGGGCGAGATCGGCATCGCGGTCATAGTAGACGCGCATCGGTTCATTTTTTCCCAGCGGCGAATTGGCGAGGGCCACGGGCGTGGGCGGACCCCCAGACGAAGGGCCGCTATCGATAGGTTTTTGCCCGCCCCGTCAAGCGAGGCGGGCAAAGCCCTTTGGGAGTCTAGTCGAACAGACCGTATTCGACCGACAGCACCTGGCCGCTCGAGATATCGATCAGCAGGGCGTCGTTTCCGACCCTCACCCACTCCGCGCCATAGGGCGGCGGAGCCAGGTCATAGGTCCCGAAATCGAGCCAGTAATCCTGCCCGAACCAGGCCTGGGGCAGGTACTCGCCGTAGGCCCACCGGCGGGCATACCAGCCGCGCGGATAGCGATAGCCGCCATCCTGGAAGCGCCGCTGGGCCTGATAGGACCGCTGGCCCGACCATCCCCCGCGCGCGCCGCCGTCGCGGCGGTCACTTCGGTAGCCGCCCGCCGCGCCGCGGTACGGCGTCTGGGGCGCGCCCTGGCCGCGATAGGCCGGACGCGGCGCCTGCGGAGCGTATTGGCCGGTGCGGCCCGATGGCGCGGGAGCGTAGGCGCGGCCGGGCGCCGGACTGGCCGGTCGAGACGGCGGCGCACCGCGCATCGCCGGCGCCGGCCGGGCTGGACGGGGCGCGGGCCGGGTCGCCGGGCGTGTATCGCGACCGCGATCGTCGGGTTGAGGTTGGGCGTGAGCCGCGCCCGCCATCAGGGCGATGACCGCGGCGGCGTTCAACAGGATCTTCATGGGGGTGTCTTTCGTTTCCGTGGACTCTTGGTTCTCCGGGGAGATTGCGCCCGACGCGCTGAACCGGGGTTGAACGAAACGCGCCGCCGGCGTTCATCTCGAAACCATGAGCGCCGACCCGACGACCATCACTGAGTTTTGGCGCCAGGCGGGGCCGAAGAAGTGGTTCGCGGTCGATCCGGCGTTCGACGCCGCCATCCGCGCCCGCTTCGAAACCGAGCATCACGCCGCCGCCCGGGGCGAGCGCGCGGCCTGGATGGCGAACGGTGAAGGATCGCTCGCCCTCATTCTCCTGCTCGATCAGTTCCCTCGCAACCTCTGGCGAGGCTCGGCCCACGCCTTCGCCACCGATCCCCTGGCGAGGCGCGTGGCGGACAGCGTTATCGCCGCGGGCGCCGATCAGGCCATCGAGCCGGCCATGCGCCCATTCGTCTATCTGCCCTTCGAACACTCCGAGGGGATCGGCGACCAGGACCGCTCGGTCGGTCTCTGCGAAGCGCTCGAACGCGACATCGGCGACGCCTCGACCCTGAAGTGGGCGCGGAGCCATCGCCAGATCATTCTCCGCTTCGGCCGCTTTCCGCACCGCAACGCCTGTCTCGGCCGGACCAGCACGCCGGAGGAACAGGCGTTCCTCGACGGCGGCGGCTTCAGCGGCGGACAGGCTTCGGAGCCTTGGCGAATCAGCCGACTCTCGCCCGGCTCATGATCTCCCTGGCCGCCCGACCCGAGCCCGACGCCGCCCCGCACCCGGAGCGACAGTACCTCGACCTGCTGAGCGACATTCTGGCCCATGGCGAGCGGCGCGACGACCGAACCGGCGTCGGCACGCTCGGCGTCTTCGGCCGCCAGATGCGATTCGATCTTTCCGCCGGCTTTCCCCTGCTGACCACCAAGCGCGTCCACTTCCGCTCCGTGGTGCTGGAACTGCTGTGGTTCCTGGCCGGCGAGACAAACGTGCGCTGGCTGCAGGAACGCGGCTGCACGATCTGGGACGAGTGGGCCGACCCGGCCGGGGATCTGGGTCCGGTCTATGGCAAGCAGTGGCGATCGTGGGCCGCGCCGGACGGCCGGGCGATAGACCAGATCACGGCCGTCGTCCGCTCGATCCGCGAGAACCCCAACAGCCGGCGCCATATCGTCACGGCCTGGAATCCAGCCGACGTCGAGGCCATGGCGCTGCCGCCCTGCCACTGCCTGTTCCAGTTTCACGTCGCCGGCGGCAGGCTCTCGTGTCAGCTCTATCAGCGCTCCGCCGACGTCTTCCTGGGCGTGCCGTTCAACATCGCCAGCTACGCGCTCCTCACCGCCATGATCGCCAAGGCGACCGGTCTCGAGGCGGGGGAGTTCATCCAGACCTTCGGCGACGCCCATCTCTACCTCAACCATCTGGATCAGGCCGCCGCGCAGCTCTCCCGCGAGCCCCTGCCTTTCCCGAATCTGCGTCTGGCCGACAAGGCCGACATCCTGGCCTTCGGACCGGAGGACATTTCGCTGAAGGGCTATCGTCCGCACCCGGCCATCCCCGCCCCGATCGCCATCTGATGGCCCCGCGCCTGACGCTGGGACCGGTGGCTCGCGGTCGCAACGGGGTCATCGGCGCGGCGGGGGCGCTGCCTTGGCGCCTCAAGTCCGACCTCGTGCGTTTCCGCGCCCTCACTTTGGGCAAGCCGGTGATCATGGGCCGCAAGACCTGGGACAGCCTGCCCAGGAAGCCCCTCCCCGGCCGCTGCAACATCGTCCTTACCCGCGACGGCTCGTTTCGGGCGCCCGGCGTGGTGATCTGCGACGCTCTCGCCGAAGCCGTCGAGATCGGCCGCGAGCAGGCGCTTGAGGACGGGGTCGAGGAGGTTTGCGTGATCGGCGGCGCGGCGGTATTCGAAGCCGCTCTGCCCCGCGCCAGCCGCGTCTATCTCACCGAGGTCGATGCGGCCCCCGCCGGCGATGTCGTCTTCCCGGCCTTCGACGAAGGGACTTGGAGGGAGATCAGCCGTGAATCCCATGGCGCGGGCGACGGCGACGACCACGACTTCGTCTTCCGCGTGCTGGAACGGCGTCTATAGTCGAAGCTCGTCACGCAAGAAGGATATCGCCATGGACATCGAGCTGGTCACCGAAGGCCTGCGGTTTCCCGAGGGTCCGATCGCCATGGCCGACGGATCGGTGATCGTCACCGAGATCAAGCGCGGGACCCTCACCCGCGTCACGCCAGACGGGACCAGCACCGTGGTCGCCGATTGCGGGGGCGGTCCCAACGGCGCGGCCATCGGGCCGGATGGAGCGATCTGGGTCACCAACAACGGTGGCTCATTCACCTGGCTCGAGCAGAACGGCCTGACCATCCCCGGCCCGACGCCGGCGAGCCATGTCGGCGGCTCGATCCAGCGCGTCGATATCGCCAGCGGCAAGGTCGAGACCATCTATGAGGCCTGCGACGACAAGCCCCTCATCGGACCCAACGATCTCGTCTTCGACAGGCAGGGCGGCGCCTGGTTCACCGACCACGGCTGCGGCACCGCCGAAGGCCGCAAGTTCGGCGCCCTCTGCTATGCCAGGACCGATGGCTCGAAGATCGTCCGCGCTCGCGACCACCTAATTTCGCCCAACGGCGTCGGGCTCTCGCCGGACGAGAGCGTAGTCTACATGGCCGACACCCAGCTCGGCCGCCTGTGGGCCTTTGACATCGCCTCGCCCGGGGAGCTGGCGCCCCAGCCCGGCTTCGCGCCAGGCCGGGTGATCGCCAACCTGCAGGGCTATCAGCTGCTCGACAGCCTGGCGGTGGAAGCAGGCGGCAAGGTTTGCGTGGCGACGATCATCAACGGCGGCGTCACCGCCTTCGATCCGGACGGGTCCACCGAGCATTTCGCCTTCCCGGACCTGGTCACCACCAACATCTGTTTCGGCGGCGAGGACATGCGCGATGCCTGGGTCACCTGTTCGTCCACCGGCAAGCTGTTCAAATGCCGTTGGCCGAGGCCCGGACTGAAGTTGAACTTCAACGCCTGAAATTCAGCTGAGCGTGGCCATCGCCGAGCGTTCGAAATCCATCAATTCGCCCGTACGGCCGGCATGGACCTTGGCCGCCCAGCGAGGATCCCGCAGCAGCGCCCGACCGACGGCGACGAGGTCGAAGTCGCCGCGTTCCAGCCGGCGGACGAGCTCGTCCAACGAGGCCGGCCTGGACGCCTCCCCGCCATAGGCGGCGATGAAGTCGCCGGTCAGGCCCACCGAGCCCACCGTGATCGTCGGTTTGCCGGTCAACTTCTTGGCCCAGCCGGCGAAGTTGAGGTCGGAGTTTTCGAATTCGGCCTCCCAGAATCGCCGCTGCGAGCAATGGAAGGCGTCTGCCCCGGCTTCCGACAGCGGTCGCAGCCAAGCCTCCATCTCCGCCGGCGTGTGCGCCAGCCTGGCGGCGAAGTCCTGCTGCTTCCACTGCGACAGCCGGATGATCACCGGGAAATCCGGCCCCACCGCCGCGCGCACCGATTTGAGGATCTCCGCCGCGAACCTCGCCCGCTCGGCGATGGTCGGACCGCCGAACACGTCGCCCCTGACGTTGGTGCCGCTCCAGAAGAACTGATCGATCAAATAGCCGTGGGCGCCGTGAAGCTCCACCGCGTCGAAGCCGATGCGCCTGGCGTCCCCGGCGGCCGTGCCGAAGGCGTCGATGGCGTCGGCGATCTCCGCCTCGCTCATTGCGTCGCCGAATTGGTGGCCGGGACTGGAGATGCCCGAGGGACTGTCATAACCGCCGGCCGGGAGCCAGGTCGGATGCCGGGTCTTCACGGCTCCGACATGCCAGAGCTGCGGCGCCATCAGGCCGCCGGCGGCGTGGACCTCGTCGATCACCCGCTTCCAGGCCGCCAGTTCGCCCTCGCCGTGAAATCGGGGAATGTCTGGATCGTTGAGCGAGGCGGGCCGGGCCACCCCCGTGCCTTCGGAGATGATGAGGGCGACATCGGCGGCGGCGCGGCGGGCGTAGTAGGCCGCCACGTCCGCCGTCGCCACGCCGCCGGGCGACTTCGAACGGGTCATCGGCGCCATCACCACCCGGTTGGGAAGAGTCAGGCCCTTGAATCCAAAAGGGGTGAAAAGTGCTTGGTTCGACATGCCCCGGGCGTCGTGGTCAGACGGCGTCGAGGTATTCGATCTCGGGCCGGCCGGCCATGCACGGTCCCATCTTGCGGCCGAGTTCCTTGAAATAGTCGGTCTGTCCGTGAGCGCTCAGGGCATCCTGATCCTTGTAGAGCTCCAGCACCTTGTAGGTGTTCGGATCGGTCCGGCTCCTGGTCAACTGATACAACGTGTTGCCGGGCTCGTTGGCCCGAACCTTCGCCGACAGTTCGCCGAACACGGCCTCGAACTCGGCGTTCTTGCCGTCCTGGACCTTGAGAGTCGCCACCAACCCGATCATTGCCAGATCTCCCTAAACGTCTGTTTGAAAACAAGGCGCTGTTTAGGGCGCCATGATCAGCGGCGGCCGTCCCAACCGTAGGCGACCCAGGAATGCCCGCCGACGTTTCGCGCCTCGATCAGCGTCGGATCAGCCGACCGCCGCAGGGCCCTCCGAGCCTTCAGCACGGCCCCGGCGAGCGCCAGGCAGGCGGATGCGAAGAAGGCCGTCGCCACCACCGTCGCGGCGAGACACAGCGCAATGACCAGTCCCACCGCCGCGGCCAGAGCCCAGGCGATCGCTCCAACCATCCACGCCAGGCGCCGGACGACGGCGCCGAGATCGCTCCCGGACGACTGAACCGATGGGTCCATGCGCATGCCTCGATTTGCCCTTTAGGCGGTGGAATAGGAATACATCGGCGCGGAAGCCTCCCGCGTCAACCATGAGCGAAGCCGCACCCGCATGACCGTCACCGATTCATGGAGCTTCTGGATCGATCGCGGAGGCACCTTCACCGACGTCGTCGGCCGAGGGCCGGACGGCAGGCTCCGAACCCTCAAACTGCTCTCGCGCTCGCCAGCCTACGCCGACGCCGCCATCGACGCCATGCGCCGGATGCTGGGCGTCGGCGCGGACCAACCCTTTCCCGCCGCGAGGGTCGGCGCCATCCGCATGGGGACGACCCTCGCCACCAACGCCCTCCTCGAACGGGCCGGAGCCAAGACACTTCTCGTCACCACCGCCGGATTCGCCGACGCCCTGACCATCGGCGATCAGACCCGGCCCGATCTCTTCACCCTCGACATCGTCAAGCCGAGGCCCCTGCACGCCGGCGTGGTCGAGGCCGACGAGCGGCTCGATGCCGGCGGGCGCATCCTGCGACCGCTCGACGAGGAGGCTCTCCGCCGCGAACTCCAAAGCGCGCTCGCCGAAGGCTTCGAGAGCGTCGCCATCGTCTTCATGCACAGCGATCTCAATGACGCGCACGAACTGCGGGCCGGAGTCATCGCCAGCGAGGTCGGATTCGCCTTCATCACCCTCGGGGCCGAGGTCTCGCCGTTGCCGCGCTTCCTGGCGCGAGCCGAAACCGCCGTGGCCGACGCCTATCTCACCCCGCTACTCCGCCGTCACCTGGGCGAACTTCGCGACGCCTTGGCCGGCGCCGAGCCGCTGTTCATGACCTCGGGAGGGGGCCTGGCGCGAGGTGGCGTCTTTCGTGGCCGGGACGCGGTGCTATCGGGTCCGGCCGGCGGCGTGATCGGAGTCGCCGAGACCGCCAAGGCGGTCGGCGCGGCGGCGGTCCTCGGCTTCGACATGGGCGGCACCTCCACCGACGTCTGCCGTTTCGCCGGCGCCTTGGAGAGGCGCGAGAGCGCCTCGATCGCCGGCGTCAGGCTTCGCGCTCCGATGCTGGATGTGGAGACAGTGGCCGCCGGCGGCGGCTCGATCCTCGCCTTCGACGGCCTGCGGGTCCGGGTCGGACCGGCCAGCGCCGGCGCCGATCCGGGACCCGCCGCCTACGGCAAGGGCGGCCCGGCCACGGTCACCGACGCCAATATCGTCCTTGGGCGACTGGACCCGGCCGGCTTTGCGGCCGTGTTCGGGCGCGACGGGGCGACCGGTCTCGACGCTACCGCCGCCCGCGCCGTGCTCGCCGACCTCTCCGCCGCCATGGGCGGGATGTCCCCCGAGATCGCCGCGGCCGGCTTCATCGATGTCGCGGTGGAGCACACCGCCGCCGCCATCCGGCGCATCTCCACGGAGCGCGGTTTCGATCCCCGGAGCCATGCCCTGGTGGCCTTCGGCGGCGCATCCGGTCAGATCGCCTGCCCGGTGGCCGACGCCCTGGGGATCGAGGAGGTGCTCTGTCCGCGCCTCGCCTCGGTGCTTTCGGCCTGGGGGATCGGCCAGGCGAAAATGCGGTCCCATCGTCAGGCCGGCCTGGGCGCGGTGCTCGACGTGGAGGGCGCCGACGCGGCCGCGGCTCTGTCGATCCGTCTGGACCACGGCGCGAGCGCCGATCTCGCCGGGCAGGGAGCGACGGCGGGTGCGAGAGAGCGCCGCGCGCGCCTGGCCTACGAAGGCGCCGACACCTCCCTGCCGGTTCCACTGTCCGATGACGCCGCGATGCGAGCCGCATTCGAAACCGCCCACCGGCGCCTGTTCGGATTCACCGAGCCCGACGGCGCGATCCGCATCGCCAGCGTCGAGGTCGAGGTTCACGAAGAGGAGTCGGCGTCCATTTCTCCTCCTGACCGGCAGGGGCAACCAGCGCTTGCGACCCCTGTCGATGGCCCCCATCTCATCGTCCATAGCGACACCCAGATCTGGGTCGCGCCCGGCTGGCGGGCGTCCCCGGGACCCGATGGCCTCGTCCGCCTGATCCGGATCGCCCCGCGCCACGCCGCGCCCGCCGCCGCCGACCGTCCCGACCCTGTCACCCTCGAACTCTTCAACCGTCGCTTCGTTGGCGTGGCGCAGGCCATGGGGGACGCGCTGGAACGCACGGCCCGCTCGGTGAACATCAAGGAGCGGCTGGACTTCTCATGCGCCCTCTTCGACGCCGACGGCGGCCTGGTCGCCAACGCGCCGCACATGCCGGTTCATCTGGGTTCGATGGGCGCCAGCGTCCGCGCCGTGCGTGACCGCCATCCGACGCTGAAAGCCGGAGACGCGTTCGCCCTCAACAACCCCTACGCCGGCGGCACCCACCTGCCCGACATCACCGTCGTCATGCCGGTGTTCACCGATGAAGCTGCCGCGCCGGCCTTTTTCGTCGCCGCCCGCGGCCACCACGCCGACGTCGGCGGCGTCCAACCCGGCTCCATGCCTCCGTTCTCCACGACCATCGAGGAGGAGGGCGTGATGCTGGACGCCCTGGCGATCATGAGCGCCGGCGCCTTTCTCGACTCGGCGGTCGTCGAGGCGCTCGCCGCCGGCCGCTGGCCCGCCCGCGCGCCAGGGCGAAACCTCGCCGACCTCAAGGCCCAGATCGCCGCCTGCCAGGCCGGCGCGGCGACGATCGTGCAAATGATCGAGGTTCATGGCCAAGCGACCGTCGATCGCTACATGGGTTGGGTGCAGGTCAACGCCGAGACGTGCGTGAGGCGTGCTATCGGCAGGCTTCGGAACGGTCGCGCCCGAATTCCCCTGGATGGCGGCGGTGAGATTGTCCTGGCCGTTTCGATCGATGCGGCGAAAGGCGAAGCGGTGCTGGATTTTACCGGTACGAGCGCCCAGTTGGGCAGCAATTTCAACGCCCCGTCCTCGATTGTCTCGGCCGCCGCTCTCTACGTCTTTCGCACCCTGGTCGATGACGACATCCCCTTGAACGCCGGCTGCCTCGCCCCGTTGAAGCTGATCATTCCGGAAGGCTCGATGCTCAACCCCCACTCGCCCGCGGCCGTGGTGGCCGGCAATGTCGAGACCAGCCAGCACCTCGTCGATGCGCTCTATGCGGCGCTCGGCGTGATGGCCAACTCCCAGGGGACGATGAACAACCTCACCTTCGGCGACGAGCAGACCCAGTACTATGAAACCATCTGCGGCGGAGCGGGCGCCACTGCCGGCGCCGACGGGGCCGACGCGGTCCATAGCCACATGACCAATTCCCGCCTCACCGATCCCGAGATCCTCGAGCGTCGGTTCGCCGTGCGGCTCGAACGCTTCGCCATCCGGCGCGGTTCAGGCGGCGAAGGCGTCACGCTCGGCGGAAATGGCGCTGTGCGGCGCCTGCGTTTCCTGGCGCCCATGGAGGCGGCCCTTCTTTCGACGCGCCGCGACCATCCTCCCGCGGGTCTGGAGGGAGGCGGCGATGGCCTCGCCGGAAGACAGCGGTTGATCTCGGGCGACGGGAGCCTAAAGGAACTTCCCGGCTGCTTCTCGCTCATGATCGAGCCCGGCGATGTGATCGAGATCGAGACTCCGGGGGGTGGCGGCTTCGGCTCGGAAGGGGGTATCTTCCGATC
>Ga0075522_10001739_pt1 | contig 16470 bp, 15 predicted proteins | sample NGEPerA_FD_74796 | JGI IMG/M metagenome (GOLD analysis project Ga0075522, IMG submission 74796) | Arctic peat soil microbial communities from the Barrow Environmental Observatory site, Barrow, Alaska, USA - NGEE PermafrostL2-A | ecosystem: Environmental > Terrestrial > Soil > Wetlands > Peat ... | reverse complement strand
CGAAAGCCGCCGACCGTCTGCGACGATATGTCCGAGAACGCCTGATCGTCATGGCCGTCGATAATCAGGCGGGTGACCTCGTCATCCTCATAGGGGACGACGGCTTCCCGCAGGAATTGCTTCAGCGGCACATCCGCCAGCGCGATGCGCGCCGCGATCATTTGCTCCGCGCTGGCGGCGGATATCCCGGCCAGCCGGTCGCCCGAGCGCGGCGGCGTCGCCTTCGCCAACAGATCGCGCAAGTCGTCGAAGACATAATTTGTGGCGTCGATGGTGTGGCGATGGGCCATGGCGGCTCCGGGCCGTGCGGGTATCGGACGACGCCATAGTATCAGCCGAAGGGATGAACGCGGTGCCGTTCGCTCAGACCCGAAGGCGAAGGTATCATTTTACAATTATTCCGATAAATTAAGAACTTCTACACCAAGATTTTGCATGCTTTTTGGGCGGCCGACGGTCCCGACCGGCCTCTGTGGAGAGGCTCCTCGATGCCCGAACTATTGAACCTTGCTCGCCCGTCACGTCTGTCGCTTGCCATCAAACTGTATTCGATCTTCGCGCTGATCGCGCTATTGACCGCGGCGGTAGCCGTGCTGTCGGATTACAACACCCGTAGCAGCGCTGAACTCACGCAGGCGATCGAAACCGCCAACAAGGCCGCCCTCAACGTCGAACGCGTCAATTCGCTGGTCTATGCCGTGGTGATGGAATCCCGCGGCGTCTACATGTCCAGCGAACCCGCAGTGGTGAAGAAATACGGCGATGGACTCCTGAAGTTCAACGACAAGATCCTTGGCGTCGTGAAGAACTGGGAATCCATCGTGCAGTCGGACGACGCCGGGCAGTTCGCCACATTCAAGAAGCGCATCGAACAGTTCGTCGATTTCCGCAAGGAACTCGTTCGCCGCGGCGTCGAGATCAACGGCGCCGCAGGCCGCGAATGGGGCGACAACGACGCCAATCGCACCGTGCGCTCCGCGCTCAACAAGGATCTGGAAGCGCTGTCCAAGGTCTACGCCGAACGCGGCAAGCAGATCGCGCGCCAGGGCGACATCAATCGCATGATGGCGCTGATGCTGACGGGTCTCGGTGCTCTGACGCTGCTCGTGGTCGGCCTCGGCGTCCTGATCATCTTCCGCTCGGTGGCGCGGCCGCTTTCGATCATCACCTCCACCATCAAGCAGGTCGCCGAGGGCGCCGCCAACGTCGAAGTGCCGTATGGCGACCGGAGCGACGAGATCGGCGCGCTGGCGCGGGCGATCCAGATCTTTCAGCAGGCGATGGAGCGCAACAGCAATCTCAATTCGCAGATCGCCCGGGATTCCGAGACGCGCAAGGAGCGTGCGCGGCACCTCGAGACCTCGGTGGAAGAGTTCCGCGGCGCGATCGGCGGCGTGCTGCGCGCCGTGACCGACAATGCGGCGGCGATGCGCGAGACCGCGCAATCCATCTCCAGGGTGACGTCGGACGCCAGCACGCGCGCGGTTGCGGCCGCCAGCGCCACCGAGCAGGCCTCCAGCAACGTCTATGCGGTGGCGAGTGCGGCCGAGGAATTGTCGGCTTCCGTCGAGGAAATCGGTCGCCAGGTCCGCCAATCCGCGGGCGCCGTCGAACAGGCCGGCCTGCGTACCGAAAAATCGGTCGCCGAGATCGAAAGTCTGGCGGCGGCCACGGCGCGCATCGACGGCGTGCTCAATCTCATTCAAACCATTGCCGAGCAGACCAATCTCCTGGCGCTCAACGCCACCATCGAGGCGGCGCGCGCCGGCGACGCCGGCCGCGGCTTCGCGGTGGTCGCCCATGAGGTCAAGGCGCTGGCCGAACAGACGGCGAAAGCGACCTCCGAAATCGGCCAGAATGTCAGCCTGATCCAGAGCTCGACGAAGAATGCGGTCGAGGCGGTGCGCGAGATCGGCAACGCCGTGCACGGCATCAACGAGGTTACCTCGAACATCGCAGGCGCGGTCGGCCAGCAGGACGCTGCGACCCGCGAAATCTCGGCCAATGCCCAATCCGCCGCCCAGGGCAACGAGACCCTGGTCTCCAATATCGGTTCGCTGCGCGACTCCATCGGCGAGACCAACAAGGCCGCGACTTCCGTGCTGACGGCATCCACCGACCTCACCGCGACGGCGGAGACGCTTTCCAGCGAAGTCGACAAATTCTTCAAGAACCTGCGTGCCGATTCGCCGCAGGCGGGCGATGCCCGGCGAGCGGCTAGTTGAGACTTCCGAAGCAGGCGCGGCGCCAAGGCCTCACGGTGTGGCGCGTGCTTCCGGCAGGACTGCGCTGATTTCGTCGGAAATCTACATCGTCGCGCCTAACACCCACGGCGCAAACTCCGCGCCGCCGAAATCAAAACTCTCACTCTTGGTCGGCTGGCCCGACGCCGTCTTCAGCATCAGATCGAAGACGCGCTGGCCGCATTGCTGCACGGTCTCCTCGCCATCGAGGATGGTGCCGCAATTGACGTCCATGTCGTCTTCCATCCGCTTGTACATCGGCGTGTTGGTGGCGAGTTTGATCGAGGGCGCGGGCTTGCAGCCGAACACGCTGCCGCGCCCCGTAGTGAAGCAGACGAGGTTGGCGCCGCCGGCCACCTGCCCGGTCGCCGCCACCGGGTCGTAGCCCGGCGTATCCATGAACACAAAACCCTTCTTGGTGACGGCTTCGGCGTAATTCAAAACGTCGACCAGATTGGTGCTGCCGGCCTTCGCCATCGCGCCGAGCGACTTTTCGAGAATGGTAGTGAGCCCGCCGGCCTTGTTGCCGGGACTGGGATTGGCGTTCATCTCGGCGCCCTCGCGCGCGGTGTACTCCTCCCACCAGCGCATCAAGGCGACCAGTTTTTCGCCGACCTCGCGGGAGACCGCGCGGCGTGTCAAGAGATGCTCGGCGCCATAGGTCTCGGGCGTCTCCGACAGGATCACGGTGCCGCCGTGACGCACCAGGAGATCGCTCGCAGCTCCCAACGCCGGATTGGCGGAGACGCCGGAATAGCCGTCGGAGCCGCCGCATTGCAAGGCGACCGTCAATTCGCTCGCCGCGACCTCCTCGCGCTTGACTTTATTCGCATCCGCCAGCGCCTCGCGCACGAAGGCGACACCGGCTTCCACGGTCTTGCGGGTGCCGCCGATCTCCTGGATTTCAAGCTCGCGCAGGCGCCCTGCGAGCTTCTGCTCCTTCATCAACCCGCCGATCTGGTTGACCTCGCAACCCAGCCCCAGCACGACGACGGCCGCGAAATTCGCATGCCGCGCGTAACCGCCGAGCGTGCGGCGCAGGATGGTCAACGGCTCGTCCTGGGTCATGCCGCAGCCCGTCTTGTGCGTCAGCGCGACCACGCCGTCGACGTTGGGGAAATCGGCCAGCGGATTGTCATGCGTGAACGGATTCTTCTTGAAGATGTCGGCGACAAGGCCCGCGACATGCGCGCTGCAATTCACCGAGGTCAGGATGCCGATATAGTTGCGGGTCGCTACCCGGCCGTCGGGACGACGGATGCCGTCGAACGTCGCGGGCAGATCGAAGTTCGGCACCGGCTTGACGTCGACGCCATAAGCATAATCCTTGGCGAAATCGCCCATGCCGCAATTCTGGGTGTGGACATGCTGGCCCGGCGAAATCGGCGCGGTCGCAAAGCCGATGATCTGGCCGTAGCGCCGGATCGGCTCGCCCACCGCGATGGGCTTGATGGCGACCTTATGCCCGGCCGGGATCCGCTCAACCGTGGTCACGCCATCGGCGACGACCAGCCCCGGCGGCAGGCTCGAACGCGCGATCAGCACGGCGTCGTCGGGATGCAGGCGGATCACGGGCGCTGGGGTCATGGGAGTCTCCTTGAAGGGGACGAGTAGCGAATAGCGAATGGCGAATAGAGGTGCTCTACCCGTTACCCCTATTCGCTACTCCCTATTCGCTACTCGCCATTCGCGTGTTCACGCCTTGCCGCCTGAATCCTTGCGTGTCTGCGCGATCTGCATCTTGGCATAGGTCATCATCAATCCGCTCTCGTTCGACAGCGTCACCAGCTTGAATCCCATGTTGATGGCGCGCACCGCGCCGTCGGCGCCGGAACAATGGATGCCGGGATAGAGGCCGCGCTTGCCGCACTCTTTCACGATCTTCTCGTAGATCTTGAGGATCTCCGGTTCATCGCGATCGAGTTTCGGAACGAGCCCATAGGAGAAGCCGAGGTCGGAGGGGCCGATATAGACGCCGTTGATGCCCTCGACGTCGAGAATGGATTCCATGTTCTCGACCGCGGTCTTGGTTTCCATCATCGGCAGCAGCACGATTTCCTCGTTGGCTGTCTTCTGATAGGTGCCGGCCGAGCCGTACATGCCGGAGCGGATCGGACCGTTCGAACGCGTGCCACGCGGCGGATATTTGCTGTAGGAGACGAGGTTTTCGCACTCTTGCTTGGTGTTGATCATCGGGCAGATGATGCCGTAGGCGCCGCCGTCCAGCACCTTGCCGACGATGCCGGGCTCGTTCCAGGGCACGCGAACCATCGGGGTCACCGGATGGCCGTTCATGGCCTGGAAGCATTGCACCATCGACTGATAGTCCTGCACACCATGCTGCATGTCGACGGTGACGCTGTCGAAGCCGCATTGCGCGATCACTTCGGCGGAAAATCCCGATGGAATTGCAAGCCACGCATTCACCACGGCCTTGCCCGAAGCCCAGACTTTCTTGACGTTATTTGCCACTTGGTTTCCTTCCGTTTTGTTCAAACCCGCCGTCATTGCGAGCGAAGCGAAGCAATCCATCAAGCCGCAAAGAAAGTATGGATTGCTTCGTCGCTTCGCTCCTCGCAATGACGGTCAAAATCATTGTACGGCCCTTTGGATACTTACCTCGCCGACGCCGACTTCGCGCGCGGTATTCACTATCGCCGCCCAGCTATCGTCAGGCAAGGGCACACCGTTTTTGGCGCGCGGCTGACGCCGCTGGCGTCAGTCAAATTGACCGGCGTTTGACTGCTCAAAGGCTCCGAGCCATGCGAGAGGCTCACGGCATCATGCAAAATTGCGTTCACTCGACCTCGCCGGCCTCCCCGCTGTCGCGAAGCCCCGACAGGCTGCGCTCCAGTTCAAGCAGCATATCCTGCAATTCGGCGAGCTTGCGCGCGCCATAGCGCCTTGTGATATCCGCATAGATGGCCTCTGAGGAGGGCGCCACCATCTCCATCAGCCTGAAACCCCTCCCCGAGATCGACACGAGGCCGCGGCGCAGATCGGCCTTTGCCACCTTGCGCTCGATCAGCTGGCGCGCCTCCAGGTCGCGCAAGATGCGGGACAGGCTGGGGCCCAGCAGAAAGGCGACGCGGGCGAGTTCCGTGACCTCGATGGTGTCGACCGCGGCCAGCGCCCGCAATATCCGCCATTGCTGTTCGGTCAGGCCATGGTCGCGTAGCGAAGCCCGGAAATACCGCATCACGGCTTCCCGGGCGCGCAGCAGCGACATCGGCAGCGAACGGGAAAATTCGCGCATCGGCACGCGCCGGACACCGGATTTGCTGGACGACTTCTTCGCCATGATCGATCTTCCGGGCATCCATCGTGTTCGAGGTTTGCGCTGCAACAAACGCCAATTCGGTTTGATCGGTTTAACTTAACATGTTAAGCAGATTTGGACACCTGCTTTTTGCGGACCCTCCATGGCCCTTTCCACCTCAGAAATTCGCGCCGCCGCCGAACGGCTGCATCAGGCCGAGAAGACGCGTAAGCAGATCCGCCAGCTCTCGCTCGATCATCCCGGCATCACCATCGCGGACGCCTATGCGATCCAGAAGGCATGGATCGAGATCAAACTTGCCGAGGGGCGCCTGGTCAAAGGCCACAAGATCGGCCTGACCTCGAAGGCGATGCAGAACGCGCTCAATATCGATGAGCCGGATTCAGGCATTTTGCTCGACGACATGTTCTTTGCCGACGGAGGCCTCGTCCCCTCCGACCGCTTCATCGGTACAAGAGTCGAGGCCGAACTCGCCTTCATCATGAAGTCTCGGCTTGCAGGCCCCGGCTGCACGATTTTCGACGTGCTCAACGCCACCGATTTCGTGGTGCCGGCGCTGGAAATCCTCGATACAAGAATCGAGCGGGTCGATGCCGCGACCAAATCGACGCGAAAGATCTTCGACACCATCGCCGACAACGCGGCCAACGCCGGCATCGTGCTCGGCGGCCGGCCCTTGCGGCCGCTCGATGCCGACCTGCGCTGGATCGGCGCGTTGTGCTATCGTAACGGCCAATTGGAAGAGACCGGGCTCGCCGCCGGCGTCCTCAACCATCCCGCGACTTCGGTTGCTTGGCTCGCCAACAAGATCGCCGCGAACGGACTTGCGCTCGAAGCCGGCCAAGTGGTGCTGGCGGGATCGTTCATTCGCCCGATCGAGACCCGCAAAGGCGACACGATCCAGGCCGACTATGGACCCTACGGATCGGTCAGTTGCTATTTCGCCTGATGTCGTCCTGAAACGATAATAATGGGAGGCCGGACATGCCGCATTTCACGCTCGAATATTCCGCCAATCTCGATGCACGCGTCGATATGGGCAAGGTTTGCGAAGTCGTCCGCAAGGCCGCCCTGGAGACCGGGATTTTCCCGATCGGCGGCACCCGCGTCCGCGCCATCCGCTGCGAGCATTATGCCATTGCCGACGGCAACCCCGATTTCGGCTTCCTCGCGATGGTACTGCGGCTTGGCGAGGGCCGCGATCTCGCCACCCGCAAGAAGGCCGGCGAGCATGTCTTCAAGGCGCTCTCCAATTATCTCGATCCGGCTTTCGCCAACAGCAAATTCGCGCTGTCGTTCGACATGCAGATCAACGACAAGGAAATGAGCTGGAAGCGCAACAACATACACGAGGCTTTGAAGGCGGAGGTTGCGCATGGATAAGGTCACGCCGAAAGCCGACATCTTCAAGGCCAATCTCGACCGCGCCGCGCCGCTGCTGGCTAAACTGAAGGCCGAGGGCATCGGGCATATCATCGACGGCAAGATCGTGCCGTCGATTTCAGGCGCCAGCTTCAAGACGAAATCGCCGATCGACGGCTCGGTGCTGGCAACCGTGGCGCGCGGCAACGCCGAGGATATCGACCGCGCCGCAACCGCTGCATCGCTGGCCTTCAAGGCGTGGCGCGACATGCCGGCTTCCATGCGCAAGAAACTGCTGCATCGGGTGGCGGATGCGATCGAGGACCGCGCCGACGATATCGCCGTGCTCGAATGCATCGATACCGGCCAGGCGCATCGCTTCATGGCCAAGGCCGCGATCCGCGCCGCCGAAAATTTCCGTTTCTTCGCCGACAAATGCGCCGATGCCCGCGACGGGCTGAACACGCCGAGCGAAGAGCACTGGAACGTGTCCACGCGCGTGCCGATCGGCCCGGTCGGCGTCATCACGCCGTGGAATACACCTTTCATGCTCTCGACCTGGAAGATCGCACCAGCACTCGCCGCCGGCTGCACGGTCGTGCACAAGCCCGCCGAATGGTCGCCGGTGACGGCCGATTTGCTGGCAAAACTCGTGAAACAGGCCGGCGTCCCCGACGGCGTACTCAACACCGTGCACGGCATCGGCGAAGAAGCCGGCAAGGCTTTGACCGAACATCCCGCGATCAAGGCGATCGGCTTTGTCGGCGAGAGTGCGACGGGATCGGCGATCATGGCGCAAGGCGCGCCGACCCTGAAGCGCGTGCATTTCGAGCTCGGCGGCAAGAACCCGGTGATCGTGTTCGACGATGCCGATCTCGACCGCGCGCTCGATGCCGTCGTGTTCATGATCTACTCGCTCAACGGCGAGCGCTGCACCTCCTCAAGCCGGCTCCTGATCCAGCAGGGCATTGCGGAAAAATTCGTCGAAAAGCTTACCGCGCGGGTGAAGGCCCTGAAGGTCGGTCATCCCCTCGATCCCGCAACCGAGATCGGGCCGCTGATTCATGAGCGGCATTTGGCGAAAGTCTGCGCCTATTTCGACGTCGCCCGAAAGGACGGCGCCGTCATCGCCGTCGGCGGCAAGCCCCATGGCGGTCCCGGCGGCGGGCATTATGTGCAGCCGACGCTGGTCACCGGCGCGAATGCGAAAATGCGGGTGGCGCAGGAAGAGGTGTTCGGCCCCTTCCTGACGGTCATTCCGTTCCGCGACGAGAATGACGCGATCGAGATCGCCAACGATGTGAGATACGGCCTCACCGGCTACGTCTGGACCAACGAGATGGGCCGCGCCCTTCGGGTGGCCGATGCGCTGGAGGCCGGCATGATCTGGCTGAACTCCGAAAACGTCCGCCATCTGCCGACCCCGTTCGGCGGCATGAAATCCTCCGGGATCGGCCGCGACGGCGGCGATTATTCATTCGACTTCTACATGGAAACCAAGCACGTCTCGCTGGCGAGGGGGACGCACAAGATACAGAAGCTGGGAGTGTAACCCTCACCGTCATTGCGAGGAGCAGTTGCGACGAAGCAATCCATGTCTGGCTATCAAGAACGATGGATTGCTTCGCTGCGCTCGCAATGACGGGGTAATCGATCGCGAGATTCACCAAGGACACCCGATGCCCGTTCCGCAACACGTCTTCGACCCACCGTTCAACATCGTGCGCTGCAGCCACGTCGTGCTCGACGTGACGAACCTCGACGCGAGCCGCGAGTTCTACGAAAACACCGTCGGACTCCACGTCGAGGATCGCGACGACAAGGCCGTATATCTGCGCGGCAGCGAGGAGCACCAGCATCACTCGATGGTGCTGCGCAAGGCGACAACGGCCGCCTGCAACCGCCTCGGCTTCAAGGTCGGCAACGACGGCGATCTCGACAAGGCGGCCTCCTTCTTTTCAGAGAACGGCATCGCCTACGCCTTCACCGAAGTCCCCTTCCAGGGCCGCACGCTGCAATTCACCGATCCCTTCGGCTTCCAGCTCGAACTCTACGCCGCGATGGAGAAGCGTCCACATCTCTTGCGCCGCTACGACCTCTACAAGGGCTGCCACCCGCAACGGCTCGACCACTTCAATGTGTTCGCGGCCGAAGTGCAGGATACCGTCGATTTCTACGCGCGGCTGGGATTCCGCCTCACCGAATATGGCGAGGAGGACGGGCCGAATGGGCGCATCGCCGCGGCATGGATGCATCGCAAGGGCAATGTGCACGATTTTGCCATCACCAACGGAAAAGGCCCTCGCCTGCACCATTTTGCCTATTGGGTGCCGACCGCGATGAACATCCTGCATCTCTGCGACGTGATGGCTTCCAGCGGCTTCCTCAGGAATATCGAGCGCGGCCCCGGCCGCCACGGCATTTCCAATGCGTTCTTCCTCTATATCCGCGATCCCGACGGCCACCGGCTCGAGCTCTACACCAGCGATTATTTCACCGGCGATCACGATCACGAGCCGCTGCGCTGGTCGCTCAGGGATCCGCGCCGGCAGACGCTGTGGGGCGCGCCCGCGCCGCGCTCCTGGTTCGAACAGGGTTCGCCGTTTCCCGGACAGAAGGTGCGTGAGCCGCTGTTCGTCGCCGACGTCACGATCGCGGATTAACATGCGCGATTTGAATGTCATCCAACGGGAGTTTCATGAACATGCCATGGCTCGCGGCCACCGCATCGATGCTGGCTTTGGTGCTCGTCATGCCATCCACTGACCTGAAGGCTGCCGAGCTCAAGGTGCTCGCCGGCGGTTCCCTGACCGGGCCGCTCGGCGAAATTGTACCGCCTTTCGAGAAGGCCACTGGCCACAAGCTGGTCATTCACTTCGATTCCACGCCCAATCTGATCAAGCAGGTGATCTCAGGCGCGTCGTTCGACCTCGCGGTGGTGCCGGTCGACGTCTACAAGGACGCCGCCGCCAGGGCTCGCTTCGCAAGCGGCCCCACCATCGATATCGCCCGCGCCGGTTACGGCGTGATCGTTCGCGCCGGCGCGCCGAAACCCGATATCGCCACACCGGCGGCGTTGAAGAAGGCGTTGCTCGACGCGTCCTCGATCGCCTTCGTGCCGGCGAGCGCGGCCGGCGCCCATGTTCTGAAGACATTCGAACGGCTCGGGATCGCCGACGCCATGAAGGCCAAAACCAAGGCGCAGGCGATGCCGGCGGAGATCGCGCCAGCCGTCGCCAAAGGCGATGCCGAACTCGGCGTGTTTCTCACCAACGTCCTGATCGCACCCGGCGTGGAGCTTGCGGGCGCATTCCCGGCCGAATTGCAGCAGGAACTGGTCTTCAGCGCCGCCATCGCCGCCGGTACCAGGCAGGCGGAAGCCGCCAGGGCCTTCATCGACTATCTGCAAACCCCCGCCGCCACCGCCATCTTCAAGGCCAAGGGCATGACGCCCGGCTGAACTGGATATCCCATGACCGCACCTCGCATCGCTAGCTTTTCCGTTGACGGCTCTACCCGATATGGCGCCGTCACAGATAGTGGAATCGTCGATCTCTCCGCGCGCTTTGCCAGGGAATATCCGACACTACGCGAGGTCATCGCCGCCGGCGCGCTGGCAAAACTTGCCGAGGACGCCGCCGGGCGTTCGCCGGACCACGCGCTCGATGCCATCGCCTGGTTGCCGCCGATCCCATCGCCTGAAAAGATCATCTGCATCGGCGTCAATTATCCCGACCGCAACGCCGAATATAAAGACGGCCAGGACGCACCGAAATATCCGAGCATGTTCTTGCGCACGCCGCGTTCCTTCGTCGGCCACAACACGCCGCTGGTGCGCCCGCGCGCATCACACCAGCTCGACTATGAGGGCGAACTCGTGCTCGTCATCGGCAAGGCAGGCCGGCATATCCCCGAAAGCGACGCGTTGGATCACATCGCCGCGGTGACCCTTTGCAACGAGGGCACCATCCGCGACTGGGTGCGGCACGCTAAATTCAACGTCACGCAGGGCAAGAATTTCGAATCGACCGGCAGCCTCGGTCCGTGGCTCGTGCCCTATACCGATGAAAAGCAGATTGCCGACGTCAGACTGACGACGCGCGTCAATGGCGAGATAAGGCAGGATGACCGCACCTCGCGGCTGATTTTCGGCTTCCGCTATCTCATCAATTACATCTCGACCTTCACCACGCTGGTGCCCGGCGACGTCATCGTCACGGGAACGCCGACCGGCGCCGGCGCGCGCTTCGATCCGCCGCGCTACCTGAAGCCGGGCGACGTCATCGAGGTCGAGGCCGGGGGGATCGGCATGTTGCGCAATGGCGTGGCCGACGAAGCGATCAATAACCTGATCGCGAGCGGCGGGAAAAGCCGATGACGGTGAGTACCGGCGGCGAAGCCATCGTCTCGGGCCTGGTCGCGCATGGCGTCGACACCGTATTCGGCCTGCCCGGCGCTCAGATCTATGGGCTGTTCGACGCGTTCCAGCAGGCGCAGCTGAAGGTGATCGGCGCGCGCCACGAGCAGGCCTGCGGCTACATGGCCTACGGCTATGCGCGGTCCACGGGCCGCCCCGGCGTCTTCAGCGTGGTTCCCGGCCCCGGCGTGCTCAATGCAGGTGCGGCGCTGCTCACCGCGTTTGGCTCGAACGAGCCGGTGCTGTGCCTGACCGGACAGGTGCCGACGCAATTTCTGGGCAAGGGCCGCGGCCATCTGCACGAAATGCCGAACCAGCTCGCCACCTTGCGGACCTTCGTCAAATGGGCCGAACGCATTGAATATCCCGATAACGCGCCGGCAATGGTTTCGCGTGCGTTCCAGGAGATGACGTCGGGGCGGCGCGGTCCGGTGGCTCTGGAAATGCCCTGGGACGTGTTCACCCAGCTCGGCGAAGTCGGACCGGCAAAGCCGTTCGACCCATTCCCCGCCCCGCTGCCCGATCCGGACCGGATCAAATCCGCGGCCGCGTTGATCGCCGGCAGCAAGCGGCCGATGATCTTCGTCGGCAGCGGTGCCATCCATGCGAGCGAGGAAATCCTCGAACTGGCCGAGTCGATCGACACACCGGTCGTCGCCTTCCGCAGCGGCCGCGGCATCGTCTCCAACGCGCATGAACTCGGCCTGACCATGGCGGCGGCTTACCGGCTGTGGCCGACCACCGACCTGATGATCGGAATAGGCACCCGTCTGGAATTGCCGACGATGTCGCGCTGGCCGTACCGGCCCGACGGCCTGAAATCGGTGCGCATCGATATCGATCCATCGGAGATGCGGCGCTTCACCCCCGATGTCGCCGTGATATCAGATGCGCGCGCGGGCACCCGCGAGTTGCTCGCCGCCGTCAGCAAGGCCGGCTACAGGAAGACCAGCGGACGCCGCGCCGCGATCCGCGAAGCTTCCGCGGCTGCCCGGCAGGAAATCCAGAAGGTGCAGCCGCAAATGGCCTACCTGAATATCCTGCGCGAGGTGCTGCCGGATGACGCCATCGTCACCGACGAATTGTCCCAGGTCGGTTTCGCCTCCTGGTACGGCTTTCCAATCTACCAGCCGCGCACCTTCATCTCCTCGGGTTATCAGGGCACGCTCGGCTCCGGATTTCCGACCGCGCTCGGCGCCAAGGTTGCCAACCCGGACCGGCCGGTGGTTGCAATCACGGGCGATGGCGGCTTCATGTTCGCCGTGCAGGAACTCGCGACCGCGGTACAGTTCAACATCGGCGTGGTGACGCTGGTGTTCAACAACAACGCCTACGGCAACGTGCGGCGCGACCAGATCCAGCGTTTCGACGGCCGCGTGGTAGCCTCCGACCTCGTCAATCCGGATTTCGTGAAACTCGCGGAATCCTTCGGCGTCGGCGCCGCGCGCGTGACCTCGCCGGAAGGCTTTCCCCCGGCGCTGGAAAAGGCGCTGGCGCATGGCGGGCCGTATCTGGTCGATATCGAGGTGCCCCGGGATTCCGAAGTGACGCCGTGGACGTTTATCCATCCGGCGAAGCCGTGAATTTTCATGCCGTCATTCCGGGATGGTCCGAAGGACCAGACCCGGAATCTCGAGATTCCGGGTTCGCGCTAACGCGCACCCCGGAATGACGGTCGTGACAATCTAAACCGTCCGCGCCCGCGCCATGCTCCGCTGCACCCGCGACGCCGCGATCACCAGAAGCCCCGCGCCCGCGACCGACCAGCATGCCACCGGCGCCCAGTGCAGCAGCGGCGCGTATTCCGGCAATTTCTGCAAGCCGCCGGCGATTGCCGCCATGCGCGCAAACGTCGCCAGCGCCAATGCCGAGAATACCAGGCCCACCACCTTGCCCTCGGCGCCGGTCTCCCCGATCGCCAGCGCCGCCGAGATCGCGCTCATCAGCATGCAGCCCCAGGCAGCGCCTGCGATGAATTGCGTTGCGATCAGCGTGTTGAGGTTACCGGCGAGTTCCGCGGCCAGCACCGCCAGCGCGCCGAGCAGGCCGGCGGCGCCCATCACAACCAGGCCGCCACGGTGTTTTGTCACCACGCTCGCGGGAAACATCGCGATGTTGAAGCCGATCCAGAACACCGGCATCAGCCATTGCAGATCGGCGGGTTTTGCAAAGCGCAGGAAGAACGGCGCGCTGTTGATCGAGAAATGCAGCTGATAGCCGAGTGCGAGAATGATCATCGAAGCGATGAAGATCACCGGCACCCCGCCGAGCGGTTTTGCCGGCTCGGCTGGCCCATCCGCCATGGAGGCGTCCGGCGAAATCCCGCGTTCGATCCTGGATAGCGCAAGCGCCGTGATCAGCAGCACCACGCTGGAAATCACAAACGGCAGCCGGGGATCCTGCCTGGCCAACACCACGCCGAGATAGGGTGACACCGCGCCGGCGAGGCCATAGCCGAGCATCGCCAGCGCCGCCAGAAACGGCACCCTTGGCCTGGCGCGATGCTTGCCCAAAAGCGTCAGCGGCGGTGCGCGCAGCGCCGATGAGGTGGCCGCCCAGACCACGATCAGGGCGATGAACCAGGCTTGCGCGCCGGCGCCGGTACCGGCCACGAACGGCAGCGCCAGGAAGGCGAGGCACGATATCGCGGTCAGGATGCCGACGAAGCGGCCGAGTCGGCCGACGATGCGAGATATCCGGTCGGCGGCGATCCCCATCGCGGTGTCCGTGACGGTGAAGATCGCCTGATCCAGCATCAGGATCAGGATCACCGCCGATGGCGCGATCCCGACTTCGGCGGCCAGTTTCGGCAGGTAAATGACGTAAGTGGTCCAGCCCAGCGTGAACACCAATTGCAGGATGGCGAGATAGACGCCGGTGCGATTGGCGCTTGTCGGGATCGTACCGGCTGAAATTTCAGGGCTGCTCACGCCGACAAGCATAGACCAAAGGAAACATCGGGGGGAGACGGACGCAGCCGGCGAAATGAGGCAATTTGCCCCTGCCGCCGCGCCGGAACGGGTTTCAATGCGCCTTGCGAAACGTCAGGTTGATGCGCCGGCGGCCGAGCACGGCGTGCTCGCCGTCCGCAAGCGCCGCGACGCCGTGAAAGAAAAGCCGCGTCGGGCCGCCCCATACCACGACATCGCCGTGTTCGAGCCGGAAGCGGCGGGGCTTGTCGCTGCGCTTGGCGCCGCCGAACAGGAAGATCGCGGGCAGCCCCAGCGAAACCGAGACGATGGGTGCCGCGAAATCCTGCTCGTCCTTGTCCTGATGCAGCGACATTTTCGCGCCAGGCTCGTAACGATTGACCAGGCACGCATCCGGCGCGAAGCCGCCAAAGCCGGCGCGCTGCGCCGCCCGCTCCGCCAGCGCGCGGAATGACACCGGCATCGCCGGCCATGGCTCTCCGGTCAAAGGATCGCTCGCGTCGTACCGATAGCCGCTGCGATCGGTGACCCAGCCAAAACTGCCACAATTGGTCATCGCCACCGACATCGCGTAGCCGCCCGGGGTCACCATGTGCCGAAACGGCGCTTGCTGTTCGATCTCGCGCAGCGCCGCGATCAGCTCGGCCTCGACCGGCGTTGCCTGCCCGCGCAACAGCACGGCGCCCTCCGCGATCGTCGTCTCATGCGACGGCTCGGCGCTGGCTACGCTTGCAAAGAGATCGGCAGTCAATGGACTCCACTCACTTCGCGTCGTGAAAGATCACGCCGAGGGTATGGCGGTGGCCGGAACGGATCCGGCTGACGCCATGGCGGAGATTAACGCGATAGTTTCCGCGCGTCCCCGCGACCGGCCGGTGATGCACAGCAAAAGCCACCGCATCGCCCTGCGCCAGCGGCACCACTTCCGGCCGCGATTGCATGCGCGGCCGCTGCTCCGTCAGCACGAATTCGCCGCCGGCGAAATCTCGTCCCGGTTCCGACAACAGGATCGCGACCTGCAGCGGGAATACGTGTTCACCGTAGAGATCCTGATGCAGGCAATTGTAGTCGCCTTCGCCATATTGCAGCAGCAGCGGCGTCGGCCGCTCCTGGCCGGCGGCATGGCAACGCCTGAGGAAGGCATCGTGACCCTGGGGATAGCGGATATCGATGCCCATCGCCTCGTTCCAGCGATTGGCGACCTCGCGCAGCCGCCCATACAGCGCCGGCCGCAATTCCGCGATCAGGGACGGCAGCGGATAGGAAAAATACTTGTACTCGCCGCGCCCGAAACCGTGTCGTCCCATCACGATCCGGCTGCGAAATTGGCTGTCGTCGGGATAGAGCGCGGCGAACGCGCGGCATTCGTCCGATGACAGCAGGCCTTTCAGGACAGTGCAGCCTTGCGTGTCGAGCTCGCGCCCGGCCTGCGTCCAATCGATCGTGTCGACGCGCGCGGCGATGTCGGAGGAAGATGCGGGTTGGATTTTTGCGGCTGATTCCATGTTGGCGGTTTTCCCAGACTGGCGCGTCCTGCGCCACCCGATTTCCGGCCTCAAAAGTATCGGGAACGGTGTGGCCGCATATCCGCCATACTTGGTAGCCCAATATTGCGGGCATGCTGTCGGGTGTTGGGTGACGCTAACGCTTGCGGGGATATCCCATGACGCTGAAAACAGTGCCAGCCTTCGCGTTCATGACCATTATCGGGCTCGGGGTTCAGGTCGAAGCGCAGACACCGTGCCAGGAATATCTGCGATTGCGCAACGCGGCCAATATGGCCTGGAAACATGCGATGCGAGCACCGTCGTCGCAGCTCTGCGGGGCACTAAATCAGGCCGCCCTGGCCGCGGAGGCGACGCTGCGATATGCCAGCAGCAATCGCGCGGCATGCGACATTTCCGTCCCCTTGCTGAGCTGGGTGGAAGGGTACCACCGCCAGGCGGCACAGGCTCGCGACAATGTTTGTGCCGGGCGGCCGCTTCGGCCATATCCCGCTGATATCATCGAACGCTGAGATCATCCTCTCCGTCAGTGCGAGCCAACGGGTCGCGCGCCCGCGCGCCCGATGACAGGCTCCGCGAAGCAATCCATGCTCCCAAACGAGAACAGAAAGATGGATTATACCAACGGCCTCAAGGATTGACCGTCGCCCAAGCTCTGGATGTGATTGAAGCGACGCGTTCGGAATCGTCTGCGAAGAAGTTCCACGCGGTACAGGATTTGTCGACGATGTTG
>Ga0075522_10001737_pt1 | contig 16475 bp, 8 predicted proteins | sample NGEPerA_FD_74796 | JGI IMG/M metagenome (GOLD analysis project Ga0075522, IMG submission 74796) | Arctic peat soil microbial communities from the Barrow Environmental Observatory site, Barrow, Alaska, USA - NGEE PermafrostL2-A | ecosystem: Environmental > Terrestrial > Soil > Wetlands > Peat ... | reverse complement strand
TACCGGGAGAGGGAGAAGAGCTTGCCCCTGGCAACAGAGAGCAGACGACGACTGCTCCGGCATTTTCATCAGACCAGGGATCGGCTCTTGCAGGCTAAGTATCAGATGCGTGTGGGGCGGGACGGCTTCATCGGCGTGCTGGACTGTCAGGCCGCCGGTCATTCCTAGATGGAAGAAGAATCGGTTGCTATCATCAAGCGTCATAATAATTCGCTTGCCCCTGCGCTGGATCGATTGAACGATGCGGCCGGTGAGCAGGCTCACGAGGTCGGCATCCTCGGGTTGAACGATGTCTTGCCGCGCGAGTTGGACGCCGGTGATGCGCCGGCCCTGTAGCTTGGGTTGCAGCGTTACGACGACGGTCTGGACTTCCGGGAGTTCGGGCATGCAACTTTTCCTCCGGGGGCGGATAGCAATAGTCGGGGCGGGGCAATTGTAGCGAATGTAACGCCGGGTTGATGGGCAATTTAAGAAAGTGGAATACGACATGGCAGAGAACATCGGATTGGTGAAGCCGCAGCAGACAGACCTGGCCTCTGAAGAATTGGCCGCCGTGGAAAAGCTCCAGCAGGGCTACCACAACATGCGGGCCGAACTGGGGAAGGTAATCGTCGGGCAGGAACAGGTGATCGAGGAATTGCTCATTGCGCTGTTTTGCAAGGGTCATGCGCTGTTGGTGGGTGTGCCGGGGCTGGCAAAGACGCTGCTGATTTCGACGCTGGCTAAAACGCTGGGACTGAGTTTCAACCGCATCCAGTTCACGCCGGACCTGATGCCGTCGGACATCACCGGCACGGACATCATTGAGGAAGACAAGACGACCGGCGGGCGCGGCATGCGTTTCGTGCGCGGGCCCGTGTTTGCCAATGTAATTCTCGCCGACGAGATCAACCGGACGCCGCCCAAAACACAGTCGGCGTTGCTTGAGGCGATGCAGGAACATCAGGTGACGGCAGGCGGCAAGCAGCACCGTCTGCCCCAGCCGTTCTTCGTGCTGGCCACTCAAAACCCGATCGAGCAGGAAGGCACCTACCCCCTGCCCGAGGCGCAGCTCGACCGGTTCATGTTCAACATCAACGTGGGATACCCCAGCGAGGAAGAGGAATTTCAGATTGTGCGTTTGACGACGATGAGCCGGGAGATCGATCTGAAGCATGTGCTCAGCGGGGACGAGATTCAGCAGCTTCAGGAGATCGTGCGGAAAGTGCCGGTGGCGGATCATGTGATCCGATACGCGCTGCAATTCAGCCGGCTGACGCGCCGGACGGAAGGGAACGTGCCGGCATTCGTCAGTGAATACGTCAGTTGGGGCGCCGGCCCGCGCGCCAGCCAATATCTCATTCTCGCGGGAAAGGCGCGGGCGCTGCTCAAGGGCCGTTACCATGTGAGCACCGATGACATCCGGCAGGTCGCGTTCCCGGTATTGCGGCACCGGATCGTGACGAATTTCAACGCCGAGGCCGAGGGAATTAAGAGCGACACAATCGTTAGAAAGCTGATCGAGCACATTCCCCGGCAGAACTACGACGAGCTGGATAAGAGCACCGCGAAGCTGTTGCGGGATCAGCCGGCGGCGTGAGGGAACATTTCCGATGGAAAGACCTGAGATCAGGAATGGGCGTTGAATCTCATGCAATTTTTTTGAAACGCAGGTTGACGCCCGGGCAGCTTCGGGCGGTAGCTGATCGACGGTATGACGATGCAATTTGCCTCTTCGACAGCCGCGACAATGCCCGCTTGAATGGAGCGATGTACATCGGCGGCTTTGTTTCTTCCAGAGATCAAACGGAAGTTGGAGGGATTGAATGGGTTGAATAATCGTCCTGCGTGGCCGCGGTTTGAACGGGTTTGTGAGCATTGGTCCATATACGCGCGCTACTCGCCCAAGTCGGCTAGTGCATTGTCACGCAATGATTTTGGGGTAAATCACTAGAGTTTTACCCGCATTTGGAAGCATGACAATGCACTAGCCGCGAGCATGCAACTGAATTTCTCACTGCAATTGCCGAGGTAAAACAATGGCTGAAAGTACTTTGATAAGACCCGTCTACGTTGAGCAGCTTAGCACTGCACTGCAGAGTGCTTTTGAAGGCGCGCAGGTGGAAGTGGAGCATGTGCGGACGGATCGCTATCGCTTTATTGTTGTATGGCCGGGGTTTGACCCGCTGGGCCATCCGGAGCGACAGGAGCTGGTTTGGGATCTGGCAGACAAGACGCTGGTGAAAGAGGACCTTAGAAAAGTGACAATGATCCTAACAATGGGACTTGACGACCTTCCTCAAGATTGAAACGCTCACGGATTTATTACAGATCCAAGGTTGACGCTGCATGACCCAAACCGCCACCGATTACCGCAAATACCTCGACCCGCGCACGCTGGCCCGCATCTCATCGCTGGACCTGCGGGCCCGGCTGATCGTCGAGGGTTTGATGACCGGCATGCACCGTTCGCCGTACCAGGGGATTTCCGTTGAGTTTGCGCAACATCGGCCTTATGTCGCCGGCGACGATATTCGCCACGTCGATTGGAAGGTCTTCGGCAAAACCGACAAAATCTATCTCAAGCAATACCTCGAGGAAACCAATCTCCATCTGATTTGCGTGGTGGATTGCAGCGAATCGATGGGGTTCAGTTCCGTCTTCAATGGCCCGGATCGCTGGAGCAAGTATGACAGCGCCACCGCCATCGCCGCGTCGCTTTCTTACATGGCCATTCAGCAGCAGGATTCGGTCGGGCTGGCCGTCTTTGATACGGACCTGAAGCACTACATCAAGCCGAGCAACACGCCGGCGCAATGGAAGATCATCACGCGCGAGCTGACGCTGGTGCCGCGCCTGAAGAAAACGGGGACGGGGCGCATTCTCGATCAGTTGGCCGAGAAGCTCAATCATCGCAGCCTGATCGTCATTCTTTCCGATTTCTTCGACGACATCGAAAGCATCAAGAAGGGCCTGCGCCATCTGCGCTACAAGAAGCACGAGATCATGGCGTTCCAGATGCTCGATCCCCAGGAGATCGAATTCCCTTTTGAAGATACGACACTGTTCAAGGGGCTTGAGGACGCAGGTGAACTGCTGACCAACCCGCAGGCGCTGCGGGACGGATATTTGCAGGAGCTTGCAACCTTCACCGCCGAGTTGTCCAGGCTTTGCCGGGGCATGCACATCGACTTCACGCGCATGAACAGCGGCGATCCGCTGGATGTTTCCCTCAGCGGTTTCCTGGCAACGCGATCGGCAAGTATGAAATGAGGAGAAGCGAGTGGTGGGTTGTGGGTGGTTGGTTGTTAACAACCTACGCCGGGAGTCAGAGGGGTCGGGCTTTCGGAGTCGGAACCGGCACATGAGCACTAACAACCTCCGACCCACAACCCACAACCCACAACCAACGACCTACAACTGACAACTGACAAACCATGACCTTGCTTCACGCACATGCACTTCTCGCATTCGGCTTCCTAACCTGGAGCTTCGTTTGGGCTGGGCTGGGGTTGATGGCGATTCCGATCATCATCCATCTGCTCAACCGCCGGCGCTTCAAGACCGTGACGTGGGCGGCGATGGAGTTTTTGCTGCGGGCAATGAAGCGGAATCGGCGGCGGCTCAAGTTCGAGCAATGGCTGATTCTCGCCACGCGCTGCCTGATGGTCTTGCTACTGGGGATGGCGGTCGCGCGGCCTCTCGGATGCGAGAGCGGGGCGATGGCGCAATTTGGCCGGCACACGGCGCTGAACGTATTCATCATCGACAACAGCTATTCGGCGGCCTATGAGGCGAATCATCCCGGCGGCGCCAAAACGCATCTGGATCAGGCGCGGAAACTGGTCACCGAACTGTTGAGCCGCCCCACCGCCGGCGGAGAGGCGGTGGTCGTCATCACCGCCGCCAAGCCAGCCGTCGCGGTGATTTCCAAGCCGTTGTTTGACATGGAAGCGGCACGGGCCGCGGTCGGGCGGATTGAGCAATCCTACTCCGACACCGATCTGGCGGGCGCGCTGCAACTGGCTTTGAAGATCGGGCGCGAGGAGAACAATCAGCCGGCCAAGAACCTATACATCGTTTCCGATTCCACCCGCAGCGCGTGGGAAGGCGCCTCCAATCAGGCCCTCAAGCAGGTGGGGCCGGAGTTGGCGGGTTTGTACAAGGTCAGCCATTTCAGCCTGTCGGCGGGCAAGCCGCAGTGGAACGGCGCGGTATTGGATTTGCAACCCACCGAGAACCTGGTCAACACACAGTTTCAGACGCAGTTCCGGGCGCAGGTGAAAGGCTTCGGTCCGCCGCGCGATGCAACGCTGCAATGGAAGTTGGACGATCAGCCGATCGAGAAAACCGGCGGCACGATTAAGCTCTCCAACTCAACGCCGGACGTCGTCGCGTCCAACATTGAATTCAAGACCGGCGGCCCGCATGTCCTCACCGCGCAGCTCATTGATGATGACCATCTTTCCATCGACAACATCCGCAATCGCGTTATCGACGTGGCTTCCGAACTCAAAGTGCTGATTGTTGAAGGCAAGCGCGGCATCAATCCCCTGGAAGGCTCCGGCTCGTTTCTGGCCACCGCGTTTTCGCCAGAAAAAATGCGACCCGACGCCAAACCGGGCCAAAACGACAGCTATATTTCGCCGGAGTTGATCACCGATCTGGAATTGGGCAACAAGGTATTGGGCGATTACACAGCAGTCGCCCTGGCCGGCGTCGGGCAGATCACCCCCACACAGGCTGATGCCCTGCAAAAGTTCGTGCGCCAGGGCGGCACGCTTATGGTGTTCATGGGCGACGCGGTGAGCAAAGAAAACTACAACAGCCTGCTGCTGCCGCGCAAGCTTCTACCCGGGCCGCTGGTCAAGCTGATGAGCGCCGGCGCAAACCAGCAGGCATTTCATTTTGACTTCAAACCCAAATCCGTGCTTCACCCGCTGCTGCACGTTTTCGCCAACCAGGAAAACACCGGGCTGGATACGATCGATATTTTCCGTTATTGGCAGGTGGATGTGCCGGCCAAGAGCGGCGTGGAGCATGTGCTGGATTACGTTCCCGCCAACGCCAGGACCGCGCCTGATCCGGCCATTACCGTGCATTCGGTCGGCCAGGGACGGGTCATCTTCGTCTCGACCACCGCGCGCGACGAAGACTGGGGCTACTTCACGAGCCGAATGGCATATCTGGAGCTGATGCACGAATTGCTCGCCGGCACCGTGCGCGTGGGGGACTACTGGATGAACCTGACCGTGGGAGATCGGCTGATTATTCCGCCGACCGTCCGCATGACTTCCGCGCCTTCCATGTCGGATTCAGGCGGCCGGCAAATCGTCGTCTCCCCGCCCGATGCCGACGCGCCCGCCAATGCGGATAAGGACAAAGACTCGGCGTGGAAGGCCGCTTACCATACCGATCCGATCAGCCGGCCGGGCCTGTATATGCTGTCGTTGGGCAACCACAAGACGCCGATTGCCGTCAACGTTCCCGCCGCCGAGGAGGCCAACGTCACGACATTGACCGACGATGCCATCGCCAAGGCATTGGGGGACATTCCGATTAACTTTCAGTCGGCGGAGGTGAGCGTTGCCGTCGACGCCCGTGAAGGGCGCGACTATGGATGGTGGTGCCTGCTGGCATTGTTGATGCTGATCGGATTCGAGTGCTTCATCGCGATGAAGTTCGGGCATCATCGCGGAACAGAGGTATCGCCCGGCGATTCGCCGGCCGTCCCACGTCCGGGGCGCACGGCCATCGGCGCGCCGCGGCCGCTGGAACCGGCGGTTTCGTGACATCGACGACTACACCCAAAGAGAAGATAACCACGGAGACACCGAAGCACGGAGGCGCAGTCGAGGCGACGCGCCCCTTTTGCGAGAAACTAGAATGCTGAATGGTGAGCTTTCTTTGGCGATCACCCAAGTGTGCCGGTTGAATCGAAAGCGCCTCCGTGTTTCCGTGCCTCCGTGGTGAGATTCTTCGCTTGCTTGGATTGAAGTATGAATTGGATTCAGAAATTGATCTGGGGGCCTGATTATGCCGCCATGGGCGAGCCGGGGTTTAAGTTTGACCCGCACTGGCCTGGGCCGCTCATTGGCGAAGCCGGGGCGATGGCCAATTATGTGATGGCGATTGCCGCCATCGGGCTGTTGGCTCTGTTGTTCCGCCGGTCGGCTCACCCCCGGCTGGAGCGCGCCCGGCATTGGTCGGCAGCGGCGTGCGCGGGGTTGGCGGCGGTGCTCGTTCCCATCTTCGCCGGGCCTTCCTGGTGGAGCATCGGGTTGTTGATCATCATGGTCGCGTTGCTGATCGGCTTGCTGGTTTCCCGGCGGTGGGCGGGAATCCTGACGCTGGGCCGGGTCGCGCTGGTCGCATTTCTTCTCATGGTCGTCAGCGGCACGCTGGCCTGGAATCTGGCACTGGCAATCGGCGGCGCGCTACTGGTGATCGCGGTCTACCGGCTCGATGGGCGATCCAGTTTTGGCCGCCTGCTGCTCGGCACGTTGCGCGCCGGGCTGATCGCGCTGGTCATCTTCCTGCTCAATAATCCGGTTCTCACGCGCACTTCAACACTCATAGAGCCGTCGGTGGTGGCGGTGCTGGTGGATGATTCGATGAGCATGACGGTGCGGGATGTGACCCCTCCCGCCGGCCCTGCCGCATCGGCAGCCCCCGGCCCTTCCTCTCCCTCCTCGCTTGGCCCCTCGCGCCTGGCCGCCGCGGTGGACTTACTTACCGGCAACGATCAGGCCCTGATCCGCAAGCTGGCCACGGTTCATTCCCTGCACTTTTACGCCTTCGATCGCACGGCCCGGCAGATCGGGGCCGTCGCCGGCGCCGATGAAATCGGCAAACCCGCCGGCAAAGGCACCGCGCCGCCCGCCGCCAATCCAAAGCTCATCGAAGCGCTTCAGAATCTCAAGGCGCAAGGCGTCAGCACGCAGGTCATTTCCTCGATCCTGGGCGTGTTGGATGAATTGCAGGGCCAGCGGCTGGCCGGGGTGGTCATCCTCACCGATGGCCGCGACACCCCCACCGCCCCCCTGGCCGACGCCTACAAAACACTGGCCGACTATGGCGTGAAAGTTTACCCCATCGCCATCGGCTCGGATCAGGCGCCAAAAAACATTGAGGTGCAATCCCTGAGCGTCGAGGACAGCGCGTTCACGGGCGACATCGTTAACGTGAAGATGATGGTCCGCGCCACCGGTTATGAGCCGGGCCATCCGGTGAAGCTCAGGCTCACCGATAAGAAGACCGGCCTGCCCCTGCGCGATCCCGATGGCCGGCTGGCGGAAAAGACCGTCAACCTCCCCGATGACAAGCCGCACGAGGAGGAGCTTCTTTTCAAGCCCGAGCAGGTCGGGCCATTGGATGTGCAAGCGGAAGCCGAGCCGCAGGCGGGGGAGATTGACGAAAGCGACAACTCCCGCTCCGCCCCGTTGTCGGTGCTCGACGCCAAGATCACCGTGCTGTACGTCGAGGGGTATCCGCGCTGGGAATACCGCTACATCAAGAACGAGATGATCCGCGATCGGACGGTGAACATCTCGTGCGTCCTGCTCAGCGCCGATCCGACTTTCGCCCAGGAACACACCGACCTTAAAGCGCGCGGCGAGTCGGAAAAATACAAATATTTCCCCTTCAGCCAGTTTCCCACCAGCCTTGAGCAGCTCATGGAATGCGATGTGGTGCTGTTCGGGGATGTCGATCCCCGGCAGCTTGCCGATGCGCAGCTCCAGATGATCTCGGAGTTCGTGTCGAAGAAGGCGGGCGGTTTTGGGATGATCGCCGGCCCGCAATGGTCGCCGGCCGCCTACCGCAACACGCCGATTGAGGCGCTGCTGCCGGTGAATGTGATCCGCACCGAGGCGGGCTGGCCGGCGGATGCCATCACCGAAGGGTTCCGGCCCATGCTCACCAAGCAGGGGCAGGACTCCTCGATTTTCCGATTCTTCACCGACAAGGCCCAGAACGACCGCTATCTCAAGGACCAGCTTCAGCCGCTGTTTTGGTATTGCCGGGGGATCACCGCCAAGCCCGGCGCGGATGTGTATGCCGAGCATCCGACCGATCTGGGCCCCGATGGCCGCAAGGCGCCGCTGCTGGTGCTGGGCCGATATGGGCCGGGCCGCACGCTTTTCAGCGCGTATGATGATTCCTGGCGCTGGCGCTTCTACACCGGCGAAAGCATTTTCGACACCTACTGGATCCAGCAGCTTCGCTATCTGGCCCGCAGCAAGAAGCTGGGCCAGCACGCCATGACCTTCGCCTCGGATCGGCCCACTTATACTCAGGGAGAGCAGGTGAAACTTCGCCTGCGCGTTCTCGATCCGACCAAACTCCGGGAACTTCCGCCGGAGATCGGCGTCCAGATGAGGGATGAGAAGGGCCAGGTCGTGAGCGCGGTGAAGCTGCAGAAGGAACCCGGCCAGCCCGATTCGTACACGGCATCCGTCGGCGCCGACCGGCTGGGCGAATACACACTGACGCTTCCTTCGAACATCGAAGGCGCCAGCCGCTATGATGTAAGAATCAACGTGATTTACCCTCGGCTTGAGCTGGCCGACCCGCAGGTGGACCGCACCCTGCTCTCGCGCGTGGCCAACGAAACGGCCGGCCAGGCGATCACGTTGGCCGAGGCCCGGGCGAAATTGCCCGATCTTCTCCAGAGCGCAGCGCGTACAATCCTGCAGCCGCACCGGGTCGGCGTGTGGGATAAACCCGCGCTGCTCGCGCTGGCCGTCGTGCTTTTCATGCTACTTCTGACTGGCGAATGGGTGATACGTAAGGTGTATGGGTTGGTTTGAATGGGTCGGTTGTGGGTTGTGTGTGGTCGGTTGTGCGCGGAGTCGCCCTGGGCCGTGGATGACAGGGCCGGGGTTACGCGACCTTTAACGTATCACGGGCGTCTCGCCCGTGCGCATGGCGCGATAGTAGAGGAATTGCGGTACTTCTAAGCTTAAAACACTATGCACGGGCGAGACGCCCGTGATACGACCAACCCACAACGAACCACCCACAACTGACCCCACTGACCAATCCGGCAAAAGGATCAAACATGGCCCCGTTAACATTGATCGACTCCTTGCAGGCGGTTCGACGGAAAGTGCGCGTATTGGCGATTGCCGTCGGCGCGAACCTTGCCGTGGCTGCCTTTGTCGGCTTGCTGGTGGCCACCGTGTTCGTCGATTGGTCGCTGGGGCTGGATTGGCGGGCGCGGCTGCTGCTGATGATCGCCGCCGGCGCTTCGCTGCTTTACCTGATCTGGCGGCGCATCGTGACGCCGGCCCGCTCGAAGCTGGCGCTGGGTGATGTCGCCGGTTTCGTCGAGCACCGCTTCCCTAAATTCGACGATCGCCTGCGCAGCACCGTCGGCTTTGCCCAGGGCGAAGTGCCGGGCTCGGAAACCATGAAGCAGCGCGTGGTCACCGAGGCCACCGACCTGGCGCGCGGCGTCGATCTGGAGCAGGTGATCCTTCGCCGCCCCGTCTACTACACGGGGGCGGGCGCGGTGGCCTCCGTGGCCGTGCTTGCATTGCTCATGACCTGGGGCGGAAAGAGCGGCTGGCTGCACATCGCCGCCAATCGGCTCATGCTTGGCAGCGAGCAGTGGCCCCGCAGCGTCGAGATCAAGCTGGAAAGCGCGGTTCCCCAGCGCGTGCCCGTTGGGCAGCGCGTGCCGGTGAAAATCCGCCTCACCAAAGGCGACAAAGCCTCGCGGAAAGCGGTCATTCATTACCGCTATGACCAGGGCCCCTGGCAGTCGGAGGTGATGACCCACCACGACGGCGTCTACACCGCCATGCTCGATGCCCGCCTGGAGCAGGGCCACAAATCCGCCAGCCTGCAGGTGCGCCTTGAAGCCGGCGATGATGAAATGAGCCTCGCGCCGGTCGCCGTGGTTCCCCGGCTTGAAGTGGCCGGCGTCAGCGCTGCCGTCACACCGCCGGCATACGTGCAGCCATCGGTGGCAACCAACATCAATCTTGCCGACCGGCCCGCGGTGATGGCGTATGGATCGCAGGTCGTGGTGCGCATCGCCTTCAACAAGACCCTCAAGGAAAGCGCGCCTGTCGAACTCAAGCCCGCCAAGGAAGGCCAGAAACTTCCCCCCATCAAGTGGGACCGCGCGACGCCCGGTGTGGCCATCGCGCATTTCCAGGCCGATGCGCCGCTCCGCTTTGGCATCAAGGGGACCGACACCGACGGCTTTCAAAACGCCGGCGGCGAAGAATATGAGCTGATCGTCAAGGAAGATGAGCCGCCCTCGATCCAGATCGAGGAGCCCAAGCGAAGCGAGGATCGGCCCGCCGTCGCGGGGTTCGACATCAAGGCCGCCGCCGAGGATGACTATGGCATCCTGGGCGCGCAGCTTGTCATCGATCGCGTGAGCACCGCCGAGAAGTCCACCGACCCAGCCGCCGCCGCCGGTCCGGGCGGGCCCAATCACTGGATGGTCGATCTGGTGAAAAACGCCGCCGTGGCCGCTCCCGATACCACCTGGGAACCCGCGGACACCAGCCCGGAGCGCAAGCGCTACCGCCTGGGGTATCACTGGGAACTGGCGAGCCTCGATAAGGCGAATCTCAAGCCCGGCGACGTGCTCGAATATTTCATTCAGGTGAAGGACAACTTCAATCTCAACGGCAAGCAGCACGACTGGGTTCCCAGCGGCAAGCTGCGCATCACCATCATCAGCCAGTCCGAATGGGAGCGCCAGGCGCAGGCCATCGCCGAGGCCGTGCAGCAGCAGATCAAGGCCGAGCACATGAGCGAGCTTCGGCAAAAGGCCGAGACTGAAACCCTCAAAAAGGGCCTGGATCGCAACAAGAAATTCGACGCCGCCGACAAGGCCCAGGCCGAACGGCTTTCCAACGACCAGAGCGGCTCACAATCGCAAACCATGCAGCTTGCGGACCGGCTCGCGCAGTTGGTCCGGAAGATGGCGGAGAACAAATCGCCCGAGGGCGGCTTGAAGCAGACCGCCGCGCAGGTGGAGAAAGACCTGCGCCAGGCCGCCGACAGCCCCATGCGCGATGCCAAGCAGAATCTCGATGCCGCCAAGAATCCGCCGCAGGATCCCAAGGCAAACGCCGATCAGCAGACCAAGGACGCCCAGCAGCGCGCCTTGGCCATGAACAAAGCCACTCAAAGCCAGCAACAGGCCGCCGACCAACTGCAAAAGGCGATGGATCGGCTGGGCGAGATGGGCGGACTTTCGGATCTCATTCAAAAATTCCAGCAGGCCCGCGACAAGCAGGATCAACTCGAGAAGAAATTCCAGGATGCCAACAAAAACAACATTGGCAAAAAGCCCGAGGAGCTGAGCAAGGAAGACCAGGACCAAATCAAGAAGCAGTCCGATGAGCAAAAGGAGCAGGCCAAGCAGCTTGACCAGCTCATCGCCAACACGGCGGCCAAGGCCGAGAAATCGACCAAGTCCGACCCTGCCGCCGCCGAGGCGATGAAGCAGGCCGCCCAGATTGGCAAGACCCAGGCGCTGCCCTCCAAGCAGCAGCAGGCCGCCCAGGACATGCAGCAAAACCAGCAGGCGCAGGCGCAGTCCAACCAACGGCAAGTTGAGCTGGGCCTCGACCAAATCCTCAACAAGCTCAAGGAAGCCGAGCACAAACGCCTCGAGGAGTTGTCCCGGCAACTGGCACAAATCCAGCAGCTTGTCGCGGAACTCATCGAACGGCAGGCCGGGCACAACATCGATAACCTGCTCATCCAGGGCGGCCCCAAGCGCGTCGAGCAACTTGATTCCAAGGAGCGTGATGAACTGATCGAACTGGCCGCCCGCGATCCCAAGAACCTGCCGGGCGCGCCGGGGTTGGAGAGTCTGTCGGCCAGTCAGGAGCAAACCCAGCGCAATTGCCGCGACATCGCCAAGCAGGCCGAGTCGCTGCCCGACCCCTCGGCATCCGCCAAGCTCACGCAAGCCGCCGGCGACATGGAACGCGCCATCATTCATCTCCGCGAAAACAAGCTGCCCGAGGCATATCAGCCGCCGCAGGTGGATGCACTGGCCACACTCATTGAAGCCAAGCAAAAAATTGATGCAGCCTTGAAGGACGTGAACAAGCAGATCGAGGAGAAGGACACCGAAACCCTCAAGCAGGCGTACGTGGAACTGCTTAAATCGCAGAAGAAGATCGGCGCGGATGTTGTCGCGATCGACAAATCACCGCGCGACAATGGCGATCTTCCCCGCGAGCAGGCCGTGCGCCTCGGCCAGTTGCCCGGCGATCAGGGCAAGCAAATCGACAAAGCCCAGAAACTGGGCAAGGACCTGCAAAAGCTTGACAGCATCGTTTTCTCCTGGGCCAACAAGGACATCGTCAAGGCGATGGGCCAGGTGAAGGACAACCTCGCCAAGCCCGAGACCGGCAAGCCGACCCAGGTCGCCGAGCGCCACACCGAGGAGCAGATCCAGGCGATGATCGACAGCCTCGTCGAGAAGCTGGACAAAAAGAAATTCGACGACCGCAACAACGGCGGCGGAGGGGGCGGCAAATCCAGCCCGCAGGCCAAGCTCCCCAGCGAAGCCGAGCTGCGCCTCCTCAAGAAAAACCAGCAGAGCATCAACACTGGAACCATCGAGCAGGACAAGCAGAAGGAGAAGGACAAACCCGAACTCCAGGACCTGGGCGCCCGCCAGGGCGACATCCGCAACCTTCTCGACCGGCTCCTGCAGAAAGCCAGCCAGGGCAAGATCAAGCTGCGCCCCGAGCCCGATCCCAAGGACCAACTTCCCGAGGAAGCCAGCAAGGAAGACATCGATAACAAGGAAATCCAGGACGACTTGCTCAACGATAAGGTGACCGACAACACCGCCGGCAAGGACGTGAAAGTCACCGGCGACCGCATGGCCCGCTCACGCCAGCGACTGGCCCTCAACGATGATCCGGGCAAGGTCACGCAGGAAATCCAAAAACGCATCATCATCGACATCGACGCGCTGATCCAAATGGCCCAGCAGCAGCAGGCCCAGTCCAAGCCCGGCCAGGGCAAGGGCCAGCGGATGGGCAAGCCCAAGCCGCAGCCCGGCCAAGGCCAACAACAAACCGCCAACGGCAACCAACCCCCCAAGGAAGGCGGCACCAACGCCGCCCAAAAGAGCGCGCTGGGCCAGGCCGGCTCCAATCTCGATCCCAGCGCCAACGTCCGCGAAGCCCTCGACGAATGGGGCAAAATGAGCAAACGCGACCGCCCTGCCGTCCAGGAAGGCGCCACGGATAAGCCGCTTGGCAAATATGAAAAGCTCGTCGAGGACTATTATCGCTCACTTGCCGAGCAGGCGAGCAAGCGGTGATGTTTTTCGGCTGCCGAAAAGAGGAGATTACCGCGGAGGCGCAGAGACGCAGAGGTAAGAGAAGAGAATTGTCAGCTGTCAGTTGTTTGTTGAGCAGCAAGGCTGAATGCCTATGTGTCGGGGGGCGGTTACTTTTGGCGCCTCGGGCGTCTGTAGCCGACCGCATGAGAAATACCGCATCGTATCACGGGCGTCTCGCCCGTGCTGACGGTGCAAAAGTCGAAGGACTCGATCTATCCCCCATACAATACCGACCAATCCCAGGATTTCCGTAGCGTAAGGATTTTGCAATGACCAACTCCCCTCCCAGTTTCTTCTGCCTCTCTGCGATCTTCGCGCCTCGGCGTCTCTGCGCGATTCTTCTCTTTCTTAGCCTGGCCGCCCCCGCTTTCGCCGAGCCGGTGCCGACGGTGAAGAAGGGCAATCTCGCCGGCCTTGCTGCCCAGCCCAGCCAGGTGCGCGGCGATGAGATCACGCCTCAGCAGCAGGCCGCCGTCGAAAAGGGCCTGGCATGGCTGTCGGCCAAGCAGAAACTCGGCGACGGCACCTACGGCACCGGCATCGCCGGCTATTCCAACCACGCCGGCATCACCGCCCTCGCGGGTTTGGCCTTCATGCAGGCCGGCAACCTGCCCGGCCGCGGCAAATACGGCAAGGAAGTCCAGCATTGCCTCGACTTCGTTCTCCAAAGCTGCCAGGAATCGGGACTCATCGCCTCCGACGCCAGCCAGGGGCCGATGTACGGCCACGGTTTCGCCACGCTCTTTTTAGCCGAGGTGTATGGCATGACCGGCGACGAGGCGGTCAAGGAAAAACTTCAGAAAGCCATCCATCTCATCGAGCACACGCAAAACCCCGAAGGCGGCTGGCGCTATCAGCCCGCCCCCTACGACGCCGACATCTCCGTGACCATCTGTGAGGTGATGGCCCTTCGCGCCGCGCGCGATGCGGGCATCAAGGTGGAAAAGGAAGTCGTGGATAAGTCGATCAAGTACGTCCGCCGCTGTCAGAACCAGGACGGCGGCTTCAGCTATATGGCCAACCAGGGCGGCGGCATGGGCGGCAGCGCCTTCCCCCGCTCCGCCGCCGGCGTCTGCGCCCTCTATTACGCGGGCGTCTTCCAGGGCGATGAACTCAAGCACGGCCTGGAATACCTCAAGCAATTCACCCCCGGCCACAGCGGCCGCCTCAACGAAGGCCACTTCTATTACGGCTACTACTACGGCACCCAGGCCATGTTCCTCGCCGGCGGCGAGTACTGGTCCGAGTTCTACCCCGCCATCCGCGACGACCTCATCAAGAAAGAGGAAGGCGACCACTGGTCCGGCGATTTCAGCGACGACTACGCCACCTCCATGGCACTCATCATCCTGCAAATGCCCAACCGATACCTGCCCGTTTATTCCGGGAAGGGGCCGGGGAGCTGATTCAAATGGTCGCGGGTATTCCCATGGAATCGTAGGGTCCGCTTCAGCGGACGCGGTTCGGCGGGCTGAGGGGGTAGGACAGCGTTCGTTGAAGCGAACCCTACGGCACTAATTCCGAATTCGATCTGCGAATTGGCCCGTTGTATCACGGGCGTCTCGCCCGTGCGGAGTGCGTTGAGATTGTCTGAATCGTAATTCTTCAACTACCGCGCCATCGGCACGGGCGAGACGCCTGTGATACGATGATGGTGTTCCCTCGCGTACGCAAGTAGCGGTATCCTGCTTTCCCATGGCCCCCACCCTTCGCTTCGGCATCCTCGGCACGGGCAACATCGCCCGGCAGTTCGCCGCCGGCTTTTCCAGCGCACGCCGATCCATCGTGAACGCAGTGGGCTCGCGCTCCGCGGGTTCGGCCCGCGACTTTGCCGCCGCGCATCCCATCCCAACCGCCGTTGGCTCTTACGAAGAATTGCTCGCGTCGAGGGACATTGATGCCGTGTACGTCTCGCTTCCCAACTCGATGCACCATGAATGGACGATCAAGGCGCTGCGGGCCGGCAAGCATGTGCTCTGCGAAAAGCCCTTCGCCGCCAACACCGGCCAGGCACTGGAGATGTTCAAGGTCGCGGCCACCGAAGGGCGCGTGCTGACCGAGGCATTCATGTACCGCTCGCACCCGCTCACCCACGCGGTGCAACAGGCGGTGGCCGGCGGGATGATCGGCGAGCCCCGCCTCATCCGCACCAGTTTCTGCTTCCGCGTTTCGCGGACTTCCGGGAACATCCGCTTTGACCCGGCATTGGCCGGCGGCGCGCTGATGGACGTGGGCTGCTATTGCGTCAACTTTTCGCGCATGATCGCCGGCGCCGAGCCGGCCGCGGCTTATGGCATGGGCCAACTGCACGCCGGCGGCGTGGATGAAATCGCGGCCGGCGTTTTGCAATTCCCCGGCGATCTCACCGCCAGCTTCACCTGCGGCATGAACGTGCAGGCCGACAACAGCGCCTTCATCTGCGGCACCGAAGGCTACATCCAGGTGCCCGTTCCCTGGAAACCGCCGGAGCAAAAGGCCAGGTGGGTTTTGGCGCACAGCGCCCCGCCGCGCATGGATCAAACCGGCGGCGCCCTGGCATCGCCTCAGCCGAGGCAAGAATTTGAAGTGAACGCCGGGCAATCGCTCTATGCCCTGGAGGCCGATGATTTTGCGCGGGCGGTGTTGGATGGAACGCCGCCGGTGGTTTCTCGGGAAGACACCCTGGGCAACATGCGGGTGTTGGATCGACTGCGCCGGCAAATCGGGTATGAGGCATCGCTTGCGAATCGTCTGGGCTCAGCTTTCTGAGTCCTACGCCCTATTCATCCGTGGGACAACCAGAAGGGTGTCAGGCCGGTGAATGCAACCTCAATCGTGACACGGGCGTCCCGCCCGTGCGTGTTACATGGAACTCAAGATACATCGATTTCCCTACTCTACAGCCGTCCGCACGGGCCGGACGCCCGTGTCACATTTAAGGATCTGAATCCACGAATGGCGTGGGTTCGCTGAATCGCATTGTCGCACGCATATCATGGCTGGCGGATGTCAACGACGTGTGTTCGCGCATGGCTATTTCGAATTGCCATCCGCCAATTTGCAAATGGGTCGGCACTCCCGCGCGGCGTGGGGTATAGTTGCCTCACGCACCGCGAGACACGCACCACGAGACACGCACCGGAGAAAATATGGGAATGACAGCCGAACTATCGAATAC
>Ga0075522_10001736_pt1 | contig 16475 bp, 17 predicted proteins | sample NGEPerA_FD_74796 | JGI IMG/M metagenome (GOLD analysis project Ga0075522, IMG submission 74796) | Arctic peat soil microbial communities from the Barrow Environmental Observatory site, Barrow, Alaska, USA - NGEE PermafrostL2-A | ecosystem: Environmental > Terrestrial > Soil > Wetlands > Peat ... | reverse complement strand
CGCGGCGCAAATTCAAACGCCGTGCCGCCGTCCTTGATCACGAGAAACGCCTTGAACGCGCGGTTGTTTTTCTTGGAAATAAATTTTGTCAGCAAATCCGTCTTGCCTGTCTCCAGCATTTTTTTCACCTGTGCCGCCTCGATCGGTTGTTGCAAAATAATTTTGCCGGTCTTGAACGTGCAGGTTTTCGCCGCGCCCGTCGCGTTCTCGCAAAGATAATTCATCCCGCCGTCGAAAACCCGCCCGCCGCACTTGGGGCATTTGCCGAGCGGTTCCTTGCCCGTGAAATCAATCGGCGCGGAATCCGCACCGTCCGCATTTTTGTCATTGCCAAAATCAAATTCCGGTTTGAAGTCCGCGCCCATCTTGATGATCGCCGCGAACGGAAATCCCTGCTTGCTGCGAAAACCTTGCAGCGGGCCGACCGTGCCCTTGCTGATGAGCTCCTCGACCTCGGAAATTTCCAACTGCCGGCTCGCGACGATTTTCCACAAACTGAAATCGCATTTCTGGCACTGGAATTTTTTGTAATTCTCCAGAATCTCGCCGCCGCATTTCGGGCACGGCACGTTGAGCTTGCCGTAATCGCCCGGCACGGTGTCGCTCTCGTGACTCTTGGCCTTCGCCACGATGTCGCGCGTCGCGTCGGCAATTTCCTTCATGAACTCGTCGCGCTTCATTTTGCCGCGCGCCATCAGATTCAACTTAAATTCCCACTCGCCCGTCAGTTCCGGCGAGCAAAGCTGCGGAATTTCCAATCCGCGCAACAACGTGATGATGGAAAACGCCTTCGCCGTCGGCTGCAATTCGCGGCCGTTGCGCACGACGTATTTTTCCCAGATCAAACCTTCGATGATCGTCGCGCGCGTCGCGGGCGTGCCGAGACCTTTGTCGGACATCGCCTCGCGCAATTCTTCGTCGTCAATCAATTTGCCCGCGCCTTCCATCGCGCCAAGCAACGTCGCTTCCGAATAGCGCGCCGGCGGTTTTGTGACGTTCTGTTTCACTTCAACCGCGCTTGTCTTGACGATTTCGTCCGGCTTCACCGGCGCAAGATTTGGATTATCGTCGTCAGTCTGCGCTTCTTTGCCATAAACTTCCAGCCAGCCCGGAAACGTAATAATTTTTCCAGAACTCTTGAACGGTTCACCTTCCACGCGGGAAATGCGCGTGGTAATTAAAAATTCCGCAGCCGGATAAAAAATTGCGAGAAATCTTTTCGTGACTAGGTCGTAAAGTTTTTGTTCTGGTTCGCTAAAAGCTTTCGGCGCGATGAGCGTGGGAATGATCGCAAAGTGATCCGAAACTTTTGCATTATTGAAGATGCGTTTGTTCGGACGCACCCAACCGTTCTTCAAAATCTTATCCGCGAACGGCCTGTAATTTGTCTCGCCAAGCATCGCCAGCGTATTTTGCACTGTGCCGATGTAATCCTCTGGCAACGCGCGCGAATCCGTTCTCGGATACGTCAACACTTTATGCTTTTCGTAAAGTGCCTGTGCAAGACCCAAAGTGTTTTTCGCAGAAAAACCAAATCGAGCGTTTGCGTCGCGCTGCAAACTTGTCAGATCATAAAGCAATTTTGGAAGTTCAGTCGTCGGCCTGTTTTCCTCTGTGACAACAACCGGCTTGCCTAAACATTTGCCGCGAATCGCCTCGGCAATTTCGAAATGCCACAACCGCCAGTCGAATCTGTGTTCATCCCACAATGAACCTTTTGCGATTCCAAGCCGTTCTTCGGCATCTGGAATTTCCAGTTTGAAATGGGCGAGCAACCGTTTCGTTCGTTCAATTTCCGATTCTTTGTCTTTGAATTTTTCATCAAGCCAGCGCCCGTCATATTCGCCAGCTTTTGCGGCAAATGTTCCGTGAACTTCCCAGTAATCGCGCGGCCTGAATTTTTTAATCTTCTCCTCGCGCTCGACGAGAATCGCCAGCGTCGGCGTCTGCACGCGGCCAACCGTCGTCAGATGAAAGCCGCCGCTCTTGGAATTGAACGCCGTCATCGCGCGCGTGCCATTGATGCCGACAAGCCAGTCGGCCTCACTGCGACTTGTCGCGGCGTCGGAAAGCGGCTGCATGGATTCGTCATCGCGCAACGTGGCAAATCCTTCGCGAATGGACGCGGGCGTCATGGACTGCAACCAAAGCCGTTTGATCGGCTGCTTCGCCTGCGTGTGGCGGACGATGTTGCGAAAAATCAATTCGCCTTCGCGTCCGGCGTCACAGGCATTGATCAATTCAGCAACGTCATCGCGTTTAATAAGCTCTTCCAGAACGCGCAAACGGCTTTCCGTTTTTTCAATCGGTTTCAGATCAAAGTGCGGTGGAATGACCGGCAGGCATTTGAAAGTCCATTTGCCGCGCGCCGCCTCGACGCCTTCCGGCGGCACGATGGTCAGCAAATGACCGACCGCCGACGAGATGACGTAATCGTCGTTCTCGTAAAATTCAACGTGCCTTTTATTGGCTTCGTAATGTGGCGTGAACTTGCCGAGCGCCTTGGAGATGTCCCCGGCGACCGACGGCTTTTCCGCGATGATGAGTGTTTTGCCCATTTGTCGTGCGAATCTTTAAGCTGCGTGGCGTGGTTTGCGCAACTCATTTTTTATTTTTCAATTTTTCTTCGATGTAAGAAATTTCGCGGCGCCAGACAAAACAAAGCCCCAAAAACATTGGTTCAATGACGGATTGACCTCGCGCCCGGCTCTGGCAAAATCATCTGAAAATAATCACCGCCTATGTCACGACCCGTCACACTTTTCACCGGCCAGTGGGCCGACCTTTCGCTCGCCGAACTCGCGCCCAAAGTCAAAGCCATGGGCTATGACGGCGTGGAACTCGCCTGCTGGGGCGACCACTTTGAACCGGATCGCGCGCTCGCCGAACCCGATTATTGCAAAAAGAAATGGGCGTTGCTCGCCAAGCACGGCCTGAAATGTTTTGCGATTTCCACGCACCTCGTCGGCCAGGCCGTGTGCGATTTGATTGACGAACGGCACAAGGCGATCCTCCCCGCCGATGTCTGGGGCGACGGAAAACCCGAGGGCGTCCGCCAGCGCGCCGCTGAAAAAATGAAGGCCACCGCCCGCGCCGCGCGAAAATTTTTCAACGCCCAGCCCGGCGCAAAAAATGTTTTTCCCGCCGTCGTCAACGGCTTCACTGGCTCAAGCATCTGGCATTCGATTTACGGATTTCCACCGACGAGCCAAGATTATTGGAACAAAGGTTTCGCCGATTTCGCCAAACGCTGGACGCCGATTCTCGATGTCTTTGAAAAAGAAAATGTCAACTTCGCGCTCGAAGTGCATCCGACGGAAATCGCGTTCGACATCGCCTCCGCCAGACGCGCGCTCGAAGCCGTGAAGAATCATCCGCGCTTCGGTTTCAATTACGACCCGTCGCATCTCGGCTATCAGGGCGTGTGTTATGTGAAGTTCATCCGCGAATTTGCCGGGCGGATTTTCCACGCGCACATGAAGGATGTTTGGTGGGGTCACGGCGACGGCACGGTCGGCGTGTTCGGCGGCCACACGGATTTCACGGACGCGCGCCGGTTCTGGGATTTCCGTTCGCTCGGCCATGGCGACATTAAATTTGAGGACATCATCGTCGCGCTGAACGATGTCGGCTATCGCGGCCCGCTGTCGGTTGAATGGGAAGACGGACGCATGGATCGCGTCCACGGCGCGACCGAGAGCTGCGCGTTCGTCCGCAAACTGGATTTTACGCCGAACGCCGCCGCGTTCGACGCGGCATTTTCCAAGAAGAAATAATTTTCCTGCGCGTGGAAAATTTTAAGCCTGCGGCTGAAATAACTTTTCCATTTTGCATTTTTAGTTTTTAATTGGAATCGCATGGCCATCAAGAAAACAGTTTCCGTCACCAAGCCGAACTCGCCGGTGCAGCAGCGCCTGTGGCTGATGTATCCGCCCAAGCTCATCAAAAAACCGTTCATTTGGGAAGTCGGCCACAAGTTCAAAGTCGTCACGAACATCCGCCAGGCCAGCGTGACCGACGAAATCGGCATCGTCTGCCTCGAACTGGACGGCGTGCGCAGCGAAGTGGGCCGCGCCATCACCTGGCTGGAGAAACAGGGCGTCAATGTCGAGCCGGTGGAAATTGGCGTGATCGCCGGATAGAAAAATTTCTGCGGGGAAAACAGAATGGCGCGAAAAAGCCGCGCCATTTTTGTCTGCCGTTCAGTTCACCATTTCAATTCCTGCAGGCGGCACGTTTTCAAATCAGGTTCAGCGGATAATGCCGGTCAATGAATTTGTAATCGCGGTCGTTCTCCAGAAAATTCACGCCGTGCTGGATGACGACGGCGGAAATCAGGCAGTCCATCGAATTGCGGATCGTCATCCCTTGCCGCCGCAACTCGCGGTAAATCGTCGCGCCAAGCTCAAAAGTCGAGCGGTCGTCTTTCAGATAAGTCAAATTTTCAAATTGCCGTCTGGCGGCGATCAATTGTTTTCCATCGCGGATGCCCTGCAAAACTTCCATCAGCACGCAACCGCAATAGCAAATCTCGTCGTGATCTTGAAAACATTGTTCGAGCTTGGCAGTTTCCGACGTTTCTCGTCCGTTGAAAAAATCAATGCAGACCGTGGAATCAACCAGGACTTTCATGCAAAACGGTAGCGGCGCATTTTATTCAAATCACCCGTCCATTTGATTTTTCCCTTGAGCGCGAGAAAACCCATCTGCTTTTCACGCCGCACCAATTCTTCAAGCGCGTGATGCACGAGCGCGCGGCGGGTTTTTATGCCGGTGGTCTTCAAGCCTTGGCGCACCAAGCCTTCGTCCAAGACGATGTTCGTCCGTTTAGTCATATACACACAATATCAAACTTAAATGTGTATGCAAATAAAAATTCACCACTTCAATTCCTGCAAACGGCGCAGACTGCGATGCTGTGACATAAATGTTTTGGTTAAAAGTTCAGCCGCTCCGGTAAAAAGCGGACAGTTTGCCCATGGTTAATTTGGCTTGGCAGGACTGACGGCGCTGCAAACTGCGTTTGCAATCAAGCGCGTTGCGCCCTAGCATCAACAATTCTATGGAATCGTTTGAAGACTAAACCGAGGGTGTTTATGACAAAACTGATCATCCTTATGGTCGCCGCCCTGCTCGTCTTCGTTGAGCAAATGGTTCAGGGGCAGGGGGTGGTCACGGTCAGTGACAGTGACCCGAGTGAATATGCGAACGATGAATTGATGGCATTAGGCGACACTGCGCCATTTATCCACGTGGACCTGACGACAAGTGATTCATCAGTTCAAACTGTCTATCTCACCATCCAACAAAATGGAATAGTTTCCGACGCTGAACTCTTTGCCGGCTCGGTCTCAAACAAACTGAATGGAATGCAAACGACACTTGGACCATTTATTGTCCAATCTGGCCAAACAAACAATGTTGTTATCTCGGCAACGATTAACAGCATTATATCCGCGACAAATATGCCAGTAGTGAGCTTCAATTTGACAGCGGCCTCAAATTCCACGCATGGCTCGGTGCAAGGCGCGTTTCCCATTGTGGGAGGGAGTTACGTGATAGACACAAATGCATTGATGTTAATTGAAGGAAAGTTAACATTTGAAAGCTTAACTTATTACGACAATGAGAATGGTATTTATTACCTACTCATTGTAACTGCCAAGGCGGATCCTTTGCGCAGATACACACTTGAACATTCCCTTGACATGGTATCTTGGGACGAATGGGTGAAATATATACACCCAGCTGGTCTAACGGGAGACTTTCAAGTTAGTCTTTTTTTAGACCCTACGAATTTTCCCAGTATGGGATTTTTCAGACTAAAATCACAATGAGAGCCGACAACGATCTAAAAAATCTTGTCGGCTTTTAATATTTTTATGCAGGGCCGTTGCCTAAATTATTCAGGACGGCGCGGCAGCACCGCCCTGCCTGAAATGCTTTTTCACCACTTCAATTCCTGCAAACGCCGCGCAACTTCCTCGGCGTTGGCGCGGCTGTTGAACGCGCTGATGCGGAAGTAGCCTTCGCCCTTCGAGCCGAAACCGCTGCCGGGCGTGATGACGACGTTCGCCTCGTTCAAAATTTTGTCGAACGCCTGCCAGCTCGTAATGCCTTTGGGCGTCCGCACCCAGATATACGGCGCGTTCACGCCGCCGAAAACTTTCAGGCCGGCCTGCTTTGAACCGTCGCGCAAAATTTTCGCGTTGCCCAGGTAAAATTCGATGAGCGCGCGAACCTGCTGTTTTCCTTCCGGCGAATAAAGCGCCTCCGCACCACGCTGCACGATGTAACTCACGCCGTTGAATTTCGTTGTCGTGCGCCGATGCCAGAGCGGATGGAGCGGTTTGGATTCACTGGTCTTTGTTTGCGCGTTGAGTGATTTGGGAACGACCGTGAACGCGCAGCGCGTGCCGGTGAAGCCGCCGTTCTTCGAGAAGCTGCGGAATTCGATCGCGCACTCGCGCGCGCCGGGAATTTCGTAGATCGAATGCGGAATGCCCGGCTCGGTGATGTAGGCCTCGTAAGCCGCGTCGAACAGAATCACGGATTTATTTTCGAGCGCGTATTTCACCCACGCCTCAAGCTGTTCGCGCGTAGCCGCCGCGCCGGTCGGATTGTTTGGCGAGCAGAGATAAATCAAGTCAACGTGCTTTTTCGGCGGTTCGGGGATGAAACCGTTGCTGGGTTTGCACGGCAGATAAACCAGTTTCGCGTAAGCGCCCGCTTCGTTCGCCTCGCCGGTGTGGCCGGCCATGACGTTCGTATCCACATAAACGGGATAGACCGGATCGCTGATGGCGATTTTGTTTTTCGCGCCGAGGATGTCGAGGATCGCGCCGCAATCGCACTTCGAGCCGTCACTGACAAAAATTTCGTCGTCGTCGATTTCAATTCCTTTGTCGCGAAAATCATTTTTGGCGATGGCGGCGCGCAGCCAGTCGTAGCCCTGCTCCGGGCCGTAGCCTTTGAAAGTTTCGCGCGCCGCCATGTCGTCCACCGCCTTGTGCAGCGCGGCGATGACGGCGGGCGGCAGCGGTTCGGTCACGTCGCCGATGCCGCAACGGATCAATTTTTTCGCGGCTTCGGGATTCGCGTCGCAAAACGCCTTCACGCGCCGGCCAATTTCAGGAAAAAGATAACCGGCTTTGAGTTTGAGATAATTGTCGTTGAGCAATGCCATAAAAGTTAAAACGAAGCGTGGAGCATAGTTCAACCAAAGATGCGAAGCAAGAAAGCGGTTTGAAGCTGCAAACTGTCGCAGCGCTTTGTGATCGCCGTCTTCGGCGGTCACAGACCGCCGCTACAATCAAATTTTTTCAGTCGGATTGGCCGTCAGCCATTCACTGAAGCGGGGCAAGGAACGCGATAGAACTTTTTGCGCCTTGGAAATGTCCAGCGACGTGTCTAGCGGGCGCGGCGGACCGGGAAAGTTTTTGGCCAGACCGGATTCAATTTTCATTGTCACCTCCGGCCAGCGTTTAAGGAGCAACTGGCCGGTTTGCCAGCGCGACAATTTTTCCGCGCCGGTGACGTGATAAATTCCCGTGCAATTTTTCTGCGCCAGTTCCCACACCGCCCGCGCCGTTTCCACCGCCGGAATCGGACAGCGAAATTCATCCGTGAACAGCGCCATCCCCTGCCCCGCCGACCGCAACGAGGCGTGCAACTGCTCGTTGAAACTGCGATTGCCGGAAAGCGACGCGCCGGCGTTTAGCGAAGTGCGGATGACCAGATGTCGCGGATTTTTCCGGACAATTTCTCCCGCCGCCAATTTTGTCTCGCCATAAATGTGCAGCGGATTGGCCGCATCTGTTTCGACGTAATTTCCTTTGCGCCCGTCAAAAATCAAATCGGTGGAAAAGAATACGAACGGAATCGCCGCCGCCAGTTCCGCCAGCAATTTTGTGGCTTCAACATTCACGCGCCGCGCGAGCACCGGATTTTTCTGCGCGTCGCTTACGGCAGTGATGGCCGCGCAGTGGATGACGAGTTGCGGCTGATCTTTGGCAAACTCGCGGCGGACGGCATCGGAATCGAGCAAATCAAAATCCGCGCGCGTGAGCGCCCGCAAGCGCCAGCGCGGGGCGAATCGCGGCGCGGCCTGGACGAGATAATTTCCAATCAGCCCGTGCGCGCCGGTAATCCAGGCGAGTTTCATGCGGTGAATTTTATCGTTTGGAAATCCATTTGCAAATGCCCGGATGATTGGCCGCACGATTTTCCGTGACTCAAAACGCGAGTGGGACTTTACTATTCCTTCACCAAGGCTGCACCTGAAAATCGCAGCGAAGGTGCGGAAGAAAATACGCGATGAGTGCCTTTGCCGAAAAAACAGTTATTTTACTGACGGCAATCTGTCTCGGCACATGGCTTGATGCCAGTGCGCAACTGGCCAGCACCAAGCTTGATGGGCTTCAAATCAGCGTGGCCAGCATTTACCGCTTTGGTGATTCCAGAAACCTTGATTGTTCCATCGGGTTGAAATTCACTGGGGAGAAAGCCGATCGCGCAATCAGCATATCGCCGGTGAAAATCATTCAAGCCGTGGACGACACCGGCATGGATTTGGTGCGAACCAATAAACATTCTTTTCCCGGAGACGACTGGTTGCCAAGTAGAACATCGTTGTGGTTCTGGCAGACGGTTGGCGGACTGAAAGCTCCCGCGCCGGAAGCCAAGGCCATCCGGCATCTGGAAGCGGAAGTGGTTTTGTTTGCGCCAACGGCCAATACGCCAGTGCTTACCAATTTCATGTCCAGACCGGGAACCGTTTTGCACCAAGTCACGCTTGACCAGTATCAGGTTAAGATCAGTTATGATCGTGAAACGAACAGTCTGCCGCCTTCTGGCAGCTTGATCATAGACAACAGTTCGGCGGCCAAAACCGCAGGTAAAACCATCCTGCTTAAAGTTGATGACCCCCAACACAAGCTCGTCAGCCTGGCTTTTCAAAAGACGGGTGGCGGCATTCTCGCGACCATCAGCAAAAATCAAAGTGTCTTTGGCTCGCACACTGAATTCACCTACGGATTTTTGGAAGTGCCGCCACCGGATTTGAATCTGGTGGTTTATGTGGCTTCTCCGGAAGCGTCGGACAAGGTGCGCTTTAGTCTTGATAACATCCGGCTGCCCTGGGTGGACACGCCTGATTTTGAGGTTACCGCCGAAGTCAGCAAAGGACTTCAAAACCACGGCACAAATCCATACGCCTGCTATCTAACATTAAGTTTTACCGGTGGTCCACTGACCAACGCCTTGGGTATTCGGAAACTCTGGCTTACCCAAGCGACGGATGATGCCGGGCAAGAAATCAAAGTCGGATATAATAACTGGCTGACGCCTGATAACTGGCGATTTGACGCCTTGCCACCGCCGATGGGAGATGGACGCTATGTCCGCAAATTTGTGCCGCTGGTTTTCCAATCGCAGAACCCAAAAATGATTCGCATCCTGAAAGGCGACGCGGAATTGATCTGTTCAAGCGTAACCAACGGCGGTCTGGTTGTGATCGGGAATTTTATGAACCGGGTTGGTGCATCATTTGATCTGCCACCGCTTCAAAAAAACCGCGTCAAGCTGGCTTACCTCGGCCCGGTGAATTATGCGACAAGTCGCGCCGACTTCATTAAAACAAATTTTGTGGCAGAGCATGGCGGATGGCTGCCAGAAGAATTGCCAGCGAACATCAATAATTCCCTGCAATTCTCACTGGACGACCCTGACAATGTCGTGTTTGCGCCGTGGGGCGGCGAAGAAATTAATTTTCTGGACGACAAAGGCCGGGAACTGCTTGCGGACAGCGTGATGACATCCGGGAAATTTCGCGTCTATCGCTTCAAAACTCTTCCGCCACCAGGAACGCAACTGCGGGTTTATTTGGCCGTTCCAGAATCACTTCAGCGCATTCCTTTCAAAATCGAAAATATTCCGCTGAATTAAACCAAAACCCCAAGCCGCTAAATCGCGCTGAAGTGCAACTGGCAGTGGCTGAAATTCACGACGGACGGGTTGCGCCCGTAAATTCAATCCACAAACCGCTTCGTCAAATTTCCATAGGCATTAATCCGGCGGTCGCGCAGGAAGGGCCAGTGCGTGCGTGTGGTGTCCACGTTGGCTGAGATTCAGCGGCATACTTTTTTTACGCTGAAATGGCTTCGGATTTTTTGCGTCCGATTTCCACGGACACGGTGTCCAGGCGCGCGTCGCCGGGACGGTAGGACATCAATTCCACGCCGATGGGCTGGCCGGTCTGGTCGTCTTTGAACAGCACGACGCCGTCGCCAAGTTCGGTCGCCACCTGGTTTTTGCGCGGAGCCTGCCAGAACACCGTGAGCAGTTCCATGTCCGGTTCGTAATAAACTTTTATTTGTGCCATATCGTTTCGCCTTCTTTGATTGCGTCGGTTTGATACGCGGTGATCAAATAGCCTTCGCTGTCTGCCCGCCGCGCCACGGCCACGACCCAACGGTGATTGCCTGCCAGATAGAATAGCAGAACATTCGCATCGCGGCTACTCCGGCGAATTTCATCCGGGGCGGCCAGCGCCTGCTTCACCAATTCCAATTGCTCGGCAAGGTCGGGATGCTTGAGGATAATTTTCTGCCAGTAGTCCGACGAAGTCCGCACTTTGAAACCCAGAGGCGTGAGAATTTCAAACAACGGTTTGGGTTCTTCGGGCATACTCAACTTTTCGGTTCAATCCACAAACCGCTTCGTCAAATTTCCATAGGCGTCAATCCGGCGGTCGCGCAGGAAGGGCCAGTGCGTGCGCGTGGTGTCCACGTTGGCAAGGTCAACGGGCACGATGAGAATTTCTTCCTTGTCGGAACCGGCCTTGGCGATGATTTCGCCGGACGTGCCGGCGACGAAACTTTGCCCCCAAAATTCAATACCGTCGCCGCCCACGTCTTCGAGAATTTCATGGCCGACGCGGTTGGCCACGGCGACGTAGCAGCCGTTGGCAACGGCATGTGCACGCTGGATGGTTTCCCACGCGCCGTGCTGTTTGATGCCGTATTTTTTCTTTTCGCCGGGATGCCAGCCGATGGCGGTCGGGTAGAAAAGAATTTCCGCGCCCTGCATCGCGGTCAGCCGCGCGGCTTCAGGATACCATTGATCCCAGCAAATCAGCACGCCAATCTTGGCGTATTTGGTCTGCCATGATTTGAAGCCGAGGTCGCCGGGCGTGAAATAAAATTTCTCGTAATACAGCGGGTCGTCGGGAATGTGCATCTTGCGGTAGATGCCGAGCAGCGAGCCGTCGGCGTCAATGACGGCGGCGGTGTTGTGATAAACGCCGGACGCGCGCTTCTCGAAGAGCGAGGCGATGATGACGACCTTGTATTTTTTCGCCAGCTTGCAAAAGGCGTCGGTGCTGGGGCCGGGAATTTTTTCGGCAAGCTTGAAATTTTTGTGGTCTTCGCTCTGGCAAAAATACTGCGAGCGGAACAGTTCCTGCGTGCAGATTATTTTTGCGCCGGACTTGGCGGCGCGTTCGATGAGCGCCACGGTTTTTTTCAGGTTCGCATCTGGATTCGCGGACGCGACGGTCTGGATGAGGCCAAGTTTGATTTCGGATGAAGCGGGACGTTTCATGGGGAGTCAGGCTTGCCCTCCTTCAAGCGCGCGGTTTCTTCCAGCACGATGGTCGTGAATTGCGGATCCTCCACCGAAACCTTGGGCGCTTCCTGCCCAAAAAGTTCGCGGATGAACTTGCCGAGCGTCTCGTTGGTCGGGCCGTAGCCCGCGCCGTAAATGTAAAACTCCAGCTCATACATCAGTTCGCCGGCGCTGGCGTAACGGCGGTTCGGATCGCGCGCGAGGCAGTGATGAAGAATGTCGTTGAGCTTGTCGTCAATGCGCGAATCAAGCGCGCGGAAATCGGGCACCGGCTGGTTGAGGATGCGGTTGCGCGATTCCTCGGCGGTCGCGCCCTTGAACAAATTTCGTCCGAGCAGCAGGTGCGCCAGCACGACGCCGGCGGAAAAAATGTCCGAGCGCTTGTCCGTGATCTGAAAATCCGCCTGTTCGGGACTCATGTAATCCGGCTTGCCGGCGACGACTTCGCCTTCCTGGTCGGTGAGAAAACCCTTCGCCTTGGCGATGCCGAAATCGGTCAGTTTCACGTCGCCCTCGAACGCGATCAAAATATTTTTGAAGCTCACGTCGCGATGGACGATGCCCATCGGCTTGCCGTTCTTGTCGGTTTTTGCGTGCGCGTAAGCCAGCCCGCGCGCGACGCGGCTGGTGATGAACACGGCCAGTTCCCTGGGCAGCGTCTGGCGTTTGTCGGCAAGCTGGTGCGTGAATTGTTCCAGGTTCACGCCGCGAATCAGCTCCATGGCGATGAACGCGATGCCGTTCGCCTCGCCGAGCTGGTAGGTCTGGACGATGTTCGTGTGGATCAGGTCGGCGACGAGCTTGGCCTCGCCGACGAAATTTTCGATGAACATTTTCTGGCTGGCAAAATTGGGCCGGATGATTTTGATGGCGACGCGCTTGACGAAGTCGCGCGCGCCGTGCTGCTCGGCTTCATACACGATGCCCATGCCGCCCTCAAAAATTTTGCGGACGATCTCGTAGCGGAATTCGTTCTGGATGGTGAAGAGCGCCACGGGCGAATGGTCGGAAATTGTTCCGCGATGTCAAGCCTTGCAGCGGCTGGCAACAAAAAAATCCGCAATTTTTTTGATTTTTTCGCTTGCTTGCCGCGCGCAATGGATTTTTACTCGCATCAAGTCTGGTGACATTTTCGGACTAAACAAACAAACAACAACACAACCAAAAGAACAAATATGGCAAAAGCACTCTCCAAAGCCCAAATCGCCGCGCTCGTCGCCGAGAAGGCTCAACTCACAAAGAAACAGGCCGTCGAAATCCTCGACCACATCGCCGCGCTCGCCTACAAGCACGCGAAGGACACGTTCACCCTGCCCGGCATCGGCAAGCTCGTCCTTAAAGACCGCGCCGCCCGCATGGGCCGCAACCCCAAGACCGGCGAAGCCATCCAGATCAAAGCCAAACGCGTCGTGAAATTCCGCGTCGCCAAAGCCGCGAAAGACGCGATCCTCGGCGTCAAAAAGTAACCTTCAAATTACTTTCAAACGGGCGCCCCGGTTTTGGGGCGCTTTTTTTATTCGCCGGTCAGTTCAATGTCCGCGTAGCCGCCCGTCAGTTTTTTGCCAAGACTGTCGCTGTCCGTCATCACGCCCAGCCCGACGATTTTCGGCATCGGTTTGCCGGGGAAAACTTTTTTCCAGTCCGCCGCCACGTCGCGCTCCTCGAAAATCCATCGTCCCGCCTTTGCGTTGCCGGATTCCAAAACAAAAATCTGTGCGCGGCCTGATTTGGGATGCGCCAGCACCGTGCCGGTTTTTTCCACGTCACCCCATATGTAATTCAATATCAGCGGCGCCCCGATGAACGTGTCGAACGCGATGAACATCCGCGCCGCGTGGTCAAACTTCTTGATGTCGCGCTCCGAGCCGTTCGTGTTGACGCCGTCAATTTTCCAGCGCCAGCGCAGCTTCAACTTCGCCGGCGGCGCAATGTCCAGCCTCCGGCTCAACGCCGAGCATGCTTGATCTGCCACGCCGCGCAGGAAAAAATTTGTTCCGTCGCGCATCACCGTGTAATCCGTCGGCGTCTTGAAAAACGCCACGTTTTTCCAGCCGTTGGAAACGCCGTGCGAAAAATCGTCGGCGAAAAGAATTTTGTCCGCCGCCGCCGCCCGGCACAGCGGGAAAACCAGAACCAGCAGCGCGGTTGAAAACCATTTCATCATGCGCCCATAATAACGGCTCGCGCCACGAACCAAAAGTGACAATTCAACGACGGCCCGTTTCACCGCGCCAGGCGTCCCAATGTTTTCCCAGCCGCGCGCAGACCGCCGCCGGCGTTTCGGCATAAAGTCGGGCTCCGAGTTTCAAGGCCGCCGCGTTCAATTTTTTCCGGCGCGATTCGATCAATTGATTCAACGCCTGCGCCTCCGCCACCGGCGCGGCGCGGTGTTTGCCGGCGAATTGTTCCAGCAGGACAAGGTCATGCTCGTCGCCGAGCAGTTCGCCGAGGCGTTCCAGCCGGTTCATCAGGGCGCGCGACGACGACGGCCACTCCGGGCAGAGCAGCCAGAGGTGACACCAAAAAAATTTCACAGGCTTGCGCCATTCGTGAAAATGTTCCGGCGACGGTTCCTGGCGGGCCAGTTTCCAAGCCATCTGGCCGCGACGGTAACTTTGTTTCAAGCCCGGTTCCAGTTCCGCCCATCCGGTCGCCGCGATTTTTAGTTTTTCAACGCGCCGCTCTGTTTTTCGCAAAAGCTGCCCGGCCAGCGCCGCAGAACCGGCTTTCTGAAACCGGCGGTTTTCCCGCCGCAATTTTTTTTGCAGCGCCCTTTGAACGCCCGGAAACTGCCGCGACCCCGCGACGCCAACCAGTTTCCCGAACGCCTTGCGCGTCACCTGCGCGTCGCACGTCGCGGCCAGCCGGTCGGCGGCCCGGCGCAGCGCCTTCGTCGCCCTGCGATAGTCGTCCCGGCCGATTTCTCCGCGCACGAGCCGGAAGATCGCACGCAGCTTTTTGATTTCCTTGCGCGCGCCGTGGACGGCCGCCGGACGGTCGGATTGGCGCAAACCGTCCAGCGCCGCGCCGATGCGCTCGCGGCACACGCGCCGCACGCCATCGGCCGGCGATTCGGACTTTTTTAAGTGAAACGTCATGGCAACGGGCAAGGTAACTGATTTCCGCGAACCCGCGCCAATGCAAAATGATTCGCCACACGCCTTTTTTGTTTTTCATCCGCGCCAATCCGCGTAATCTGCGGATAAATAAAATGAAACCCCGCGTTTCAAGAGAATCACCTTGTTTTGCTTGATTTTATTGAGTTTTTTCAACAGAATACAACCAGAGTCCAAGCAAAAATGGCCAATTTTGCATTATGGTTCACAGTTGGGCAAAAGCCGTTGACTTGTTATCGCCATGCGATATGCTGTCTCGGTGATTGTCAGTTTCGCTTGTGCGGAGACCGAAAAAATCTTTCGCGGGGAACGCTCGCGGAGATTGCCGCCGGACATCCAGAACACGGCACGGCGCAAGCTGGAATTTGTCCACCGCGCCAGGACGTTGCATGACTTGTCCATGCCGCCGGGCAACCGGCTGGAAGCATTGAAGGGCGGGCGCAAAGGCCAGCACAGCATCCGCGTCAACGACCAGTGGCGGATTTGCTTTGAATGGCGCGACGGCAACGCGGAGCAGGTTGAAATTGCGGACTATCACTGAAAATTTATGAGCAGGCAGAATGACAGATTGAACCCGGTGCATCCGGGCGACGTGTTGCGCGAGGACTTTATGAAGCCGATGAAATTGAGCGCCTACGCGGTCGCCAAGGCCATTGGCGCGACGCCCATTGCCATCAGCCAGATTTGCCGGGGCAAGCGCGGTGTCAGCGCGGAAATGGCGTTGAAACTCGGTCGCCTGTTCAACGTCTCGCCGGAATTGTGGATCGGGATTCAAGCGGATTATGACTTGGAAATCGCGCGGCTGCATTGCGAAAAGCGGATTGAACGCGACGTGCATCCGCTGGCGGGATTGACGGCGGCGGCAGCCTGAAAAATTCCGACGCAGTGAATCCGGCGGTTTTGTCCATCATCTTTTGCACTCCGGCTTGCTGGCGGCGGCACGTCCAAGCAAATCATATTTGTTCACCATGCTTCAACATGGCTAAAATCCAATAAAACCACTATGAAAACTCGCGTCCGATTCGCCCCTTCGCCGACCGGCTACCTGCACATCGGCGGTGCGCGCACCGCGCTCTTCAACTGGCTTTACGCCCGTCACACCGGCGGCACTTTTATTCTGCGAATCGAAGACACTGACGCCGCGCGCAATTCGCAGGAAGCCGTCGAAGTCATCTTGAGCGGACTGCGCTGGCTCGGACTCGATTGGGACGAAGGCCCACTCACCGGCGACGCCACCGGCGCGAGCAAAGGCGACCGCGGCCCGTATTTCCAATCGCAACGCAAAGCCAATTACCTCGCGCGCGTCGAAGCGCTTTTGTCTCGCAACCTCGCCTACGAACACGAAGGCGCGGTGAAATTTCGGATGACCCGCGAGCCAATCACCATTCACGATTTAGTCGTCGGCGATGTCGTCCGCAAACTCACCGACCGCGAGGAAGTTGATCCCGACTTCGTCATTCTGCGTTCCGACGGTCAGCCCGTGTTCCATCTCGTCAACGTCATTGACGATCTGGAGATGGACATCACGCACGTCATCCGCGGCGAAGATCACTTGAGCAACACCGCCAAGCACATCGCGCTCTTCCAGGCCTTCGGCGTCAAGCCGCCGCACTACGCGCACATCCCGCTCATCCTGAACGGCGACGGCTCCAAGATGAGCAAGCGCGACACCGGCGCCTCGCTCACCAGCTATCTCGACGAAGGATTTTTGCCCGAAGCCGTCATCAATTATCT
>Ga0075522_10001735_pt1 | contig 16485 bp, 16 predicted proteins | sample NGEPerA_FD_74796 | JGI IMG/M metagenome (GOLD analysis project Ga0075522, IMG submission 74796) | Arctic peat soil microbial communities from the Barrow Environmental Observatory site, Barrow, Alaska, USA - NGEE PermafrostL2-A | ecosystem: Environmental > Terrestrial > Soil > Wetlands > Peat ... | reverse complement strand
GCTGGCGGGAAATAGCTGGCCAGATAGATGCGGCCCACCGCATGGCCCATGGCGCGGTCCATGATCGCGCCCGCGCGCTTCCAGCGGACTGGCAGTTCCGGCGTGCCGGCCAGCGTCTTGTCCTCGAAGGCGAAATTTTCCTCGACGAGGGCATTCGGCGCGGCGAGGGCGAAGCTGCGGATGACGCGATAGGCCAGATAATCGCGCCAGTCGGCCAGCGGCACGTCGCGCGCCGCCGCCGCCACTCCGGCGATCGCGCCGGGCTCGGTGACCAGAATGGTCGCCTGCCCGTCGAATCCGACCGCCTGCAGGAAGGCATCCCAGTCCAACCCCGGGAATTTTGCCGCCAGTTCGGCGCGGGCGAACAGATTGTAACGTTTGGCGGGATCGCGCAGCTCTACGCGCGTCCAGTGCGAATGCGCGATGCGCTCCTCCAGCGCATAGACGCGCGACGCGCGCGACTCCACATCGTCCATCCCAGCCAATTGGAACATCGCCGCCAGATGCGCGCGATAGGCGGCGCGTGCCTTAGCGAAGCCCGGATTGTTTTCGATCAAGAAGTAATCCCGGTCGGGAAGGCCGATGCCGCCCTGGCCCAGGCTTGGCAGATAGCGATTGGGATTCTTAATGTCCACCGAGGCGCCCGAAGCGGCCGGTGCAGCCCCCACCGCGCCCGCCCCACCGGGCAATACCGGCAACGTGTCCCACGACAATTGCGCCAGCGCCCGCGCCAAGTCGGCTGGCTTGGCGACGGCGGCGACGCGCGCCAATTCCGGCTTCAAGGGCGCAAGGCCGCGCGTTTCGATGCCGCTTTCGTCCATCAGGCTGGCATAAAAGTCGCCCAGTTTAATCTCTTCGGGATTGCCCGGCGACGATGCCGCTGCTTCCAAGATGGCGCGGTTGCGCAGGGTGTTGAGATCATCTAGCCGCGCGAATTCGACCCAACGACCGCGGTCGGACGGAATTGGCGTGTCGCGCAGCCACGTGCCGTTCACATAGCGGAAGAAATCGTCGCCGGGCGCGATCGACCGGTCCATCGACTTGAGTTCGATACCGCTGGCGCCCACAGTCTGGGGATCGGGAATCGCGGCGCGCACGGCGCCGCTGAAAGCCGCGTATGCCAGTGCGCCCCAAGCAAATTCGCGCCGTGTCGGTGCCATCTGAAATCCCCGCATGATGGGGCATGCTAGCGCGTGGGGCCTCCGCCTGCTATGTTCGCATTGCGCCAGAAGCGGCCATTCGAGAAATGGATGTTTGCAGTGCGATGGCCACTATTTTGGCCCTGCCATAGGCCAACAACTTGGGGTCGGAGTGGGATTTCTTCCCGCCATTTGAGCCAAAAGGCCCCCGTGATTGCCCCCACCACCTGCATATGGCTCAATGCAGCAAATCAGCGCCCTGGGGGACCGCCAGCATGGCCGACGAAGCCGATGATGGTCAGGATACCGGCGCAGAGGCAGCTGCCTCTGGCGTTGACTCAGCAGCCGTGGCTTTGGCGCTGAACGCTGCGAATATCGATCCAAGTATTGCCGAGGATGCGCGCGCATTTTTGCGAAAGCAGAGCGCATTGATTGACGATCAGCGCAGGCTGGTCCAACTGCAAGCCAGGGAACTCTCCCACGAACTGGGCCTGTGCCACTGGTCGCTATGGGTGCTTCATGCCAGCGGCGTATTTCCCGGCTTCCGCGAATTTCGCCAACGCCAGATCGGAGCGGTTCTGCTTCATCTGCGTCTCTCCCCACAATTCCAGGGGATCGGCGCCCCCAACTGGGGACGCTTGCACCTCAAATGGGGGGAGGCATTGGGTTATGGGGGCAAGAAAGACGAGGCGCAGAAGCAGTATGCGCTGGCTGCCCGGGCTCGACCTTTCCAATGACGACAAAGCCGAACTGGCGACGGTGAGCCATGGCCGAAGGAGCGGACGCGGAAACCATGAAAACGAACAACACTGTGACGCGGCGCTCCCTGCTATGTGGAAGTGTTGCAGGGATGGCGCTGCTGGCGGCCAATGCTAGCGCCCAACCGGCAAAGCGTCCGCCCAACATCGTGTTCTTTCTTGCCGATGACATGGGCTTTGCCGATGTCGCCTGTTACGGCCGTCCCGACGTTCACACGCCGAATATCGACCGGATCGCTGCGCAGGGCATTCGCTTCCTCCAGGCCTATGCCAATTCAGCCGTGTGCACGGCGTCGCGCGCGGCGCTGATCACCGGGCGATACCAGTATCGCTTGAAGGTCGGGCTTGAGGAGCCGCTCGTCGCCAATTCGACTGTTGGCCTCCCGCCGGAACATCCCACTTTGCCGTCGCTGCTGAAGAAGGCGGGCTATGCCACGCTGCTCTTGGGCAAATGGCACCTCGGCTACCTGCCCGATTACGGCCCGCTCAAGAGCGGTTACGACCATTTCTGGGGGTTTCGCAGTGGCTCCCTCGACTATTACACGCATACCGACACCAACCATAAGGACGATTTGTGGGATGGGGACGTGCCAGTTCACGAGACCGGCTACATGACCGATCTGATCGGTGATCGCGCGGTCGATGCCGTGGGTAAATATGCCAAGGCCCGGCAGCCCTTTTTCCTGGATGTGCATTTCAATGCGCCGCACTGGCCCTGGGAGGCCGTCGGCGACCAGGCGGAAGCCGAGCGGCTGCGCAAGGCTTCCCAATTTGACTACGACAGCGGAACGCAACGCACTTATCAGCAGATGATAGAGCGCATGGATTTCCAGATCGGGCGTGTGCTGAAGTCGCTGGACGAACACGGGCTCTCCAACAACACCATCGTCATCTTCACCAGCGACAATGGCGGAGAGCGGTTCGCCGACACTTGGCCGTTCACGGGCCGCAAGACGGAACTACTGGAGGGGGGCATTCGCATTCCCATGATCGCGCGCTGGTCCGCGCGGATAGCTAAGGGCGTCACGACACAGCAGGTGGCCATCGGCATGGATTGGCTCCCGACCTTACTGGCCGCCGCCGGTACGGCACCGGCGCCGGACTATCCCAGCGATGGCGTCGATCTACTGCCCGTTATGACAGAAAAGACCACGGCATTCCCGCGCAAGCTCTTCTGGCGCTACAAGGCCAATCATCAGCGCGCCGCCCGCGATGGCGATTGGAAGATTTTGAAAATAAACGACAACGCATTTCTGTTCGATGTGGCGGCGGACCCGATGGAGCGCGCCAATCTCAAAGATCGAAACCGCGAAATTTTCGACCGGCTGGCAGCGGAATGGACCGCATGGAACGCCACCATGCTGCCGGAGGTTCGCGAAAGCAGCACGGGTGGTAATACCGCGAATAATTGGGCGGACCACATCGGCGCAACCCCGCCGTCCGTAGAGCCCGACCTCTCCGCCGACTGGCCGAGCGCCACTTCGCCGTCCCGCTAGGGTGCTGATTAGAGGGTTTTCGCCGCAAGCAGGCTATTCACACGCAATATCAGGCGCCCTGGTTGCAGCCTTTTTTGTGCCCGGCATGTGGAGATATTCGCGCAGCAGATCCTGCAGCGACACGCGGATCCTCAGGTGGTGCAATAGAAGTTCCGTTGATCGTGATCGCCATGCGCCACGTCCTCCTCTGCGATTGCCGTCAAGGATCATGAAGCGAGCGGGCTAAGTCCAGATCGGTAAAACCGGAAAGCCGCGCTCGAGAGACAACCCACCGTCAGGAAAACGAAAATTATTCACTCTTGTTCCTAAAAACAGAGCGATTATTCCGTTAGCTACAATGCGATATCACGGGCGTTCGAGGTTTTCGTCCACCTCGCCGCTGGCGTCGCAGTGCGTTGTCTTGCACCATGGCAGCTAGGGTGTCTTCTTCTCGTCGCTGCCTCATTCACGATGCAGTTCCCACGCATGGGCTACGAAGAGCAGGTTCTGAGAGAGACCTTCTCCGAATATGACGCCTATGCGCGCGTCACGCCGCGTCTGATACCTTTCCTTCCCACGGTGAAGCATCAACATTCCATGGACTGACGCCATAGAACGGGGAAGCGATTACTACCAATTGCCAATATTGGCATTCTAGGCTTGCAACCGCTGTGATGACCATTAGGCTTTCTCATGATTCAGAAGCAGAATATAATGTCTGTTGTCAGAACAGTTTTAGCGGTGCTGCTTCTTGCCGCCAGCAGCCCCGACCACGCCGCTTCCATCAACACCACACCGCTTACCTCGACGCAGAAGAATATCGAGACCTTAGGGACTGGCGTGGCAGTCGCCCCGCCCCTCACGGCTGCCGGAGTTACACATTACGAGAACAACACGATGGAGTTTGCGCAGCTGACCGCCGAGACGCTTTTCACGGCGAGCGCCGCATATGCGCTGAAAAATATCTTGCATGAAGAGCGCCCCAGCGGTTCGGACGACCAGTCATTTCCTTCCGCCACCAGTGCGCTCATATTTTCCGGATCGTCATTTCTTTGGGGCCGTTATGGCTGGGAGTATGGACTTCCCGCTTTCGCGGTTGGCCAGTTCGTCTCCTACAGTGTGCCAGCATGCTTTTGATCGTAACTTAAGGCCCGTCGTTATGAGAACAACCGTCCTCGCTGAGTCATTCTTTGAGCAGCTAGGGTTGTGGCTTAGCTTGGTGCCGATCGCGCTATTTGAAACACATATTAGCGCAACGATGGCGCGAGCCATCATGACTGGAGTGGAGCTTGAATTATTTGAATGTCTTGAATTTGAGCCACTTTCAGGAGCGGAAATTGCAAAACGCTCCGGTACTGACGCACACGCAACTTTGTTACTTTTGGATTCGTTGGTTGCGTGCAAGTATTTGAGACTTAAAAAGGACAAGTACGCGCTGGTTCCTAGCAGCCGAAAATGGCTTCTGCGCAGCAGCGCGAATTCCGTTCGGGACAAGCTTTTGCTCCAGACGATCGAATGGATTTGGCTCACACATATGGAAGAGTTTGTCCGAACGGGACGGCCGCTCGATTTTCACGCCACGATGTCGGATGCTGAACGCAAGCTTTATCATCGCGCCATGCGGGCGATCGCGGGAATTGCGGGCCGCGAAGTAGGGTGGCGGACTCCCGTCCCACGCAATGCTCGGCGCATGTTGGATCTTGGCGGATCCCATGGTCATTTTGCGGCGTCAATTTGTCGACATCATCCGGGGCTCTCAGGTCGAGTACTTGACCTCGCGGAGGCTGTTGAGTGGGCGGCACCGCTGCTTGCCTCAGAAGGCCTCGCCGGGCGCGTTGTTCACGTAACAGGTGATGTAACGCAGATCGCGCTTGGTAGCGGAGAATATGACCTCATATTCATGTCAAATCTTGCGCATCATCTCAATGAAACGGAAAACCGCGAATTGGCAAAGCGCGTAGCGAACGCCCTGCGGCCAGGCGGGATTTTCGTAATTCAGGAAGCTTTGAGGTCGTCGTCGCCTCAGCAGACTAGTCAGATTGGAACGCTCTTGGGTTTGTACTTTGCGCTCCAGAGCAAACCAGGCGCAACAAGTTGGACGCTTGCTGATATGCGAGCTTGGCAAACAGATGCCGGGTTAACGCTTCGCAAAACAACACATTTATATACTGCTCCGGGCTGGATTCAACAATCTGCATATCGATAGCGACGATCGCGGCTCATCGTGGTCAGTGTAAAACTGGAAGGTAACGGTTCAGTATTAGCTACTTGGTCGGGCCGAGCGCCCCGACGCGCTGCACGCATAATGGAAGCAGTGCTGAATACGTGCCATCTTCTTGAGAGGCGCAACGACCAATGGCGCAACCCGTGCGGCCGTGCCTGCCGCGGCGCAGGGGCACCAGCGCGCGGCTCGGCCTTCAACGTCTAGAAGTTTCATCAGGCCAAGGGGTGAGTACTCTTCAGAAAAATCATGCCAGTGATGGATGATGTTGTCGCGGGAGGAAATCCCGTAACATATTGGGCGATGGTAGTGGAAACCGCCTTTGTCCAGTTCCTGTGGGAAAGCGGAATAAGGTTTATGTCATTGTACCCCGATCCTCAGTGGATGACCGGCCTCATTGGGATTGCAGCATTCACAGCTTGGATAATGGCCGCCTTTAGCGCCCCGATTGCTCGAACCGGAGCGCACCGCCATTGAGTCAGCTATCTGCCGTCCGATGGATCCGGCACGCCGGCTTCAGTTGGGGAGCATCTGATGGGTACCGACGTCTCTCCGTCATGCTGCTTTCGTCATTTGACGCTTGGGTATGAGACCCCTAGGTTAGCTTGAGCGTTAGGGATATCCCGTTGCGACGCACCCCGTCTGTATATCCAAGGCGAGAATTCACTCGGAAACGCTTCTTCCGGAGTCTTGGGTTTAGCGCGTGCATGTTAGGTGCGCTTCTTTCGGCAGCCGAGCCGGCTTATGCCCAGGGAATCAGTATACTTCGGGATACTGAGACTGAAGACATGCTGCGGAGCTATGAGGCGCCGCTTGCCAAAGCGGCGGGGCTCGATCCGGCTGCGGTGAAGCTTTACCTGGTCGGTGACACCGGCGTGAATGCCTTCGTGGCCGAAGGCCAGAACATGTTCGTCCTCTCGGGCATTATCCTCTATGTGAAGACTCCGAATGAACTTATCGGCGTCATGGCGCACGAGACGGGCCATATTAAAGCTGGTCATCTTTCACGCGACACCCAGGCAATGAACCATGCCATGGTTCCCATGTTGCTTTCCCTGGTTGTTGCGATTGCTGTGGCGATTGCGGGTGGCGGTGCAGCGGCTGGCGGAATTATGCAACTTGGCCAGGCGATCGCCGAAGACCAATTCAATACCTTCAGCCGGACGCAAGAAGCAACCGCCGATCAAATCGCCCTACAGTTGCTCAACGCGACGCACCAGTCACCGATTGGGATTTATAATACGTTCGTGAGGTTTGCAGCGGAGGAAGCCCAGAGCGCGCATAAGATCGATCCTTATGCGGTCGACCATCCAGTTGGCCAGGGACGTGTTGCTTATTTGGAAGCGGCCGTCGAGGCGTCACCTTACCGAGACGTCAAGGACCCGCCACAGGTCACTCATACGTTTGAAATGGTGCAAGCAAAGCTGGCAGGTTTCGTGCTGCCCATACAGGAAGCTCTCAATCGTTACCCGGTGACGGATACCAGTGAACCCGCTCGTTACGCGCGCTCGATGATTTATCTCCGCAAGCCCAATCTTGCTGGCGCCTTGGCCGAAATTAACAGCCTGATAAAGGACGAACCGAACAATCCTTTTTTCTACGAGGTACTTGGCCAGATTTATCTCAGCATGGCAAAGCCAAATCTCGCCATACCAGCATATCAAAATTCGGTCGACTTACGGCCAGGCGCTCCCCAATTGCGATTAGGACTCGCGACAGCGGAGCTCGCCACGGACGACGCAGCTCTGGCGGACGCTGCGCTGAAGAATCTAAAGGCGGCAAGTCTGGTCGAGAACGACGATGTTTTCACATGGTACGAGACGGCACAGGCCTATTCCAATTTGCATAATGAGCCAATGGCTAACCTCGCGACGGCAGAAGCATATTATGCGGCTGGTTCAACGAAGCAGGCTGGCATTTTTGCAGTGCGCGCCCAGCGCGGATTGCAGCAGGGAACGGCAGACTGGGAACGAGCCGGTGATATTATTGGCGCGACTTCACCTGTCTCGCGCTGAAGCAAAAGGATGGTACCCTTGCGGGAAAAGCTGAGTGCCGACGTCGAACCTTGTTGGGAGGGTTGCGCGTTCAGATACCCCGAGCGGGTCGTCAATGCTGCGATCTGACTGGCATCTAGTCTATGCAGCGTGCATGGAATCCTCCTGAAAAATCGCTGAAGGTTCGTTGGGAATCGCGACTGCAGCATCCCGGGTCTAAGGGGAATTTAATCGGTGATCCAGGTGCAATTCATAAAAGCCCGGCGCATGCTTGGTGGCGCGGCGGGATGGCACGGATGTCGGTTCTGATGTCCCCCGACCCGCAGCCGGCCAGTGCGCGCGCCGTTACCTCATCACACCGACAAGAGACGGGGCTCATATGGATAGCTTCCAAACGGCGGAGCAATCGACATTGCGAGGGACGGTTCCGCGTCTCGTCGTCATCACGGGGGGATCGTCCGGTATCGGTCGCTGTACGGCTGCCCTGTTTGCCCGGCGCGGTTGGCGCGTGGGCCTCATCGCGCGTGGAGCGGAAGGTCTGGCGGCTTGTAGCCAAGACATAGAAGCGGCAGGGAGCGTCGCGGCGACCGCCCAGGCGGACGTAACCGATACCGCGGCCCTCCTTAGCGCCACGAATGCCATCATCGCCGAACTCGGTCCGATCGATGTGTGGATCAACTGTGCCGGAAACGGCGTCTATGGCCGTTTCGACGATGTGCCCGAAGCGGAATTTCAGCGAGTGACCGATGTGACGTATCATGGGACTGTTAACGGCACGCGCGTGGCGTTGTCCCACATGCGCCCACGCGGACACGGAAGCATCGTGAACGTCTGCTCGGCAATTGCCTTCCATGGGCTGCCTCTACTGTCATCTTACGCCGGCGCAAAGGCCGCGGTGCGCGCCTTCGGCCAAGCAGTGCATGGCGAACTGATGATCGATCGCAGCCCGATTCGGATCAGCACCGTATTCCCACCAGCTGTGAACACGCCCTTCTTCAGCCACGCGACCAGCCATATGGGCTGGCCTGCCCGGCCTGCGCGTCCCGTCTATCAGCCGGAGGTGGTTGCACAAGGGATATGGCAGGCGGCCATGAGCGGGCGGCCTGAAATGACCATCAGTGGAACAGCCGCAACTTTTTCGTTGATGAGTCGAGTTGCGCCGGCACTGATTGCCTGGTGTACGGCACGACTCGGGGTGGAGCGACAACTGACCCGCGATGAGCCCATCTGTCGGCTGCAGGAACCGACCTTGTTCACGCCTTCGCAGCGGGTCTTCGGTGTGCATGGCCCGTTCGGAAGATGGGCGCGAAGTTGGAGCATGCAACTCTTGCTGGAGCGGCTTCTAGTCGTTGCGGCGACGTTTACGTCCGCATGGTCTCGTCAGGCTGGGTCGCCACCAGACGTTCCGTCGCTATCCACGCACGCTCCACCAGGCTTGTATCGAGAGCTTGGGGGTTCGGCAGGACGACCCGACGAGCCTTGAAATAGGCGCCGTTCACCGCTGCGAGTTCAGGCGCCAGGGACACATAGAGTGCAGTGTCGGCCCCTTCCTCCTCGCTCAGGGCGATCGGTGCCAAGGCGCGCCATACCAAGCCGATAATGCCGCCAGCCCGCACCAATCTCGTCGCCACCAACCCAGGATGCACCACATTGGCCGTTACGCCCGAACCTTCCAGTCGCTTGGCCAAGGCGAACGTCGTCATCATCAGAGCAAGCTTGGATTGGCTATAGGCGCGCTGCATACTCCAGCGATTTCCCAGCACGAGATGATCCGGATCGAGGCTTGCGCGATCAGATGTGGACGAACCGATGTTGACGACCCGCGACGGGGCGCTTCCCCGCAACACCGGCAACAGTGCGCGGGTCAGGACGAAGGGAGATAGCAAATTGGTAGCGAGAACACGGTCGTGCCCCTCAGATGTTGAGGCCGGCTTGGCCTCAAATACGCCCGCATTATTGACGAGCAGATGGATCTTCTCGTAGTCGGCGAGGATGAGGGAGGCCAGACCCCGAGTGGCTGACAGCAACGAAACATCGGCAATCAACAACGCCATACTGGCCTGCGGCGCCTGCTGCGCGATCCAGGCCCGCACCGCCTCGCCCCGCCCCCGGTCCCGCCCGATCAATACGACATGGTGCCCCGCGCGCGCGAGTCCGAGCGCGATCCACCGCCCTATGCCACCGGTCGCTCCGGTGACAATGGCAACGGGACGTTCGTCTTCGATATCGATTACTCCGCAATCAGGAGGTGAGACCGCTTTTCTGCAATGGCCGGCGGATTTGCTTGCGATCAGAAAAACCCGCAAGCCAGTCGGCGTTACCGAACACAGTGGTTATTTCGGGACGGGCGTCCGCCGGCCCTTTTTGAGGGCGACCGTTGTGGCGGGGGCTTCGTTGGCTGCCTGTTTCCGTTTCAATAGTGCGCGTCTCTTCGCGTTTTTCTTGGCATGTGATCGTTGAGAAGCCATCGCGTGGTCCTTTCGGCGCGAACTCAGCGCCAGAATACATCAGCAATCCGAAACTCGAAAAGCAATGCGCGAACGACCCCATATCGGATGGCCGCCCTATCCGACATTAGGGTTCCCTCTTTGGATCTAAGGTGAGAATGTTTTAAATTGGCTATTTTCCCTCCTGATCGACAATGCTCGCCACGGCCGCAAGATCGACCGTATGGCCGGGGGTGGTGCGGGCGTGGCTGGATTTCATAGCCAGGACGCCCTCACGCCATCCCAATAATGCCTGGCTCGTGGTCTGGGCAAAGACCGGCGCCGACAAAGGCAACGCGCTGGACAATAAAATCCTATTCCCCCCGCCATTCCGCAGTGACCAACGCCTCCGCGGCGCCATCCTGATCTAAAAAGCTGCGGCCTTGACCTAAGCGCGCCGGCGATGAGTCGCACTCCTATTCGTCCGCGCGCCGCAACTGGTGACTCGTTAGGACACTTCGTAATGCCGTATTTCGAGTAGATGTTTGTCGGGCGCGCGCACCTGTTCTTTCCCTGTTATTTTATGTCGTTTCCCTGTTATTGCGAATTTTCCTCCCTGTTATTTGGCATCGGGAATAATCATCTAGAGGTTCAAAAAGGCCTGAAAATATGGCGCCTTTTATGAATCAGCGGTTCAAAAAAATCCATTTTCTCGATTTTTCCTTGTATTTTTCCCTGTTATGGGCTCAATCGAAGGCTTAGACCGGTTCACGCTGCACTGCGTGCACAGCCATGCAGTCCCGGTATATTGCCGTCGGGTTCGCGGATAATGACAAGTGACTGACGTTTGGGCGTCCACTCGGTCCAAGGAATAGGCCTCGTCTCTGTATCGGGAGGTTCAACGAGCCCCAGAATAGCGCTATTGTCCGCTTCAACCAGAGGTCATCCGGGGATGTCGGGGGAAGCTGGCTAACACCGCCTAAGGGGCGACAATATGTTCAGGAGGAAGACAATGAAAAACACTGCATTGAAAGTTTTGCTTACAGCGGCGGTTCTGACTCCGGTGGCGGTCTATGCCCAGCCCAGGCCGGGAAATCCGACGACCGCCACCGTCATCACCAAGGAAGAGATCGCAAAAATCAGCGCAACGGAACAGTCCCAGCGGACCCGTGACGAGAACGCCAAGGTTGTCGATATCGGCGACGGCTGGAGCATGGAGTTGGGCATCATTCATCGCGCCTCCACCCACCTTCCGCCGGCGCCGCCCAATCCCGCCAACGCAGCAGCGGGGGCACAGCGCACGCCGTGCGGAGAGCAAATGGCAAATCCGCCGGCGGATGCAATTCGGGGCGCCATTACGCATGATAATCAGACCGAAGGCTATTACGTCGTCTCTGGCGGCGGCACAGCGTTTATTGACGGCACTCTTGTCAATGGCCGGCACGGCACGGCCAACCCCGACGGCGGACCGAATGGTCCTGGCTGCGGCGGTTTGGCGGTTGGCTCACGCAAAGTCGAGTTGAAGGTCGGTGATGTGCTGATCGTTCCGCCGGGCGTGATACATGGCTGGTTCGATATTCCCGATCATGTGGACTATATCAGTTTGCGTCCGTCTCACGGCGTGATGAAGAATGGCTGGGTGAACCCCACCATCGCTTCGAAGTAACGCTTTCAGTTGTTCGCGCATCTCAACCGCTTGCTTGATACGCCCACTCTCAGCGAGCAATATACTGTACCCCTGCAATGTCTCGGGGTTCAACGAGTCGAGGCTGAGCGCCCTCTTAAACGACTGTTCCGCAGCTAGCGGTTGGCGACGATCGGTTTGAATGGACCCCAAGTCCGCATAGGCATTAGCGTTGCGTGGGTCCAGTTGAATCGCCCGCTGAGCCGCGGCTTCCGCTTTGGACAGCGACTCTTTGATTAGGCGACGCAATTCTTCCACAGAGCCATTGGAAATGACAGGGTCATAGTCGGGCTTCACATCGTAGGCTTGTCCCAGGAGCGCCCAGGCCGGCGCATAATTGGGATGCCGCACCACGACTTGTTCCAGCGACGCGATAGGTACAGTAAGCGCGGTACCGGTGCCACGCGATCCGATCTGCGCCTTGGCGCGAAGGTAGTCTTGATAGGAATCGGGATCGATGTCGCGGTTTGAAACCAGGTTCTCACCCTGCTCCAGTCCCAGCGGCACCTGAAGAGCAGCAGCGATAGCGCGGGCGACATCCTCCTGCACTTCGAAGATGTTGGTAAGATCGCCATCATAGCTGTCGCTCCACACATGGTCGCCGTTCGCGGCCTTGATGAGTTGCGCTGTAACGCGCACTTCATTGCCAGCCTTGCGCACTGACCCTTCAATCACATAGCTCGCGCCAAGCGTTTGGCAGATCGTGCGCACATCTTTGTTCACACCTTTAAATTGAAACGCCGACGTACGCGCTACAACCGGTAGATTTGGAATCTTTGCCAGCGCCGAAGTGATCTCTTCCGTCATGCCGTCGGAGAAATATTCTTCGTTGGGATCGCCCGAGAGGTTGAGGAAAGGCAGCACAGCGACCGATTTTGCATTTACCGGTATGGGCACGCCCAGCATCGTCTGCTGCGCCGCACTCACATTTGCCTCCTGAGCAGGCGTGGAAGCTTTGTGATCCGGCGCGCGCACGAAGAGGAAAAATACCAGCGAAATCAAGACCAGGAGCAAAGATGCGAGCGTCATCTCCCCGGCTGAGACGCGGCGACTGGTGCGTTCGCCGTGATACCAGGCGAGGACCATCGCGAGAGGCAGGCCTAGAGCAAGCAGCGTCATCGAGATTCGTATGACTGCGTGCGGCCAATCATATGCTTCCGAGGTCAGGGTAACGCCATGCTGAATGCCATAGCCAACAGCGACATAACCCAGTGTCCATTGGGCGATGCGGTGCTCCTTGATCCGCCGCCACAGCTGCTCAGGCCCGTCGGCTTCCGCGGCTTTAGACGGCTCGTGCTCGCCGCTGCTTTCGCTCATGACGCAACAGCCTCTCCACGTCGAGCCCAACCCGCGCGGATCGGCGGTGGCATCGCTGCGACATTCAGACCGCTAATCTCAGCCCTAATGATCATGGCTCGCCTGCCCCTGAGGTGAATACCATTCTCAACAACAAGAGTGAGGGTAACACAGGGGACACCGCCACAACCACGGCCATATCAATGCGCTTAAGTGCCGGAATTCGCTGGGACCCGCCTATTAGGACACAATGGCAGCCAGCTTGAGATCGCGCCCTATGGTCTGTTAGCCCTATCCGGGGGGGCGGCTTTGGACGAGGCGTGACGCCAAACGACGCTAACCCCGATCCGGAAAAAGAGATCGAGGCCGGAATGGCCCAAGCCGGCAATGGCATCAGCAGAGGAGCGCTATTACCGCCGAAAAGATGAGCTTCATGCTTTTCCTCCCGGTTTCAAGCCGTGCGACATCCCACACCTTCAGCCTATACCTAGAGGCTACACGATCGGGGTCCGGCCGACTATAAGGAGAGACCATTCCAACCAGTGAGGACTAGTACCCATGAAAATCGCAACCGCCGCGGGCCTTTTGATCGGCACCATCGTTCTGATCGCGATTCCAGCGCTGGCTGACACCTGCTCGACCGGCTGCAACATCCAGACGAAGAAGGCATCGGCCTCCAAAAAGGGCCAATTCGACTACACGCTGAGCTGCATCCGCGATTCCAGCGGCGACGAATTGATCGCCAAGGTCACCGCCGCGACCGATGCGCTGGCCAAGAGCATGGCCGCAAAGGGGTGCTGATCACGCTGCATTAGGCCAATCGGCACGAATGACGAGTCGGCTCTCAGGCCGGGCTCGTTGTCTCATAGGATACGGGCTTGGCCGGTTCGGAAGGGGTGAGCGTCTCCAGCCATTTGATCAGCGCGGCGTGATCCATGCTGTAGCCCAGCCGCGCTTCCGCGCTGGCCAACGCGTCCTTTGTCGCGGCGAGCAGCGGCGATGGCAGGCCCGCCGCGCCGGCCAGCCGGCCGGCCAATTCGACATTGGCCCGCATCAGCCCTAGCTGGTGGCCGGTCTTGAAGCGGCGGGTGGCGACCTCGTTGCGCAGCATCTTGTCTACCCCTACCCCGCCCAACGCGTCGCACACCTCAAGCAGATTGGCGGGCTCGAAACCGAAATGGCTGCCCAATCGGATTGCCTCGCTGGCGGCCAGAACTCGCGCGGCACGTAGATAATCGGCAATCGCGGCCGCAGCTTGGGCCGAACCGGACGCCCCGGCGCGGATCACGCGCTGGCTAAGCTTTTCCAGAACCGGTTGGCAGCGTTCCACCGCGCTATCTTCCCCGCCGACCACCATCGTGAGGCGGCCTTCCCGCGCATCATCGAGTGTGCCGAAGGCAGGCGCATCCACCAGCTGAATGCCGCGCTCGCCAAGCTCCTTGGCCATGGCGACAGTTTCCAGCGGATCGGTGACGCCGATATCCATCACCAGCCCATCTTTTCTGGGCTCGGTGGCGAGGCCCTCCCAGCCGAAGAATACCTCACGCATCTCTGCCGCCGACGGCAAGGCAGTGATCACGATGTCGGAAAGTTGCGCCACCATGGCGGGCGAGCCCAGCATCAGACCGCCATGGGTGGCTGTGAAGATGCGGGGCGTCTGCTCATGCGTGTCGTAGATATTCAGATTGTCGAAGCCGGACCAGAGAAGGCGCATGGCAGCGCGCGACCCGAAGGCTCCGACCCCTATAAATCCGATTTTCAGTTGGGACATCGCGCCGTGCCTACGCCTTCAGCCGCCGGTGATCTTGAGGGTCTCATCCAGGATGAAAATATCTGTGAGCAGCGCGCGGATATGGATGGAGGCGTTGAGATTGTCCACCGCCTGGGAGGAGATACCGGACTTGGACAGGACCAGGCCGATGGCTGCGGAGGCCTTCGCCGCGTCCTGGCGCACCACGTCGAGGAATTTCTTCGCCGCCTCACCTTCGAGTTTGGCGGTGCCGATCACGCCGAGCGCCTCGACCAACCGGGTGAGATCGGCGCGGATGCCGGTGCTCGACGTGTCTTCGTCATTGACGCGGCCCTGCGCGGCATAGGCCAGCATGAACTCATAGGTCTTTTCGACCGCATCGATGGCTTCAATCAAATCCATGGGGGTACCCGTTGACGGGGCCTCCTTAAGAGATAGCAGAAGGCTTTGCGAACCGCGCTAGAAAACGGCCGAACGCCCGGAAATTAAGGGTCTTACGGCTCTTCCTTGGCTTTCCAGCGCTTGGGATCAAAATGATCACGATATTCCTTGCGGCTGATCCAGCCGCGAAACATTGAGCGCGTCAGGTGCCATTCGTCCGGGCGCAGCGCGAAATAGATATGGATCATGATCATCGTCACCAGCGACATGGCGACCAGATCATGGATGGCATAGATGACGCCCCAAGTCTGGTCACCGAACCAGTAGGCATTGCGCTGCCAGAAAGGCGTATCAATCTTGCGTAGCATCAGGAGGCCGGTGGCGATGCCGCACAGAATCAGGACTGCGATGGCCAGGTGATAAAGCTTCTGTGCCATATTGTATTTGCCGGGCCGCCCGCCCGCTGTGAGATTGGCGATGTCCTTCGTGTCCACCACCATGGACATCGGATCCTGGAAGAACAGGGAGCGGATGATGTGGAAAATCACCCCAACGGTTAGGACCAAGCCGGTGATCCAGTGAATGGTGAGCCACGCGAACTTCCAGCCCACGATGGGAAGGAGCGACGTCGCCAAGAGGGTGAGGATGCAGATGGCCATCACCCAGTGATAGATGCGGTCCACGAGCTTGTGCCGCTGGATCTTGCCAACCGCCTGGGCCGAGCTTGCAACGGAAGTGGGGCCGGTGGCTGCGTGCGAACTCATGGCGAAATCCTTGTGGGCCCCGTTTAGCGCCCGATGCGGTGGGAGGACGGCACGACGAACTTGAAAATGGCATGCGCCAGGATGGCGGCCACGCCGACCGCCACAAACCATTGCAGAAGATCGAACGACGCGCCGAGAAGTACTTGGTTGCCGTAAACCGACGTGGCGTAGCGGAAAAGCTCCACGATGATCCCCTTCAGGCTGTGGCGCTGCGGACTGCACGGGTGACCAGATTGGCCATCAGCGGAATCTTGAAGCCGTTATAGTTCAACGGCCGCGCGTCGCGGGTGGACGATTGGCCAGCCAAGGTGGCAACGCCTTCGTCCAGCGTCTTGCCCTGAATGATGCCCTCAACCTGGGTAAGGCGGTGGGGAACCGCGCTGACGCCGCCGACTACGATGCGGCTGTCGGCAATGGTGCCGTTCTGCACCGAGATCGCGGCGGCCACATTGACCAGCGGGAAATCCCAGGCGTTCCGGTCGGTAACTTTCTCGAAATAGAAATTCTTGTTGGCCCATGTCTTGGGCAGTCGGATGGCCGTGACAATTTCATTGGGCTTGGTCGAGGTCAGATGCAGGATGTCCACATCCGGACCCA
>Ga0075522_10001734_pt1 | contig 16488 bp, 11 predicted proteins | sample NGEPerA_FD_74796 | JGI IMG/M metagenome (GOLD analysis project Ga0075522, IMG submission 74796) | Arctic peat soil microbial communities from the Barrow Environmental Observatory site, Barrow, Alaska, USA - NGEE PermafrostL2-A | ecosystem: Environmental > Terrestrial > Soil > Wetlands > Peat ... | reverse complement strand
ATGGCGACCATGATCACCATCCGCAGACGAAACTCGATTGCGCTTGCCTTCATGCACACATTCCTTTTGCCGGAGTGTAGCATCCGGCTATTGCAGGAGCATGCGCCTGGACCAGAGACGAGACGGACGTTTACTCGGTCCGCAGCGCCTGCATCGGGTCTGTCTTCATCGCAGCGCGCGCGGGAATCACAGTTGCTGCAAGAGCCACAATTGCCAGCAGCAGCGTGACGGCAAGAAAGCTCACCGGATCGTGCGCGCCGACGTGGAAGAGCAGGCTCTTGAGCATTTGCGCCGCTGCCAGCGCCGCTCCCAGGCCAAGCACCCCGCCCAGCACAATCAACCTCACGCCCTCCCCTGCAATCAATCGGAGAATGTCAACCCGCGTCGCTCCCAAAGCCATGCGCACGCCGATCTCCTGGGTGCGCTGCGCGGCTACATAGGCAATTACGCCGTAAAGCCCGATCACCGCCATCAACAGCCCGCAAAGAGCGAAGAATCCCAGCAGCGCCGTTTCAAAGCGCGGCCGATCCGCCAGCCGGTTCACGGTTTCGGCAAGCGTATCGATCTCTGCAGGAGCCATCGAATCGATCTGCGCAATTTGTGCACGCACCCACGGAGCCACGACCGAGGCTGGAAGGGACGTTTCGAGCAGTATCACCGCATGCGGATTCCAGTCGTCCCCGTTGTCGCGGCGCAGTCTGTAATATTCGGGGTCGTCTTGGCCCGCAAGTCCCGCGTTCTTCACATCCGCAGCCACGCCCACCACCGTATAGACAGGCCCACCGAGAGTGATGTAGGGATTGTACGTTGCCTGCTGAATGTGCTTCCCAATCGGATTGTCATCGGCGAAAAGCCGCGCGGCAAGCATCCTGCTCAGAATAATCGGGTGGTCGCTCAATCGCCTTTCTTCTTCGGTGAAGCCGCGCCCCTCGACCATCGGAATCTGAAGCACGCGAAAGTACTCCGGCGTTACTGCGCGGATCACCACTGTGCCTCCCGTTCCCGCCGGCGTCGGTGGTTTGCCCGCGACAGAGATTTCTGCGTAGCGCGTTCCGCTGTGCCAGCTGTTGCTATCGGGAGGAAGCGAATCACTCATGCCCACTGCGGAAACACCAGGCAGCCTGCGCAAAGCTTCTTCCGCGCGAAGATAGAAGTGCATGTAAGCCTGCGTGGTTGTGTATCGAGCCTCGCTGAGCGGAACACGCACAGTGACTACACCTCGCGTCTGCATGCCGAGATTCTCCTGTTCCAGATTCCAGAAGCTCTTCATCAGCAGGCCGCCGCCGGAGAGCAGAACGACGCTAATGGCGATTTGCGCGACCACCAGCACGCGCCGCAGCCGGGCATGAGCGCCGGAATTGGTTGACCGCGCTACCAGTGCCGAGGCGCGCGGCCTCTCCAACGCTGGCATGATGCCGCAAAGGCCCGCGCAGAGAAGCGAAACAAGCACAGTGAACAAAACCATGCGCAGATCCAGCCGCGCCGTGGAGAGAAAGGGAATACCCGAGGGGGCGATGGCGATGAAGACGCGAAGCAGAATTTCCGCCAGCGCGCATCCGGCGGTAGCGCCTGCAACAGACAAAACAAGCGCCTCAGTGAGCGTTTGTCGGATAAGTCTTCCGCGGCTTGCGCCCAGTGCAGAACGCACTGCCAGCTCCCGTTCCCGGGCCGCCCCGCGCGCCGAGAACAAGCTGGCCACGTTGGCGCAAGCGATCAGCAGAACGGCGAATACAGCACCCAGCAGCACCCACGCCGCCGTGTACGCATCCTGCATCTGCCGGTCGTGAATCGAGCGGATTTGCAGGAGAAACTCCTTGCGAAACTCTGCTGGAATCCACTGCTGCGTGTGCCGGTAAAGCGGCTCCATCTCGGCCTTTGCCTCGGCAATGCTCACTCCGGGCTTCAGCCGCGCGAACGCCCACATTGGAAAACCGATTCCGGAATTGACCGTATGCTGTGCCGCAACATCCATCGCCGCCGGAAGAACAATATCCGTCGGCTGAAGACGCGGCATTTCAAAGTCTTTGGGAAGCACGCCCACGATGCGCACTGGATGATCGTCAAGCTCGATGGTCTTGTTCAGGACATTTGGATCGCGGTTGAAACGGCTCATCCATAGTCCATCCGAAATGAGCGCAACTCTGGGGCTGTGGGGCAGGTCCTCTTCCGGGAGAAAATTGCGCCCAAGTTCAGGAGAGATGCCGAAGGTGGGCAGAAACGTTTGCGCAATTCGCGCGCATTGCAAAGGTACGGGATTAGCTTCAGTGAGATTGCATGCGTTCACACCTTGTTCGAAGGTCATGGACGAGAATGGCTTCTGGTTGTCGCGCCATTCATAAAAGAATCCGCCCAGTGTGAACTCCTGCTTCTCAAGCGATTGCACCAGGCCCACTGAGACGAGTCGGTCATCGTGTGCATAGGGCAGGCTGCGGAAGAGGATGCGGTCTACCACGCTGAAGACCGCGGTTGTGGCGCCGATGCCGAGTGCAAGCGTAACGATGGCTGTGATCGTGAAAACCGGGTTGCGGCGAAATCCGCGCAACGCATAGCGCACGTCACGCAGCAGATTCTCAAGCCACGGAAGCGTCCGCCTTTCGCGGTATGCTTGCCGCGTCAGCTCCGCACCACCCAATCGGAGCAACGCCTGCCGACGGGCCTCTTCGGGACTGAGGCCGGCACGGATTCCATCCTCCGTGTGCATAGTTACGTGGCTCTCCAACTCAGCCGCAAACTCGCCGTCCTGTCGCCGACCAAAAGCGAGACCGCGCAATCGCATCCACAATGCTCTGAGCCGGTGCATCACTTCCCCTTATGCTTCATGGGCCGGCGCCAAAAAGCGCGCCAGGATTTCGGTGGCCTGCTCCCACTCAGCTGCAGCCTTGCGCACGCGACGCTGGCCGGCTTTGGTGAGCTCATAGAATTTCGCGCGGCGGTTGTTCTCAGAAACTCCCCAGCGCGAGCGAATGTAGCCTTCCTGCTCAAGCTTGAGCAGCGCCGGGTAGAGCGTGCCGTAGTTCAGCTGCAACAGGTCGCCGCTGGTCTGCTCGATCCGTCGCGCCAGCCCGTAGCCGTGCTGTGGACCCATGGCCTCAAGCGTCCTGAGTACCATCAGCGTCATCGTTCCCTGCCACACATCGGTTTTTTCGGCCAATCCATTACTCCTATTGCGAACCAATAGGAACACTCTACATCTGGACCTATGGGAATGCAATAGGAATCTTAGTTGGGCGTTGCCCCGTCGTAGCTCAGGCTCCATCCGAGACAGGTCTCCGAGCACTTTACTGTGGTACGCTGGCGCATAAGCCTGCTGTCCACCCACCTATGCCTGGAGGATGTTTCGCAATGCAATTACGTGTTTTCTGTGTTGCTTTTCTCGCTGCCGCGTTGCCTTTGGCCGCACAATCTCCGGCTACTCCCTCCGATCTGTCCAATTCCGTGGACCGCCAGTTGCCCGCGCTTATCGAGACTTACAAGCATCTGCACCGCAACCCTGAGCTCTCGCGGCACGAGGAGCAAACCTCGGCTTTTATCGCCGGCGAACTGCGCAAGCTGGGTTACACGGTCACCGAGCGCGTAGGAAAATATGAGGACGGCACGCAGGCATTTGGCGTGGTGGCCATTTTTGAAAACGGCGCCGGACCGCGAGTGCTGATTCGCACCGACATGGATGCACTGCCGGTGGAAGAGAAGACCGGCCTGGATTACGCAAGCACGGTGAAGAGCACCAACGCGCAAGGACAGCAAGTGGGCGTGATGCAAGCCTGCGGTCACGACCTGCATATGACGGTGTTCCTGGGCATGGCTCGGGAGATGGCGGCGCGCAAGAGCCAATGGCATGGAGCCCTGATGCTGATTGGTCAGCCGTCAGAAGAAGTCATCGAGGGCGCGGCGGCCATGCTTGCCGATCATCTATATGAGCGCTTCGGCAAGCCTGACTTTGTGCTCGCCGAGCACGATACGAACGACGTGCCGGCAGGCTCAATCAGCGTCAAAGGCGGACCGCTGCTTGCCAGCGCCAACACGCTGACTGTAACCATGCGCGGCATCGGCGGACATGGCTCCCAGCCTCAGTCCGGCAAGGACCCGATCCTGCTCGCCGCTGAGTTTGTGCTGGTGGCGCAAACCATCGTCAGCCGTCAGATCGACCCACAACAGCCTGCTGTGCTTACAGTGGGCACAATCCATGGTGGAACCAAAAACAACATCATTCCGGACGAAGTGACGATGGGCCTCACCCTGCGCGCCTACTCGCCCGCCGTTCGCGATGCGATCATTGCCGATGTGCGCCGCACCGCGGAGGGGCTCGCGAAGGCCTACGGCGTTCCCGCAGACCGGATGCCGACAGTGACTCTGGGCGAGAGCACACCCGCCACCATTAACGACGTGGCTCTGGCGGAGCGTCTGCGCGCGTCAGCCTCGGCTGCTCTGGGCAAAGACCGCGTTCTTGAGGCGCGCGCCGTAATGGGAAGCGAAGATGTTGGCTTGTTCTCGCTCGAAGGAAAGATTCCTGCCGCGATGTACTGGCTCGGCGCGGCCGATCCAGCGAAGTTGAAGGAGAGCCACAAGACGGGCGTGGCGCTGCCCAGCCTGCACTCGTCGCTTTTTGCGCCCGTGTATGCTGCTGCCATCCCCACCGGCGTGACCGCAATGACGGCGATGGCGCTTGACCTGCTTAAATAGCTGACCCGCGGCCCTCGTTTATTTCGACGGATCCACGAGCGCCCCGTAAACCAGCGACCGGCTCAGGTATTCGACAATCGGATCTTTGCCGTGGATGCGCTGGATCATTCCCACAAACACGATGTCGTTCGTAGGATCGACCCAGAACCACGTTCCGGCGAGTCCATCCCAGAAGAACGTGCCTTTGCCCTCCGGTAGGTTGGCCTCCGGCGGATCGAAAACAACCGCGCCGTCGTAACCGTAGCCGAAGCCTGGACGCAGGGTCTGGAGACCGATGCCATAAGCACCGGTGAGCAGACTGAGCGGCACATGATTCGAGGTCATCAAGTGAACCGTGTCCGGCGCAAGAATACGCGTGCCGCTCAATGTGCCACCGTTACCCAGCATCTGCGCGAAGCGATAGTAGTCCTCTGCACTCGACACCATGCCGCCGCCGCCGGAAGGCATTGTAGGCGGCGTGAGGTCGTCACTCATCCCGCCGGCGCCGACTTTGGTGAGAACCAGATTGCCATCAGGCGCGGTTTCGTAGAGTGTGGCAAAGCGGTTTCGCTTTTCAGCCGGAACGTAAAAGCCCGCGTCTCTCATGCCCAGCGGCTGATAGATATGGTCGCGCATGAAGTCGGGCAGCGACTGGCCCGAAAGCTTTTCGACAATATAGCCCTGAATATCCATCGACACGCTGTAGACCCAGGCGTTGCCCGGCTGATAGAGCAGCGGAATCTGGGACAGCTTATCGATCACCTCCTGCAGGTTGCGTGAAGCCAGCACATGTTGGTCGCGGTACATTGCATCGACAGGCGTGTTGCCGAAAATTCCGTACGTGAAGCCGGCGGTGTGCGTCATCAGTTCGCGCATCGTCGGCGCGTGGTCCGGATCGACCAGGATCATCTTGCCGTCTGCATCCACTCCCTTGAACACCTTCAGGTGAGCAAACTCCGGAATGTATTTCGAGATCGGGTCCGACGGAAGCCACTTGCCCTGCTCGTAAAGAATCATCATCGCTACGCCGGTGATGGGCTTGGTCATCGAGTAGTCGCGGAAGATGGTTTCCTTCGTCATCGGCGCGCCAGTGGCCATATCGCGTACGCCGTAGGTGCGGTAATCCACAATCTTGCCGTGTCGCGCCAGGATAGTGACGATGCCGGCAATCTGCTTTTGGTCCACCGCCTGCTGCATCAGCGCGTGAAGCCGCACCAGCCGCTCTTGCGAGAAGCCCACCGACTCGGGCTTCACGACCGTCATGTCGAGCGCCTGGTGGGCCGCTTGTTGCGCGTGCGCCGGCTGCGAAGGTGACTGCTGCGCCGCTACGGAAAGTGTGCCAAGCACAAGCGCGCTGCAGGTCAGAAGCAAACGGCTGAAGTTTCCAAATCGATGCATGATCATTCGATCCTCTTGCTTACTTCGACGGATCCACGAGCGCCTGGTAGACGACATTGCGGCTCAAGTACTCAACATTAGGACTTCCGCCATGCATCCGCTGAATCATTCCTACAAATACGATGTCGTTAGTGGGATCGACCCAGAACCATGTTCCCGCGGCGCCGTCCCAGAAGAACGTGCCTTTGCCGTCAGGCAAGTTAGCCTCTGGCGGATCGTAGATGACGGCACAGTTGTACCCGTAGCCAAAGCCCGGCCGCAGAATCTGAAGGCCGATGCTGTATTCGCCCGTCAGCAGCTCGACCGGCACATGGTTTGTGGTCATCAAATGCACGGTGGCCGGCGCCAGAATTCGCGCGCCATTCAGCTCGCCTCCATAGGCCAGCATCTGCGCGAAGCGGTAATAGTCCTCAGCCGTTGATGTCAGGCCGCCGCCGCCCGAGGGCATGGCTGGCGGCGTCAGAAAGTTGCCCATCCCGCTGCCGTTGGTCGTGTCCGGAATCAGCTTTCCTTCGGGTCCATTTTCATAAAGCGCAGCAAAGCGATTGTGCTTGGCCTCGGGCACGTAGAAGCCTGCGTCCTTCATGCCGAGTGGCTTGAAGATCTGGTCGCGCATGAAATCGGGCAGCGACTGGCCCGTCAGCTTTTCCACGATGTAGCCCTCAATGTCCATCGACATGCTGTAAACCCAGCCCTTGCCCGGCTGATAGAGCAGAGGGATCTTTGCAAGCCTGTCGATCATCTCCTGAAGATTCTTTGATTGGCGCACATGCAGTTCGCCGTACATGGCATCCGCCGGCGTCTTGCCATTGCCGTAGCTGAAACCAGCCGTGTGCGTCATCAGCTCGCGCATCGTCGGTGCGTGGTCCGGATCGACAAGAATCATCTTGCCATCCGCATCGACGCCGTTAAAGACCTTCAGGTGGGCTAACTCGGGAATGTATTTCGAGATCGGGTCAGACGGCAGCCACTTGCCCTGCTCGTAGAGAATCATCATTGCTACGCCGGTAACCGGCTTGGTCATCGAGTAGTCGCGGAAGATGGTGTCCTTGGTCATCGCCGCCCCGGTCGACCAGTCACGCTGGCCGTAGGTGCGGTAGTCAACGACCTTGCCGTGACGCGCCAGAATAGTGACGATGCCAGAAAGATGCTTCTCGTCCACCGTCTGCTGCATCAGCGCATGGAGCCTCTCCAGCCGTTCAGACGAAAAGCCAACCGACTCGGGCTTGACCAGTGTCATGTCGAGCGCGTGCCGGCCTGATTGCTGCGCGTGTGCCGGCTGCGGTTGTGCATTTTGTGCGGCCGGTTGCTGCGCCAGCAATGGAGCTGCGCCAAGGACGAGCGCAGCGCCGCCAAGCAAGATGCGGCTGATGTTTTCATATCGTTTAATGGACATAGGATCTCCTCAGAGCGCGGCGAAGGCCGTCCGGTTTTGCTGGACCTTTATAGCAGGCGAAATGATGTGCGGCAAGCCTGCGGATGCGTCCGCGATCAATAAATCAATTTCAGCGATAACTGGATCTGGCGCGAGCTGCCCGCGGTCCTGCTGATTTCGCCAAAGCCGGAACCAGTCACGATGTTGGCGGGCAGGCCCATATTCACAATGTTGAAGAGATTGAAAAACTCGCTGCGGAACTGGAGATCGATGCGTTCAGCTCCGCTCTTGCGTCGGCCGAAGGGCGTGTCCTTGATGAGCGCAAAGTCGAAATTGTAGTAAGCCGGCCCGCGAAAGGTGTTGCGGCCCAGCGTGCCGAAGCGGCCCTGATTGCGTCCCGTGCCGCCTGGTACGTGGATGGGGATATAGAAAAAGGCAGCGTTGTTTGTGCCCTGGCCGAAGTAGTCTTCCCGCACTTTGCGTGAAGTGGAGAGATGCGGCTTGGCGATCTGGTCGGGCCGGTCCACGCCATTCGAGCCGGCGCCGGTCTGCTGCACTCCGGAAAAGATGGTGAACGGAGAGCCGGTGCTCATACTAGAGATGCTCAGCAGTTCCCAGCCATCGGTAACTTTCCTGCTGATCGGGCGCAGGAAATTCACGCTTTCCAAATGCATATCCTGGGCCACGCTAAGGCCGAAACCATGAGCAACGTCGAACGAGGATGGGCCTCTCTCGGGATGAGTGTCATATGGATTCTGCGAGAAGCCCTGGGCCACGGCCCCCGTGGAACCCGTACCGCCGATAACCTGGCTGGTGTCGTCGATCGACTTGCCCCATGTATAGCTCGCCTGAATGCCGGGACCGCCGTGAGGAATGGTGCCGGAGAGCGAAGTCTGTAACGCGTGATAGTTGGAGTGTGCAGTTGCCGTAATTTCGTTCTCGAACCCGTAGCCGCCAATTACATTGCCGGCACTGTCGAATTTGGTGCGCGGAGCAAATGTGGCATCGGCGCCGGGATACGCGTTGGGAAAGCTCGTCCGCGGAAGCTTCATGCCAACTGTACCCACATAACTCGCACTCGCGGTCAGGTTGCCGAACTTGCGCTCCAGGCCCGCCGTCCAGGTGTATAACGTCGCGTTGCCGAAGTTGCGATCGATACCAGCGAGAAACAGGTCGCTGACTACATGGCCCGGCGTGAGCGCCGCCACGTCCTGCTCGTACCGATCGACATCCATCGGTGTGTTGGGTGCAACGGTGGTGGTGCGTCCGGGGGGAAACATATCGGCGCCCGCGAGTGTATAAGCGCGCGGTAACTGCGCCGGCGTGATTTGAAACCCATAGCCGATGGGCGCATTCGAAGCAGACAATAGTTTCGGCGTCACCGCAAACGGAGTTGAGCCAGTCAGAAAGTTGTCCTGCCAAAGATTTGGAGGGATCACAGTGATGGCGCCGCCGACATGGGCTTGTAGCTTTTCGGAAACCTGCCAGGCCGCTTGGACGCGCGGGCCCCACCCCGTCCAGTTGGTGCGGTAGCCGGGCTGCGGGTTCACCACGTATTCATGCGTACCATTGGTATTCAGGAATCCCGCGGTTCGCCTGGCGCGCTCGCTGATCGGCCTGTAAAGTTCCCAGCGAATCCCGTAGTCAAGCGTGAGGCGGCTGTTCACCTTCCAGGTGTCCTGCAAGTACGCGTCGACATTGTTGCGGCTGATAGCCGCCGGGCCAATGTGCTCTCCACTTGAGAAGTACGGCGGCGCAATGGACACGGAATAGGAGAATGGACTACCCGCCAAAAAGCTTGAAAGCGTGTCGGGAAGAAGATCGCCGGGATGAATGTCGTGTTTTCCGCTCGCCGACTTGATGTTCTTGTTTGAATAAGCCGCGCCGCCGCCAAAGCTGTACTCGCCGTTGGGACTGATGCCAAAGTAAGTGCTGTCGCGATTGAGGCGTATCTCTCCGCCTGCCTTAAAGGTATGCCGCTCGGTGCTAAAGACTACGTTTTCGCGAAGCTGGAAGAGATTTCCGTAAGCCTGCATCACCGTTCCGGCCGCGGAGTTGAAGGCCTCGAACAGGCCGTCGTTAAACTTGACCGCCGGGTCGGTGTAGTTGGCGGTGGGAAATCCCGGTGTGGTGCGCTGAATGCTAAGCGACGACTCAAGCGAAAGCCGGGGCGAGAATTCGTGCGTGTAGGTACCCACCACGTTGCGCTCCCGGTCAATGTACTCAACACCGAACGAGGGATCGATCGCTGTCTGGTCGGGATTCGTCGTGGGGCCCATCAGATTGTCAAGGATGACGCGTGCAAAAAACTTGTCTTTGGAAGAGAACCTGTGATCGATGCGCAAGGAAAACTGGTTGGCATCTGTAGCCACTTTCGATGCCGTCGCATAGGTGTGCTGCTGAAAGGGGCCGGAAAGATAATTCGGTAGCGGATAACGCTTCAGCAGTGCCGCAATCCCAGGATCGACAGGAACCGTCAACGTATCGACGGAGCCATCCGGGTAAGTCAATGTATCAAGCCCGGTGCGCTCGGAAGCACTGGGCAGCGGCATCACCTGCGTGGTTCCCAACACCTGGCGGAAGCCCTGGTACTGCGCGAAGTAGAATGTCCGGCTGCGGCCGTCGTACACATGGGGAATAAAGATCGGGCCGCCATTGGTGAACCCGAACTCGTTGCGCCGGAAGGGAGGAATCCTTCCCGGATAGGCCAGCGTAGCGTGGTCAAAATAATTGCGCGCGTCGAAGGCGGAGTTGCGTACGAATTCGAAGAACGATCCATGAAAGCCGCTCGCGCCGGACCGCGTAATGATGTTTGTGAACCCCGCAGCCCCGCGGCCAATCTCGGCCGGCATCCAGCCGGAGCTGGACTGGATCGCCTCGACGGCATCCACATTGAAGTTCGAGAATGTCGCGCCGCCCATCTCCGGATCGCTGATGTCGGCGCCATCCATGGCAAACACTGCTTCCACGCCGCGCTGTCCATTGATGGCGAATTGCGCCGTGAAGTTGGTGGCGCCGTTCGCGTCTGTCATGGTGCCGGCGGCCAGCAACAGCAGCGTGCTGAAGTCGCGCTTGTTCAGCGGCAGCTCGCTCACCGCCTGGCTCGACAGTTCCTCGCCGCCCGTCGCGGACTGGCTCTGAATTACGGCAACGGTGAGTTCACCACGGTTGGAAAGAGTAAGCGCGACCGAAGGCGCGGCCGCTTCTATATCGATGGGTTGTGCGTAATTGACCCTGCGGCCTTTTGCCTGAACACTGAGACGGTATTGGCCGACAGGTAGAGGCGTCAGCTTGAAAGAGCCATCTGTGCCTGTCACTGCTTCGGCCGCGGCGCCTTTGCCGGCCAGCCGAACCTTCGCTTCTGGAATCGGCGCACTGGCTGCGTCGCGCAGCACGCCCTGCCAAACGCTCTGCGCCGGCTGCTGCGCCTGGGGCTTCGCTGTAAACAACAGCAAAGCCGCAAGCGCCAGGAAGGAGAACGTTTTCCCTTCACGCCTTGTTTTTGACCCGCGTACGCCTTGCCGCAAACTGATATTCAAGAGAATTAGACCTTTAAGGACGAATGTGCGCGGCGCCGCCCGAGGCTTCCATGGCGCAGAATATGCGTTCACCGCGTCGCACAGGATTATAGTCTGGTCTGCTCCCAAATCAGACGTTTGCCGGTCACACTGAATCCCTTTCGAGCGTCCCAGGACGCCAAGCTTCTACACTGTTTGAAGCACATGGCCGATCCAGCCACTTCTATTGACACCATCGCCGCCATCTCAACGCCTTCCGGCCGGGGTGGCATCGGCATCGTGCGCCTTAGCGGGCCTCAGGCTGCCTCCATTGCGGTGCAATTGGTCAGCCTCCGTCAGCCGCTCGAACACGGACGCGCGCGCCTGGCCGATGTGCTTGATTCTCCGGGCAAAGAAGATGAGAAACCCGGAGCTGAGCGACCCGAAGAAGCGCGTATCGACGAGGCGCTGGTCACCTATTTCGCCGCTCCCAACTCCTATACCGCCGAGGACGTCGTTGAGATAGCCGCGCACGGATCTCCAGTTGTGCTGGAGCTCTTGCTGCGCCGTGCACTCGATTTGGGCGCGCGGCTGGCCGAGCCGGGGGAGTTCACTCAGCGCGCCTTTCTGGCCGGCCGCATCGACCTTACCCAGGCCGAAGCCGTGCGCGATCTCATTGAGGCGCAGACACTGACCCAGGCGCGCCTGGCCGCCAGTCAGTTGGGGGGCGCACTCAGCCACCGTGTCGCGCCTGTAAAGCAGTCGCTGGTTGAGCTCATCGCTCTGCTCGAAGCCGGTATTGATTTTGCGGAAGACGATGTGGACGTAGCGCCACAGGCGGAAATCGCCCTGCGCATCGACGCACTCACGCCACCCCTGGCCGCGCTGGAGGCTTCCTTTGCCCGCGGCCGCATCGTGCACGACGGGCTCTCGCTGGCCATTGTGGGCCGTCCCAACGCCGGCAAAAGCTCGCTCTTCAATCGACTGGTTGAGCGCGACCGCGCCATTGTGACTGCCACTCCAGGCACCACTCGGGACACTGTTACTGAACGAATCTCGCTGGACGGAATTCCGCTGGAACTGGTGGACACAGCCGGCTTGCGCGAAAGTTTGGAAGAGGTCGAGCAGTTGGGTATCCGCCGCAGCCGCGAAGCGCTTGCCGATGCCGCTCTCGTGCTCGTGGTCCTCGATGCCACACAGCCGCTCAACGACGAGGAAGATCGTTTGCTCGAGGCCGTTCAGGGCCGCCCCGCATTGGTGGCCATCAACAAAAGCGATCTTGCGAGCGTGACCATTGCCGCATGCGAAATAGCCGGCATTCCCGCTCAGCCGACCTCTGCGCTCACCGGCGAAGGAATCTCCGCTCTGCGCGAGCGAATCCTGGCCCTGGCCACCGGTGGAGCCGCCTCGGAGCCCGGCATGTTAACCAGCCTCCGCCACCACCAGGCCATCACGACCGCGCTGTCCGCACTCGCAGATGCATCGCAGGCGAATGTGAATTCCATCCCCCACGAGATGATTCTGCTCGACCTCTACCGCGCTCTGTGGGCCCTGGATTCCCTGACCGGACAGACGACTTCCGATGACATTCTCAGTCTGATCTTCTCGACTTTTTGCATCGGAAAGTAGTCAGCCGATCAGGGAAGGCCAGCACGGCATTGCTACTTTATCTATGCTGGAACTCTATTTATATAGAAACAGCCGGTACGAGCGAAGCAGCAATTACAGTCTCACTTGCTGCGCTCGTTGAGCGCACCGATTGCAGCCATCCCGCGGAAAGCCAGGATCGCGGAACAGAAAATTCCGACCAGCCGCAGTCCAAACATACTTTGATATCCGGAGAAGGCGTCACGGGAGGATGGCTTAATGTACGAGGACCGTCGCGATAGAGACGAATCTCTGCGGGAATAATGGAAACTGTGCTGGACTGGCACTTAGGGCAGGTCATGTGTACACCTCTATTTCAGAAGTCACAAGAACAACCAAGCGCAAGCAATCCGGAAAGGCAATCTGCAGTGTTGTCATTATAGTAAACGGAACATGTGACTTTATCAACCAGAAGCTCAATTTGGCGCCCGCGCTCGGGGAAAGGCGTCACCCTGAGTCCATCGGCCCACTGTGCGGGAAAATTTGCTTAGACGTACTCGATGAGAACCCGCTTCATATGCTTGCTCTCCAGCAATTCCGCTATTCGCTTTACGATATTGCGGCGGAGGTCAAGCTCGACAGGTATGTTGGGATCCTGATGCGCCTCATTGATTCTGGTACCGACGGCGAACTTTACAATGTCGCTGTCAAGGAGCATTGCCGCTAACCGCACGGCCGGATTCGACTTCATTTCCTCGGGCGCAAAGCCCTCTTCGAGAAGGCGAACCACTTCACCAAGCGTCAGTGTGCCTTCCGTTACCAGGTCAAAGCCTTCCATTCTGGCCGAGGGAGGGATCCTGGGATGGAGCTGCTGCCGCATGTCAATCTGAATGGTGCGATTCAGTAAACGCGAGATGATGTTGGCCGTCGTTCCGCCGCAGATGACTTTGCGGCCCGGAGTTCGTTCAGCCATCTTTGCGAGATCCTGGTCGTGAGCCCGATTGAAAGGAGCTCCGGTAATGACCAGCAGTTGCCGGGGACTGCGGAAGTAAACCACGCCGCAGGTGATATCGTCTTTCGCGCTGAGGCCGTCAACCTCAACGGCTTTTGCAACCAGAATGCGCGACAGCTCGCGCGCCGAGATGTAGGGATACCGGTCAATCTTTTCGCGAATGAATTTGTCGACGTTCTCCAGTCCCCAACCGAGTGGGGTGCGGAACTCGCCCATGCCTGCCTGTGTAATGCCATCGGAAAAGAAGATGATGCGATCCTCGCGCTGGACATCGAAACTTGAGAAGCTGATGACGCGGTCCTGCCAGCGCTCGGGACGCACCTCCGTCTTGGAAACAATCAACTCACCCTTGGGTCGGATCAACAGGAAAGAGGGATTGCCGTGCTCAATGATTCGTGTCTCGCCTGTGCTCGCCATGTCCACAACTGTGAACGTCGAATAGCTGATTTTACGAACGCTGCAGATGGGCAGAGTGTCCATGATGATCTCCGCCGACCTGCGAATATCCATCGCACTGGCGGCGAACTTCAATGCCATGGTCGCCGTCATGCTCGCCAGCACGCTGGCTTTCACGCCACTCCCAAGACCGTCGGAAAGAACAGAAACAATGCGCCCATCCTGCTTTACTTTCTCCGATAAAAAAACATCCCCGGAGATCAATTGGCCATGCTTGGCCCGCTGGCAGGAATCCACCTCGATAAAACTCTCGGCGCCGGTCACTGCTTTCCCCCGATGTTGTTGTCGCCCACTTCCTCCGGGCTGAACGAGCGAACGATGGAATTGAGAATGATCTCCGAGTCGGCGGCATTCTCGCCGAGAAGGTACGCAATCTGCTGCACCGTCTTCAGGTTCTTCTGGATCACTTCGCGGGCGCGATCAATGATCTGCTCTTTCTGGAAGATAGGTTCGGTGATATCCCGAAACATCCCGCACATTACAGAATGTGGCTCAATCGTGAAGATGCTTGTGGTCAGAATGCTCCGCTGATAGCGAATGTCGTGGCCCACGATATCCTCGCTGGAGTCGAGCACACGGCGGAACAAGTAGGAGAAAGGCATCACGGCACTCAGAGGACTGCCTTCAAAATTTCTCGACTGCTCGTCATCGGCCGCGAAGAGTCGCACAAAATTGGAATTACACTCGATTATCTTGAGATCATCGTCGACGATTACGACGGCGGAGGGCATTTTTTGAAGAAGCGCATTGGCTTTCTTCTGCGCCAGCTTGCGCGTATAGGTGGCGCACATCATGCGCTCAGCGTTGCGCGGAATCAGGGCGCGTGCGAAATCGCGGCAGGAATCATATCCGCAGCCCCCGCAGTTGAGTTCGTCATCAACAGAGTACTTCCCCACCGTGCGCAGTGCGTCCCGCAGTTGCAGATCGCTGTACTCATTGCGAGCCGCCGGAGAAGCTTCATGGCTCTGGGCGATTGCGAGCGACGGCTCGCGCGGGAATACCGAGGCGGCCTTTGCGTATTGAACAATGTCGTAGCGCCGCCGTGCCACCGAAGTGTTGCGCGCCGCTTTCGGGCCGTTGATGCACGATCCCGCACACGCGCTCATCTCAAAAAAGATGTTGTGCTCAGGCACCCATTTGGAAATATCTTTCAAAGCCTGTCCAATGTTCGCCATTCCGGAGAGCGACATGAACTTCAAATTGTCGACCTCGTGGTTACCGGTTAGGCCCGCAGCCATTCCGCCCTCAATCGGGAACAGAGCTCCCTCTTCCGCCTCTTCCGGTTCAAAGCGATCATCCGGGCTGTCGACAACTTCCGCTAGATGAATGTTCTTTTCAGTGAGCCAAAAACTCAAATCTTCAAACGTGAGAGCTACATCAAGAAGCTCAGGATGTTCTTCGGCTTCCTTCTTCTCCGCGATGCAAGGACCGATAGAAACGATTGCGATGTCGTCGCCATAATATGAGCGCAGCATCTTGCAATGCGCGAGTACGGGAGACAGTACACCGCAAACATTTGGCAGGCATTCCGGATGATATTTACGGATGAAATCGACGACTGAGGGGCATGCTGAAGAGATCCATATCTTGTTCGGCTCGTTGCGCATCAACGAGAAAACGCTGGCTGAGACCTGCTGAGCGCCGAGGGCTGTTTCCGAAACGGCAAAGAACCCAAGCTTTTTGAGAGCATGAATCAGCTGCGCTGGCCGCACGCCGGGAAACTCCGCCACAAACGACGGGGCAAGCGAGGCAATCACTGCGCGCCTGCAGTTAATCAGGGCTTTTGCGCTGGGCAAATCGTCGCACACCTGCTTCGCATTGCTGGGACAAGCCAATGTGCAATTGCCACACATGATGCAGAGTTCAGGAACAACCTGGGCGCAATTGTCCTGTACTCGAATGGCCTTCACCGGGCATTCGCGGATACATTTATTGCAATCCTGGCACTCGTGTTTCCGGGTTTTGATGAAGCTAAGTCGTTCCATGTTCGCCCCGAGATGGTCTGCCTAGTTGCTGCAGAAGTTCGCGCAATCTTGCCGCTGTGACCCCATGGTAGGCCGTTCCGCCGATGCTCAGATTGGGGCCTTGCATGCACTCGTCCTTGCAAAGCTGACCCGTCATGCGGACGGAGGCTTTTAGTCCGTGGCTCTGCACATGCGTATTGATGATGGCCAGATTCTCTGAGTTCCCTCGCGCGAAACAGGAACTCCCGAGGCAGACCACAATTTCTACGGCGCCGTCATCCTGGGTCATCATTCACCTCTTTATGTTTTCAACTGCACCAATTGCGATTGCCCATCCGACATGATGTTCACGGGAGCCTCTATCTCTCCTCTGCCGCCCGGCCCTCGTCCCGCGAAACGGCCGAGCGAGTGAATCTGCCCGCGCAGGCATTGATTGCAATCAACAGCGCTCTCATCGATGCACGCCTTTGCGGGATAAATCTCGTACAAGCGGCGGTATTTCGACGGCGTCAGGTTTGGCATCACGACATTCGCGCCCGC
>Ga0075522_10001733_pt1 | contig 16505 bp, 16 predicted proteins | sample NGEPerA_FD_74796 | JGI IMG/M metagenome (GOLD analysis project Ga0075522, IMG submission 74796) | Arctic peat soil microbial communities from the Barrow Environmental Observatory site, Barrow, Alaska, USA - NGEE PermafrostL2-A | ecosystem: Environmental > Terrestrial > Soil > Wetlands > Peat ... | reverse complement strand
TCCGTCGCCGATCAGCATGGCGTGCTGCGCGGCAAGGCGATTACCGCCGCCGAAATGCCGGGCGCGATGGCGAATGGCTGGAGCTTTTCGACGACGCTGCTGCTGAAGGATACGGCGAACCGCACCGTCTTCCCGATTTTCAGCGCCGGCGGCGGCTTCGGCAACGCCGAGATGGAGGGCGGCGCCGATCTGGTGATGGTGCCCGACCCGGCGACGTTTCGCGTGCTGCCCTGGGCGCCGCATACCGGCTGGATGCTGTGCGATCTCTATTTCCCCGATGGCCGGCCGATGCCGCTCTCGACCCGGCAATTGTATCGCGCCGCGATCGAGCGGCTCGGCGACGCCGGCTATGATTTCGTCGCCGGCCTCGAAGTCGAGTTCCATATCTTCAAGCTCGACGATCCCAGCTTGCGCCCCAGCGACGCCGGCCAGCCGGGCCAACCCGGCAATCCTCCCGCCGTCAGTCTGCTGACCCAAGGCTATCAATATCTGACCGAGCAGCGTTACGACCAGCTCGATCCGATTTTCGAGATTTTGCGGCGCGATCTCGCGGCGCTCGACCTGCCGCTGCGCTCGCTCGAGATCGAGTTCGGGCCGAGCCAGGTCGAATTCACGTTCCCGACCGCAAGCGGCATGGCGCCCGCCGATAACATGATTTTGTTCCGCGCCGCGACCAAGCAGATCTGCCGCCGCCACGGCTATCATGCCAGCTTCATGTGCCGGCCGCGCCTGCCCAATCTCATGTCGAGCGGCTGGCATCTCCATCAATCGCTGCGCGATCGCAAGACCGGCGCCAATGCCTTCGTCTCGGACGGCGCCGAGCTGTTGAGTCCGGTCGGCCGGCATTATCTCGCCGGCTTGCTGGATCACGCGGCGGCGGCGGCGGCATTCTCCACGCCGACCATCAACGGCTACAAGCGCTATCGGCCCTACTCGCTGGCGCCGGACCGCGCGATCTGGGGCAAGGACAATCGCGGCACCATGCTGCGCGTCGTCGGCGCGCCGGGCGACCCGGTGACGCACATCGAAAATCGCGCCGGCGAGCCGGCCGCCAACCCCTATCTCTACATGGCCGCGCAGATCGTCTGTGGCCTCGACGGCATGACGCGCAAGCTGGCACCGCCGCCGCCCGCCGACACACCCTATGAGACCGAGGCGCCGCCGCTGCCGAGACATCTCGGCGAGGCGCTGGCGGCGCTGCGCGGCGATGCCTGCCTGCGCGAGGGCATCGGCGCCGCGTTCGTCGATTGCTACCGCCAGATCAAGGAAACCGAACTCGCCCGCTTCCAACTCGAGGTCAGCGACTGGGAACAGCGGGAATATTTTGATCTGTTTTGACCGCCGGAGCGATCATGTCGCGCCAGGTCTTGACCACTGCGGCGATGCCCGCCGACGCTACCGTCATGCCGATATGGCCGATGCCGGGCACGATGGTGATCGACAGATCGGGCCGCACGGGTTTCAGCAACGGCGCGAAACGATCCGGATAAAACAGCTCGTCGGCACCGCCGGCCAGCAGTGCCACCGGTTTTTTGCTGCGCGCCAGACCGGCGAGATAATCGCGCGGCGCGGCAAAGTCGACCGCCAGGCGGAAGGAATAGACGCCGATGAGATTGGGCGCGGTCGGCGCGGTCGCGAACGCGACAATCGGCAAGCCATTGAACTGATCGATGCCGATCCGGTTCAGCAACGCCAGGGTGATGATCCGAGGCATCGCCAGCCCAACCCACCCGCCGGTTCCGGGGCGGATGGTGGGCGCGCCCGGCGGCAGCGCGGGCGAGATCATGATAAAGCGGTCGAACAGCGTCTCGTCGCGACCGGCGATCACCCGCAGCACGAAACCGCCGCCCGAAGAAAAGCCGATCAGCGACAGGCTCGCCCCCGGATGCGCGGCACGCAGCGCCGCCACCATGTCGGCAAGATCGTCCTCGAGCTGGCCGATATAATCGATATCACCGGGGCGCGGCGATCCCTTATGCCCGCGCACCGCCGGCACATAGACCGACGCCCCGGCATCGTGCAACGCCTTGGCCACGGCATGCATGCCCGTGCCATCGTCGGACGATCCGTGGATCAGCACGATGACCTGCTTGCCGCCGGCCTCGTAGGCGCGATAGCCCAGCTTGACCCCATCGCGCGCGGTGTAGGTCTGCAGTGGCGGCAGATCGCGGAAATCGACCGCCGCGAAGGGTTCGCTGATCGAGGCCAGCGGTTGCGGCTTCACCGGCGCATCAAAAGCCAGCACCGCGCCAAGGCCGACGACAATGATCACCACCAGACCCAACACAATCCACAGAATCGTATGCATTTCCCCCGCCCCCCATCAGCGCCACTCGGTAAAGTCAGGCGTGGCGAACCAGCCGCGCCGCGTAGAACCCGTCGAGCCCGCCGCGATCGCCGAGATGGCAGGGCAGCGTGCGCAGATCGCCCTCTTGCGTGATGCATTCGGCCATCCCGCCGATCTCGCCGGCGTCGATCGGCTGGCGGCGCAGCGGCGCCCCCTGCGCCAATAGCCGCTCCACCTGGCGCGGCCCTTCTTCGGCCTCGAGCGAGCACACGCCATAAACCAGCGTGCCGCCCGGCGCGAGCATCGCCACCGCATTGTCGAGAAGGCGCGCCTGCAGCCCGGCGAGGCGGGTCACATCCTCGGGCGCCTTCAAATGCAAAATATCGGGATGGCGGCGGATGGTGCCGGTGGCGCTGCATGGCGCATCGAGCAGGATAAGTTCCGCCGGCGCCGCCGGCCGCCACCGGGTTGCGTCGGCGACGACACACTCGGCGGCCAGCGACAGCCGCGCGAGATTATCGGTAAGCCGCGACAGCCGCGCCGCCGAGCGATCCACCGCGACAACACGGGCACCCATTGCCGCCAATTGGGCGGTTTTGCCCCCTGGCGCCGCACAAAGATCGATCACGCTTTTATCCGCGACCGTGCCCAAGAGCCGCGCCGGCAGCGACGCAGCGGCATCTTGTACCCACCAGATACCCTCATCATACCCTGGCAGCTCCGTCACCAGACCCGCGCTATCACGCCGTATGGTGCCGGTTGGTAACACCGTGCCACGCAGCCGCGTCGCCCAGACATCCGCCGTTTCGGGGTCGCGCAGGGCGATGTCGAGCGGCGGATCACGAAAATGTGCAGCGGCGATGGCGCGGGTCGCATCCTCGCCATAGGCATCGTGCCAGCTCCGCCACAGCCAATCCGGCGTGTTGAGGCGCGCCGCATCCTGGGCAGAGGCCAGCCCCTCGCCCTCACGCGCGAGCCGCCGCAGCACCGCGTTGATCAACGCCTTCATCCTGCGATGGCCGATACGATCCGCGAGATCGACCGCCGTCGATACCGCCGCGTGCGACGGCGTGCCCAGAAACACCAGCTGCGCCACGCCCAGGCGCAGAATATTCGTGATCGGACGGGCCGCCACCGGCAGCGGCGCCGATAACGCGGTCGCGATCAGCGCATCGATCTGACCCAGGCGGCGCAGGCAGGTCGCCACCAGCAGGCGCGCGAATGCCCGGTCGCGCGGCGCCAGCGCCGCCAGGTCCGTATGCGCGGCAAGCGCGTCATCGAGCGGCTGACGGCGCCACAGCACGGCGGCGAGAAGATCATAGGCAACGGCACGGGCCGACGGGACGGCGCCGGGCGCGGCATCGGAGGGTTCGGCCATTGCCTCAAACTGGCACCACCATCGCGACCGTTCAAGGCTGCCGCGGTTCAACACTTGGCAAAAAGCATGGCGAGGCATCAAATAAAGCGCATGAGTGACAAGGATCCGCCCCCAGTGACGCCCGCGCCTCTAAAACCGACCGATCAGGCGGACAAAACCACCGAGAAGATGCCGCGCGAAATCGGCGGCCCGAAGGGGCCGGAGCCGACACGCTACAATGATTGGGAACGCAATGGCCGCTGCATCGATTTCTGAAGCCACCCCCGATTACGCCGGCCGCCAGATCGTGGTGACGGGTGGCACCGGCGCCCTCGGCTGCGCCATCGTCGATGCCCTGCTGGGCCGGGGCGCGACCCTTTATGTGCCGTGGCGCACCAAGGCCGAGGCCGACCGCTTTCCCCGGCGCGATCATGAGCGCGTCCATCTGGTCGAGGCCGAGTTGAGCGATGAGGACGCGGTGGAGCGGCTCTATGCCGGGGTCGACGCGCTGTGGGCGTCCATCCATATCGCCGGCGGCTTCGCCATGGCGCCGATCGAGGAGACGGACCGCGCCGCCTTCATGAAGCAGATCGACATGAATTTGCTGAGCTGCTTCCTCTGCTCGCGCGGAGCGGTGGCGGCGATGCGCAAGCATGGTCAGGGCGGGCGCATCGTCAACGTCACCGCGCGACCCGGAATCGAGCCGCGCCGGGGCGGCGGCATGACCGCTTATGCCACCACCAAGGCCGCCGTCGCCGCCTTCACCCAGGCGCTGGCCGCCGAGATCGTGCACGAAAATATCCTGGTGAACGCGGTGGCGCCCGGCACGCTCGACACGCCAGCCAATCGTACCGCCATGCCCAAGGCCGATCCCACGAAATGGGCCCAACCCGCCGAGGTTGCTGCCACCATCCTGTTCCTCGCCTCGCCCGGCAATCGGGTAACGAGCGGCGCCATCGTCCCGGTCTACGGACAGAGCTAACCCAGCTTATTCGGTCCCGCATAGCCGAACAGGAACGCGGCCACTTTGCGCATCTGAATCTCCTCCGAGCCTTCGGTGATGCGATAGCGCCGATGGTGGCGATAGATGTGCTCGAACGGCGTATGCCGTGAATAGCCAAGCCCGCCATGGACCTGCATCGCGCGGTCGGCGGCCTCGCACACCAGCCGGTTTGACCAGTAATTGCACATGCTGACACGGTCGGAGAGCCGGCGCTCGACCTCGATCTTCGGCATCTGGTCCATCTCCCACGCCGTCTTGCGGATCAGCAGCCGCAGCATCTCGACCTGGGTCGCCAGCTCGACCAGCGGAAACTGGATCGCCTGATTCTCCGCGAGCGCGCGGCCGAACGGCTTGCGGCGACGGGCATAGGCCACGCTCTCGGCGATACAATAGGCGGCGGCGCCGAGACTGGACGCCGCCTGGCGGATGCGATTTTCATGGACGAAATGCTGGGCGACGGCGAGGCCGCGCCCCTCGCCGCCCAGGATCGCCGAGCCCGGCACGCGCACGCCGGTGAAGCTGACGCGCGGATGGTCGGTCGGCATGTTGAAGGTCCAGAGATACTCCTCGATCTTGACGCCGGGCGCCGATGACGGCACCAGGAAACAGGTGATGCCAGCGGCATCCCCCGCCTTTCCGGCGGTGCGCGCGAATACCATGCAGTGCGACGCGCGATGCATGCCGGTGGTCCACATCTTCTCGCCGTCGATGCGCCAGCCATCGTCCTCGCGCACCGCCCTCGTTTCCAGATGCGTCGCATCGGAGCCATGCTCGGACTCCGTCAGACCGAAGGCGCAGCTTCGCGTGCCGTCGAGCGCGCCGGGAATGAATTCGCGCCGCTGTTCCTCGGTGCCGAAATCGCGGAACATCAGCAGCGACGGGAAATTCGCGACGATCGAATGCTCGTTCTGTAGATCATTGTGGAGGCCCAGCCCCTTGGCGGCGAGATGCTCGCGAATGACCGCCATCCAGAGATTTGAGCCATCATTGCCGCCAAATTCCGCCGGCAGCGAAAACCGCAGGAAGCCGGCGCGATCGGCGCGGCGCTTCGCCTCGTCGAGCAGCGCCTCCCATTCGACGCGCGGCAGGCCGCCGCGATCCCAATCGGTGCGCGCCCATTCGCGGCGATGATCGAAGAAACGCTGATTATCATCCGCGGCCTGGAGCGGCACGATTTCCGCCGCGATGAAGGTATCGAGCGCGGCGAGATAATCGACCAGCGCTGGAGGCAGGTTGAAGTCCAAGGCGCGCTCCTGTTTAGTCATTGGGCGATGACCAAGCCTAACCCGAGATGACCCCCGAAGCGATCACCGCCGCGCTGGCGCGGCTTGCCCCCGCGCTGGCGCCCGGCGGCGCGACCATCGACGCGCTGTCGCGGCTATCGACCGGCGCCAGCCTCGAGACCTGGAGCTTTCTGGTGCGCGGCCCGAACGGCGCAACGCGGCTGGTGCTGCGCCGGCGCGAGCGCGCCGAGGGGGGCGACGGCGCCTTCACCAGCTCGATCCCCTTGCGCGACGAGGCGGCATTGCTGAGCGCGGCCGCGGCGGCCGGCGTGCCGGTCGCGCGCCTCGTACGCGCGTGCCAACCGGAAGACGGGCTGGGCGAGGCCGTCATCGTCTCGCATGTCGAGGGCGAGACGCGCGGCCGGCGCCTGGCGACGGATCAGCGCTTCGCCGCGATCCGCCCGACCCTCGCCGCGCAATGCGGGCGCATTCTGGCGCGCATCCACGCCATGCCCGTGCCGGCCACAGCGACGCTCGCGACCTATGACGCCGCCGCGGAAATCGCGCGCTATGAGGCGATCTATCGTCGGCTCAACGGCGCCAGCCCGATCCTGGAACTGGGCTTCCGCATGCTCACCAAGCGCGCGCCCGCATGCCCGAACCCGGTGGTCCTGCATGGCGATTTCCGCAACGGCAATTTGATGATCGATGCCGCGCAAGGCGTCGTCGCGGTGCTGGATTGGGAATTGTCGCATCGCGGCGATCCCGCCGAGGATCTGGGCTGGCTGTGCGTCAATTCCTGGCGCTTCGGCGCGGTCGAACGACCGGTCGGCGGTTTCGGTGCTTATGCCAATTTGCTCGATGCCTATGAGGTCGAGGCGGGTCGCGCCGTCGCGCTGAGCGAATTGCTGTTCTGGCAGGCGGTCGGCACGCTGAAATGGGCGGTGATGTGCATGATGATGGTGGCGGCGCATCGCTCCGGCGAGGCGCCGTCGCTGGAACGGCTGATGATCGGGCGGCGCCGCGGCGAGGCCGAACTCGATCTGATCGCCTTGTTGGAGGGACTGGCATGAACGGCAACCCGTCCGCGACGGAAATTCTCGCCGCCATCGCCGACTGGCTCGACGCGCAGGCGAAACAAATGGCGGGGCGCGATGCCTATTTCGCGCGCGTCGCGGTCAACGCGCTCGGTATCGTGGGGCGCGAATTGGCGATGTCGGTAGGCGGAAGCGCGAATGCGAACGCGGCGCTTTGCGCCGCGCTGCGCGACGGCACCATCGACGAGAACACGCCCGGCCTGTTCAACGATTTGACGGCGATGGCGCGGCACCAGATCGCGATCGATCAGCCGCACTACCGGTCGCCGGCGCTACTGAATCTCGGGACCGAGTCTAGTCATGGCCACAGGTCGGGCAGTCGGGATCGCGGGGAATCTTGATCTTGTGAAAGCCGGCGCGCAGTGCGTCATACATCAGCAACGTGCCGGACAGACTCTCGCCGATGCCGAGCAATTCCTTCAGCACCTCAGTCGCCTGCAGCGTGCCCATCACGCCGGCGATGGCGCCGAGAATGCCAGCGGTCTCGCAGCGCGGCACGCTGTCGGGCGGCGGCGCCTCGCGGAAGAGACAGCGATAGCAGGGATGCGGCGGCCCGAGATAGGCCTTGAAGGTCGAGAGCTGGCCGTCGAACGGCGACAGCGCCGCGCCCACCAACGGCCGGCGCAGGTCATAACATGTATCGTTCAGCAGATAGCGCGTCTCGAAATTGTCGCTGCCGTCGGCGACCAGATCATAGGCGCCGACCAGATCGCGCACATTGCCCGCATCGAGCCGCAGCGCGTGCGTCTCCATCCGCACATCGGGATTGATCGCCGCCACTGTCGCCCGCGCGCTATCCACCTTCAACGCGCCGACCGAAGCGCTGGGATGCACGATCTGGCGCTGAAGGTTGGAGAGATCGACCGTGTCGTCATCGACGATGCCGAGTGTGCCGACCCCCGCCGCCGCGAGATAGAGCAGCAAGGGCGAGCCCAGCCCGCCGGCGCCGACGATCAGCACCCGCGACGCAAGCAGCTTCTCCTGTCCCTCCTCGCCGACTTCGTCGAGGATCAGATGCCGGGCATAGCGATGGAACTGCGCCTCGGAAAGCTCGGTCATAGCCCGTCGAACAATTGGGTCGAAAGATAGCGCTCGGCGGAATCCGGCAGCACTAGCACGATGGTCTTGCCTTCCATGCCGGGCCGCGCGCCCAATTCCAGCGCCGCCGCCACCGAGGCGCCCGACGAGATGCCGACGGGAATGCCCTCGACCCGCGCCAGCTCGCGCGAGAACTGAAAGGCGGCGTCGTTGGCGATGCGCAGCACCTCGTCGATCAGGCTGATATCGAGGATCGCGGGAATGAAGCCGGCGCCAAGGCCCTGGATCTTGTGCGGGCCGGGCGGGCCGCCGGACAGAACGGCGCTGTCCTCCGGCTCGACCGCGATAATCTTGACGCCGGGCTTGCGCGCCTTCAGCACCGACCCGACGCCCGTCAGCGTCCCGCCGGTGCCGACCGGGCTGACGAAATAATCGACCGCGCCGGCCGTGTCGCGCCAGATTTCCTCGGCGGTGGTCTCGCGGTGAATCGCGGGATTGGCCGGGTTCTGGAATTGCTGGGGCATGTAGGCATCGGGCAGCGAGGCGACCAGTGCCTCGGCACGCTCGATGGCGCCGCGCATGCCGCGCGCCGCCGGAATCAGCTCCAGCTCCGCGCCGAGAAGCAGCAGCATCTTGCGCCGCTCCAGCGACATGCTGTCCGGCATGGTCAGGATCAGGCGATAGCCCTTGGCCGCCGCGACGAAGGCCAGCGCGATGCCGGTATTGCCCGAAGTCGGCTCGACCAGCACGGTGCGGCCCGCCTTGATGCGGCCCTCGCGCTCGGCCGCCTCGATCATGGCGAGGCCGATCCGGTCCTTCACCGAGGCCAAGGGATTGAAGAACTCGCACTTGCCGAGAATATCGGCCTTCACCCCATGCGCGGCGGCGATGCGGGAGAGGCGCACCAGCGGCGTCGCGCCAATGGTATCGACAATCGAGTCATAGACCCTGCCGCGGAATTCGGACGGGGCGGCGGCGGACGAATTATTGGCGGTGTCGGGCATGGCGGCTTCCATGCTGGTTATATGGGTGGCGGCGATTGTAGGGCTAATCGGCTGGAGCGATAGGAATTTGTTGACCGCGCGGGCAAGTTAGCTAATATCTTAGTCAAGGGACGTGAATGGAAAAAATCGTCAATACTCACGACGCCAAGACGCACTTGTCACAATTGCTGGCCCAGGTTGAGGCGGGCGAAACCGTCGTGATCGCGCGCGACGGAAAGCCGGTTGCAAAATTGGTTCCGGTCAAGCCAAAAGGTAAACGCAAATTCGGTTCTATGCGAGGCAAGATCGATATCGGCCCCGAATTCTTCGAGCCATTGCCCGAAGAAGAGCTGGCGGCCTGGGAATGAGCTTTGCGTCTGTTGCTGGATAGCCATGCCCTGATCTGGTGGTTTGCCGGAAAGAACGAACTTTCACCTGCGGCGCGCGCCGCTGTCACAGATAGCGACAATGAGATTTACGTCAGCGCCGTCTCGGCTTGGGAAATCTCCACCAAGTTCCGCATCGGCAAATTACCCAAGGCTGCGCCGTTCGCCAGCGATATCGCCTCAGCGATTGCGAGCCAAGCTTTCTCCGAACTCGCGATCACTATTTCTCATGCGCAACATGCCGGCGCACTCCCCGGACCATTGCGCGATCCGTTCGACCGGATGCTGATCGCACAATCCGTTCTCGATTCAATACCGCTAATATCGAATGAAAGAATTTTTGATCGTTATGGAGTGAAGCGCATTTGGTGAGGCCCTTGCTTGCGTCGATTTGGACCGGTTGCTAAGACTCGCGGCGTTGAATCGGATGAGGGAGTATTTCATGGCCGGGAATAGCGACATCGTGGTGATCGGCGCGGGGCATAACGGTCTCGTCGCGGCGGCCTATCTCGCCAAGGCCGGCAAGAAGGTGACGGTGTTGGAGCGCCAGCCCTGGATTGGCGGCGGCGTGGTGACGCGCGACCTGACCCTGCCCGGCTTCCACCATGATCAGCATTCGATGGCCCATATCTTCATCCAGGCCAATCCGCTGATCAAAAACGACGAGCTGGGCCTGATCTCGAAATACGGCATGAAATATACCTATCCGGAGATGCCGACGATTTCGGTATTCCCGGACGGCGAGACGATTCCGCTGTGGCGCGACCGCCAGAAAAATTATCGCGAACTGCAACGCTTCTCCCAGAAGGACGCGGATTCCTATCTGCGCTTCGCCGAGCTGGCGGCCGCCTACCTGCCGCTGCTGACGGGCGGCCTGTTCATGCCGCCCGCCCCCGTCGGCGCGATGTACGCGATGATGGATCAGAGCCGCGAAGGCCGCGCCATGTTCCAGGTGATGCAGAAAAGCGGCTATGACATCGTCACCGAATGGTTCGAGAACGACCGCATTCGCCTGCATTTCATCCGCATCGTCAGCGAGCATCTGGTCGGACCCGAGGAAAAGGGCACCGGCCTCGGCCTGTTCATGTTCCTCGCCTTTCTCGAGCAATACGGCATCGGCGTGCCGATGGGCGGCAGCGGCACCCTGACCGGCGCGCTCGCCAAATTGATCCAGGATAGTGGCGGCGAGGTCGTGACCGGGGTCGATTGCGAGCGTGTCATCGTCAAGAGCGGGCGCGCGGTCGGCGTCCAAGCCAAGGATGGCCGCGAATTCCTGGCGAAGGACAGCGTCATCGGCGCCATCCATCCGCACGATCTCGGCAAGTTCGTCGCGGACGTCGATCAGGACATCGCGCGCGATGCCGCCAAGACCGAGATCGGTGCCAATTGTGTCTTCACGATCCATGCGGCGCTGAACGAGCCGTTGAAATTCAAGGCCGGCGAGCAGGTGAACCAGGCGATGATGATCGAGCTGCTGCCGCCCAGTCTCGACCATCTGCGCGAGCATTTCGACGATCTGCGCTATGGCCGCATGCCGCGCACGCGGCTGGTCGGGCTCGGCTCGCCTTCCAATCTCGATCCGTCGCGCGCGCCCGCCGGCAAGGCGACGATGCATGCCTGGGACTATTGCCCTTATGAGCACCCGGCGGGCGGCGCCGCGGCGTGGGATTCGCGCAAGAAGGAATTCGCCGACGGCATGTTGGAAAACATGCGCGGCTATATCAGCAATCTTACCCCAGCGAATATCCTATCGCATCACGATGATACCCCGCTGGATATGGAGCGCACCTCGTCGTCCTTCCGCCGTGGCGACATCCACGGCATCGCGCCCACCGCCTATCAATCGGGCGCGCATCGCCCAACCCCTGAGCTCGGTAACTACACCGTGCCGGGCATCGAGCATCTTTATCTCGTCGGCCCGTTTCAGCATCCGGGCGGCGGCGTGTTCGGTGCCGGCCGCGCCACCGCGATCAAGATGTTCAACGATCTGCGGCTGAATTTCGACAAGATCGGCGAGCGCTAGCGCGCGAGGAGCGGCCATCCGTACCATCATCGTCGGCGCCGGCGCGGCGGGCCTGATGGCCGGGCGTGATCTCGCGCGCGCCGGCCATCGCGTCACGATCCTCGAGGCGCGCGACCGCATCGGCGGCCGCATCTGGCAATTCGCGCCGAGCGAATTCGGCTATGGCGCGGAGGGCGGCGCCGAATTCATCCATGGCGCCGCGCCCCTGACCAAGGCGCTGGCGCGCGAGGCCGGCCTGACGCTGGTCGCCGGCACGGGCGAGCGCTGGGACAAGCGCGGCAGCGCGCTGACCGACCAACCGATCTTTTTTTCCGGCGAGGATTTGCTGCAGGAAAAGCTTAACGCCTTGACCACCGACATGCCGATCGCCCAGTTCCTGGCGACCTGGTTCGGCGGTGAGGAGCATGCGCGATTGCGCGCCTCGATCGTCCGCATGACCGAGGGCTACGACGCCGCCGACCCGGCGCGCGCCAGCACCTTTGCCCTGCGCGACGAATGGCTGAGCGGCGGCGACCGCCAATCGCATCGTATTGCCGAGGGGTATGGCGCGCTGATGGAGTATCTCGGCGCCGATTGCCTGGCGCACGGGGCGACGCTGCATTTCGACGCCGAGGTCGAGGAAATCGAGACGCGGGACGGCGGCGCGACGGCGCATTGCGCCAACGGCGACACGTTCACGGGCGACGCGATCATCGTCACGGTGCCGCTGCCGGTGCTGCACGAGATCGGCTTTCGCCCCGACATTCCGGCGAAGCTCGCGGCCGCCGACAAGATCGGCTATGGCGACGTGATCAAGCTGTTGCTGGGCTTCAAAACAGCGTTCTGGACGACGATGAAGGGACACGATCTCAGCCGCCTGTCCTTCCTGATTTCCGACGAATTCGTGCCGACCTGGTGGACGCAATATCCCCGGTCACAACCACTGCTGACCGGCTGGCTCGCTGGCCCCAAAGCGACGACACTGCTGGCACTATCGGAGCCAGAGCTGGTAGAGCGCGGCCTCGTATCGCTGGGCCATATTTTCGACCAGCCGATCGACCAGCTCCGCGGCACAATGACCGCCGCGCGGGCGATCCATTGGGGCAAGGATCGCTTCGCCCGCGGCGCCTATTCCTATGCCACCCCGGAAAGCCACCCGGCGCAGGACGAACTGTCGCGACCGGCCGGCGGCGTTCTTTATTTTTCCGGCGAGGCGCTGTACCGCGGCGTCGATATGGGCACCGTCGAGGCCGCGCTGATCAGCGGCCGGGATACGGCGGCGGTAATCGCCGGGCAGCGGTAAGGCTCTAGGAATTGCTGCCGATCGGGTCGCCGGGCGCGCCGCCGCGCGCGACCGAACCGCCCTCGATATTGATCATCGTGCCGGTGATGTACGACGCGCGATCGGAGGCGAGAAACGCCACCATGCCGGAAATCTCATTGACGTGCGCGGGCCGGCCATAGGCCATGCCGCGAAAGCGCTGGCGCCGCCAGCCTTCCAAATCCTGCGGCGCGACTTTTTCTTCCGCCTGCTTTTGCAATGTCTGCAAGCGCGGCGTATCGACCGGGCCCGGATTGATCCCGACGACGCGCACGCCATAGCGGATCGCCTCGCCGCCCAGGCTGTTGGTGAAGTTGATCACGGCGGCATTGCCCGGCCCGCCGCAGATATAGCCGGCGCCGGTCATGACGCCGCCGGCGCCGACGATGTTGACGATGACGCCGCGGCGGCGGTTGCACATTTCCTTATAGACGATGCGAGTGATGCCGAAATAGCCGAACAGCTTGAGCTCCCACCCTTCGCGCCAACGATCCTCATCGACCTGGTCGAGCGTCCCGCCGGGAATCGCGCCGGCGCAATTCACCAGAATATCGACGCCGGCGATTTCGCGCGCGAAGGCATCGCGCGGGTCCCGTTGGGCCAGATCGACCGCATGGGTCCCGACCTGAACGCCAAAGCGCCGGCGCAAATCGTCCGCCGCGCGCGTCAGCGCGTCGCCGTTGCGCGCGGCCAATTGCAGATTGACCCCTTCCCGCGCCAGTTCCTCGGCGATGCCGAAGCCGATACCCTTGCTGGCGCCGGTGATCGCGGCGGTCCTGCCCTTGAGATTGAGGTCCATTTACATCTCCACGACGAGGTAATTTTCATCGAGCAATACCGGATAGGTCTCGGCGGTGTACGGCCCTTCGACCAGGCGCTGGCCGGGTTCGATCGTTACGTCGAAGGCGCGGGCGCGGACCTTGTCCGGATCGCAATAGGAGCGCCCGGTGCGGATGTCGAATTCCCAACCATGCCACGGGCAGCGCAGCATTTCGCCGGGCCGCGAGACATCGTAGGTGCCGGGCCGCTTCGACTGAACCAGCGAGGTGCGGCGCCCCTTGCACAGCGGGCCGCCTTCATGCGGACAGCGGTTCAGCAGCGCAAAATACGCGCCGTCGAGATTGAAGATCGCGATCTCGCGGTGCGCGACCGTCACGGCCTTGCTTCCTCCGGCCGGAATCTCATCCACCTTGGCGACGACGTAGCGTTGCGGCACTTACCGTAGCCCGTAGAGATTCATCGCGTTGTCGCGGAACAGCATTCGATGCTGCTCCGGCGTCAGGCGCAGCCGCGCGAAGGCGAATTTCGGATCGTCGAAATCCCAATGCGGATAATCGGTCGAGAACAGAATCTTGTCCCAGCCGACCCAATCCATCGCGTCCAGCATGTGGCGCGGATCTTCCGGCTCCTCGATCGGCTGGCTGGTGTACCAGAAATGCTCGCGGACATATTCGGACGGCGGGCGCTTCAGATGCGGCACTTCGGATTTGAGATGTTGCCAATGCTTGTCGAGGCGCCAGCACAGTGACGGCACCCACACGAAGCCGCCCTCGATCAGCACCACGCGCAGCTTCGGGAAACGCTCGAACACGCCTTCGATCACCATCGACGTAACCAGCGACTGCATCGCCTCGCATTTCGAGTGATGCTCCTCGACATAGAACGAGCACCAGCCGGCGCTGGTCGGCGCCATGCCACTGACGCCGCCGACATGGACGCCGAGCGGCTTGCCGAGTGCCTCGGCGGCCTCGAAGATCGGCCAGTAACGCTGGCGCCCCAGCGGCTCCAATCCGTGCGGCAGCACAGACATCTGGACGAAGTCCGGGTTGCCACCGTGCCGATCGATCTCGCGGAGCGCCGCCGCCGGGTCCTCACGCGTCAGCATCAGCGAGCCTTTGAGCCGGCCCTCCATGCCCAGCCAATTCCCGATCTGCCATTCATTGACCGCGGCGGTCAGCGATTCACCGAATGCCTGGTTGCGGATGCCGATGCCGTTGGGACGCAGCGGCTGAAGCACACCGTAATCGACGCGATTGGGGTCGAGATGCTGCTGGCGCATGAATGGCAGATCGGCGCCGGCCGGCGCCCCGCTGGGCGGACGCGCATCCATGCGCGAGCCGCCGTCGCGATTATAGCGCGGATAGACCATGGCGCTGGCGAAGGCGGCGCGGAAATTGCTGCCATACTCGCGCATATGCAGCTTCCAGCGATCGGTCAGATAGGGGTTGAGCTCGCTCATCGTGCTGACCGTCGGGTGGATGTCGCAATCCACCACGCCGGGGGTCGCGGTCGTTGATTCGGAGATCCTGTCGCTCATGGTGCGACCTCGCTGAGCGCCTCGGCGAGGCGCGGATAGGTTTGCATCGGGTTGTCGATCATTATCTTGCGACGATGCGACGCCGACAACCCCGCGGGAAGCACATCGTCGCCCTCGAACTGCCAATGCGGATAGTCGGTCGAGAACAGCAGCATGTCCTCGGACCCGATATGGTCGAGAAGACGCTCGAACCGCGCGGTATCAGGCGGCTCGTCCACCGGCTGCAAGGTCAGGCGGATATGGTCGCGCACGATCCGGCTCGGCGGCCGGTCGACCCACGGCGTCTCGGTCCTGATGCCGCGCCAGGTCTTGTCGAAGCGCCACAGAAACGCCGGCAGCCAGGTGATGCCAGATTCGATCAGCACCACCTTCAGCGCCGGAAACTCGACGAACACGCCCTCGGCGACGAGACTCAGCACCTGATGCTGGAATGATTGGGCATGCGCGACATAATCTTCGAGATAGTAGGAACCCCACCCTAGCGATGTCGGCGGATGGCGAAATGAGCTGCCGGCATGGATGCCGATCGGCAGGCCATGGCGCTCCGCGGCGCGATAGATCGGCCAATAGCCACGCTTGCCCAACGGGCGCTCGCCCGCCGCCAGGACCATCACCTGGACGAAGCGCCGATCGGGCGCGCAGCGGTTGATCTCGTCCACCGCCAGTTCGGTATTTTCTGGCGCGATCACGATCGACGCGCGCAAGCGCGGGTCGCGATCGAGCCATTCCGCCGCGATCCAATCGTTGATGCCGCGCGCCATCGCCGCCGCGAAATCATCGTTGGGCAGATAGGGGCCGCCATAGAGCGTGTTGCAGATCGCGAAGCGCGTCCCGAACGCGTCGAGCGCCTGCGCCCGCAGCATCGCCAGATCGCTGCCCGGCTTGCCATGCGGCGGCCGCCAATCGGGGCGGCCGGCCAGCGGCACCGATGGCGGATAGGAGTTGAGGTCTAGATTCTCGACGGTGCGAATCTCCACCATCTCGCGCCAGTAATCGTCGAGATAGGGCAACAGCACATCGCTGTTCGGCAGCGCCGGGTGAATGTCGCAATCGATGCCGCCGCTTTCCGCCAAAATCAACCTTGCCTCCCGGATATGAGCGCGGCCTATCATAGCATCCGGGCGGGTCCGGACGGCAATTGGCGAATGGATGGTGACATGTACGATCTCGCGGCACCGCGCGCCAGCAAAGTTCCCCAAGTGACCCTCGCCTTCTGGGTCATCAAGATTTGCGCCACCACGCTGGGGGAAACCGGCGGCGACGCCGTGTCGATGACCATGCAGCTTGGCTATGCCGTCGGCACTCTGATTTTTTTCGCCATTTTTCTGGTCCTGGTGTCGGCGCAGATCGCGGCGCGATCGTATCGCCGCTTTCTCTATTGGGCGGTCATCGTCGCCACCACTACCGTCGGGACGACGATGGCGGATTTCGCCGATCGCTCGCTGGGGATCGGCTATGTCGGCGGCACGTCGATTTTGTTCGCGCTGGTAC
>Ga0075522_10001731_pt1 | contig 16509 bp, 13 predicted proteins | sample NGEPerA_FD_74796 | JGI IMG/M metagenome (GOLD analysis project Ga0075522, IMG submission 74796) | Arctic peat soil microbial communities from the Barrow Environmental Observatory site, Barrow, Alaska, USA - NGEE PermafrostL2-A | ecosystem: Environmental > Terrestrial > Soil > Wetlands > Peat ... | reverse complement strand
ATATTACAGAGCTTGCTTATTTCAACTGGCCGCGCGGCTGGATGACCGAAAAACAACCGTGGCGCGCCGACCTGCTGCAAACCATGACGCCCAAGCTGGGCCGTTATGTGCCGGTAGGGATGTGCTATTACAATGACGACTTTTTGCCGCGCGAGTATCGCGATTGCCTTTTCGTCGCGCGCTGGGGCAATGGCACGGTTCCCTTCTATCCGCTGCAAAAGGCGGGCGATGCTTTTAAAACAGACGAACAGCCATTTCTCGTCCCGCAAGACGAAGGACCCGGGCGGCCGTTGAACATAATAAGCGGGCGTGGCGGACGGCTCTTCGTCATCACTTGCGACATGGAACATAACGAAGAGTCCCCGGTCTATCACAGCCGGTTGTTCATGGTCACCAAGCGGGACGATGTCCGCGATGCGCCCTTTGCCGCTTTCGACGAAACGCAAGCGACGCTTGATGCGCTGTTCCGGGAGTTAGAGTCGCCGTCATGGGATCAGCGGTATCGAGCCCACATTGAATTAACACGCCGGGGAAGTGAAGCTTTCCACGCCGCCGCCCAGCGGTTAAATTCGTTCGATCCCCAATCGCCTGCGGCGTGCCATTTGATCTGGCTGGCCGCTGCCGCCGAGGACGCCGGGACACGCGCAAAACTAATTCGTTTGACAGAGAATGGAACGCCGGCGATTCGGTTGAGCGCCATTCGCGCCCTGACGCGATTTGGCGCTGGCGACGTGGGTGATGTGTTCGCCGCCGCTCTCGGCGATGCGGATCCTCAGGTGCGTCACGCAGCCCTGATCGGCGAGTTCGACCGAGGCGGCACGCTACAGTTCGAGCGGGTGGCGGCGCTGGCCGCGAGCACGTTGAACGAAATCACCAATGAGGCGCAAACTGCCCATTGGGAGGACGGGACGTATGTGCGGCAGATGGCCGCGATGCTCCTGGCCCGGCGGGCATCCGTCCGGCAATTAGCCGCGCTGTGCGAATCGGCCGATCCACGGCGGCGGATGGTGGGCACGCTGGCCGCTGGATTTCGCCTAACGCTGCCGCCCACCGGCCAGCCTCTGAGCAAGTTCATCCCCACCGGCTCAATGCTGGCCGACGCGACCAACAAATTCGCCCGTCCGAGCCGGCCCGACGATTTGCCGCAGGCCGCCGCCGGCGCTTTTTTTTCGACCAAGTCCATGTGGGAGGCGCTGACTATGACAGAGGACGAAGAAAATATTCTCGCGCTCTTGGAGCGTCGCTTGCTCGATACGAACAAGAACGTCCTCAAGCAGGCGCTCCTTTTCTTGCGGCTGATGCGAAAACGCGGCCTGGAAGAAGACATGGCGGCCCAATACGGGCTGGCTTCGCACTTTTGGCCGCGCCGCCCGCCGTTGCGCTCGCAACCCGCCAGCTCGACCCATTTCCCTCCGGCTTTCCAGAATTTCGATTGGACGAAAGAGGCGGAGAAAGGAAAGGTTTCCCGGGGACGCGACCTTTTTCTCTCTCGCGGCTGCAACCGATGCCATTCCATCCAGGCGGGCGACGGCGGCAGCGGCGGTCCGAGCCTGGCGGGCGCGGGCAGCCGTTTCAATATTCCATATTTGGCCGAATCGGTCATGGTGCCCAACACGGTCGTCCTGCCGCTCTATCGCTGGACCTCCTTGAAGCTTAAAAGCGGCGAGGAAGTGGACGGGCTTTTGACCGCCGAAACGGGGGAGAGTGTGGAACTGCTCCTGCCCTCGGCGACGCGGCGCACCGTGTCGAAAGAAGAAATCGTTTCGCGCCAATTGCAGAATCACTCTCCGATGCCCGAGGGCCTGATCACGACCCCCGGCGAGTTGCGCGATTTGCTGTCATTTCTAAAAAACCTGCGCCAATAAGGTCAGCGTGCGGGTTCTTTAGTGGCTTTCAGGGCCTCAGTGGCTTCGACCTTCCTTTTAACGTCCGCCAGCCAATCAGCGCCGAGTTGTTCCACCGGTTTGCCGGTGTGTTCGATCCAGAGGTTGGTGCTGTAGTTGCCTTGGCGCATGGCGGCATTGAGTTCGGGCACGATGTTAGTGTCGTATCGGGCGCTGACCCAGTTCAGAAAATTGGCGGTGGGACGGTAGGCGGCATCGTAGCGGGCGCGAGCGAGTGTGCGCTGGGTGATTTCGGCGCCGTGGCTATTCGGTTCATACTTGTACCAACGGAAATAATCGGCGATGCCTTCGGTCAGCCATCCGGGGTTGCCGGCGGCATGGGGATTGTCACGGCGCGCACGGCCATACTGTTGCACGACGTGGACGGCCTCATGCACCAACGCGCCGAGCGCCTCGCCATTGAGCTGTCCCTTTATCCAGGTGGCGTTGGCGGTGACGCGCGTTCTGCTGGTCGCGGCCACGCCACGGCCGGGCTTGAGGACAACGGTAAACCGTTGCGGCGCCTCGTAGCCGTCGCTGGGCAAAAAGGCGATGATGGCCGGATACCATTCCGCCAGGACCGGCGCGAGTTTGTTCGTCGCCCATTGGGCCAGATTCGGCGCGGCATGGTAGTCAATCACAATTTCATAGTGGCCGTCCGCCGAATGCGCAACGAACGGCTTGGCCTCGGTGTTCGTAGCGGCCGCGGCGAAGAGGTGGGCGGACGGCGCGCGGGTCAGCGCTTCAATCTCGCTGTAAAAAGTATGGCCAAATATGTCCGACGTTTCGGTGGGCGCGCAAGCGAAGAGAAGATACCGGTATTCTCCCAGAGGCCCCGCGGAATTACGGATACTGACACCGTATTGGCCGCCGCCTTCGCCTTGTTTCGGTCGAGTATCGACTTGCGCCAGCAATTTCCAGCCGAAGCTTTGCGGATCGGCGCTTCCTTTGGGTTCGGCGTTGAAATTGTCGGCAAGGCCCGTCGCGCCGTAAAGTTTGTAAACCTGCGGGCCGCGCGCGCCGGGGTGCCATGAATACGTGTTGACTTGGTGGAGGCGGGTGACGTGATGGAGGTCCAGCAGCAACCGCCCGCCCTCTGTGCCTTGGGCGAAAAAGAAATTCTCGCCCGGTTTGTCTTCTTCGGAAGGGCCTTTTCCATCAGTGAGTTTGTCCAGGCCTCCGCTGTTGGGGTCGGCTTCGCCGTCGATTATTTTGAATTGCCCGGGGGCGATTGCTTCGTCGGCTGCGGGGGGCGGAAGATGGCTGAAACGAAATTCCGCCGTGGCGTTGTCATTATCGTTGTGCTCAACGACAATCTCAATTTCGGCGCGAGCAGCGCTCGCCATGCCGGCAATGACAAGAAAGAGAGGTAGGGCCTGCCAGTTCATCGGTCATCCCGCCGCAAGGCTCACTTCACACAAGCATGGGCGCACAACCAGAGTCGATCCACGGGGCTGCCGGAGGCGCCGCCGGGTCCCGGCGGAGTGGGCGAAGGGCCGTTGGCAATAGCCGATACTTTTCTGACGGTGAGCGGGTTAAGCCATTTGTGAATCTCCGAATGAGCATCGCTGAAGGAAAACCCGCAAGCTCCATTATGGAAGGAAGCTGGCGTGTCCGAATCAGTCCACGTTTGGTTTTGGGCAGGCGTTGCCTGGGTGCCATCATCGAAGTAGGCGTCGTTGATGCTGTCAGGATGCTCATCAAGAAAGACAAAAATCGTGGACGGTTGGGGAATGCTGGCCAACTTCACGTATTGGGGCCATGCGTTGTTGAATTGGGATATCCCTTGATAGGTGTAATCGGTCCCGCTGCCAGGACCGCCACCGCCGCAACTGGGGCAATCCGAAAAAAGGCCGAGGAAAGCATTCATGGAATAACTGCGGAGCCGTGCCGACCACCCAAGCTGGCGTTGCGCCGCGCTCAAAAATTGATCAGCCGGGCATTTATAAGAAGCCACTGATTTTCCCATGTACGGGCCCAGCAATCCGTTTTGCAAAAGGACGACATTGGTATTCTGCTGGCTGGTCGTCCAATCCATGACATCGACACACCAATTATGGGTGAACCCGGCCAAAACGTCGTAGTCGGTCTGCGAGATTCCGAAATTGTTGACGCACCGGTCGTTGTTGTCGCTCGCATACATGGTCCACGCTTTGGCCAATTGGTTGCCATTGTTCATGCACTGGATGCCCTGCGCCTGCACCTTGGCTTTGGCCAAGGCGGGCAAAAGCATCGCGGCCAAAATCGCGATGATCGCAATGACGACCAACAATTCGATCAAGGTAAACCCTTCGTCGCGGTCAGCGGAGCGATTCATAGAGCCTATTATACCACGTTTCAAGTCGATGTCACGGTCAGATGACCCCTGGTGACCCGCCCGGCTGAAGAGCTGGATGTAATACAAAACATAGTGAAATAAACTGTAATACATCCAGTCTGAAAGACGCTGGCAATCAGCGATTTATCATGGCGTGATCAAGCGATAGTACGTGGCAGGCGCCGCATTGGTCACGGCGACGCCGATGACGTAGGCGCCATTGGTGGCAACATTCGACCAGTTGGCGGAGGCAAGGTTAGTGCTGGATTGCAATCTAAAATTGGCCGACGCGGCCGACCAATAAATAACGGATTGATTTCCGTTTTCAGCAATGTTCAACGTGGGCTGAGTCACAATGTTGATATTCTGGAAGATGGCCGATCCGCTGTTGGTCGCAGGAGTGCCGCCTGTCCCTTGAATCTGGAAATAGCCTCCCAAGGTGTAAGGCGCCGGGGTGGTGTTATTGTTGACCAAATAAACGGCGTTGCCATAGAACTCCAGCACCGGGCTGCTGATGCCGTTGGCCGAGTAGATGATGGCGTTGCTCCCGTTGCCGTCCTTGAAGATCGTTACGCCCATCGTAATCGTCTGGCCAGAGACGAATTGATGATTTAAAGGACTGGCGTAAAAGGGCAAATTGCCTCCGAAGGCCACGACCTCGCCCGCATCGGTGTCGAGAATGTATTGTCCGCTGATGTTTCCGGCGACATCCTGGAAGGCAAACCCTGCTTCCTTGCGTGGCGAAACCGGGCTGCCGCTCAACGTCACATTCATGTAAGCGGTGAAATAATCATTCGTCTGGAAAAGATAGGAGACGCCATTGGAAGCAAAATTCCAAAGATCCTGGTCTGCGCTGAAAGCAGTATTAGTCGTCCCGGCGTTGGTCACCGTAAACGAGATGACCGAGGGATAGTTGCTGACCACAGTGGTCGAAGTATTGGTGAGCGAATTAACAATATTCGTCATCACGTTGGCGGAGTTGATCTTGCTCACTTGGGCATCGGCGGCGGCGGCAAAAAGAGCAAGAGAGGCGATCGCGGCGTAAAGCGCGCGGACCTTGGGCCGATGGGCGGCGTTGGAGGGTTTGTTGTGGGGACGAGATGAGATTGGCGTGATTTTTGGATTCATGCCTGTGAGGCTGCGGTACCCGAAAAAGAATGTCAATCTAAAAATCGGCGGAAAAAATAAAATTACGCCACGCTCGTTCATTTTGGTGAACTTGAACTTGCATTTCAGTCCTTCCCTGGTATCGTTGGGCCAATGTCCCTTTCGACCGGGTAAATGCTGTTCACTTCTTATGCGAAATCAAAATAAGTTCAAAAGGTTGATTCTCTTGTTCCTGGCCGTCATGGCGGTCTGCGGTCTGAGTCGAACCCGGGCTTGGGCGGGTAGCACGCAGCTTCTGGTCAACCCCAGTTTCGAGCAAAATAACGGCAATACGATTCCAACGGGATGGACATATTTTTTGCCGCCTGAACCGGGTAATACTCACACGAATGACTACTGGATTGAAGGTACGGGGACGACCCCGCACTCCGGCGCGGAATACTGGAAGCAATGGGGAGCGGGTTATTTTGCGGCCCCGACCAACAATGTGGCCGGCATCTATCAGACCTTTGGCAGCGCTCCCGCTTCGGTGTATCAAGCTGGTGGCTGGTTCTTCACCAAAAGCGGCGATGGCGGCGGGTTGGGCGGAGGCCCTTCGGGAAGCAGCCATGTCTGGATGGAAGTCTCCTTTCTCAATTCGAGCGGCACGATGCTCGCGCTTTACAAATCGGCTGACTTTTACGCCAGCACGGGGATGGACCAGTGGTTCCAATTTAACGTGACGAATGCTTGCGATTTGACCTCTCCGGTTTCCACTGGCGATCCGTATTATCCCACTTACGCGGTAACGGGTTCAGTATCCTCCATGGTCGCTCCTGCCGGAACCACCCAGGTCCGGTATAAAATTGCCTATCTTCAGGCGGCGGGCGAGGGCGGGTCTTGCTATTTCGATGACACATCCTTGGTCCAGTCCACCGGGTTGATCCCACCCGTCATTAGCAACATCTTCCCGATTGACATGATATTCGTCGCTCCTTCCAACGGCTTGAGTTTTAACGTCAGTTCGCCGAGCGGTTCAACCATCAATAACAATGCCATTCACCTGACGCTTAACGGAACGGACGTTTCCAGCAGTCTGGCGATTACTGGTTCGGTGTCGAACAAAGCCGTCCTCTATCAAGGCCTGCAATCCAATACCATTTACAACGCATCCATCACCGCGACGGATGCTTTTAACCTATCGGTCAGCGCCAGCAATTACTTTGAAACGACTTGGATAGGCATTCCTCCCATCCTCTATCTCTGGGAAGCGGAGGACTATGATTTTAACAATGGCATGTATGTTGATTTCCCAGACCTGTGCAACGCTCCCGGCGATAACAATTGCTACTTCGGTCAGGTGGGCGTCTTTGGGGTGGACGAGAATGTGGATGGCGAGTCGGTCAATCACCTCTATCGCACGAATGATGACATGAACCTTGCCGTGTCCGGCGACTTCCTGCGCGCGAACCTTTTTATGGCGAACAGGACAGATTACGAAATAAACCCGTTCGAACAGGGTGAATGGGTCAATTACACGCGCGATTTTACCAATGGCACTTATTGGATCATTGGCCGGCTCGCCACCGACATCAATCAATCCGGGAGTTTGACCATGAGCGTTGTGAACGCCGACTCTTCGCTGACTGAATTGGGAACGTTCTCGATTAACGGGGGACGAGGCTGGACTAGCTTTGAGAATGTCTTTCTGGTGGATACGAACGGCAACAAGGCGAACGTGACCCTGAAAGGCAAAACCACGTTGCAGGTCAAGAGCGGTGGCAATCTATTGCCGAACTTCTTCGCCCTGGTTGTGGCGACGGTCGATCAACCGATTATCAGCGGGATGTACCCCACTGGCACGCAGCCTTTTGAGTACACCAACACTCTAAGCTTCAACATCATGTCGGTCGGAGCCACTTTTCCGGCTGGCAGCATCAATGTGACCTTGGACGGCTTCGACGTCTCCTCGAACCTGGTCATGACCGGCTCGTCGTCCAATAAAACCGTCGTTTATCCGACGCTGCTCCAGAATGCGATGCATATCGCCGTCATATCCGTGACAAATTCTCTCGGCCACGGGTTCCTGCTGACGAACCAATTTGACACCTTTAGCCAAAACAATTTCATGGTCGAAGCGGAGGATTTCGACTACGGCGGCGGCCAATATATCACGCCGTGGAGCCCGGATGCTTATGACGGTTATGGCGCAACGACCAACATTGATTTTCAGCACTCGACGATCAGTGGGGAACAGTACCCCTATCGGACCGATGGCATTCCAGAAGAAATCGCGCGAGATTTCCTCCGCCAAACCTTCATTAGCAGCGATGGAACGGACTATCATCTGGCGTGGTACGGTGTCGGGGATTGGGCCAGCTATACGCGGCCGTATCCGACCGGCCCTTTTTATGTCTATATGCGCACGGCGGGTCTTGGCTCTTTTTTGATGACCCTCGGCAAAGTCGCCAGCGGCGCGGGGACAAGCAACCAAGTCATCCAGATCCTTGGGCATTGGGGCGGCGTCGGAGTCAATAATCAAACTCACCAATGGGTGGAACTGACTGACAATGGATTGTCCGCCCCGGTGGTCGTCAATCTGAATGGACTGGCCACCATGCGCATATCAACGTCCACGGGTGACTGTTATCCTAGCTACTTCATGCTCGTGCCGGCCAGCGGCATCAAAGTTTCGGCCTCAAAGCAGGCTGGCAACGCGTCCATTTCTTTCCCAACTCAGTCCGGTGTCGCTTATAGGGTGTTCTATCGGAGCGATTTGAGTTCGGGCAGTTGGAACCTTCTCACTAACGTCCTGGGCAACGGCAGCGTGGAATCGGTCAGCGTAGCCCCCGGGGCCGGCGCGCGTTATTATATGGTCGTGGCCCCTTGAGTCCGGTTGTTTGCCCTCCCCAATGAAGCGGACGCTGATTTTGCCAATCCTCCTCCTGGCGGCTTCGATTCGCCCGGTCGCTGCGATCAATACTCCGGCTGAGGTAGTCACTATCGCCGGGGATTTGAGCGTCGTCTTGCACTGGGACCAGAGCGCAAATTCTGGGCTTGCGGGATACAATGTCTATCGCTCCTCCACAAGCAATGGCACGTTCACCGTGCAGAACCCGGGATTGCTCACGTCGGCGGGTTTTTGCGACTTCCGCGTCGTCGATGGCCAGACCAACTTTTACGAGGTGACTGCGGTGGATACCAGCGCGAACGAAAGCCCTCCTTCCGCTCCGGTGGCGGCGATCGCCGAACCGTTCACCAACAATGATCAATTCCTGGATTATGTCCAGGAGACTGATTTTGATTTTTTCTGGTACTGGGCCAATCCAGTGAATGGCCTTATCCCGGACCGCAGCGAGACCAACTCCAGTTGCAGTATCGCTTCGGTAGGATTTGGTCTGACCGCGATTGGCATTGCCATCGATCATGGGTGGATCTCGCGGTCCCAAGGGGTGGCGAGGGTCATCACGACCTTAAACACTTTTCTCAACGGCCCGCAAGGCTCAAATGCCACAGGTGTCATTGGCTACAATGGATGGTTCTATCATTACTTGGAGATGAACACCGCCTTGCGCGCCAACTCGGGTCCAGAGCTGTCGTCGATCGACACTTGTTTGCTTCTGGCTGGAATTTTGTACGATAAACAGTATTTTAGCGGCGCCAATGCGGACGAAACTTCCATCCGCACGATGGCCACTGCCATCTTTAACAGGGTGAATTGGAATTGGATGGCTGAAAATACTTCGGGTGTGTCAATGGCGTGGTATCCAACCTCGGGCTTCAACAGCAACACTTGGATTGGGTATAACGAAGGGATGATTATCTACGGCATGGGGATGGGGAGCTCGACCTATCCTCTTCCTACTTCGTCCTGGAGTCTTTGGACCGGCGGATACACTTGGGAAACCAACTATGGCGAGTCTTATGTTTTTTTCCCTCCCCTGTTTACCTACGAATACTCCCACTGCTGGATCGACTTCCGCCACATTGCTGATTCCTACATGAACAGCCACAACAGCACCTACTTCGAGAACTCCCGGCGCGCCGCTTTGGCCCAAGTGGCCTACAGCGTTGCTAATCCCAAGGGTGAGGTAGGCTACACGAGCAATGTATGGGGTTTGACCGCCTCGGATGGTCCGAACGGCTATGCGTCTCACGGGCTTCCCCCGGCCGGATTTGACGACGGCACGATCGCTCCCACTGCGGCGGGAGCCGCCATTCCCTTCACGCCCGAATATTCGTTGCCGACCTTAAGCTACTTTTACAGCCATTACCGGACTCACATTTGGACCGCCTACGGCTTCCGCGACGCCTTCAACCTGGGAGCCCAGTGGAACGATATCGACGAGTTAGGAATCGACCAGGGTCCTATCGTGATTATGATTGAGAACTACCGCACCCAGCGCCCGTGGCATCTTTTCATGCAAAACGCGGAAATCCAAAACGGTTTGCAGCGCGCTGGCTTTGTCTCGCTGCCCTTTGTCACCGTGCAGGGGCAGGCGTTCCCCGGCCAGAGCGCATTCACTCTCACATGGGCGGCAAAAAGCGGACGCACTTATCAAGTTGAATACTCACCTGACCTGATCACCTGGTTCGCTTCGCCGACGGGCGAAGTGCTCGCCACCGGCGCGACAGCCAGTTGGATTGATAGCGGTCCGCCCGCTACCACAGCATTGCCTTTCAGCGACACCGGACGATTCTACCGCGTTTTCCAGTTTGGTTCTCCCTAGAGCGACGGTGCCGATGGCGGTTGAAAGGGTTCCATCAAGCGTTTCTGCGTGAGGTGGAGACGTTGGATGACCACTGCTGCGATTCGCTTCATGAGTTGATAGCCCAGTTCATGGTCTTGTTCGCAATGCGCCCGCAGCCGGGTCCCATAGAAAAATATCGTCTTGGTTGGCTCTATCGCGCGCGCGCTCAAGTGCAGGTCGTAGGGAGGGAAGAGCCAGGACCAGCCCACGTCATCGCCCGGCCCGAGAGTTTGAAGGGCCACCATCCCACGCTCCTTTTGTTCTGATTCGATCGCCACTTTTCCCTCCAATATAATATAGAAACGATTGGCTGGGCTTCCTTCCTGCAAGATCAACTGCCCCGGTTTGAATTGCATTTCCATGGCGGACTCAGTCAGCACTTGAAGTTGCTGGGGGTTCAACCCTTTAAAAAATGGCTGCTGGGCGATCAGGTTGTAAAGCGGCTGCGAGCGCGCGCTTCCTTGTTCGGCCGGGTCCGAAGGCAAACCTGTGGGTTCGTTGGTGTTCATCATTTTTCTTTCGTGTTTGAACTAAGCAGCCCGCACGGTCAAAATAGGCCTGAAGCGCCTCCGCCGCCATGGGGTGAATCCCCCTCTACCGCCCGCGCCCTTTCTCGGCCTATTCTCATCCCACCAAAATGGCAAGTGCAGCGGTAAAACGTCAACTCACTAAAATTATGAACGGGCTCACAGCAGGCAGGCGGGGATGGCGGCAACCGGTTGGGTTCGCTATAAGGGTGATTGTTTATGCGACATGCCTCATCGGTCTGCGGGGGGCGGACACCCATGCGCCCGTTGCGAAAGTGGCCGAGATCAAAGCGGAGGCTATCGCGCCTGCCAAAAAAAGTGAAAAGAAGACACTCAGCGGAGCAGAACTTTATTCGATGCATTGCAACCGGTGCCACTCCGAGCGATATCCAAACGAACGCACAGCGGCGCAATGGAAAACAATCGTCCTTCACATGCGGGTGCGGGCCAATCTTCCTGCGCGGGACGCCAAGGCCATCTTACGCTATATGCAAGATAACAGCGGATATTAGGAAGCAGAGCCAACGGGATGAAAAGAAGCAGCTTAATGGTTGGACTTGCGGCCGGGTGCGCCGCAGCTTTGGCGCTGCCGACGCTGGCCACGGCGCAAGTGAGCAATGACGATTTCAATGCGCTGAAAAAAACGGTCGAACAATTAGCCGGCAAGGTTCAAAAGCTGGAACAGACCCACGCGGCTGACCAGCAAACCCACCAGAAAGACCAGGCCCAAATCGAGCAATTGCGCCAAAAGCTGGGTGAGACACAGACAACGGCCATTGACGCGGAAAAGAAGGCTGACGCCGTGGCCCAGGTGCAGCCGGTTTATCGCGTGCCCACGGATTCAGGCAGTGTCAACCGCAACTTTATGATCCTGGGCGACGCGGAGTTTCAATACGCCAAGTCAGATGAGCAACATGGGGCGTTTATGCTGGCGGATTTCGCGCCCATTTTCCTCTATCGAGCCGGGGACAATATTTTGTTCGAGGCGGGTTTTGATTTCATTTTGCAGAACAATGCTCCGGCGGCCAGTGGCTACACCACGACCGTCAATCTAAGTTTTGCCCAGTTGAATTATTTGGTGAACGATTATGTGACCTTTGCCGCGGGAAGCATGTTGCTGCCACTGGGGACGTACAGCCAGCGCAGCGCGGGCTGGCTGAATGAATTTCCCGACGATCCGTTGCCGCGCGATCTGCTGCCGGGCGCCGGCGTGGGGGCGCAGTTGCTCGGCTCGGTTCCCTTTGGCGCGTCCGGGCAGATGCTCACGTATTCAGTGTTTGGGGTCAATGGACCGTCGTCCGCCGACGGCACTGGCAACGCCGGCTCGCTTGATTTGGGCGGCAACGTGGGCTTGCGCTCCGATAACGCGGTGGCGAATCTCCATGGCGAACCCAGCGGGGGCGGACGCCTCGGATGGTTTATTCCCTACAAGCCGCACTATGATTTGGAATTAGGAATTTCCGGTGAGTCGGGAGAATGGGACAACGCGGGCTCTCACCGGTGGTCAGCCGGCGTGGTGGACGCCAGCCTGCACCTGGGATCTTTCTTTGAAGCCAAGGGCGAGTATATCCGAACGTGCTACGGAAGCGATGACCTTGGCCAAATCCGCCCCCGCGGATGGTGGACACAGGTGGGTTACAAGCTTGCGGGATTGAATCTGAACTTTCCGGGGGTCAATAACCTCGAGTTAGTGGGCCGGTATGACACGTCAAATGATGGTCTCGGCACCAAGACAACCCGATATAGCGTTGGATATATTTACTACCTCACCAACGCGTTGCTCTTCGAGGGAGACTATGAGTTTCGCCACGGCAACGACCTTGCCTTGCAGGGCAATCAACTGGTTTTTCAACTTGGCTATGGATTCTAGCGACCATGCATGCCTTTCTCCCATTTTTTAGCAGCCAGAGAAAAAGCCGCCGGTTTGACTTGATCGGTAAACTGGCGCTCGCGGGCGCTTGTTTGGCTGTACTTTTGACTGAAAGGGCTGCCCAGGGAGCTGTGAGTCAAACTATTAACAGCGGCCCGACTTACCTTCGCGACGTGTTGCCTGTCCTCATGGGAAAGTGTTCCCGGTGTCATAACAGCCAGGCCAAATTTGTTTACAACTGGCTGGACTACCCGACCGCCTTCAAAGACCGATGGGAAATCAAAAGACGATTGTGGGACAGTTGGAAAGGCTCGTATTATAAAGAGTCCATGCCCATTCAGAATAGCCCTGAATCGCAAACGATCACGGAGCAGGATCGCCTGCTCATCAAGAATTGGGTGGCTTCCGGCGCAGTTCGCGGAGTTCCACCGGTCGAAGGCGGCCCAAAGTCCAAAGCCGAGAGAATTGAGCTCGGGAAGCGGCTCTTTGCGTCCATCTGTGCCGCCTGCCATCAACCCACCGGGCTTGGTGTCGCAGGCACCTTTCCGCCTTTGGCGGGTTCGGATTTTTTAAACGCCGACAAAAACCGCGCGATTAAAACCGTGATTAACGGACGGCAAGGCGAAGTCGTTGTCAACGGGAGGACATTCAACAATAGCATGCCCTCCTTTCCGTTAAGCGACGACGATATCGCGAATGCCCTTACGTTCGTCTATAATTCATTTGAAAATTCTGGTCTCGAAGTACAACCGGCGGAAGTAAAGGCCCTTCGCGGTCAGCCGAAGGACAAGGAGACGGGACCTGCCCCTCCGAAAAACGCCTACGAGTGAACCTGCCGCGCCAGCGCTGTCGAGTCAGTCAATACCAGTTGACGGCCCGGTGAAAACACGTTGTCGCTGATCTTGACTCCTCGCGGGTCTGGCTCGAAAATGTAATCAATGGAAGTAGCTCAGAGCACGAAGCGGCTTCGATTGCATCGGGTGATGTTGTGGGGGGGGGTTGACCATTCCTACGGGGCTTTCCATCTTTCTGGCAATTCTGTTGACGGGACATCTCACAGATTGCAACAACCTTCTGGCAATCATGTTAACTGGGCATTCCGATTATACCCCAAGCGGCTATCCGAACCCGGCAGACATCGTCTGCTATTTGCTGGTTGGATTTTGGTTGCTCGGGTTTGTGTCCTGTTTCGTATCTCAGTTTCTCACCAGCCACTCACTGATCCGGAAAACCGGGATGGCGTTTCTCATGGGCCTGATCTTTGTGTTCTTATTGGTTCCGTGGATTGTCTTGTGGCTCGCCATGCATTCAATCGCATGAATTTCGGCTGTTCACTGTTGCACGGACGACCGTTCTGCGCTCAAACCTCGCGCCCAAGTTTCAACCGCAAAGAGCGCAAAGAGCGCAGAGAAAAACAAAAAAGAATCGTATCTTTGTGTTCTTTGCGTTCTTTGTGGTTAAATGAAAAGCCCTTGTGTTTTCCGCCGTATGTCTTACCAGGTTAAAAGTGAGCGGGTTGGCGCTAAACGCGCAAAATGGAATGTCACATAAAATTTTGGTGATTCGTGGCGGAGCGTTGGGGGATTTTATTTTGACGTTGCCTGTTCTGGCCGCGCTTCGGCTGCAGTTTCCCGGACATCGCCTGCAGGTTCTGGGCTATCCGGCAGTGGCTTCTCTCGCGGTGGCGGGTGGGTTGGCTGATGCGGTGGACGCCTTGGAATCGCCGCGTTTGAGCGGATTTTTTGTCGCGGACGGTTCGTGGTCAGAGGAAGCGGCTGATTACTTCGCCGGCTTCGATCTTATTGTTTCCTATCTCTACGACGCGAATGGCGTTTTTCGCCGTAACGTCGCCCGGTGTTCTTCCGCTCAGTTCATCGTTGGCCCGCATCGGCCGGATGAAACGCTGCACATCCATGCCACGGAATTATTACTGCGTCCATTGGGCATGATGGACGTTGACTCGCAGCCTCGTCTCATCTTGCCATTGACGCCTGCGCCCGAGTTCCGGCTGGCGATACATCCCGGCAGCGGCAGCCCACGAAAAAACTGGCCGGAAGCTCAATGGTCAGAGTTGCTTCAGAGTGTCGCAGTGCGAACCAAGGTTGATTTTTTGCTGATTGGGGGAGAAGCGGAAGGCGAACGTTGCGCGCGTTTGGCCGCAGTCCTTCCTGCTGGCCGAGTGCAGATTGCGCAGAGCCTGCCCTTGCCGGAACTGGCGGCCAGAATGAAAGCCTGCTCCGCTTTTATCGGGCATGATTCCGGCATTACTCATTTGGCGGCGGCCTTGGATTTGTCGGGGCTGGTGCTTTGGGGAGAGACCGCGCTGGCTACGTGGCGGCCAAAATCCCCCCGGCTGAAAGTGCTGCCGGGAATTTCGTCGCTGGAGGTGGACAGTGTGTGGCGGGAGTTGGCGGGACTGCTGGAACGCTAAGCGACGACGACTGCCAAGCCGCGTTCGCGCAAGGAGCGTACCAGGTCCTCGGGCGCGCCGGCGTCGGTCACGATGGTGTCGATGCTATCCAGATCGCACAAGGCCGAGAGCGAGCGGCGGCCCAGCTTGGTGCTGTCAAAACAAAAAATGACCCGTTGCGCCGCCCGGATCATGGCGTGCTGAATCTCGATGAGCAGGCCATGCGAATTGCTGACGCCGTCGAGCGTGATGCCCCCAGCGCTCATGACTGCAACGTCCGCGTGGATTTTTGAAAACGCCTCGACCGCCAGCGGCCCAACCAGCACGCCGAGCCGCGGGTAAATCATGCCGCCGGAGAGAATCAGTTCCACGCGATTGGTCGCCGCGAAAAAATTGGCGACTGGAAGGGAGTTGGTGATGATCTGCGGCGTTTTGGCCTCCAGATTCTTGGCGACATGATAGGTTGTCGTGCCCGCGTCGATAATGACGGTTTCGCTTTGGTTGATGAGGGCAGCGCAGGCTTTGCCGATGGCTTCCTTTTCCGGCAGTTGTCGCGTGTCGCGAAGGGAGAAGGTAAATTCGTCGGAAGGGGGGATGATTAAACGCGCGCCTCCATGAGTTCGGCGCAATGCGCCGCCGCCCTCCAGCGTGGCCACATCGCGCCGCACCGTGGAGGTCGAAGCGCCGACTTGCTCGGCCAACTCTTCCAAGGAGGCGAATTCGACTTTGTGCAGATATTCCTCGATTCGCTTTTGACGCTCTTCTGGCTGCATGTGGCTATTTGTGGAGTATTTTGAAATCTTTTGCAAGATTTATATTGACGGATTTGGCGTTTATTGGAATATTCCGTTCACTGAGATGGTTGCCCCGAATAACAATCTGCACCGAGCTGTCATTGAATACCGTGTGCGACAAGCTGTCTATCAACGGCTTGGGCGTCCATTGCCGCGTGTTGCGGAGGCGCCGAACCCCTTGGTCGTCAATGTCAGTGCGCGACATTGTCACTTAACAGCCGAAGTAGTGGAGATTTTATTTGGAAAAGGCCGGACATTGACGCCTTTCAAGTGGCTTTATCAGGAAGGGCAGTTCGCCGCCCAAGAGACGGTCACCCTTATCGGCCCGCGCAGCCGGGTCATTTCCAATTTGCGCATTTTGGGGCCGTGCCGAAATTTTAACCAAGTCGAACTGGCCTACACGGATGCGATTGCGCTCGGCTTTGAAATTCCATTGCGCGGTTCCGGGAACATCAACGGCAGCACGGCGGGAATGTTGATGGGGCCGGCTGGATTTTTCGAGATGCCGGAAGGCGTAATTCGCGCCATGCGCCACGTTCACATGCACCCGGACGATGCGGCATTTTACGGCGTCAAAGCCGGCGGCGAAATGAAGCTCAAGATCGGCGGCCCTTGCGGCCTGGTGTTGGATCGCCTGCTGGTGCGGGCGGATCCTAATTTTAAGTTGGAAGTCCACATTGATACGGATGAAGGCAACGCCTGCAATTTGCAGCCGGACACGCCTTGCGAGTTAACCACCTAACGAATAGGAACTATAATGAGTCAAGAAGCAGTAGGCATGATTGAAACCCGGGGCTACGTCGGCAGCGTCGAAGCCAGTGACGCCATGGTCAAGGCCGCCAACGTCACCCTGACCAAAACGATCTCCATC
>Ga0075522_10001729_pt1 | contig 16515 bp, 18 predicted proteins | sample NGEPerA_FD_74796 | JGI IMG/M metagenome (GOLD analysis project Ga0075522, IMG submission 74796) | Arctic peat soil microbial communities from the Barrow Environmental Observatory site, Barrow, Alaska, USA - NGEE PermafrostL2-A | ecosystem: Environmental > Terrestrial > Soil > Wetlands > Peat ... | reverse complement strand
ACCCGCGCAAACGTGCAATAGTGACAGACGTCGCGGCAAAGTTTGGTGAGCGGAATGAATACCTTGCGCGAGTAGGAGATCAGCCGTCCGTGCGCGGAATCGCGCAAGGCCGCGGCTTCCGCTATCAGTTCGGGCAGCGGCGCACCGAACCGTCGCCGTATTGCTCGCCCACCCGCTGCCGTCATGGTCTGTCGTCTCCGCCCGCAGAAGGTCGCAATGTCGTCGCGGGACGCGCTTGCCGTCACCCGTTAGCGGCCGCATGGTGTCGCATCGACGCCAGCAATGCAATGCAAAGAAGGACGCAACAAAATGCTGATCGGCTTCAACGCACCGACCGCCGGACCCCTGTCGACCGCGGATAATCTGACAAAAATCGTGGTTGGCGGCGAGGCGATCGGCTTCGACTATGCAACCTTCAGCGACCATGTCGTGATTCCGACCGCCATCGCCGCCGAGTATCCCTATAGTGCCTCCGGGGAATTCCCAAGTGGCACGCGCGGCGAGCGGCACGAGCAGCTGACGGAGGTCACCTGGATCGCCGCGAAAACCATGCGCCTGCGTCTCGTGACATCAGTCATGGTGGTGCCACACCGACCGGCCGTGCTGACGGCCAAAATTCTCTCGACCATCGACGTGCTCTCGGGTGGCCGGCTGACGCTCGGTATCGGTGCGGGCTGGATGCGCGAGGAGTTCGAGGCCATCGACGCGCCGGATTTCGATGCGCGCGGAACCGTGACCGATGAATATCTGCGCGCCTTCGTTGAACTCTGGACAAAGGACGCGCCGAAGTTCGACGGCAAGCATGTCTGCTTCTCAAATATCGGTTTCGATCCGAAGCCCGTACAGAAGCCGCACCCGCCAATCTGGGTAGGAGGCGAGAGCGGTCCGGCGCTGCGGCGCGCTGCCCGCATCGGCGATGCCTGGTATCCGATCGGAACCAACCCGCAGAACCCGCTCGATAGCCTGGCGCGCTTCAAGGTTCAGGCGGCGCGCCTGAGCAAGATGGTCACTGAGGCGGGGCGCGATCCCAGGGCGGTCGGGCTCAGCTTGCGCGTCACGGTGTTCGGGGAGACTGCGCCAGCACAGGCCAGTGATGGCGAACATCGCCTTTTCGCCGGTCCGCCGAAGCGCGTCGCCGCCGACATCCGGGCTCTGCGCGATATGGGTGTCGGCAGCCTCGATCTTGGATTCGGCGGTTCGACAGCCGACGAAGTGCTCGCAGGCATGCAGAAATTCAGGGCCGAGGTCTTGCCGCTGGTCTAGCTGCCGATTTGTCGGATCAGCGTCGCCCAGCGGTCGAGTTCCGGCAGGATCGTATCGGCCTTGCGGGAATCGAGGCTGACGACCACGCGCGAGACGCCATTGTCGCGGTTGCGCTTGAGTAGGTCGAGATTCTCTTTGGCGCCCCAGATCGTGATCGGCACGACCGGCTTCGGTCAGGTCATCATCGGGTCGAAATTCACGAACTCGCCATGATATTCGGAGTTCGACGCAGTCCAGATTGCCTTCATGGCGTCGACACGCTCGCACGCCAGTTTGTGGCGGCTCGCGAAAACGGTGCCGTGGTTGGCCATCTCGTCCTCGTTCGAGCCGTTGCCGATGCCGAACAGGAAACGTCCGCCCAAGATCTGGTCGACCGATGCGACCTGCTTGGCGGCCTGGATCGGTCGCGCTGAGCGATCAGGCAAATGCCGGTACCGAGCGGCAGTGTCTTGGTGACCGCCGCGGCCGCACCCAGCACCACGAATGGGTCAATCACGTCGTATTATTTCTTCGGCAGGTCGCCGCCACTGGGGAAGGGCGACTTGCGCGTCAGCGGAATGTGGGAGTGCTCGGGCACCCACAGCGAATCGAAGCCGCGCTCCTGCGCGCACGAATAGCCGATTGACAGGCCAGGCTTCATCGTCCGGTCCTCCCTGGCCGTAGGATACGAAGCGCCGGGTCACTGGAACAGCCTCAGTGGATGCATGAATGCTGCGATGGACGGTGGCTCCCCGATGTCCTCGCGCTGTGCCATGATGGCCGTTGGAAGGCGCCGATCGAGCGCGCCGCTCGATCTGAGAGGGAACTGCCACATGAAATTTGCCCTGCATTTCGGCAACTTCGCATTCCCCGACCCTGAAGGCGCCCGCCGTTTGGTTCGCTTGGCGGAAACGGCTGGCTTCGACTCGGTGTTTGCTGTCGAACACGTCGTGGTTCCCGACAACTACGAGAGCGTCTATCCCTACGCGCCGGGTGGCCGATTGCCGGGCGGCCCGACGGTGAACTTTACCGATCCTCTGATCTGGCTGACATGGGTCGCCTCCGCCACCACGCGGCTGCGCTTCATGACGGCCGTGATGATCCTGCCGCTACGCAATCCGCTGGTGTTGGCCAAGGAAGTCGCCACGCTCGACTATCTCAGTGGCGGCCGGATTGAACTCGGCATCGGGGTCGGTTGGCTAAAGGAGGAATTCGAGGCGCTCGGCATTCCCTTCGAACGTCGCGGCAAGCGTGCCGACGAGTATGTCGCGGCCATGCGCGCATTGTGGGCCAGCGACAGCGCCAGCTTCGCGGGCGAGTTCGTGAATTTCAACAAGGTCAATTCCAATCCGAGGCCGGTCGCCAAATCGGTCCCGATCGTCATCGGTGGCCACTCAGAGGCGGCCGCCCGCCGCGCCGGTCGTCTCGGCGACGGATTCTTCCCCTCGATCGGCGCCCAGGTCGACACCATGCCGCTGCTTGACGTCGTGCGCCGCTCGGCCGAGCAGGCCGGCCGCGATCCGGCAAAAGTGGAATTGATTCTTGGTTGTCCCGGTGCGTTGCCGAATTCTGGCTCCGACCCGCGCGCGGCCGTCGAGGAGCGCATCGCGCGGGGCGCGGGCCGTCTTGCGCTCCCAGTGACGGCGTTCATGCCCGATCTCGAAACGACACTGGCCCGCTTCGGCGAGGGGATCATCGGGCCTTACGCGAACGCGTGAGCGTCCGAAGCATTGCAAATCCGCTGCCAACGCAAGCAAACGGAGGTGAGGCGTACGTAGGATACTCCGTCATCCCGCCCACCACGTCCCCGACGCCGTCCCTTCAACGAAGGGATGGGCGAAGGGCGCTAAGTCGCAAACCGGTGCGACGGGCGACCCGACCAATGACCGGACACAAAAACCGGACCCATGTGCATCAGTCGTAGGCTTCTTGAGCCATGTGCACATAGGGCCGGTCTGATCGTCGCCGCATTTTCGGCCAGAGACATCTTGCGATGCGTCAAGCTAACCACCGATAGTGGTCGCGATACCGCGGCGGCTTCGACTTGCGGAAAACCGCGCGCTTACTTCTTCATTTTCTTGGTCTTCTTGGCGACTTTCTTGGTCGCCTTGGCGGTCTTCTTTGCTTTCTTCGCTTTCTTTGCCATGTTCTTCCTCGTGAGGTTTGGTTGGCTTGACGAATGGTGCGGACGCTGCGAACCAGCGCGCGCCATCAAGCTAACACGAAACTAGCAAAAACGATACCACGTTAGATTGGCGCGCGTCCTTGAGCGCTGTAATCTTGCGATTATGAGTAGCGCAGACGTCCCGCCACCGCGCCAGCTACGCGATATCCGCGATGGTGGCAATTACGTTTCACGGTTCGTCGACAGCTATCGGTGGCTGTTAGAGCTCGATCTGCTCGGCGATGTTTAGAGCGTCATCTACCTCAATTCCGAGATATCGGACGGTGCTCTCCAGCTTTGTATGGCCGAGGAGAAGTTGCACGGCGCGGAGGTTGCCGGTTTTGCGGTAAATCTGGGCGGCTTTCGTCCGCCTCATCGTATGCGTGCCATAGGCAGCCCGCTCCAAGCCGATGCTTTCGACCCAACGGTGCACCAGCCGGGCATATTGCCTAATTGATATGTGAGGGCTCGCATGAAGCCGACTTGGGAAGAGGTATCGAGAACCGGCGGCCCGGAGCGATGGTAGCCAGGCTTCGACGGAAATCCTCGACTGCTCCGTGATTTCAAATTGGACTGGTCGACCAGTCTTCTTTTGTACGATCGTTGCTCGTTGCCGCACTCTTAATCCAGAGCAAATGTCGTCCAGCCGTAATTTGACCAGATCGCAAGCGCGCAGCTTGCTGTCGATTGCTAGATTAAAGATTGCAAGATTGCGCTTTGATCCTGCGATTTCTAACCGAACTCGAATCGACCATACATGCTTCGGTTCGAGAGGCTTCTTCTGGCCGACGAGCAATCCTTTGTTCCAAGGTTGACGACTGGGGCTGACACGACGTACAGACATGCGGGATCCTCCGCCATCCCGCCCACCGCGTCGCTCTTTCGTGAGCGGTTCATTCTATGACGAGCAAGATTTTGGCGCGTCTATGAAGGCGACAGGCCGCTCCTGGCGCAAAGAGGCCGTTCACACGCACTCGCAGCAGAACTTCTGATGTCTGATGCTCATGCGCCAAGATTAACTAACTTGTTGCTTGTGCGTCAGAAGTGAGGATGGCTGTTGCTTGGGAGTCAGGGTTTCGTTTTGCTCGACGCCGGCGGCCGGCTCCTCGACCGCGGCGTAGATGCCCAGACGATGAGACCACGCCGAAAGTCATCGTTTTCATTCTACGGCTGCAGCGTCGCGCGGACCGCGTCCAAATGTCAGCCAGGGCAATGTTCTCATAATGTTTTACTGTCTGCTGTCGATTAACCCGGGAACTGTCCAGCAGATGTCGCATCGGCCTCATCGTCCCTGCTGCGCTCGGTCAAGGATTTGACCAGCGATGCCTTCACGCTCGAGACGTGTTCGCGCATCAATATCTCCGCCCGCCACGGCTCGCGGGCAATAATTGCCTCATAGATCCGATGATGATCGTCGTGGCGGCGGCGAACGTCGCGATGCTCGAAGGCAACGATGTTGCGGCTCGACGAAACTGGCACGTGATGGCAGATCCGGATCATCTCGGCGAGCATCCGGTTACGCGCGGCGGCGAGCAGCGTGTCGTGGAAGTCGCCATTGATGTCACGATAGATCGTGAGATCGCCGGTTTCGAACGAGCCACGCTCCAGCAATCTGTCGCCGGCGCGCAAACTGCGCTCGATCGTCGCCTTTTCGTCCGGACTGAGGCCGCGTTCGGCGGCAAACTTCGCCGCCACCCCTTCGAGCGACGCGCGGATCTCGTAGGCGTCGACAATGGCATCGAGCGGAAATTCGCGCACGGTGAAGCCGCGATTGGGGGCGTAATCCAGTAACCCTTCGCCGGCGAGCGCCTGCAAGGCGGCGCGCACCGGGGTGCGCGAAACCGCCAGCGTCCGGCTGAGCCGGACCTCATTGAGCCGCTCTCCGGCGGCGATCAAGCCGTTCAGGACGGCTTCCCGGATCTGGTCCATCACCGAGACCGCTCGATTCCCGGCGCGCGATCCGCCGCTGGACTCCAAAATAGCCTGGTCCGAATGGTCGGTCATGGAACGCCCGCATTGCTCAGAGTGAGTACACTTGAAAGTCTCCGGCTGCATTCCAGCACGGTTTCCCCATAGTAATCCACATTAATTGCATAATTTATGGCGCTATAAACAGCGCGTGGCGCGGAAATGATATGCAACTACCAAAGTGTATGTAATTTTGGATTGACTCGGCACTGACTTCAACGAACCATGACCTCCAACGATTGTAAAAAATGGCCCAGGTCCGATGGTGAGAGCGAATTCCAGCATCAGCGAAAACGCCATCGAAGAGATCACCGCGGATCGCGGTCCGCACTACGAGCCGTTCGGTTGGCATCATTGGCCGGAGCATCCCTGGCTCGCCTATCAATTTCGCCGGGCGCTGGGCGAGACCCAGGAAGGCGGTGGCAGCGTCAGCGAGGTGATGCAGGCGGGATCGCGGATGATTCCGGGCGATCTGGAAAGCTGGCACGCCGAGTGGATGCGGATTGCCGACCGCAACTGGGGTCGCGGGCTCGCCGAGGAGAAGTCCGGCCACGTCCGTACCGCGATGAACTGCTTTCTGCGCGCGGCGGATTATTACCGGCAGGCCGAATTCCATCTTGAGCCCGACGATCCGCGCCGGCTTCCCACGTTCGAAAAGATGGAAGCCTGCTCGCACAAATTCATCGGTCACCTCAATCCGCCCGGCGAGGTGGTTGAGATTCCCTACGAGCCGGGCAAGCCGATCTGCGGCTATTTCATTCGCGCGCCGTTCCCCGGCGACAGGCTGCCGGTGCTGATCTGCATGGGCGGGCTCGATTCCATCAAGGACGAGATGTGGTTCATGCAGGCCCATGGCTGCCTGCAGCGCGGCATCTCGGTGTTGATGATCGACGGACCGGGGCAGGGTGGCACGCTGCGCCGGCACGGAATCGTCACCCGCGCCGACAGCGAAGTGCCGATCGGCAAATGCATCGACTGGCTCGAGGCGCGCCCCGATGTCGATCCGCATTGCATCGCGGTGTGCGGATCGAGCCTCGGCGGCTACTACGCCGCGCGCGCCGCCTGCTACGAGCCGCGATTGGCGGCCGTTGTTTCGCATGGCGCGATCTGGTCGGTGCACGACATGTGGGGCACCAAGGGCGACGATTTCGGTCTCGCCATGCACATCCGCTGGGTGTTCGGCGCGGGATCGATGGCCGAGGCGCATGAACTGATGAAACCGTTCACGCCGAAGGGGCACCTCGAACATATGGCGTGCCCCTATCTGGTGCTGCATGGTGGCCACGACGTGCTGACGGTGACCGCGGCGCGCAGCACCTATGATTATGCCAAAGCGCACGGCGTCGACGCGACAATGCGGGTGCTCGATCCCGAGGAAACCGGCGCCGAGCACTGCCAGCATGACAATCCAACCATCGGCCAGGAAGTGCTGGCCGACTGGCTCGCCGATCGCTTCGGGATCGATCAGCGTGCCTTGTTGCGAACGTCCATCCATCCCCTGATATGAGGCGCGAAATGAATCTTGGTGTCGATCATCCCAGGGCCGCCGTGGTCGCGATCGACCTGCATCGCGGTCATCTCGATATGGCGGTGGCGACCATGCCGACCACGCCCGAGGTCGCGACCCGGATCATCGCCGCCAACAAGCGGCTGTTCGACTGGTGCCGCAGCGTCGATATTCCGATCGTCCATCAGGTGACCTCCTACCGCGACGCCGACGAAATCCGCGCCAATCCGTTCTGGCGCACGCGCGCCGAGGACCCGGCCGCTACCCGCAAGAACGTGATGCGTCACAACATCATCGGCGGACCGGGCTGCACGGTGATGCCGCAGCTGCTGGATCCGCGTGATTTCATCGTCAACACCAAGAAACGGTACGATTGCTTCCTCGGCACCGATCTCGATTTCCTGCTGCGCGCGCACGGCATCAACACCCTGCTGATTACCGGCGTGAATACCAATTCCTGTGTGCTGGCGACAACGACCGCGGCCAATGTCCGCGATTACGCCGTGATCGTGGTGGAGGACTGCGTCGACAGCATGGATGGACCCGAACTGCATGCCGCGGGCCTCGCCTGCATCAAGACAGCCTTTGGCTTCGTGATGGACACCGACGCGGTGATGGCGCTGGGCGGGCTTGCCCCGCGCCGCAACAGTGCTGCATAACCGCTCAGATTCTTAACCCCACCGAAGAGAACTTGCCATGACCGGCCCCATGATCCCGCGCGAGCGCTGCGACTATTCCGCCATCGTCGACCGTCCGCCGCTGAAGCTGCCGGGCGGCGCCCGCATCGTGATATGGACCATCGTCAATCTCGAGGTCTGGGACATCGGTAAGCCGATGGCGCGGCAGGTATTGCCGGCACCGACAGGCATTCCGCTGCTGCCGGATGTGCCGAACTGGAGCTGGCACGAATACGGCATGCGCGTCGGGGTATGGCGTTTCTTCGATCTCTACAAGAAACTCGGGATCGCGCCGACCCTTTCGATCAACGCGCGGGTCTGCGAGGATTATCCGCGCGTCGCGCAACAGGCGAGGGACGCCGGTTGGGAATTCATGGGCCACGCCTACGAGCAAGGGCCGATCCACAAGGAGCCGGATCAGAAGGCGATGATCGATCGCTCCATGAGCGTGATCGAAAAATTCACCGGCAAGCGCCCGGTGGGCTGGCTCGGACCCGGCCTGACGCAGACGCTGGAGACCCCCGAATATCTCGCCGAGGCCGGTGTCAAATATATCGGCGACTGGGTCTATGACGATGAGCCGACCGTGATCCGCACCGCCAAGGGACCGCTGGTGACGCTGCCCTATACGGCTGAATTGAACGACATTCCGATGATGCTGGTGCAGCACCACGAGAGCGATCATATGCTCAAACGCGCCATCGACAGCTTCGACCGGCTGTACGAGGAGAGCAAAGCGCGTCCGAAGATCCTGTCGCTCGCGATTCACCCCTACATCAGCGGACAGCCGTTCCGGATCAAATTTCTCGAGGCGATCTACGACTACGTCAACAAGTTCGAGGGCGTCGTGCACTGGAACGGCGAGCAGATCCTCGACTGGTACAATGGGCAAGCCGCCGCGCGGCCGGGATCGAAGGCGTGAGCGCCGTGGTCGAGCGGGTGCTGCCGGCGATCCCCGTTACCGAAGTGCCGGTCGTGGGCGGCGGTTGCTTTCCCGTTCGTCGGGTCTATTGCGTCGGCCGCAACTATCTCGACCACATCCGCGAGATGAAGGAAGCCGACGAACGCGATCCGCCGTTCTTCTTTCAGAAACCGCGGGACGCCGTGGTGCCTGACGGCGCGCAGGTGCCTTATCCGCCGTTCACCTCCGATTTTCAGTTCGAGGTGGAGTTGGTGATCGCGATCAGCCGCGGCGGACGCGACATCGCGGTTGCCGACGCGCCCGCTCATATCTGGGGCTATGCCGTCGGTATCGATCTGACCCGGCGCGACCGCCAGCGTGATGCGCGCGATCTGCGTCTGCCGTGGGAAGCCGGCAAGAGCTTCGACGCTTCGGCGCCGTGCGGCTCCATCGCGGCGGCGCGCGATGGGCGGCATTTCAAGGGCAGCACCATCACGCTTTCGGTCAATGGCACCGAGCGCCAGCGCGGCGATATCGGGCAGATGATCTGGAGCGTGCCCGAGGTGATCGCGCAATTGTCGAGGCAAGTCACGCTCGGCGCCGGCGATCTGATTTATACCGGCACCCCGTCGGGAGTAGGTCCCGTTGTGCCGGGCGATCTGATTGCCGCCCATATCGACGGGCTGCCGCCGCTGACCGTCACCATCGCTCCATCCGAGGCATGACCATGCTGCCAACCGAACGCATTGCCTATTCACCGATTGCCAGCCGGGCGCCGCTCAAGCTGCCGAATGGCGCGCGGATGGCGGTATGGGTGATCGTCAATGTCGAGGAATGGGACGCCAAACAGACGATGCCGCGCACCGTGCTGACACCGCCGGCCGGCGGCTCGCCGACTCCCGACATTCCGAACTGGGCCTGGCACGAATACGGCAACCGCGTCGGCTTCTGGCGCATCCTCAAGGTGTTCGACGAATTCAAGATCCCCGGCGTACTCGCGATCAACGGCTCGGCGCTCGCGGCCTATCCGCCGATCGTGGAAGCGGCGTTACAGCGCAACTGGGAATTCATGGGCCATGGCTTCACCCAGCGCAACATGCAGAAGGTGGAGAACGAGCGCGAGGACATCCGCAAGACCGCCGAGGTGATCGCCGCCGCGGCCGGCAAGCGGCCGCGTGGCTGGCTCGGCCCGGGCCTCACCGAGACCTGGGAAACGCCGGATCTCCTCAAGGAGGAGGGCTATGATTACGTCGCCGACTGGGTGCTCGACGACCAGCCGGTCTGGCTCAAGACCAAAACGTCGCCGATCGTCAACGTGCCCTATACCCAGGAGTGCAACGACGTCGCGATGATGCTGATCCAGCATCACAAGGCGTCGGAATATTACGACCGGGCGATCGACCAGTTCGAACAGATCTACGATGATGCGGCGGATTCCGCCCGGATCATGGCTTTGGTTTTGCATCCCTACATCATGGGTGCGCCGCACCGGCTGAAATACTTCCGCGGCGTCGTCGAAGCCATCCGGAAGAAGTCAGACGTCGCGTTCATGACCGGAGAACAGATCCTCGACTGGTATCTCTCCGTGGGACCGAAACCGCCGTAGTCAAAGATCAGGGATGAGCATCTTTCAACTCCTCAACGGATTGACTTTCGCAGCACTGCTGTTTGTGGTGGCGAGTGGCTTTACGTTGATCTTCGGGTTGCTGCGCATCGTCAATCTGGCCCATGGCGCGCTGTATCTGTTCGGCGGCTACATCGGCTACACCGTCGCAGTCAAGACCGGCAGCTTTGCGCTCGGCGGCATTGCCGCCATGGCGGCCATTGCAGCGATCGGCTTCGTGCTCGACCAGGGTTTGCTGCGCTTCGTACGTGGCAACGAGCTGCGGCAGGTGCTGCTGACGCTTGGCTTTGCGTTCGTGCTCAACGATCTCGCCCTGGTGATCTGGGGCGGCGACAGTTTTACGGTGCCGATCCCGCAGATGCTGCGCGGCGGCCTGCGGGTGTTCGGCGTGTTTTATCCGACCTATCGTCTGTTCGTGCTGCTCACCGGAATCCTGGTGTTCGCAGCGCTTTGGCTGCTGCTCAACCATACCCGGCTCGGCGCGTTGATCCGCGCCGGCGTCGATGACGCCGAAATGGTGGAAGCATCGGGGGTCAACATCCGCCTTGTGTTTCTTGTCACCTTCCTGCTCGGGTCGGCTTTGGCCGGCCTTGGCGGGTTGATGGGCGGGGCCTTTCTCTCGCTGTATCCGTCGGCCGATGCCGAGATCCTGGTATTCAGCCTCGCGGTGGTGATCATCGGCGGGCGCGGCAGCCTGATCGGTGTTGGGGTCGGCAGCCTGCTGGTCGGGCTGCTCAACACGCTCGGCCAGGTGATGTTTCCGGAACTGGCCTATTTCGTGATTTTTGGTCCGATGGCGGTGCTGCTGGCATTCCGTCCGCTCGGTCTGTTTGGACGGGCCGCATGAGGATGCCGCTCGCACCGGGGGATCTGCGTGTTGCCGGAATGACCGGGCGCGCGGCGCTGATCGCGGCCGTGATTGTCGCCGCCGCCGCCGCGTTGCCACTGGTGCTGTCGAATTATCAGGTCGGCCTCGCCACCGAAGTGCTGATCTTCGGTATTCTGGCGATGTCGATCGACATCCTCGCCGGCTTTGCCGGCCGCACCTCGCTTGGCCATGGCGCGATCTTCGGCGCTTCCACCTATGTTGTCGTCTATGCTTCGGCCCATGCCGGACTGCCGCCGGCGGTCGCCTTGGCGGCGGGCGTGTTGGCCGCCGCCCTGGTTGCGGCGATCTTCGGGCTGCTCGCGGTGCGTACCTCCGGTGTCTACTTCCTGCTACTGACTTTGGCGCTCGGCATGATCGTCTGGGGTATCTGCCTGCGCTGGACCACCGTGACCGGTGGCGAAAACGGCATGCGTGGCGACGTCCGTCCGGCCATGCTGCTGACCAACAACTCGTTTTACTGGGCCGTGCTGGCCAGCGCCGCAGTGGTATCATTTTCGATGTGGCGGTTCGTGCGCTCGCCGTTCGGTCTGACGCTGCGCGGCATCCGCGACAGCGAAAGCCGCATGAGCAGCCTCGGCTACAATGTGCCGCTGCATTTATTCATCGGCTTTGCGGTGTCCGGATTCTTTGCCGGCGTCGCCGGCGCGCTGTACGCCATGTTCAACAACTTCGTCAGTCCGTCAACCGTGGCGCTGGTGCAGTCGGTCGAGGCAGTGTTGATGATGATCGTCGGCGGTGTCGGCACGCTGTTCGGTGCGTTCGTCGGCGCCGCCGCGATCATCGCGCTGGAGGACGTGGTAAGTTCCTATACCGAGCGCTGGCAGATGGTACTCGGCGTTACCTTCATCCTCATCATGATCTTCGCCCCTGAGGGCATCATCGGCAAGCTGCGCGCCATTCTGACGCGTAAGGTGCGTTAATCGAATGCTTTTACGAAAGGATATCGAAATGGACCGCAGGCAATTTTTGAAAAACACAACGGCCGCATTAACCGTCGCAGGTGCGGGCGCCGCACCATGGCGCGACGCCCGGGCGCAGGCGGGCCCGATCAAGATCGGTCTGCTCGCGCCGCTCACCGGCGTCGTCGCGTCCGGCGGCAAGGAGATGGTCGAGGGCGTGCAGTTCTATCTCGAACAGGTCAAGGGCGAGATGGGCGGCCGCAAGGTCGAACTGGTGATCGAGGACGACGCCTCCAACCCCGACACCGCGCTGCAGAAAGCCCGCCGCCTGGTCGAGCAGGGCAATTGCCACATGCTGATCGGCGATCTGCTCGCCAACACCGGATTGGCGGTTGCCAACTACGTCAAGGGCACCGGCACACCATACTTTATTCCGATCATTGCCGCCGATGACCTGACCCAGCGCCAGCGTATCAAGAACGTGATCCGCATCGCCGGCTACAGCGCCAGTGATTTTACCCATCCGCTCGGCGATTGGGCGCTGAAGCAGGGTTACAAGAAGATCGCTACCGTCAGCCAGGACTACACCTTCGGTCACGAGCAGTGCGGCGGCCTCGCCCAGGTGTTCACCGAAGGCGGTGGCGAGATCGTGCAGCAGTTCTGGCATCCGCTCAACACGGCGGATTTCAGCCCCTATCTCGGTCAGCTTGCCGATCTCAAGGTCGATGCGATCTTCGCGATGGAGACCGGCGCGGATGCGACCCGTTTTATCCAGCAATATGCCAACTTCGGGCTGAAGGCGAAGACGCCGCTGCTTGCGGCGATGAACGGCACCGACCAGTCGGTGATCCGCACACTTGGCGAAGAATGCGAAGGCATCGTCACGCCGGCGCATTTCGCGGAGGGTTCCGACAATCCGGCGACGCAGAAATTCGTCAAGGCGTATGAAGCGAAGTACGGCAAGATCCCGTCGCTCTACGGTTTCTCGATGTATTCCGGCATGATGTGGATCGACGCTGCGCTGAAGAAAATGGGCGGCAAGGTGGAAGACCGCGACGCCTTCATCGACACCGTGTTGAAGACCGAACTCGAGGGCTCGCCGCTCGGCAAGAGCGTCAAGCTCGATGCCTACGGCAACCCGATCTACGACGTCTACATCCGCAAGGTCATGAAGCGCGCCGACGGCAAATTCTGGAACGTGCCGATCACCACCTACCCGAACGTCTCACAGTTCTGGAAATACGATCCGGCGACTTACCTGAAGCAGCCGCCCTATTCGCGGACCTTCCAGGGTATCAAGAAAACCTGATCCATCGCTGACATCGAGACGCGATCCAAGGGTCGCGTCTCGCGCTGTAACTGATTGCATGGGCGCCTACCTCGCCTGACAACGCTCTACCGGACAATATTCGTGCCCGAGCCGATCCTGACGCTGACAGATACGGTGGTTGCCTTCGACGCGCTGCGCGCGGTCGACGGCGTCAGCCTGTCGGTGCCGCGCGGCCAGCGCCGCGCCATCATCGGCCCCAACGGCGCCGGCAAGACCACGCTGTTCAACGCCATCGCCGGGATGGTGCCGCCGACCAGCGGCCGGATTATGTTCGATGGTCACGACATCACGAAACTGCCGCCGCATCGCCGCGCGAAGCTCGGTATCTCCCGCACCTTCCAGATCACCAACCTGTTTCCGACGCTGAACGTGCAGGACAACATGGTGCTGGCCTTGCGCGGGCTGTCGCCGCGCAAATTTTCACTGTTCGGAAGGCCCGATACGGATTCCGTCGAAGCGCCCCGGATCGCCGCCGCGCTCAGCGCGGCCCGCTTGGCGGAACGCGCCGGTGTCACCGTCACGGAATTGTCCTATGGCGAGCAACGCCAGCTCGAGATTGCGCTCTCGCTGGTCACGACGCCGACGATGCTGCTGCTCGACGAGCCGGCCGCCGGCCTGTCGCCATCGGAGCGTTCAATGGTCGCGCAGATCATCCGCTCGCTGGATCGCGATATCACCGTGGTGCTGATCGAGCACGATATGGATCTGGCACTTGGTCTCGTCGACTTCGTGACCTGCATGTTTGAAGGACGCATTCTGGTGGAGGAAGCGCCGGAGGGTATCCGTCGCAACAAGAAGGTTCAGGAAGTGTATCTCGGGAAGCCGCGTCATGCTTGAGGTTCGCGATCTGCACAGCGGCTACGGCGAGGCGGTCGTGGTTCGCGGCGTTTCGCTCGACGTCGGCGCGGGCGAGATCGTCGCGCTGCTCGGCCGTAACGGGATGGGCAAGACCACCTTTATCCGTTCGATCATGGGGCTGACGCCGCCGCAGATCCGCTCCGGCTCGATTACCTGGCGCGGTGAAAGTCTGGTCGGCCTGCGCCCGCTCGACATTGCCAAACGCAAGATCGCGATCGTGCCGCAGGGCAGGCGGCTGTTTCCGTCGCTGACGGTGACCGAACATCTCACCATGCTGAAGAGCGTGCGCGCCAAGGCCGGCTGGACGGTCGATCGCGTGTTCGGGATTTTTCCGCGCCTTGCGGAGCGGCGACATCACCGCGGCGGACAATTGTCCGGCGGCGAGCGCGGCATGCTCGCGGTCGGCCGCGCGCTGATGATCGATCCGCAACTGATCCTGATGGACGAGCCATCTGAAGGCCTGGCGCCGGTGATGGTGCAGCATCTCGAAGGAATCATTCTCGATCTGAAGCGCGAGGGGCTGTCGATCCTGCTGGTCGAACAGAATCTCTACAGCGCATTGGCCGTCGCCGACCGGGTATACGTCCTTGAGACCGGGCAGGTCGTGCAGCAGGGTGACGCGAAAGACCTCAGCCAGCAACCCGATCTGCTATTCCAGCGCCTCGGTGTGCAGTGAGCAAAGTCACGGGCGAGCGTGCCAGCGCGCGCTCATTTCTCGGGCACGCGGCCATCCGCAGTCCCTCGACAGGCAGTGAGTCTCCGGCACGGAAATGCTCGGGTCCTGACGCTCGCAGCTTAAAAACATCTGACCTTAGCTTATTCCCCTCATCGCTGGTAGAGCAGCCCGGTAGCTCATCAGGCTCATAACCTGAAGGTCATAGGTTCAAATCCTATCCCCGCAACCAGACATCAAGCCCTTGAAAACGTATCGTTTTCGAGGGCTTTTTGCTGTTCCCAATCTGGCTTGAAATTTCGCTCGTGGAAGCGCCGTGGAAGCGGCAGGAGGAAAGTCGCAGCGTAAAATCGGCGAGGACGGAGGGGACGCGATGACTCAATTGTGATCGCAGGTCGATGGCGAGCGCCGCAACTCACGTCAGATCACGGCTCGCGGGGCTGTTCCCGATCTTTGCTGCGCCGGCTACGCTGCCTCACCGTTAAACTACGAATCTAGGGAGCAGGAGTTCGAATCTCTTCGGGCGCGCCATTAAAATCAACCCCAGGTCGGACGAGTTCACTAACAAGCCGGCGTTTCGAGATGCCTGGAAGAAGGCACAACGCTACCTGGTAATTGCCGACGCCTTGTACGAATGGAAGAAGATCACCCTGAAAGAGAAACAGTCCTACGCGATCGCGATGGCCGACGACAGCCAGATGATCATGGCCGGCTTTGGTCCACCTCGAAAATTCCGATAACTGACGAGGAAAGCCACCTGCTGCCACGAGCACCTTGGCGCCACAGCCGCTCTCGTTCGATCGCGCTCGACGGCAAACCCCAAGTGTTCGATCTGTAAGCGCCGCTCCCTATCTCCGGTTTGGGAGGTGACACGCTCACCCAGATTACACCGCTTACGGCTCGCCAACGCGGTACTTAGGGATGAGGCCCGTTCCATAGTCCAGTTCTGTAGAACCGCTCGCGGGCGTCCGTCCGTTAGTCGCACTCCCGCAGTGCAAGCGGTGGTTGAACGGTGCTGAGAAGCAGGTATCTTGCGACTCGGAACACTCGAGTACGGCGCATTAGATTTGCCGACTTGCGGGCGTCTTAGGGGGGATATGCTTACCGAAATCGAACACATGCGGGAGGCGCTCGCCTCCTATATCGAAGCTACTTACCACCTTTCGAACGCCAAGGTGCCGCCGCGAAAGCGCAACTGTTCCGCCAGGAACGGATCGTTGAAGAGTTCGACCAGCGCCCGGGAAATGATAAGGTCCTGCTCGATTTGTCGCTGTTCCGCCCACGGTGCGTTCTTCGACCAGGCGACGATGTTCATGGCGGGAATCATTCGTCGATCTCCGGATAGCGATGAACCGTAACACGCCAGCGTTCGTTTTTTTCCAGGGGCGGTTCGCCAAGGTTCGGTTGTTTCCGGTCCATGGGCTCAAGCTGAACCCAGGGCACCGGGGATTTTGCGAACAACACGTTGCGAAGCGCTTCGGTCAAAGCGGTATGGCAGGCGCTCCAGTAGGTAGCCGAGCCTTTGAATGGTCGTCCGTTCAAAATGAACGGGACCAGCAATCGAATTGGCCGCGTCGGATATGATAAAATGGCGGAGCTTCCGGCGCTCGATGTCATCGTCAGTAAAGGTTCCTACTAGCGATCGGCGTATCGCGCCATCGAAGCGCTCCAACAATGTCTCCATGGGTGGTTCGCGCGGCCGAGGTATCTGGGTCGGCTTGCGCTTAGACCAGTCGCTGGAGGTGAAAGGCTTGCGGTCCGGTTTTGAGCAGATGCGCCGATA
>Ga0075522_10001728_pt1 | contig 16516 bp, 12 predicted proteins | sample NGEPerA_FD_74796 | JGI IMG/M metagenome (GOLD analysis project Ga0075522, IMG submission 74796) | Arctic peat soil microbial communities from the Barrow Environmental Observatory site, Barrow, Alaska, USA - NGEE PermafrostL2-A | ecosystem: Environmental > Terrestrial > Soil > Wetlands > Peat ... | reverse complement strand
GCGTCTGGGCCTGCGACAGTTGCGCTTCCGCCAGCTGCTGCAGTGCCTGCGCCAGATTCGCATCGGCCTGGGGGCCCAGGCTGCGAAAACCCGCCACCACACCCAGCAGCAAACTCTGTGCTTCGGCGTCGTGACCGGCGCCAGAGGCGAGCTGCGCCAGGCCCAGTCGCGCGCGCAGAGTCAGCACGTGGCCTTCGCCGTACTGCGCCAGCGCGGTGTCGTGCGCGGCCGCCAGTGTCAGCCGCGCACCGGCCTGGTCACCGGCGGCGAGCTGCGCCTCGCCCAGGAACAGCTGATTTTGCAAGGTCAGCGGGCTTTTGGCGCCCGTGTAGCGCGTGCCGAGCTCGGCGGCTTCTTTCAGCACCGCGATGGCCGGCGTGTTGCGACTGGTAATGGTCAGGAGCTGGCCGTAAAAGCCCATGGCCGCGGCCACGGCGGCCGAGTCACCGGCGAGCGCCCGCTCGCGCTCGATGGCGCTCTTGAGCAATGTCTCGGCATCGCGCAAATGGCCAAGACGCAGATCCAGGGCGCCGGTGTTGGCGAGAATGATCTGCGCATCGAGTCCATCGCCCAGACCGATGGCGCGGTAGATGGCCGTGGTCTCGTGGTAGGCCGCCAGCGCATCGTCGTACCGGTGGGCGGCGGCCAGCGTAATGGCCAGCGAGTTGAAAAGAACCGCCGTCTCCCGGTGATCATGTCCGGAGAGCGCGATACGTTGGTCGATGGCCTGGCGGCTGGTAACAATCGCGCCGTCAAGGTCCCCGCCCGCGCGCTGCAGTCGCGCCCGTATGCCCAGACCTTCGAGCCGCTCCTCCGTATATTGCTTGGGCCAGCGCGCCCAATACACCGCCGCCTGATCGAGCAATTGCGCCGCGGGCCCGGGATGGCCGCTGAGCAACTCTATGTTGGCCAGTTTCTGCCGGGCGTCGGCCAGCGCCGTGGGATCTGCGTCCGCACCGGCCTGGGTAACAAAGCCTACCAGCAGCGCACGGGCACCGGCCACGTCTTCGAGCGCACCATACAGATCCGCCAGCGTCAGTACGATCTGGCCCGCCAGCTGCGGCTGGTCGCGGTACTCGTGCAATACCCGCTGCGCGCTGCTATCGATCATGCTCTTGGCGGTCGCCGGCTGTGCCCCCTGATTGGCGATCGCTGAGCGGAATAGTTGTGTCAGGTTGTAGCGCACCGCCTCTTCGCGCGCGGCCTCTCGGCGAGCGCTGTCGCGTTCAATCGCCGCCCGCTGGGCCTGCCAGGCCGCCAGACCCAGTCCGACCGCCAACGAGAGGATCACGGCGGCGAGCGCGGCAAATGCCCACCGATAGCGGCGCAGAAGACGGCTGAGTACATACAGGCGCGCACCCTCGCGCGCTGTCACCGGCGCGCCATCCATCGCGCGCTTCACGTCCAGCTTCAGCCCTTCGACCGTCGCATAGCGGTGCGTCGGCTCGGCGCGCAATGCCTTGGCAATGATGGCATCGAGGTCACCGCGAATCAGCTGCGCGGGAACCGGCGGATTGTCTTCCGCGGCCGCGCTCTGGCTGGCGATGGGCGCCGGCCGCTGCAATACCGTGCGCAACACCTGCAGCACCGGAGTATCCGCGCCCGCCCACGGATGCGTGCCGGTCAGCAGCTCGAACAGCAGCAGGCCCAGGGCGTAGACATCGGTAGCGGTCGTAATGGGCTTGCCGGTGAGTTGCTCGGGGGCAGCGCACCTGGGCGTCAACGGCGCCATGGCGGCCGCGGTCAACTGTGACTGTTGTGCATCGATCGGCTTGGCGATGCCGAAGTCGAGTAGCTTTACCTGGCCCTCGGCAGTCACCAGTATGTTCGACGGTTTGAGATCGCGGTGGACCACCAGGTGACGGTGCGCATACGCCACGGCGTCGCACACCTGGACGAACAATTGCAGACGCTGCGGCAATGTGGCGGCCGTGTGGGCGCAGTAATCGGTAATGGATTGCCCTTCGACGAATTCCATCACCATGTACGGGCGGCCGTCCGGGCTCACGCCACCGTCGTACAGCCGGGCGATCCCCGGATGCTCGAGCCGCGCCAGGATCTGGCGTTCGGCGTGAAATCGCTCCAGCTGCGCGCTGGCCTCGTGCTGCAACAGCTTGATCGCGCCGCGCTGCTCGAAGTCGCCCTGCACACGCGTGGCCCGATAGACCTCGCCCATGCCGCCACGGCCGATGATGCCCGTGACCCTCCAGGCCCCCAGGCGCATGCCAGAGGCGACCTCTGAGGCCGGTGCTTCCACGGCGGGGCGTGCGGGACTGCGCAGAAAGCCGTCCGCGGCCAACGCGGCGCGCAGCAGACTCTCCACTTCCGACAGTACTGCCGGATCGTCGACGCCATGGCTGTGGAGCCGCTGCGACCGCCGGTCCTCAGGCAGATCCAGCAGTTCGTCCAGCAGCGCGTTGACGTGGGCTTGTTGCTGTGTCGACAGCACCGTCATGGGCGATTACTTCTTGGGCTGGTGTCCGAGGATCGCGCGTTTGACTGCCGGCATCAATGGGTCAATGCTGCCGTGTCGGGCGCTAAAGTGAATAGAACCGCATCCGGGCGTAAAACCCGCCATCCACGGCCAGAAAGCCGTGGGCCCGGGATATGCCCTGCGGTCACGGGCATCGGCCGTGACCCAAAGCATAGTCCGGACGAGCCAGGTTGCAGGAACGTGTTTACTAAAGTGCCTACGTGATATTGGTCACATCTGGGCCCCGGGAGGCTGCCTATAGTCACGGCGGCGGCGAAGCGGAGACCCTTAGGTTCTTATGCGGTTATTGTTCATAAACTACGAGTTCCCGCCGGTCGGGGGTGGCGCGGCATACGCCTCGTTGACGCTGGCCCACGAGTTGGTGCGCCTGAATCATCAGATCGACTTTCTGACCATCGCTACCGACGGCAATACCGCTGATGAGTTCATAGACGGCATCCATGTTCACCGCGTGCGCGCCTATCGGCGTGGCGTACACGAGTCGGGTGTTATCGGCGCGCTGAGCTTCCTGGGATTCGCGGCCACTCGCCTGCGGCAACTGGCGCGCGCCAATCGCTATGACGCCTACCACTACTACTTCAGTTTGCCGACCGGTCTGCTGACCTTTGTGCCCGGCGAGCATCGCCGCCAGCCCTATGTGGTGTCACTGCGCGGCTCCGATGTTCCCGGCTACGATCCCGCGCTCAACTGGCCGCACCGGTCATTGTTACCGATCACCCGCCGGATCTGGCGCGGGGCATATCGGGTCGTTACCAACAGCGCCAATCTGCGGCAATTGGCGTTGAATTCTGCTCCTGACATGGCGATCGATGTCATCCTGAATGCCACCTCCATGACCGCGACCTGCAGCGCGCGCGAAACGCGCACCGGTCTGCGCGTTCTGGTGGTCAGCCGCCTGATCGCGCGCAAGGGCATCGACACTCTGATCCTGGCGCTGGCGAAACCAGGTAACGAAGACCTGTCGCTGGACATTGCGGGCGAAGGCCCCGATGGCGGCACGCTGCGACGGCTGGCGCACGCGTGCGGCGTCGCCGGCCGGATACGCTTTCACGGATTCGTCAGCCGCGCCGGCCTGGCCGCGCTATATGCCGACGCCGATATATTCGTGCTTTCATCGCTGGCCGAATCCTGCAGCATGGCGTTGCTGGAAGCGATGGGCGCTGGATTGCCATTGGTCGCAACCAGAGTCGGCGGCACTGTCGAGCTGATCGAGCACGGCAGCAATGGCCTGCTGTTCAAGCCCCAGGATGTCGAGGAACTCGCTGCCGCCCTGCACACGCTGGCGCGAAATCCGGCGCTGCGCGAACGCTTTGCCGCCGCCAACCGTGCCCTGGCACACCAGCATTTTTCCTGGCGCGCGGTGGCGCGGCAATATGAGGCGATATTTCAGCGGGCCATGGGCCAATACGTTCCCGAGGAGCCTCTCGAAGCCGCAGCGGACGACGCGCCCGGCTTGCGCGATGGGCGACACCACACATGAAATTACCGCTCCCGCTGCCGCGATCACGCGCTGCTGTGCGCATGCAAACCGGCTAACGCGACGGTTGCACGATGTGCGGCATTGCGGGTATCTGGCACCGGGACGGGCGCGCGGTCGAACATCGGGCGCTTGAGTCGATGGTGCAGGCGCTGGTTCATCGCGGCCCGGACGGCGCGGGCGCGCACGTGGCGGGCGATATTGGCCTCGGTCACCGCCGGCTCAAGGTCATCGACCTGTCAGCCGCAGCCGCTCAGCCGATCTGGCTGCCGGATCGGTCCGTGTGCATGGTGTACAACGGCGAAATCCACAACTATCTCGAACTCGCCGCGGAGCTTCGCCACGCTGGCGCGCGCCTGAGGGCCGACAACGACACGGAAGTGCTGCTATGGGCATACCGGCTGTGGGGAGAGGATTGCTTTGCACGCCTGAACGGTATGTGGGCCGCCGCCTTCTGGCAGCCCGCCGAGCGGCGATTGCTGTTGTCGCGCGACCGCTTTGGCATCAAGCCGCTGCTGTATTGCGTGCGCGGCGCACGCGTTGCGTTCGCCTCGGAAGCCAAGGCTCTGCTGGCGGCTTTTCCGGAAGAGCGCCGGCCCGATCGCGCGCTCATTCACGACTTTGTACTGGGCGCGGTGCCCGACGCGGACCAGCACACATTTTTCGAGAACATACGCCAGGTGTTGCCCGGGCATCTGCTGTGCGTCGAGCCGCAGCGCGAGACCACGCGCCAGCACTGGAATTTCCGGCCCGGGAACGAAGCGTCGCGAACCGATGCGCCCGAAGCGCTGCGCGCGCTGCTCACGGATGCCGTGAAGGTGCGTCTGCGCAGCGACGTGCCGTTCGGCGTGATGCTGAGCGGCGGATTGGACTCCAGCACCGTGGCGCGTCTGGCGGCGCGCGATACCGGGCCAGCGCTGCAGTGCTTCTCGTTGCGATACGAGCAGTCGGCCCTCGATGAGAGCCGCTATGCCAGTATGGTGGCGGATGATCCCAGCCGTTATGACGTGCACTGGGTGCGTCCCTCGGCGGATAACCTGCTGGCGACCATCGGCTCGATCGTCTGGCATCACGATGCTCCCACGCCGATGCGCGGCCGCTACCCGCAATGGCACGTATTGCAGGAGGCGGGCCGACACGTCACGGTGGTACTGGGGGGTCAGGGCGCCGACGAAATATTGGGCGGATACGAGCGCTTCATCCTGCCGTTCGCGCGCGATCGGCTCGATCTGCGGCTGGCGAGCCAGACTTCGCGCTGGATGTTGGGTCGCGATCTGTACGACCTGGGCCAGATGGCGGGCGGTATTGTCCGTCTGCTGCCGCAGCTCATGCGCGGTGCGCTGGCCCGGCAGCTGGTGCCTCCGCACGGCCCGTTTCATCCGCTCGCGCCCGACGGGCCCATTGCACGCCAGGCCATGGTGAAGCAGCGCATCACCGGCGGCTGGATCGGGCCCACCTCAGCACGGCCCTACCGCAGCCGGCTCAACAACGCGCTGTGGGCAGAATTGCAGTGCGCGGGCATGCCGGAGATGCTGCACTCCGAAGACGCGCTCAGCATGGCGTTCTCGCTCGAGTCGCGCCTGCCGTTTCTCGATCATCGCCTGGTCGAGTTCTGCTTTTCACTGCCGTACGACCATAAAATCGGCGCCGGCTGGACCAAGCTACTGTTGCGCCAGGCCACCGAGGGCATTCTGCCCGAGCCCGTTCGCTGGCGTCGCCACAAGCTGGGCTTCCCCGGCGACTACACGAGCTGGCTGGGCAGCGGCTCGGGGCTGGATGCCGTGCGCGCTCTGCTGCTCGATCGCGTTACCCAGGAGCGCGGCTGGCTCGATCCTGTCTGGCTCAGGCGACGGCTGGGCGGGGAGCGATCCAAAGCCGCGCGCTGGGTAAGCACGCATGTGCAGCGGGTGTGGGAACTGGTGGCGCTGGAATTGTGGTGCCGCCAATTCCTCGACGGTGATGACGGGTTGCGGTTGCCGCCCCCTATTCGCACACGCCAGGCCGCTGGCTATGCGCCCGCGGCGGCAGCCAGCAGCGCAGCCGTCTAGGCCTAAGGCGCTCATGCTCAAGACCTTCAATTCAATGCTCGACTGGGTGCGCCACGGTGGCGACGAGAGAACCCGGGCGCTGTACCGCCGCCCCGTGATCGAGGCAGCGCGGCTGTGGCGTCATGTGCTGGCGCGCACCTGCTTCATCGGCGTGACCGGCAGCGCCGGCAAGACCACGACCAAGGATCTGCTACATGCCGCGTTGGCCTTGCGCTTTCGATGCGCAAAGAATTCCGACTCCCAAAACGTCCTGTATCCGATCGCGCGCACACTGCTGACGGTCGGTCCGCGATTGCAGTTTTGTGTGCAGGAAGTCGGTGCCAGCGAAGTCGGTCGTTTCGACGCCATGCTGGCGCTGCTCAAACCGCAGGTGGGAGTGGTGACCAACGTAGGGACCGACCACTACAAATCCTTTCGCGGCCGCGAAGGCGTTGCTGCGGAGAAACGCAAGCTCATTGCTTGCCTGCCCGCCGATGGTCTTGCGGTACTCAATGCCGATGACGATCTGGTGGCCGCCATGGCCGCGAATTGCCGTGCCCGGGTTGTCACCTACGGACTTCAAAAGCAGGCCGATTTTCGCGGGGAAATCGTCACCGATCGCTGGCCGGAGCGACTGGCGCTGCGAATCCATCACGACGGAAATATAGTGCTGGCGCAGACGCAGCTGCTGGGAGCACATCACGCTGGCAACGTTCTGGCTGCGATAGCCACCGCCTGTTCGCTGGGCGTACCGCTCGGCGAAGCCGCCCTGGCGATGAATGGGTACGAGGCGCTGCTCGGGCGCATGAGTGTGCATGAGACTACTCGGGGAGTGACTTTCATACGTGACGATCTCAAGGCCCCGCAGTGGTCGCTGGAGAAAGCCTGGCAGTTCATGGCGCAGGCGCACGCCGATCGCAAGCTCATTGTCCTGGGTACTATTTCGGACTACCCGGGCGCCTCATCTGCGCGCTACCGGCGGGAAGCGCAGGCGGCGATGGCGGCGGTGGACCATTTGCTCATGGTAGGCCCGCATGCCAGTGCATTGGCAAGAAAGCTAAACACTGCCGGCACGCAGAAGCTGCTCGCCTTTGAAACCGTGCGTGACGCATCCTCATGGCTCAATGAGTTTGCGCAAGCGGGTGACCTGGTGCTGCTCAAGGGATCCAATAGCGCGGACCATCTGGCGCGTATGGCCCTGGCCATGGATCGGGACGTGCGCTGCTGGCGACATCGCTGCGGCTGGGAAAAATTCTGCGATCGATGCCGTTTGCTCGGCGAACCCGCGCCGCCGTGAAACCCACTGCGTCATTCAATCGGCTGCTGGACCAGATGGAACATGGCGGTAAAGCCGCCGCCAAAGCGGTCTATCGCCGGCCCGCGATCGAGGCGGCGAGGCTTTGGCGGCGAATGCTGCCGGGCACCGGCTTCGTTGGCATCGCCGGCAGCGCGGGCAAGACCACGACCAAGGAGCTGTTGTATTGCGCGCTCAAGAGCCGCTATCGCTGTACCCGCAACACTGACAGCAACAACCAGCTCTATAGCATCGCCCGCACACTGATCGCCACGGGGCCCATGAACCAGTATTGCGTACAGGAGGTCGGCGCCAGCGAGCGCGGCGCCTTCGATCCTATGATGGCCTTGCTGAGACCTCAGGTCGGAGTGATCACCAACATCGGCACCGACCAAGTCGTAAGCCACCGATGGCCGGAGCGACTGTCGCTGTGCATCCATCACGGCAATGACAGCGTATTGGCGAACACGCGGCTGCTGGAAGCGCATCAGGCGGGCAGCGTGCTCGCGGCAGTCGCTACCGCATGCGCGCTGGGTGTGCCACTGGGCGAGGCGGCGCTCGCAGTCAGCCGTCACGAGCCGCTGCTCGGGCGCATGAGCGTGCAGCCAAGCGCGCGTGGCGTGACCTTTATTCGCGACGACTGGAAGGCGCCGCTATGGTCGCTGCCCGCCGTCTGGCAGTTCATGGGCGATGCCATCGCGCCGCGAAAACTCATCGTTCTCGGTACCATTTCAGACTATGGCGGTGATTCGAGCCGCGTCTACCGGCAAAGCGTTTCGCAGGCGCTCGCGGTCGCGGACCATGTGCTGCTGGCAGGCCCTCGCGCCCGATCGCTGCAGGCGCACTTTGCCGCTACAGCGGGCGAGCGGCTGCACGGATTCGAGCACATTCGCGGCGCCGCGCAACGGCTGGACGGGTACGTGCGCGCCGGCGACCTGGTGCTGCTCAAGGGCTCGAATCAGTCCGATCACCTCGCGCGCCTGGCGCTGGCGGACGAGCAGAAGGTGAGCTGCCGGCGCAGCAGCTGCCATCGAGGCATCTTCTGCGATCGCTGTCGTCTGATCCGCGAACCGGCGGTGTCGTGAGCAAGGCCCAGCAGCTATGGCAGCGCCTGCTCGGAAGGCTCCGCTACGGACTGCTGATCCAGGAGATACTGGATCGGCTGATGCGCGCAGGCCTGGTCATCTATCCCTACTTCGTAGTGCTGGAGCCGGCCAGCGATGGGCCGCCTGCCGCACCCGATCTGCGCTGCACGTTCCGAATGTTACGGGCCGGGGATGTCGGCGAGGTGTTGCGCGTATTTGTCGGGCGCATTACCGCAGAAATATACATCGAGCTGCTGTCACGAACCCAATGCCTGGGGGTTTTCTACGACGGCAAGCTGGCGGGCTATACCTGGGCGCGGCTGGATATGGTGCCGGTTCCCGACGGCTTCGGGCGCGCGGTATTCGATCTGCAGCCGGACGAAGCCTATCTGTTCGACATGTATGTGGCATCGTCCTATCGCGGCCTGCAACTGGCGGGGATTCTGCGCCAAACCATGCAGAGCGAGCTCATCCGCCGCGCACGCACACGTTTCTACAGCCTGACGCTGGCGTTCAATCGTTCCTCGCGCCGCTTCAAGTCGCGGCTGGGTGCGCGCGAAGTGGAGCTGCGCATTCTTTTACATCTGCGCATCGCATCACTCCCGGGTTGCGATCTGCGGCTCTGGCGCCGGCAGCCGTATGTGCGATCGGTCTGGGTGCGGCGCGTTGCAGCCGCTGCCAAGGCACCGCCGCGTGACTGAGCAATTACGGATCGAAGAGGATGTCGAGCGTCTTCCGGCAGATGACTGGCAACAGCTGACGTGCGGACGGCCCGCCCTGCGGCTTGAAGTGCTCAAGGCAATCGCCGCAACCGCGTCCAGTGCGCTGTCATTACGTATCTTCATGCTCGTGGACCCGACAGGCATTGCCGCCGCAGCAGTGTGCGAATGCGTCAGTGCGCAAGATTCGTTCAGCACCCTGGACGGCCTGCTGTACGGACGCGCGCAACGCCTGGCCGCCGCGCTCGGTGCCTCGACCCGGCCGACTCTGCTGTTCTGCACGCCGGTGGGTACGGAGTGCGCCGTCATGCTGCGACCGACAGATCCAACCGAGCAACGACGGATCCTTGATCGACTACTCGATGAAATTGAAGCACATGCCGCCGCGCAAAAACTCGGCATTGGCTTCATCGGTGTGTTCGCCGACGAGGAGCTTCTCGGTAACGCGCTGCGCGCGCGCATATACCTGGATACGGAAATCCAGCCGATCGCTCGCCTGCAGATCGAGTGGCACGACTTCGACGGCTATGTCAAACACCTTCAGCAGCGCAGCCACAATGCCGCACATAACGCGCGCACCGAACGCAAACGAAATCGCCGTAGCGGCGTCTCTATTCAGCAAATTGAAGGAACTGCGGCCAACGCCGCCGCGCTGGACGCATTGGTCCGTCCGCACTATCGGCACAAGAACGGCACGGACCTGCATTTTGGACCTGAATTTCTGCCGCTGATGGCAGAACTTCTCGGCGACGATTTCCTGCTATTCGAGGCCGTGCGCGATGGCCACGCGGTCGGCATGATGGGCTTGGTGCGCTCCGGATCGGTCGCCTGGGGCGCCTGGTTTGGCATCGAGCTGACCGATCGTCGCAATGATTTCACCTATGCGAACCTGGTTTATTACCATGTGGCGGCATCGGCAGCGGCGCTGGGTATAAAAACCGTGCTCTATGGAACTCTCGCCCTCGACACGAAGCGGCGACGGGGTTGTCAGATCATTCGCAGCCGCCTGTTCTATCGTCCGCATCAACGGCACGCGCGGCTGCTCGCGAGAGCGTACTTTGGAATCCATCGTGCCTGGTTCGGCCGGAAGCTCGGATGAAAGTACTGGTCACGAATTGCACACGAAATTCGGGGCTTGCCGTCATGCGCGCGCTATCGCACGCGGGATGGAACGTTGAGGCCGCGGATGATCGGGCACTGGCTTTCGGCCTGCGCTCGCGCTGTGCGGCCGGCGCCTACGCGTGGCTGCCGCACGAGGATAGTCCGCGCTTCACCGATGAACTGCTGTCGCTACTGGATCGAAAAAAGCCTGACGTGATGATTCCGACGCGCGGAATTGAAGCCGCGTGCCGCGCTCGCGCTGCCTTGGCGGCACGAACCCGCTGCCTGTTGCCAACACCCGAGTCCTTCGAAATCATTAACGACAAAGCACGGCTGCTCGAGCGCTGCGCGGCCTTGAACATCGCGCGCCCGCGGGTGTTCGCAACCCATGAGGCCGTGCAGTTTCTGCGCGACACGCCCGGCTCCAGTATCGTCATCAAGCCGCGGCGCGACGTCGGCGGCGGCCACAACGTGCATATCGTATCCGACCCTTCAGCGGTGCCGGCGATTCACCAGCGTGTCAGCGTCGAGCACGGGGGCGCCCTGATCAGCGATTACATTCCAGGGCCCACGGAAAATCTGCGCGCCGTGCAATTGCTGTTCGACTCGGACAGCCGGCTGATCGCATTCTTCGTAATGCGCAAACTGCGTATCTGGCCCGCAGGTGTGGGAGTCACGGTGGCCGCGGTGAGCACTCACGACACCGAACTGGTGACGACGCTGGTGCCTTTGCTGCAGCAGTTGCGATGGCAGGGGCCAGCGGATGCGGAATTCAAGATCGACCAGCGAGATGGCGTTGCCAGGATCCTGGAGATCAATCCCCGTTTCTCCGGGGCGGTTCACTTTCCGATTGCCTGCGGCGTGAACATGCCGCTGCTGTACTGCCGGGCGGCGTTGGGCGAACAACTCGCCGAGGCAGTGCAGCCCTCGTATGCGGCCGGCATGCACTATCTGGATACGGGACGATGGCTGGCAGGGCTATTGGCCGAGCTCAAGTCACCGCAATCGAACCCGTGGGCGGTACTGCGGCATGGATGGCAGGAGGAGCTGCGCCGCCCTCGTGTTCGCTCCGTGCATGCCCTCAGCGATCCAGGGCCGCTGCTGGCCAAACTGTTCGGGACACGCAGCGATGCTTAGGCGGATCATCTACTTGTCGCAAATGTTGCGCAACGCCTCGCGCAGCGCCGACTCACTGGCTGTACGGCAAGGAAGGGTTTTGCAATCGCTGGTACGGCAGGCGGCCACGCGTGTGCCGTTCTATCGCGAGCTGTACGCGACCCAGGGCATCGGCCCTGACAGCGTGCTGGCGTTGGAAGATTTGCCAGGACTGCCCATTGTCACCAAGGCGCAGCTGCGAGCCGCGGGCGGCGCAGCGGTTTCGCTGGATGCGCCGCGGCGGCGGGTCAAGATCAGTACCTCGGGTTCCAGCGGCGAGCCGTTCGAATTTTCCATCGATAGTGACTATGACCAATGGCGCAAGGCGCAGTACCTGCGGGCTTACCTGTGCGGCGGGCGGCGACTGCGCGACACGGTTCTGCGGCTCACGGCGCTTCCGCAGCCCCGAGTGCCGTGGATATCGCACCTCGGACTGTTGCGGGAACGACAATTCAGCTGTGCCAGCGATCCGGCGCGTATCGTCGACGCCTGGCAGGCGCTGGCGCCGGACGTGCTGCAGGGCTACCCCTCCAGTCTGCGCTCGCTTGCGAATTATTGTCGCGAGCGCGGTCGGTCCCTGAACCCGACCCCGCGCCTGGTGTTTACCGATTCCGAATTGCTGACGCCGGATACGCGGGCGCTGGTCGAGCAGCAGTTCGCGGCTCCGGTGCTCGACATCTTCGGGACTTTTGAGACCGACAATATCGCTTTTCAATGCGCCATGCGCACCGGTTACCACATTGCCAGCGATTGCGCGGTGATTGAAATCGTGCGCGAAGGCAAACCCGTTCCGCCCGGTGAACAGGGGGAGATCGTAGTGACGGTGCTTGCCAACCGAACCACGCCGTTCATCCGCTACAACCTGCGCGATATCGGCAGACTGTTGCCGCAGCCATGCGCATGCGGCCTGCCTTTTCCGCTGCTTACCGGGCTGCAGGGGCGCGCTGATGATCTGATCGTGCTGGAAGGCGGCGGCCAGCGCACCGCCATGGATGTGCTGGGTCGACTGGACCACAGTAGTGCCTCTGTCCAGCACTATCAATTGCGCCAGCTGCGTCTCGGAGTATTTGAATTGCTCATGGTCCCTTCCAGCGCGTACCGGCCTGAGGACGGCAAGCGGATGGCGAGCGCTATCGCCGCCACACTGGGCAACGCACAGGTTACAGTGCGGCTAGTTGAATTCATACCGCCGGATCGATCCGGAAAACTGCGGGCGTTTGTATCGCAACTCGCCCAGGACCTAGGTGCATAACGAGCGCCGCATACTGCTCAATACCACGGTATTGAGCGTCTTCGAGGGGCTGTCGCAGCTTGCGAATCTGATTCTGATCGCCAGCTTCGCGCGCATCTTCGGTACGCGCGTCATGGGATATTACTCAGTCGGCATGTCGGCCGGCGCGGTCGCGGCGATTTTCGTGGGCATGGGTATTCCGGCGCTGCTGATTCGCGAGATCAGCCAGAATCCCGCATGTGCCAAGGATCGGCTCGCGGTGTTATTTCCGGTGCAGCTCCTGCTGGCACCCATCGCCTGGGTCGTCGCCTGCGTGGCGAGCGACCTGCTCATTGGCAATACCGCAGGCAGAGCCGTGGTGATGGCGGCCACCGGCTATCAGGTGCTTGTGCCCGTGGCCTCGTTGTTGTTGGTGCCGCTGCAGGCGCTGGAGCATATGGTGGTGTCGGCGAGCTGCCTGCTGGCGCACCGCCTGCTCACGTTGACCCTGGGTTTACTGGCGATCTGGCTGGGATTCGGGGCCAGCACAGTGGCCCTGGCATTCGTTGTCGGCGCGTTCAGTCTGATGGTGCTCGCCTGGATACAGAACGCGCGCTATATCGGCCGGCCGCGACTGCGATGGCGTCCCGCGGAAGCCAGGCAGCTCTATCGCGAGGCGGCGCCGTTCTTTGGCCTGTCGGCCCTGGGCACCCTGTACGCACGAGGCTCGACGATCGTCTTGAGCGCTCTGGCCAGCGCGCAGTCAGTCGGGCTTTACGCTGCCGCGGACCGGCTGATGATCGCATTGTGGCTGGGGCCTGCCATGTTCAATGCCGCCGCATATCCCGCACTTGCGCGTGTCACGCATAGCTCACTGGAGGAAGCGCGCGCACTATCGACGCGCTGCCTGCGTCTGCTGCTAGTGGTCGCCATTCCGCTGGCAGCGTTCACTGCGATATTCGCCGTAGATATCGTGCGATTGTGCTTTGGCGCCGGCTATCTGGGCGCTGCAGCGGCGCTGCAGATACTGGCCTGGGCAATGCCGATCCGCGCGACGCAGTCGCTGTTCGGATCGCAGCTGGCAGCGATGAGGCAGCAATCGGCCCAGGCGCGCGCGCGTTTCGTGGGCCTGTGCCTGTTTCTGGTGCTGCTGCCAGTGTCTATTCTTTACCGAGGGTATGTGGGCGCGGCCTGGGCAGTATTGATCTGCGACACCGTACAAATGTCCCTCTGGTGGTCGCTGTTGAGAAAAACCGGCGCCGCACCAAGACTGATCGCCCCTTTCCTGGCGCCGGCGGCGGCCGCCGCCGCCACGGCTGGCGTGAACTACCTGCTGAGCGACTCCAGCATGACTCTGCGACTGATAGTCGCCGTGATGGTCATGTCCGCCGGCATGTGGGCGTTTGGCGCAATCAAACTGCACGACTTGCGGTTCCTGCGGGTACTGATGTCCAGCAAGAATGCCCAGCCATGACGGCCCCGGTGCCGTCAGGCTTACAGCTCGTTATCCTCATCCAGCGGTTGTGCTGATGGCGTGCGCTCACCTATCAGGTGTTTGCACATTCCCTTTACGTAGCGCCAGGGATCCCCCTTGCCACCGATCCAGACCAGCGCCGGATTTGCCTCCGTGGTTTGCATCCACCAGGCAAACAGGTCTGTCTCTGTCCATGCCCTGCGCATTTGCAACGGCACCTGGCGAAGCTCGTTGCGTACAGCGGCTTGAAATTCAGCGCGATTCATAGTTGGGCAGAGATTGTTATCGCAGCGTTAACCGTCGCATGCGCATTCCTGACCCACGTGGCAGACATCCTGTCGCGAAATACGGGTGTCACCACAGGCCTCTGGCAGGAATCGAATTGACCGCTGAGCCCGACAAAAGAATTGCAGCAATTGCTAGTACGACCATGCGCTTCACTTTCTTGCCTCCGGTAGTCGGAACAAGCGTAAGTGAAAATACCGCTCAAACTCTTACCGTTTACTTACGGATCGCGTCTTTGGCGTTGCCGGCCGGCAAGTGAAACGGCACTACGTCACCATTTGCGTAAGTGCCGCCGCGGCCCTACCGGGAAATACGGCGTCGGCCACAACTCCAGTACTTTGATTCCGGCGTGCGTGCGCCTGCTCCAATTGCTGAACGTGCATCTAACTCAGGATTTTCCTTTGGGCCCGTATTTGTCGTTCCAGTCCTCGCACGCGCGACGACGCAACTCCGCGAGATCGAGAGCCGTTGACTCCAGCTGTCTAGCTGGTTCTCCCGGGTCAGCGGCGATTCCAAATCGCCGTACGGGCAGAGGGGGCGCCGGATAGCGTCCAAATTTGGAGTTCCAATAAGCCCAAGAGCGCGGGTCCACTATCCCGGCGGGTACGTGGTCGAGCGCTTCCCGAAAATCGTCATCGGATACATAACATCGTATGAGCTGCATGTCCTCATGGCGCGCGTAAGTCATGGCGTAGGCCATGAAACGTATCGGATCGACAAGAGCTTGCTCAGGCGACTCGAACCAAATGATCCGGCGCGCGACCTCCAACGTGAGTGGCGTGACGGGAATGCCTTTCATGCCTCATATCCATGGTCCGGCACCGCTCCCTGGGAGGCACTGTCAATGGCTGGCAGATGATCCAGATCAACTTCGCGGGCGGCGGCGGCCAACCGGTTCTTCGTGCTGTCGGGTAAATCCTGTAGATTGCCGTCATCGAAACAGGACAACGCCTTGAGCGTGATCTGCGGATTAAACGACGGGCCATAGAGCTTCTGAGCAGCGGCCAACGCGGTCGACAACCCGATCTTACCAAGTGTCATCAGGGCGTCGATGTCAATGTAGTCCTTGGCCTCCGCGCGCAACTGCACGACTGAGGCCTTGGTCCCGGCACGGTCAAGCAGAGAAGCGACCCGCAGTCCGTTGTCCTTGGCCACGTGCGCCTGCGCTAGCCGCGGCAACTTCGGCACCCCAAAGAAAGACACCTTCACCGGCCCCCCGCGATCGACTATCACGCTCAGCGTATTCGTGTCGCGTTGAATCACTTTCGTCCCAGCCAGGAAAGAGATTTCAGCCTCAAGCGTCGATTGTTCAAGCGCACGGGCCCCGAACAAGTCGAAATCCACGGAACTACGATGCCCTAGATGCAGCGCTAGCGCAGTTCCATCGTACAGCACGAATTCGCGCGGCACCGTTGACAGTTCAGTCCAGAGGCGTCTTTGCGATGCAGGCAGGATCTCCAGGCGAGGTGAAAATTCTTGCATGCGCGATGACGCAAATCCTTGATGCGATCCGTGGCTACAGTGGGAATCGAGCTCACGACCTCGGCATTGTGAGGACGGTAGAGTAGTAGACAGTTTGAATATTTTCAATCATGGTCGCGTGGCGCCCGTTGCATTTGGCACCACTGGGCACGACGAATCAGCAATGGGCCTTCACCCGCGTTACGAAACAACAATGCGATACCCACTGCATCAAGCTTCGGCTCAGGGCAGCGGCTCCTGTGCGTCGTCCATCACGTCTTTCAGCCAGTGCGGGTATTTCAGGCCGTTGCCTGTCGCCATCATCACCACGCGCTCGCCGGGCCGCAGCATCCCGCGTGCGGCGAGCTGCGCCACGGCCGGCACCAGCGCCGCGCTCTCCGGGCAGAGCAGAACGCCCTCGAGGCGCATGCAGTCTGAGATACCCTGACGGATCTCGGCGTCGGTGACGGCGATGGCTGCTCCGAGGCTCTCATAAATCGCCTCGAGCACGAGGAAGTCGCCAAAGCTCTTGGGTACTCGCAGGCCGTTGGCATCAGTCTGCGCGCCGAGACAGAAGTCGGTCGCTTTCTCCCCTGCTTCAAAGGCCTTCACAAACGGCGCGCAGCCCGCCGCTTGCACCGCAATCAGCCGCGCCAGCTTGGCCCCGAGCCAACCCAGCGCCTGTAACTCGCGCAGCGCCTTGTATGTCGCGTAGAGCGCGACGCCGCCACCAA
>Ga0075522_10001726_pt1 | contig 16520 bp, 15 predicted proteins | sample NGEPerA_FD_74796 | JGI IMG/M metagenome (GOLD analysis project Ga0075522, IMG submission 74796) | Arctic peat soil microbial communities from the Barrow Environmental Observatory site, Barrow, Alaska, USA - NGEE PermafrostL2-A | ecosystem: Environmental > Terrestrial > Soil > Wetlands > Peat ... | reverse complement strand
GCATTAGGACTGCGCCTCCCGCCAAACCCGCCATGCCCGTCGTACTTCCAGTGACACATCCCGTTTCCACGGTTGCCGCGGCGCCATTCCAAGTCGCCGCGATAATTCCCGAAACCCAGGTTCCGTGCCCAAAATCATCGGTCGTTGCCACACCGCTCGAACCACTATCCGTAAATGGATTGCCATAGCACGAACAGGAAGTACAAGATGAATCTTGTTCATCCACCGCACCAATAGCGTTGTATCCAATTAACGGAACCTTTTCCAAATCCGGATTCAACCTCGAAATACCCGTATCCAGAACCGCCACCGTCACTCCGGCCCCCAGCGGACAGGAAGGCCATGCGATTTGAGACCAGGCTTGCGGGGCTTGAATGATGGTTAAGGGCCAATTATAAGGCGCGGAGTAATATTGATCGGTCGAGCTGCTAGGCACCGGACATGAACCCAGGGCGTAATATTTGTAATTGGGCTGAACGTAACGGACGCCCGAAGAACCTCTCAAATTTTCAACCGTCTTTAAGACATCCGCGCCGGATGACAGCTTCATTTTATAAACATGTTCACCGATGGGCATTTTCGAAGCGCCCACGGCCAGAACCTTATCCCTCTCAGATGATTTCGCGTCATCGTTAAAACGAACCAGAACCTCGCCCGAAACAAAAGCAGGCCTGCCCTTCAGGGAGATAACCGACGCGAAAGCCGGAGAAACGATTAGCCCAATCCATAGAGCAAAAACAAATTTTCCAAACGCCATGCCGGTGCCCCTGGTTCTATTCATCTAGCAGATTTAGGATTTTCTCGGCCAACTTGCTTTTAAAATCTTTTTTTAGAATCAGCGGTTTTGCGCGTTTTCGGCTAAAAACCAAAAGCTCATTTTGGTCATTCTCAAAAGCGCTCTGACGGCCGCCCACCCGATTGGCCACCAACAGGTCGCAGGGTTTTCGCTTCCACTTATCCAAAGCGTTTTGCCGCAAATGATCGGTTTCAGCCGCAAAACCGATCACTTTTTGGGAAGGTTTTCTGCGTTTTAAAACTTCGCCCAATATATCGGCGTTTTTTACCAGTTTTAGAGAAAGCGTGTTCTTTAATTTTTTAATTTTATTTTGAGAAACCGATTGAACCCGGTAATCCGCTACCGCCGCCGCCATAATGAACAAATCCATTTTCGATAATTTTTTCATAACCTGCTCGTTCATCTGGGCCGCCGTTTGTACCTGAATGACTTCGGCGCCGGCCAACGGCAGCAACTTCGTCGGCCCCGTCACCAACAAAACCTCAGCCCCGCGGTTAAGCGCAGCCTGGGCCAAAGCGTAACCCATTTTGCCGCTCGAATGATTGCTGATCACTCTCACCGGATCAATCGGTTCCTGAGTGGGACCCGCTGTGACTAAAACTTTTTTGCCCTTCCATCGGTTGAAATTCTCAAAATGGCTTTTCACTTGAAGCGCGATTTCTTGGGGTTCGGCGAAACGTCCGTCGCCTACCTCACCGCAAGCCAGGTGGCCGCTGTCGGGCCCTAAAAAACGAATCCCTCGGTACCGGAGAGTCACGGCATTCCTCACAACCGCGGGGTGATTCCACATTTTTACGTTCATCGCCGGCGCGACCCAAAGAGGGCAGATCGCGTAAAGGCAGAGAGTTGAAAGAAGGTCGTCCGCCAAACCCAGAGACAATTTGGCCAAAATATCCGCGGTCGCCGGAGCAATTAATATCAGATCAGCGGATTTGGCGTATTCAATGTGGGGTACCACGGCGAAAGGATGGGCACCGCTGGGAGTTCCGGGGGCGATGGGAGTGGAACCCTTGAATAAGCCGGTCCAGACTTCCGAGCCCGACGCTTTTTCCAGAGCTTTAAGGGGAACCAACCGGGAACCTGCTTCGGTCAAAACCACTTTGACTTGCGCGAATGACTTTAATTGGTGAATCAGGTCTACCGCTTTATAGGCCGCCACACTGCCGGTGACACCTAAAAGCACTCTGGGTTTCTGGGGGGCTTGGGTCATGAAATAAACTCGATCCACCGCCAAGGCGCAAAGACACCAAGAAAATCTTTAGTGTTTAAACCAAAATCTTGCTTTTGTCTTTCTTGGTGCCCTTGGTGGTTAAAGCTGTTTTGTTAGGGGTTCTTAGTCTTTGCTTTTTCGTTTTTTATCAGGCACAGGGTTATTGGTGTAAGTCACTTTACCAATCATGAATTCATTCAGCGCTTGCAGGATCACTTTTTCAGTGTCCACCGTCAGGTTATGTTTCTCTGCCCGGTCCAAAAGCTGGCGCGCGCGTTTCGAGGCCGCGATAACCGAAATATATTTATTGTGAATATTTTCCATCATCTGCGGTTTCTTTTCTTCGGTCATGAACAAAACTCCTCAAGGATTGAATGCGGTACAAGGAGGTGGATTATACTCAAGAAACCCCTCTTCCGTAAGAAAAAACCCCGCTTTTACAGGGTCAAAACACTGCTTTTCAACCGCTTTTCACGCTCATTTTTAATGATTTTTCGAACATCCAATACCGCGTCCGCCAAATGGTCGTTAATCACCTGATAATCGTAGTGTTTACCTTCTTTTAGCTCACTACGAGCGTCGCTCAAGCGGACTTTTAAAGTTTCCGCGTCCTCGCTTTGACGGCCCAATAACCGCGCTTTCAAGACCTTAAAACTAGGCGGCTTTACGAAAAGTAAAAGGGATTCCGAAACTTTGCGTTTAATCGTTTTGCCGCCTTGAACATCAATCACAAACAATACGTCTTTCCCTTTATTGAGTTGAGCTTCGACCCAGTGCCCCGGCGTACCATAGAAATTATGATGAACCCGCGCCCATTCCAAAAATATTTTTTTCGCGGCCATGGCTTTAAACTTGGCTGGCGTCACAAAAAAATAATCTTTGCCATTCTTTTCCCCGGCCCTAGGTTTTCGGGTCGTGCAGGAAATCGAGCGGACAATGTTTTTATCTTTGCGTAAAAGCTCATGGGCGATCGTGGTTTTGCCGCCTCCCGAGGGAGAAGATAAAACAATCAATAAACCCTTTTTGTTTTTTTTCACGTAATCAACCCTATTCAATATTTTGAATTTGTTCCCGGAGCTGTTCCAACAGTTCTTTTAAACGAACTACACTTTGGGCCATCTTGGCGTCAGCGGATTTGGACCCAATGGTATTAGCCTCTCGGTTCATTTCTTGAATTAGAAAATCCAGCTTGCGGCCAACCGCGCCCTTTTCCTTAAGCGTGTCCTGAAGGGCCACCAAGTGGCTGTCCAAACGGGTTAGCTCCTCGGCGATATCGTGGCGCTGGATGGTCACGCTTTCTTCTGTCGCCAAACGCATTTGATCAATCAAAGGTTCGGGTAAAAATTCCGCGATTTTTTCTTTAAATAGCTTTATCTTTTCGGCCACTGTAATTTTATGGCGTTGGCGTATCTGCTGAACGACCTGCGAGATATCCTTGGCCTTCTCCAGCATATCCTTACCCAACCGGGCACCCTCGGATTGTCGCATTTTTTCCAGGGCTTTCAAGGCTTCCTGCACCGCTTCCACCGCGGCTTTTTTCTGGTCCTGCTCCTGCCGCTCTTCCTCCACCACCTTGAGCACATCGGGCATCTTGAGCAAGGCCTCGACAGACAGCTCGCCCTTGAGTTTGAACTTAGTGGCGGCTTTTTTAGCGACCTTCAAATACTCATCAATCACGTCTTCGTTTAACTCTATTTTTTTCACCCGGTCAGGTGAAAGGTCTTTTAAAAAGATATCCACTTTGCCGCGGGTAACCGAGGCCAATATTAGTTCACGGATGTCAGGTTCTAAAAATTGGTAGGACGAGGGCAATTTAGGGGAAATGTCATGGAATTTATGGTTGACGGTCTTAATTTCCGCCACCACCTGCACGGATTTCGATTCGCCCGTCCCTCTGCCAAAACCGGTCATACTGCGCATAAAACCTCCCAAAATAAAAATCCAAAAATTTTGTCACCACAAAGACACTAAAAACACCAAGAAAATCATTGGAACTATGATAAACGCGGATGAACGCGGATAAGGCAAAACAAATTGATATTTATCGGCGTCTATCTGCGTTCATCAGAGTGGAATTGTTGTTGTCTTTTTGGGCGCCCCTAGTGTCTTAACGCCTTGAGGAAATACAGATTTTATAGTTTCATCAGCCTTATCCAGGGAAAAAATTATTTTCCAGTCATTATCTTTCTTGGCCAATTTAAAATCCCTGTCGAATTTCTGGGGTTTTGATCCATCTTTATTATTACGGACCAACTCAAAGGAGGCCGTCGCCGAATCCCCGTCAATCACCAGACCATTGAGTTGAACCTCAATGTCAAACGTCTTGGGATTGCCCGCGGTAACCTGTTGATACCAGGCGTTCCACTCTCTTTTGTCCGGGTACATTTCGTCAAAATAGGAACCCACCCGCACCAGTGACTTGCTTTCTAAAGCTTTGCAAAATTCCTCGGTAAAGTGTTGAAGCTCAAAACGACCGGACGATATTCCCCGGCTTCCGATCGGCATGTACCAGGTCAAACCGCCGAGAGAATCCGCAAGAACGGCGAAAAGCTTCTTTCCGCTTTCCGTATCCGCTATAGCTTTCGGCAGGGTCGCGTGAACCACAATCAGATAATCCTCTTTAGAAAGCCCCCATTCCTCGTCCGCCCATTCGGCGTTCTTGCCGTCGAGCATCTTAAAGCGAATCATTAGCCATTTATCGCCGCTATTTGTCTTTCGTTCTTCGACCGATTCTTTTTTCTCAATTTGAAACTGATGGCTTTTTAAATCATCCTCCGCCTGATCGGACCAAATTTGGGAAGTGAACTTTTGCGACGGATCCCGCAGCAGCACCGAAACCCGCACAATCATCTGCTGGTTGGCGTCGAAAAACCGCGCTACTTCATCCACTTCCTGTTCCGCCGACACGGGTGAATAAATCCATTTGGAAGGAATAGGAATTGCAAATCCATAATCGACTTGCACAAACTGGTTATTGACCAGCCCGCCGTCAACCGTCGGCGGCAAGGGCAGGTTCTTGAATTCGGTCTTTTCTCTGGATTTACATCCCAGCGCGCAGGACAAAACCAGCGTGAGGACACAAACCCACTTAGCGAATGAGAGCTTGTGGAACCTGTTGGTACCCTTTAATAAGTTAACAACGCAAACCGGTTTCAAAATAAATGGCCTTTTCGTCTGGCAATGATATTAACCACCCTCTCCCTCAAGGGGCGCGGATTAAGGTACCGGAACCTTGCCCAGAATCTGGGTAATCACGTTGTCGGTCGTCAAATTTTGCGCTTCGGCCTCGTAAGTCAAAATCAGACGGTGCCGCATCACGTCCGGCGCCAAAGCCTTCACGTCTTCAGGCGTCGCGTATCCCCTGCCATTTAAAAAGGCGTGGGCCTTCGCCACCACCGTCAGGCCGATGGAAGCCCGGGGGCTGGCTCCGTACTCTATCAAGGATGTCAGCTTATCCAATCCATAATCTTTGGGACTGCGGGTCGCCGTCACCAGATGGACGATATAGTCCTTCAGCGTTTCACTCACAAAGACGCTGTCCACCGCTTTTTGCGCCTTGATAATCATCGCCGCCGAAATCACCTCACTCACCTTCACCGAGGCGCCGGAGGTCATCCGGGACACAATTTCCTTTTCGTCCTTAAAATTGGGGTAATGAACCTGAATTTTCATTAAAAACCGGTCCACCTGGGCTTCCGGCAGCGGATAGGTTCCCTCATGCTCAATCGGGTTCTGTGTCGCCATCACAAAAAACGGCTCGTCCAACTTAAAGGTTTCCGGGCCGATGGTCACTTGATGTTCCTGCATGGCTTCCAGCAGGGCGGACTGAACCTTGGCAGGCGCCCGATTGATTTCATCGGTCAAAATCAGATTGGAGAAAATGGGGCCCTTCTGGGTCTTAAAATCGCCCTTGGCCGGCATATAAATACGCGTTCCCAAAAGGTCCGCCGGCAGCAGGTCCGGGGTGAATTGAATACGGCTAAAACCCACGCCCAAAGCGTCCGCCAGGGTTTTGATCGCCAGGGTTTTCGCCAATCCCGGAAGACCTTCCAAAAGCAGATGGCCCCGGCTTAAGAGACCCAATAAAAGCCGGTCGATTAACTCGTCCTGCCCCACGATCACCTTTTGAACTTCCTCGCGGACCTTTTGAAATTGATCGCTCAGTCTTTGACCTTCGGCTGTTAATTCTTCGGTTTGAGTCGCCATCACATCCTCCTAAATTTTTCTTAAAGCTTTAATAAAATTCATTAACCAAAAACGGCAAAGGGAACTTTGATAAACGCGGATAAGGCTTTAAATAAATGATTTATCAGCGTTCATTAGCGTTAATCATAGTTTCAATTTTATTTTTGTTAGAGTCTCTTAGTTTCCTTTATCGATTTTCGGCAGCAGAACCGCGCAAGCGCTTCGCAGCGCCTCCCTGCCCGTCAAATTTCCATCGGCGTACAAAACGCGGTCGGAAGTTTTAAGACATTTTTCCACGGCGTTCTTCTCGTCATTCGCGACTTTATTTTTCAACAATTCTTTAAAAATCTCCTCGGTGGTGTAGTCCAACGCCTCGAACCCGAAGCGGTATTGCAGACACTCCCTGACCAGATTCGACAATCCCAGGGCGAATTCTTTGGGTTCTAAATTATCGTCCGCGAGTTTTTTCCAGGCCCGATTGAGCTCTTCCGCTTTGCCGACAGGAATAACCTTGGCGGGTCCGGCTGATTTTTTTCGGAATTGCCGCCATATAAAACCCACGATCAGGATTAAAACCACCAGCCAGAACAGGAAGGTCCACCAGGAAAAAGTATCCGGTGGCAGCCCCTTAATGGCCCGCAAATCATCCGGGGAAGGCACCGCCGCAGGAGCCGCACCAGACGGAGCCGGAGTGGGTTCCGCTTTCTTTTTCCCGAAAAGCGAAAAACCCGTCTTTTCGCTCACGACCACCGTCACAATATTTGACTTCATCTCCCGGCGTTGTCCATCCGGCGTTTGATAGATCAATAAAGCCGGCCCCAGCTGCACCGTTCCCGCCTTGGTGGCCACCATCCGATAGGTGGTGGTGGAGATCGCGGTCAGGTTATTGCCCAGCATTTGAACCCGGTTGGACGAGAAATCCCCCTGAATCTCAAAATTTTCAGACGAAGGAATCGAAGGCTCCTGAACGATCGCCGAATTACTGGTCCCCACCTGTTTGAAATCCAGGGTCAGGGTCAAAGCGTCGCCCACTTCCATTTCTCTTTTATCCACATCCATCTTTAAGCCCACTTCGGTCTGCGCGCGCAAAAGGCCAGGCGCGACAGCCAGAAACAACAGGGCCAGACTCACTCCCAACAGTTTTATCGATCGTTTCATAATTTCCCGCTCCTCAAATTGGCGCTCAAACTACCAAAAACCACTGAAAACTTCATCCCCGTCACCAATCTTCCCCCACCGAGTTACTGCTCTTATCGGGCTTACCAAAAAACTGCCGCAGGAAATCCCTTTGTTCCTTCGGGATAAAATCCATCCCGTCATCTTGATGCTGAAGATCCTTTTGCGGGTTCGCGGAATAATACTGCCGGGTTTGCTCTTCCTGCTTCTGCAAGTGGTTCATTAAATTTTGAACCTGGTTGTCGCTCAGGCCCAATTGCTGCTTGGCCTGCTGCTGCCGCTGTTGGTCTTCCTGTCTTTGTTGATTGGCCTGGTTCTGTTGATTTTGTTGATTTTGTTGATTTTGTTGATTTTGTTGGTTTTGCTGGGACTGGTTCTGACCCTGCGAATTACCCTGATTTTTATTATTTTGATTCTGCTGGTTCTGTTGGTCCTGCTGGTTTTGCTGTTGTTTGGATTGGTTGGAACCGGAGTTATCCTGATTTTTTTTATTTTGACCCTGCTGGTTTTGATCCTGTTTTTTTTGTCCGCCCTGTTGTTTATTTTGCGGGGTCGGCGTGGGCGTCGGCTGATTTTTCTTTTTCTCTTTTTTCTGACTCTTATCCCCTTTGGGATTTTGTTTGAGCTTATCCTCGGCCAGTTTCAAGTTATACGCCGCGTCCTCATCCTTGGGATTCAGTTGAAGAGCTTTGTGGTAATCGTCGATGGCGTCCTGATAGCGGTCCTGCTGAAAAACGCTATTACCCAGGTTGTACCATGCCTGTTCCATGTCCGGTTTGGCCCCTAAAGCCTGGTTAAAGGCTTTTTCCGCGTCGTCATACCGGCCCAGTTGATAAAGCGAATCCCCCCAGCTGTAAGCCGCGTCGGCGTCATTCGGCGATTTCTGGGCTATGGCCCCGTAATATTTTTCGGCACCTTCATAATCCTGTTTATTGAAAGCGCTGCGCCCCGACCCCGCGGGCCAATCAAACGCCCATGCCGAAGAACTGAAAAACCCGCATAGAATAAATACTGGTACGGCGCACACCCAAACCCTTTTAACCACAAAGGGCACAAAGGTCGCGAAGTACCATGAAAAACAATAAGGGTTCAAATTCTTAAAAACCAAATTTTCGTTTTGCCTCTCTTGGTGTCTTGGTGCCTCGGTGGTAACCAGAATTATGTTTTGTCTTTCTTGGTGCTGCTTTTCTTGGTGTACTTGGTGCCCAGTTCCCCGAATGAGGGGATGGTGCCCTTCGTGGTTAAAGGATCTCATTTTCATTTTTCTCATAAAAGCGCCGACAGTAAAAGCGTTCCGGCGGCCATCCAGCCCATCGACGGGGCCAGTTCTTCCCGGCGAACCGTTCCCTGTCCCTTCATCTCGGTCTTCTGAACATTTTCCAAAGCGGCGTTGATGGCTCCCAAATCCTCATTGCTGTCGCCTGGCACGTAAAGCCCGCCGGTGGTGCCGGCTATTTTCTGCAGGGTTTTTTCGTCCAATTGGCTGATATGAACTTCTCCCGACGCGTCTTTTTTAAAGGTCGGCTCGCCCCAAAAAGAAACGCCGTCGGGTATAGGTTTGCCCTGGGGCGTTCCCATTCCAACCGTGATGATCGGAACCCCGGCGTTTTTCGCGTCCTCGCAGGCCTGGGTCAGGTTGGAAGCGCCGTCCGTCAATTCGCCGTCGGTCATTAACAGAATCACCCTGCCTCTTTTGTCCGGATTGTCCTTGGAAAAAACATTCAGCGCCGTGCGTATCCCTTCTCCGATATCGGTTCCGCCCCGATCCACCGCGTCGGTGTCATCGCCCTGCAAAACCATCGAATCCGCCTCAACGTCAAAGGTCAGCGGCACCTGCACCAGCGCCTCCCCGGAAAAAACCACCATCCCCACCCGGTTTCCCGTTTGGTCATGCATCCAGTTGTCCACGGCCTTTTTCGCCGCTTCCAGGCGGTTGGGTACCAGATCCTGGGTCAGCATGCTTTTAGAAACGTCCAGAACCACCACCACGTCGCTCCCCCGCAAAACCACATCCTCCGGCACGGGCTTTCCCTGAAGCCGCAAAGCCCCCAGAAGAACGAAAAGAAACCCGCCCAAAACCAAAAGACCTTTCAAAATCCGGCGGCCCCAGGCCAGCCCCGGCGACAAAACCAGGTTCTGGTGTCCCAAAATTTTTAAATCCCGTCCGTCGCGCCACAGCAAAGTCCACAGGGCCAAAAGCAAACCCGCCAGGAAAACAGCGCCTAGCGGCAAAAGCCAATCCATATTTTCCAGGTTCATGGCAAAGTCCTCAAGGCGGTCATTTCTAAAATCAGGTTCAAGGCCAGCAGCAGGAATGCCGCGATTAAAAAGTATGGCGCCAGTTCGTTATATTCCCAGTGGGTTGTCTCTGAAATTTCGGTTTTTTCCAGCTTGGCGATTTCATCCAATATTTCATGCAGGGATTGATTGTTTTCCGCGCTGTAAGCCTGGGCACCCGTAATCCTGGCGATTTCTTTTAACAGTCCCATTTCCACCGGGTCGCTCATGGCCACCCGTCCCGTTCGCCGGTCGATACCGCCATAGACCGTCTGTCCATTGGGCAGTTTAAAAACCATCGGGACGGGTTTTAAACTGCCGATGCCGATGGTGTAAATTTTGACTCCACGGCTGGCGGCGATTTTAGCCGCGACCAGCGGATTCACCTGGCTGGCGTTGTCCCCGCCGTCGGTGAGCAAAATAATCGCCTGATGACGGCCCTGGGTCGTGTCCTGTTCCTGGGTCTTGTCCGCGAAACCCGCCAGCAGTGACGGCACTGTGACTTTCTTCTCTCCCGGCAGCTTGTCGCCGTTTTCCAGGCGCCCCAGACAGGAAACCAACGCGTCCCCGATGGCCGTACCGTCGAGCTTGATGGAATAGGGCGCGGGCAAAACGTTCGATAAAAGCTGTTTCACCACCGCGATATCGGTGGTCAGGGGGCATTGGGTAAAGCTGATGCGCGCGAAAATAGTCACCCCTACTCTCACGTTTTGAACCTTGTCCAGAAATTCGCCCAGCAGTTTCTTGGCGGCGGTGATGCGGTTGGGTTTCAGGTCCGGCGTCATCATGGAACCCGAAACGTCCAGCGCCACAAACAGGTCCGTGACCGGCTTTTTCTCCTCAACTTTTTTCTGCCCCGACTGGGGCCTCGCCGCCGCGATCAGACAAAGGGCGATCACCACAAACCGCAGAATCCAGGGAATGAATTGAACCGAGAAAAAGCCCGAAGCCATCTCCACCAGCCGGGGATTTCCCAAAGAAAAAGTGGTGTATTTGGCCCGTGAGATGAAAAAAGCCGCCACAAATATCAGGGGCAGGGCAAAAAGCCCCAGAAGCCAGACCGGGTCGGCGAAATGGAGGCCGTGAAAATCCATTACCGTCTCCCCGAGCGTTCAATGCGTTTCTTGAAGAATTTCATCAGGGCCAGGGCCACATTCTGGCCCGCCATCAAATCCAGCCGGTCCGCGCCTTGGTGGGTAAATAGCCGAAGCTGGTTTTCCCTAAACTCGTCCGCTTTTTTAAAGGCCTTTTGCGAGCCGGGCGACAGGTAACCCACTTTTCCCGTTTCAGGGTCGCGCACCACCACCCGGGCGGGCAGTTTGAAATCTTTTTCCAGCGGATCATGCAATACCGCGGCGATCATGTCATGGCGCCTCGCCAAAGAACCCGCCAGATCGGGCGGAACCACCTCGGTAAAGTCAGAAATCAAAACTAAAACACTCCTGCGCTTTAACACTTTCGAAAGCATCCGGAAAGCCGGTTTGTAGTTGGTTTTGGTGCCCGAGGGTTTAAATTGAATCAGCTCCCGCAAAACCCTCATGCTGGCCGATTTGCCCCGCTTGGGCGGCAGCCAAAATTCGGCCTTGTCGGTGAACAGAAAAAGCCCCACCCGGTCCTGATGCTGAACCGCCGCGAAAGCCAGGGTGGCGCAAAGCCGCAGGGCCGTTTCCCGCTTGCTCATGGTACCCGTGCCGTACCAGATGGAAGCCGAAAGATCGACCGCCAGAACAATCTGCAGTTCCCGTTCTTCCACGAAGGTTTTAACGAAAGGAGAGTTGAGGCGGGCGGTAACGTTCCAGTCGATGGAGCGCACATCGTCCTCGGGGTAATACTCGCGAACCTGGTGAAACTCCAGACCCTGGCCCCGGAAGGTGCTCTTGTAGGCGCCTTTGAGAAGGGTGTCGACCGCGCCATGGGTGACAATTTCCAGACGTTTGAGTTCGTTGAGGATGGAAACGGGATCAGCGGATTTCATAATGAATTAGACGCCTCAAATATATTTCCGGCTTGCAATAATGCTAAGTGCGGCGGCGTTTTGAATCAATCCCTGGTATGAATCGGCCAATTAACCAATGAATCGCGACAAATAAGACGGCGATTCCCATCACAATCCAAAAGTTAATTTCCAAAGCTTTGACCGAATCCAAACCATAAAAATTTTCAATGGAATTATAAACGCCCCAAAAAATCCAAACCGCGGGGCCCGTCAGCGCGAACAAGACCGCTTCCGCCCAAATGGCCTTAGGGGTTCCGCCTGTTTTTAAACGCGTTTGATAAAATCCCCAGCCCAGGCTGATCAGGGTTGCCAATATCGCGATCCCCATCACAATCCAGTCGGCCTGTTGTTCGGTGATGATTTCTTTCAAGCCAAAACCTCTCGATTCAATTAATTAGGGGAAGTAAAGAAACCGGGGACAGCCCATAAGAGAACAGAGACAAACATCAAAAGCGTGCCGCCCAGCATGACCAGCGCCCACAGGGTGTCCTGGGGTTTGGGGGTGGAATCGGACTTCCAGAGGCCCAGATTAAACAATACATAACCGGTGATAATGCCAAGAATCCAGCCTGGTGCCAAGACGAGCTCCTTTAATATGTGATTCGAGCAAAAATCATAGGGGCTACGACAAACCATGTCAACGGCTACCCCGGACACAAAAAAAGCCCCCTGAAAGTTACTTTCTGGGGGCGGGTTTTCTACTGACGTGGCCCGGATTGACTAATTTATTGACCTAATTGCGTCAAAGTCTGCAGGTTCTGGCTTTCGACCGTAATGATACGGGCGTTCACCTCAAACCCACGCTGAGCGATAATCATGTTGGAGAGTTCAGTCGTCAAATTAACGTTTGAACCTTCCAGCGAACCGCCCTCAACAGTGCCTGCACCATTTTGTCCGGCCAAGCCAATGGTTTCGGCGCCGGAGTTGACAGAGGTTTGATAATAGTTACTGCCAACACTCGTTAAGCCGCCCTCGTTCTCAACGGTCGCCATCGCCACCTGAGCCAAAGCAATGGTTTGTCCATTACTAAAGCTTCCTTCTATCTTTCCCGTCGCGTCAAAAGCCAAAGAGCTTAGATCTCCATCCGCGTAACCATTTTGAGTCACCGTGGCATGGCTGTTAGGAACATAAGTATTAATGCCGTTAATGGGTTCCGTGGTGCCTTCAGCGTCACCCGTCATGCCATCGCGTTGGCCTATTCCCAAAATTCCGGCCGTGCCAAAATTCATATGAATTTGCATGATTTCAGCGCCAACGGAGGGAAGCGGGGATTGCCCTGGGTTGTAACAGGGCAGATAAATGTCCGGCTGGGATTCGCCGACGATCGTGCCGGCGTTGACGTTAAACTCCACTCCACCCGTGGTGGCCAGGGAACCGTCCGTGTTGAAAACCAGCAGATCACCCCCATACGTTATGCCCGGGTTACCGCGGTCATAACCGTCGGGGGGATTCCCCGCTCCGGTTTCCCCTTCCTGCATGCCCGTGCCGCCCAGCAAATTCGCGCTGCTGAGCGGCTTTCCGCCGGTGGTGTCAAAGGCGTACCAGGCGTAAGCGGTTTGGCTCGGCCCGGCCGCCGCGTTAATCCCGGCCCCCCCGATATCATTCACCTGGTAAAACACGGTCGTGACCGTATGGGCATAGCCGTTGGAATCATAGGCCGTTTGCTGGCTCGTCAGGGCCGGGGTAACCGGCGGCTGCTGCTCCCAAGCATAAGTACCAACATCGGCCAGCTGAACAGCCCCAATATCCAGAAAACCATTCACCAACGGCTGACCATTAGACAAGTTGCCTACTTGAACCAAAGCGCCGGCGGGAACCGGCGGGGCCGCTACCGCCAGCGGCTTAAAATCGGCTGGATTAAAAGCGATACCCAAGCCCAAATACTGTGCCCCCAAAGGCAGCACGGGATTCTGATTGACTGCCGGTCCCTGGAACAACTGCTCAACGCCGCCCGTCGCGCCATTCACCTGCTGTGCCGCATCCAGGTTGCCCGTAAAGACCATTTCGGTCGTGGCCGCAGGAGGCATGGTCATGTTGGGGTTGATGTTGATGTTGGAGATGGCGGAAGTATCCGTATCGTTCAACACATAGGCCGACTTGGTGATAAATAAATTCTGATTCGCCGGCTGGTTGTCCGCCGCCACGATAATGGGCGTTATGGTCTGCTGGATCGTCGCGGTATAGCCCTGGATCAATCCGCCATTGGCATCCACCAAGTTGCCGGTGCTGTCAAAGGTCAAATTACCCGCGCGGGTTAAATAGGATTGGTCGCCTTGTTTGGAAATCAAGAACCCATTTCCACTGATCGCCACATCGGTGGCGACGCCGGTCTGTTGAATGGTTCCTTCGCTCCAATTGGCTGTAATGGCCTGAACCCGGGTTCCCGTGCCGACTTGTTCCGGATCAACGCCGCCCAATTCGTCAGCGGAATTATCTCCCGTGCCGGTGGCAAGCGTCTGGCTCAAACTGTCAGCGAAACTCACTGCGCTGGCTTTATAAGCTGTGGTATTGCTGTTCGCGATGTTATTTCCGATAACGTCAAGCCAGCTGCTGTCGGCTTGCATACCAGAAATCGCGCTATACATATCTTGAAGACCCAATGTCTTACTCCATAGAGCTTGAGACGAGTATTAAACCCGTCCGTTGTTGAGGGCTTCCTCTATGAGGTCCAGCCCCACTAGCTGTTTTCGGCTTTTTCTATACTTAAACTAACGGCAATACTTGAAGTAACTCTACCACTATTTACCCTGGCGACAAGGTCATTTGAGTCAATTAATGGGCTTTTGGGCTACCTCCGTCATAAAAAGACGTTTTACCACGGAGTTCACGGAGTAAGTCATTTAGATTTCTGTGAAAAATAATGATTTAACTCTGTGAACTCCGTGTACTTCGTGGTTCAAAATCAGTTTTGTTGGTTGCAAAAAAAAAGGCCCCTGAAAGCATCTTTCAGGGGCCCCGAGACTAACGAACGGACTTTTAGTAGTCCATTCCTCCACCCATGCCGCCCATACCACCCATACCCGGAGGTCCTCCAGCGGAGGCCTTTTCCTTTTCGACGATATCGGTAATCAGCGTTTCAGTGGTGATCGCCAGGCCCGCGACCGAAGCCGCGTTTTGAATGGCGCTGCGAACGACCTTCACCGGGTCAATGACGCCGGAAGCGACCAGATCTTCGTAAACACCGGTTTCGGCGTTATAGCCCACATTGAGCTTTTCCGTCAAAACCCGGGCGATGACAACTGCGCCTTCGCCGCCGGCGTTAATGACAATCTGACGCAACGGTTCTTCCAAAGCACGGCGGACGATATGCGCTCCAATGACTTCATCGCCTTCGAGCTTCAAAGCTTCCACCGCTTTAATGGTACGGATCAGGGCAACACCGCCGCCCGCCACGATACCTTCTTCAACGGCCGCGCGGGTGGCGTGCAACGCGTCATCCACACGGGCTTTCTTTTCTTTCATTTCCACTTCAGTGGCGGCTCCGACATTAATGACGGCGACTCCGCCGACCATCTTCGCCAAACGCTCTTGAAGCTTCTCACGGTCGTAATCGCTGGTCGTTTCTTTAATCTGACGGCGAATGGTTTCCGAACGGGCATCCACGTCTTTCTTTGCGCCCGCGCCCTGCATGACGGTAGTGTTATCCTTGTCGATAATCACTTTCTTGGCCTGGCCCAAATCTTCCAGCTTCACGTTTTCGAGCTTCACGCCCAAATCTTCCGTGATGGACTTTCCACCGGTCAAAATCGCGATATCATCCAGCATGGCCTTGCGACGGTCGCCGAAGCCAGGGGCCTTCACCGCGGCGCAAACAAAGGTGCCGCGAATTTTGTTAACCACCAGCGTCGCCAAAGCTTCGCCTTCAACATCTTCCGCCAAAATCAAAAGCGGGCGGCCTTTTTGCACGACTTTTTCGAGCACCGGCAAAAGGTCCTTCATGCTTCCGATTTTCTTTTCGTGAATCAGGATGTAAGGATTTTCCAGTTCCACTTCCATACGGTCCGCGTTCGTCACGAAATAAGGAGACAGGTAGCCCTGGTCGAATTGCATACCTTCCACCACTTCCAGAGTGGTTTCGATTCCCTTGGCTTCTTCAACCGTAATGACGCCGTCTTTGCCGACTTTTTCCATCGCTTCCGCGATGATTTCGCCGACTTTCTTGTCGCCATTGGCGGAGATGGTCGCCACCTGGGCGATCTCATGCTTGCCCTTGGTCGGGGTGGAAATTTTCTTCAATTCCGCCACAACCACTTCAACCGCCTTGTCAATCCCCCGCTTCAAAGCCATCGGGTTGGCGCCGGCAGTGACGTTCTTCAAGCCTTCGCGCACAATGGCCTGGGCCAATGCGGTCGCGGTGGTGGTTCCGTCACCGGCCACATCGGCGGTTTTGGAAGCCACTTCTTTAATAATCTGGGCGCCCATGTTTTCAAACGGGTCTTCCAGTTCAATTTCCTTCGCGACCGAAACACCGTCTTTGGTAATGGTCGGGGCGCCGAACTTCTTGTCCAACACCACATTGCGGCCCTTGGGTCCCAAGGTTACTTTTACAGCGTTCGCCAGCTTGTCCACTCCGCGAAGCAAGGCTCTGCGGGCTTCTTCTCCATACATGATCTGCTTAGCCATTTCAAAATCCTCCTAATAAGATGTTTAACTCTAAGTGTTAACTAGCCTTCGATAACGCCGATGACGCCTTCTTCTTTTAAGATCACATATTCTTTGCCGTCGATCGTGATTTCTTCACCGCCGTATTTTTCAAAAAGAATGGTGTCTCCCGCTTTCACGTCCAGCTTCAAAACTTCACCCTTGTCATTCACCCGGCCTTTGCCGGTTGAGATGATTTTTCCCTTTTGCTGCTTTTCACGAGCGGCATCGGGAATGAT
>Ga0075522_10001725_pt1 | contig 16525 bp, 19 predicted proteins | sample NGEPerA_FD_74796 | JGI IMG/M metagenome (GOLD analysis project Ga0075522, IMG submission 74796) | Arctic peat soil microbial communities from the Barrow Environmental Observatory site, Barrow, Alaska, USA - NGEE PermafrostL2-A | ecosystem: Environmental > Terrestrial > Soil > Wetlands > Peat ... | reverse complement strand
ATGCTGGCAGCCTGACAGGCTTCAGCAATTGAACAGGTCGGTCTTTCAGCAAAGGGCACGACCTTCCTTGGAGCGCCTGACTCAGCCGCCGAAACCAAATGGGCCGTCATGATATGCCTTGGCCATATTACGGTTTCGGGCACACTCGCCCAATTTCGTGCAATGATGAATTGCCAATCGTACGCCGCGGCCAGATATCATAAATGGCGTAGAGAATCGCAGACGTTACAAGTCGAGCAAAGACTCTCCGTTACCCACGTCTCTACTATATGTATCGGGCGCTTGTTCCTGTCGCGAAGGGCACGGATGTCCCTGCGCATTTCGGGGCGGCCTATATGGACGTCAAGCAGGACGAGTCTGGACTGACGCTCGAAGGCATTCATTGGACCGAGCGCGGTTGGCACAGAACAATGAATACAACGGGCATCCTGAAGGTGCGCAAAGTAGCCTAGAACCTAGGGCCAGCCGCATGGATTCGTAATGCAAGCCCCTACTGGACAATTCAGGTCGCGTTGAGGATGGCTTCGGCGCGTGCCACGCTCTCGAGGACTTCGCGAAAATCCGGGATGTCGCCAAAGATCATGGTCGACATTGCAGCATAGTCGCGCGCCAAAGGTGCGATCATCTCCTCGGTCGGCTGCAAGCGAAAGCTTCCCGGCGCGGCCGACTCCAGCCCGTCATTGGCTCGATGGAAGAACATCCTGGAGTGGCGCACACAGTCAGTGATCAGAGCGGCATCTGCGCAAGCTTTGGCGCCGACCGGCGCCGCCATCAGCCGATGAATATCGTAATAATGACGGGACATCCGGCCATCGCCGCGCAGCTGTCCAGTCGCGGCAAAATGGAAAGGCATGCCATGAAGGATCAGCACTTTGTCCATGAAGGTACGTTCCACATCGATCGTGACCACGCCGGGAACGGCTCCAGCTTTTGGATCGGAAAGGTCGTCGCTGAGATAAGGGCTGATAGTTTGAGGAGCATGGGGATCGAGAGCAGATTTGGCGCCGGATTCGATCTTGACCGAAGACGGATAATAAGGCGACGCTTCGACTACGCTGGGATAATCGATTTTGAGGCTCTGACGATCTGGATCAGCGTCATCGACCGTGACCTGCAATCCGGCAGGGTTGCGACCAGCGCTTTCCAATGACCCCTTACCCCAAGCATCCAACTCCGGCCCCAGGCTGCTCTGGATATAGCGCTGGCAAGCCGCTTTGAGGGCATCGAGTGTGCGACCGCGCTTGCTTTTGCTCAATCCTTCAAGCTCTTCCACCGAGACCGCCATTCCCAAATCCTCGCGAAAGACCGTGACGTCGATGTCTTCCGAAAAGCGCGAGATCAGGCCATAAACCTTGGAGAGTGAGGTGCCGCCTTTGAACAATAGACGCGGCCCACCCGCCTTCAGCCGATGAAACAGCGCATCCAAGGTCCAGCAGACCCAGAAATCTTTTTCGATGTTTTGGACGGTGGTGCCGATGCGGGTAGCGGTGGCAAGAAAAAGACCGCGGCGGTCTTCATCCTTGGCGGCAAGGATGTCTTGAAAGGCCGGGTTCATGCTGCGCGGCGGCGCCGCTTGGCCGGCAAAGATGCTTTGGCTTCCGGCAAAAGCGGGCGCAGAAAATCCTGCATCCAGGAGGGCAAAGCCGACATGCCGGCCTTGAGATCCTGGCGCAGATCCGCACCTTGTCCGGGATCGGAAAGCAGTTTTGTGACTCGCTTCTGGATGCGCTGGTGCTCGAAACTGTCAGCAAATTTGGGCTTGAGCCAGTGGAGAGCTTGGACCAATCGCATGGCGGGCCGGCCGGCCCAGAAGAGCTTGCTGGGAGAAGTAGGCCTAAAGCTGATAGCGAGATTGCCAAGCTTCAGCGCACGCAAGCGCGCATCGGTATGGACCACCACCCTACCAGGGACAGCATCGCTGAGGCCAAGATCATTGGCGGCGGTCATGCCATCCACCAGCATGCGGGTCTGATCGCGTCGGGCGATGGCGTCGATCACCGCGCGATAGTCCGGGACATCCGGCTTGCGGGTGAGCGAATTGGCGCGGGGCCGGTCGTAAAGACCCCGATCAATCCGTCTGAGATCGCCCGTAGCCACCAGGCGCTGAATGGCCTTGTCGACGGCGTCCCTAGACCCCAGATCGGCGAAATCCGACAGGGTCCAGACGATTTGGCGGTCTGCAGCCGAGATTTTGGCGGAAATCCTCGATTTTAGGTCCAAATTGGGGCCACGCATGGCGTCTCCTTTGTCCGATATTTGTATACATATCTCGGACAAACTCAAGTCCCCGGCGGGTCCACTACTGTCCGAGGTATATATACCTCGGACAGTATGCAGGGATCTCAACGCCATTCTTCGGCATAAGCCAGAGGTATATATACCTCTGGCTTATGCCGAACTAACCTATGCCAAAACCCAACCGCTTCCTGCTCGCGAAAGCCGACATCCTCGCCCTCTTCTCGAAGAGTCCGAACGCCGTCTATTCCGAAGAGCAGCTGGCGGGGATCCTCCTCACCAACAAGCGGGGTTGGGGCCTGCCGGAAAGCGCCGGCTTAAGCAAATTCATTACCTTCCTGCACACCGAAGGCCAGCTACAGACCCACGTCTTTCGCGCCGAAGCCTATGACCGCGACATTACACGCTATAGCTGGGGCGAACCCTCTCCTTATGCGATGGCGATCGCGCTTAAGCCGCGCGGATATCTCAGCCATGGTAGCGCGGTCATTCTGCATGGACTTGCGCCGCTTGATCCCAACACTCTTTATATCAATGTCGAGCAGAGCAAAAAGCCCGCTCCGCGCGGAGGCCTCTCCCAACGCGGCATCGACCTGGCTTTCTCCCACCGACAGCGCCAATCCAACCTCGTCTATGCCAAGGCCAAACTTTCCGTCATCCAGCTCGCGGGCAAGCACAGCGAAAAGCTGGGAGTAGTCAACCTTCCGGGTCCCGACAGCGCGAATCTGGCGGTCACCGATTTGGAACGCACCTTGATCGATATCGTGGTCCGTCCGGCCTACGCCGGCGGCCCCGCTCTAGTCTTGGCCGCCTATCGCGCAGCCAAGCATCGCCTCGTCATCGACCAGCTTCTCGCCACCCTCAAAACCCTCGGCTACGTCTACCCTTATCATCAAGCGATCGGCTTCCTGATGCAGGAAGCAGGGTATCCTGAAAGCACACTCGCCAAATTGCGGGCGCTCCGCATCAAGCACAAATTCTATCTCGATTACGGCATGAACGATCCGGCCTTCACTTCGGATTGGCGCCTCTACTATCCCAGGGACATCCACATATTACCCGCCCAACGGCGCCGCCGCGGCTAAGCGCGCCCTGCGCTCTCTGAAGATACTGGCTTGGAAGCTTCCACGAGGAGGAAGAGGGCAATGGTGTCCAATCCGCCTGGACTAGTCACCAGCGGCGATCTAATCCCAATCAACAAGGCGTCAACGCTCCCTGCCTTGGAGGTATCGACCCCTTCGACTTCGAAACCATCCCAGTCAATGAAGGCGGACGACATATGTCCGATGGGAACAACCGGTCGATAGCCCGTGTCTTGAGCCTTGAGCCGGCGCGGAATTCAATGGTCTACGCAGCAGCGCGGTATAAGCGTGCGCCCTATGTGCTTGACGCCGGTGCCGTAATCCCTTCCGCGCGTATCACCAGACTGCGTTCCGACCTTCCCGGTTAGATCACCGCCCAAGCAACCGAAGACGTTTATGACAGCACCACGGGCAAGACTCTGCTCATTCCGCACGGAGCTCGATTAATCGGCCAATATGATGCGCAGATTACATTCGGCCAATCGCGGCGAACGCTTCTGAAAGCTTGGATGGGATAGCTCCAAGTTTAGTTGCCTCATTCACGCCGTTTCAGGCGCTTGCCCGTCATGGTTGTGTACGAAATTGAACTAACATAGCCTGCTGGGCATGGCTGGGTTCAGGTTCAACAAAGACAAAACATTCAAGGACAATCTAGAGGATTTTCTTCAGCATATGGAGGCTGAGGACAAGGAGCTCGGCGCGCTTCTTCGCGGCCAATCCTCAAGGCTGGAAGGATGCGTCGATGATACCCGTCGCAAGAAGGCGCGAGCAGACTTCAACACGGAAATTAAGAAGAGCATCGCCGAGAAACTTAAGCCGTCGGTAAAAGAACAATGACGCGCTATTTTCTCTCGCAAATGAAGATAGAAGGCTTCCGCGGCATCAATAATGATTCCGAACCGTTGGAAGTTAAATTCGACCCGGCAGCTGTGAATTCTCTGTTCGCTGGAAACGCGGTGGGCAAGAGTTCAATCTTCGAGGCGTTGTGCTATGCAATTAAGGGGACGATCCCAAAACTTGATCTGCTGCAGACGCAGGAAAAGCCGCAGGACTATTACGCCAACCGATTTCACTCGAAAGGCGTCGCCGACATAAGCCTCGCTTTCATGCCGGACGACGGCGGAAAGCAGATTGAGATTACCGTTCAAAGGAATAAGGCCGGCGGGCGGATAGTCAAAAGTCCTTCCGGTCATCCCGATCCAGAGAAGTTCCTGGAGAGCTTGAACGAGGACTTCACGCTCCTAGACTATCACGCCTTCATCAGGTTCATAGATAGTTCGCCGCTGGATAGAGGCCGATCGTTCTCCGCGCTGCTGGGCCTTTCGGCTTATTCGGAATACCGACAAGCCCTGCAGAGTGTGGCCGACACGCGCTCTGTGAACACAGACTTTGACGTCGCTGCGGAAAACGCCAGGAGCACGGCGGCATTGACCGCGATGCAAGTGGCGTTGAAGCGACTCACCAACTCTTACAACGGATTGACGGGAAAGCCGTTCGCTGATGTATCGGAGATTGATGCTTACACCGCCGATATTCTGGCGGCCTTGAATGGCATTGACCTAATTAAAGATAAGATCGGCGTGAAGAGGCTGGCCGAAGTGAACTTCGATGATGTCACAGAGGTCATCAAGGCGGCCGAGGGAGGCGAGAAGCGGGCCGCCGTCGTCAGGGCAGGCGCTAGGGTAGCCGCCCTCGAAGCTCTGTCGCCAGTCGAAGGTTATAAGGACGACAGCGGCGAAACCCGCGCGCTACTGGTTAAGCGCGAGGAACTTATCGAGAAAACAAAGGGCGAGAGCCTAAAGCAACTCTTTGACGCCGCGGATTCCCTCCTGGGCAGCGGCGAGTGGACCGAGGAGAGAATTTGTCCGCTCTGTAAAAGTTCTCTCGACACTGCGATCAGCGAAATCATCAAATCGGAATTGGCTGAGTACGACGCAGTTACTGACTTGGAAGCCGAGATCCAGGTGTCATGGGGGAAGTCCGCTTGGGCCGGACGGCTCAAACTGCTTTCGCTAGGCGCTCTCACGGGCGCCGCCGAGGCAAAGGTTGAGTTAGAACCGATTGAACAGGCGGCGAAGGACGGAGTCATGAGCGTAGTCCAGCTCGACGCGGCCGTGAGGTTGATGACGGCGCTGGAAGCTTCGCAACATGCCGATCTAACAGACGCGACGGCGCAGAAGGTCAAGCTTGAGGCAGAACTTCCAGCTTCGCTTGTTGCCCTGTCAGGGCAAGTTGAACACGCCAGGACCTTTAACGAGGCGCTCGCCGAGTATGACCAAGCGCGCGCCACGCAGCAGGCCGCGCAAAGCAAGCTTGCCGCAATCGAAAAGTGGAGAGGTTTCATTGTGAAAGCCGCCACCACGTTCGCCGAGGCGGAAGCGGAAATGTCCGGAAACAAGATCAAGGAAATTGAGACGGATTATAAAGACTTGTTCGCGCGCATCATGGCCGTGAAGGACGTTATCCCTGAGTTAAAGCGGGACACGGCCAGACAGGACTTGCATGTCCAGCTTTCCGACTTTCACGGCGTTCCGAACGTATCTGCTAGGGCTCTTCTATCGGAAAGTTATCGCAACGCTCTTGCGATATCCGTGTTCCTGACGGCTGCGATGAAACATACTGGGGCTCCCCGTTTCATCGTCCTTGACGACGTGACTTCGAGTTTCGATTCGGGGCACCAATACAATCTTATGGAAGCCATCCGCCAAGTTCTGCAACAGCCGGGCAACAAAGATGGGCTCCAATTCATCATCCTTAGCCATGACGGCTTGTTGGAGAAGTACTTTGACCGCATTGGCGGTACGAAAGACTGGAAGCATCAGAGGTTACAGGGCTGGCCGCCCTTGGGGAACGTAATGTGCAACGCCCAGGACGCCAACAGGTTGAGCGCAACGGCTACAAACTTCTTGAACGCGGGCCAAACCCAGCAGGCCGAACCACTCATTCGCCAATACCTTGAATTCAAGCTGAAACAAGTGATCGACAAGGTTCGGATTCCCGTCCCCTTGGATTTTGCTATTAAGGATCACATGAAGATGGTCTCGAATTGTCTCGATGCAATCAAGGCCGCGACGGAGTTGCAAAAGAAGGCTGGCACACTTGTCTTGGACTCCGCACAAGTTAAGGCGCTCGACACCGTCTTGGTACCAGCGCTTGTCGGTAATTGGGTGGCGCATTATGAAACTGGAATGGGCAGCGGCATTTCAGCGCCGATGTTGCTCAGTATTATCAAGACCATTGATGACTTCGCTGAGTGCTTTCGCCATGACGTGACGGTCAATGGAAAAATCGAGCGGCGCTGGTATACCGCGCTTGATAAGAAGTGAAAAGGAATGTCGCTGGCAATGAGCACACATTCGTTTTGTCCGAATCTGCATCTTAGGAATCGTTTGAACGATAGGGAATTGCCGCATATCGTGGCTAAATGAACGACACCGCCAAAAGCCCAGTTTCGTCGCTAGCCGGAAGCACAGACTACGCGTTGCATGCTCTTGGTTGGAAATCGTTTCAGGACTTGGCGATATCGGTTGCTGAAGAATGCCTGAGGCGACCGGTCCAATCTTTCCTGCCTACGGCTGACGCAGGACGAGATGGCGCGTTTGTTGGCAAATGGGAGGGTGACGACCCTGCCGCCGGTGAATCAACAATTCAGTGCAAGTTTACCTGTCAGCCATATCGAAATCTGACGTTGTCGCAGTTGACGGACGAAATAGAAAAGGCCCGTGTGCTCGCGACCAGAGGTTTAGCAGTCGACTACATCATCCTCACCAACCATCCCGTAACTGGCGCAAGCGAATTGGACATCAAGGCCGCGTTCGAGAAAGTCGGCGTCGGAAAATGCCGAATATTTGGCTACGATTGGATCGTCCGCCAGATAAAAAAGTCTCCGCGCCTACGCATGATGGCACCCCGCCTTTACGGCCTTGGCGATCTAAGTGATCTGCTCGATTCACGAGCATACGAACAGGCTCAATTGATATTGAGCGCTCTCGGCAACGATCTGCAGCGTCTCGTGGTGACCGATGCGCACCGAAAGAGCGTCCGAGCAATAAGCGAACACAATCTCGTACTTCTACTTGGCGCACCTGCCGCCGGAAAATCTACTATCGGGGCTGGCATCGCCATTGGCGCGGCCGACATTTGGCAGTCGAGCACGATACGCGCGACATCACCCGCCGACGTTAAGAAACATCTGAAGGCAGGCGGGAAGCAATTCTTTTGGGTTGATGATGCATGGGGAACGACGCAGTATCTGCGCGGACTCGCGGAAGAGTGGAACCAAATATTTCCACTCATGCAAGGCGGAATCAAAGACGGCTCGCGATTTCTATTCACGTCCCGCGACTATATATGGAAGTCCGCAAAACAGGATTTGAAGCTCAATGCGATCCCCGTCCTCGGTAAGAGCCAAGTCGTCATCAATGTCCAAGAATTGTCGGTGCAGGAAAAGGCTCAAATTCTCTATAACCACATGAAACTCGGCGACCAGCCGACAAGCTTTCGAACGGCAATTAAGGATCAACTTCCCGAGATTGCCGTACGTCAAGACTTCTTGCCCGAAGTAGCGCGCCGCCTTGGTTCTACATTCTTTGCTGGCAAGCTTCCGACGACACCCGGGACGATCGGCGCATTCTTTGAAAAACCAAAGGAATTTTTGCTTGAGACGATAACAAACCTCTCGCCCGAGTGCCGTTCCGCCTTGGCGCTCATCTTCATGAATGGAGGCACCGTGAGGTCGCCTGTTCATCAGGGCGTTGCAGAAGCCGCGGCGAACGCGTTTGGCGTGCATGTAGCGTCGCTAAAAGCCGAACTTGAGAATCTCAACGGTAGCCTGCTGTTATTGGCGCGAGATGAATTTGGCCAATACTGGACATATAAGCACCCAACCGTCGGCGACGCCTTTGCTGCGTATGTCGCACGGAGTCCCGAACTCGTCCAGGTGTATCTTCGCGGCGCTCGACCACAATCGATCGTGCGAGAAGTTGTTTGCGCGGGTATAGAGATATTTGGAGCGCCGGTGATTGTGCCACACGATCTCCATGGTTTGCTCGCCGAGCGTATGAAACACCTTGAAAGCTATGAGCTAGCAAGTTTCCTGTCGTACCGCGCAAACGCAACCTTCGCGCGGCTCATGTTAGATCAACACCCCAACCTTCTGGAACGACTTGAATCATTTTCAGTTCCGATCAAGGAAGATCTAGACGCGCAGTTACTTGCGGCGCTTCATGACTTTGGCCTGTTGCCGGAGGAAATAAGATCAAGCTTCGTTCGGAGCGTGCGCAGAGCGGCGGTGGAGCATGCGGATGACAGCGTTTTGGATGTAGACACAATTGCCCGCGTGCTTACCGAGGACGAGCGAGCCTCGATATTGGACGAGGTCGAAGTCGACGTTTTGGGTAAGCTGGAGGATCACGTAGACCGCGTTCGTGGGGATTGGTCATCGAACTACTCGCCAACGAGCCATTTTGAGAACTTCGTCACGGCAATCGAGGCTTTTGCCGATGCGCTCGGCAACCGGGTAAATAAAGCGACGCTCCTTCAGCAAGCTCAATCTAAAGTAGATAGAGCGATCGAAAGCATGAACGAAGAATATGAGCCGGATTCACCAACGGCGGCGCCAATCAGCGCATCCACGCCGCAGTCCGCTACACTGATAAACCTGTTCAGAGACATTGACGAGTAGGCCGGACGCTAACAAATGGGGAGACCGCCCCGTAGGGCGCGTCAAACAGCATGATCTCGCTTAACAACCAGGGCATTGCGGATGAAGAGGTATTGATCGTTCAATTGCGCCCCATCGCGGGCGCGTATGAACTGGTCCTTATGACGACGATAACAGTGCAAAAACCGTTCGATAAGGTCCGCTGGCTTACGCTTTTTGGCGCTCGTGTTACCGCGCTGTTTCTTGGCGGCGCCAAGCTTGATCTTGGGTTAGCAAGTCTGGAGCAACCCGTCATTCTGCGCCAACATGAAGGGCCGGGCATCGTGCGCCAACAGTGTCAATTCGTGGTCCCGCTTCAACCAAACCAATTAGGCAACATCGAAGATAGTCGTGCCGGTGGCGACATCAATTTTGAACTTATGTTGGTTGCAACCGGCGGTGACCAGCAACTCGGGGCGTATGAACAACCCGCACCGCAATCTTTACGGGCGAAGGCGGCGGAATCCGACTGGGTCGCTCAGCTCAACTCCGCCAAGGCTTTCAATATTCTGTTGATTGAGGTTCCTATGCCTTTTGTGAACCCCTCCAAAGCTTCCAAAGCGATCGACAGTCACCTGCGCAATGCGCAGTCCTATTTTGTAAACGCGGACTATCGGCAATGCATTGCGGAATGTCGACAGGCGATGGAAGAAATTGGAAACACTGAATACGGCGCGGCAAAGACGCTTATCGAAGGCGACAAGAACGGCATGACAAAGGAAGAACGTGAACAGGTGCTTGCGGCGATGTTGCATCACTACACGCAGTTGTCGGCGCATTCTGTCGGACGCGGAGGTTATCTCGGATATACACGCTCCGATGCTAAACTCGCACTCACTCTCGTGGCAGCGTTTGCCGCTCATCGCATCTGCTAAGCACCAAAGCAGTACAGGATTTGGAAGCTCCAGCATGATGTTGCAGCGCTGCCGTCAAGCGGGTTGAAAGGCCATCCAGCCCGCGCAATTGATTGACCACAGTCGCGAGATTGTTCCATCGTCTGAGGCTAGGGCGCACCCCGCATCCCCAGACCCCGCATATACAAGTTGCCGTCCTTGCCGACGACTACAGTCCTTGGCTCCGGAGACTGGGCGCGTTTCTTGCGCATCGCGTTCAGCGGCACAAAAGCGGGCGACCACCCCTTGAGCCCTCCCCTCCATCGTTATGCTCCACACCTGCGCGATCTATTTTTGTAGACCTCAGGCAGCCGCTGGTGTTTCCCCCACCGGATCGCTAATCAAATGGATCCAGAACTGCGGTGGGACCGGAAAGCGATAGTGGCGGCACGCCATCAGCAGGACCGGCCAATAGTCGGTAGCGATAGCTGACAAATTTGCAAAGTCGCTCGAATCCTCGCAGGCCTTGCGAATGGTGTTTATCAGCTCTTCGCCCGATGACGTCAAAGGAAGATCGCACAGCTCCAAGCCGTGGTCACGGCCACCGACATATATACGGTCTTCGGTTGCCGCATCCGGTAACCACAGCTGCAAGGTACAGTGCTTAAGCTCGTTAGATGTCAACTGGACAAGAGATTCCAGTTCCTCCGATTGACCAAGAGCCGAAAGAAAAGCAGCCAAAAGCGGAATCAGAATCGATCCAGCCGTCGCCTCCTGCCTGTATTCCTCAGTCCGCTCGCGAGGGTGGTCGACCAATTGGTGGTATTCCGTGAACACACAAGGATACTTACCATGCGTCTGCACAGTCAGGACCAGGCGCTCAGTCATTTCATGAAGCCATGCCCGCAGATCCTCGGTATTGGAAACTGCTATCCCGAGAAGTACGAGAAAGAGACCGATCTCAATCGCCGCCTGATCCTGCAACGGCAGGAACAGGGCTCGATTGTTGTTAATGAGCTGAAAGATCATCATCGCCCACTTCGACACTTGGTCTTGCACGGTCTTTTTTCGTTCCTCATCGGTATCGCGCAGCGACCACCAATGAATCCAAAGCGCCATCATCGCAATACGCCCAAGAAGATCGAATAGCTTGAGATTTACGTCCACGTGCGTGCGAGTCCACACCGCTAACGAAATCCCATCGCGGACACCTGCATGAGGCAATATTTTGCGCTCTAGCAACTCCGCGGCAATCGAGATATGGAGCTGGATCGTATAATGGAAAACTTCCGTGATCGCCTTACTGACGGGGTTTCGCTTTGTGCCGATATATGGCCGCAACAGATTCCAAATATTCAGTAAGACGATTTCGCTGGCACGATAGGGCGCCTCCACATTTTTCGCGTCGCGGGCCCACACAAAGAGAACCCATAGGGCGATGTAGAGCTGTCGCACGACCCGCAGGCGCGTCCGATCATTATTGATACTGTGCGTCAATTCATGCACCAGGCGTCCGAAATGTTCGGTTGCAATGTCTGGCTCATCAACCATTGCTACCGCTTTCTGGAAATGCGATCGCGTCTCTTTAGGCATGATTTCTTCGCGCAGGATTCCTTGCAGCAGGAGACCCGCGAGCTTGTCGCCGTTCCATTCCTCAAAACCGATACGGTCGGTCGTGTTTTCGGCCATATAGCCGGTAACAGCCGGGCGCACTTGCTCCTGCATATCGCCCCCGAAGACCAGGCAAATCACCACTCTGAGTTTTTCGAACGCCTTCGGAATTCTCGCTGGAATATAGCTGTCGCGGATCTCGTTGAGGGAGGAACGCAGCGCTTGCGGGTTTCCATCCCATGACTGCCGCGTGAGATCGCCCTGCTTGACCGAGAAAAGATAGACCTTCCGCTCTTCCCCCTCTCCCCTGCCGATCGCGGCAATGTCGACCCCGGCCTGGGCCGTGCCACGTTGCGGACGGGAATAGACGGTATAGCCAAGCTCGCTGAGTAAATCTGGAAGAACCGCGTCCAATTCGCCGCGCTCGCGCAGCGATGCAAGATAGTCGCGGAAAAGAAGTTTCACCTCATTCTCTCCACACGAAAAACCCGCAGCATGTAATCCAAGCCAACAGGATCAAGCACCTCGCGGCGCGGCATCTCAAATTTCACACCAAATGACTTCAGCTCCATTGAGATGGCACGTTGATTGCCGCCGGCATCCTCAACATAAGTCAGCGAACGGTTGCCATAAAGCATGGTTGACCGATGCACGAGATTGAAAAAGACAGATTGGCTTTCCGCGGATTTCCGAGTCCGCGCCATATCGTCGTGCATGCGATGCATCATAACATCGCGCTGACGGTCGGAAGGATGAAGTTCGCGGATTTCGCCAGTGCTTTCCAATCCCACGTGAAATTCCGTTTCCAGCGCCAACGCGTTCTGAACCTGCGTGAACGCGGCGTCCGCAGCAGTGATTGTCTTCAGATAGTCTTTTGCCTCGCCGCCAAAATTCAACAGCATCGGGTCGAAGAGGAGCTTGCCGATTTCCTCCCCTGCTTCGGCATTCCCACCTCGAAGCAACGCTACCAAAATGGAGCAGCAGACTATCGGCTTAAGAAACAGATAGCCGATTGCTTTACGGGCCAGAAAATTGAGCTGCGGCGGCGGCAAAGCAGGCCCGATGATAGACGCATCGAAGGGCTGATCCTTTTCCACGCCGATCAGATCGTTGACTGCCTTGAAGAGCGGGAAGCATCCGGATTGGAGCCACCGAACAACGATATCAAACAGACGTTTGGCATGCGCGCGCCGCAGTTCATGTGCCGTCGTGTTGAACAGTGCGAGCGTTAGGGCCCCGTCCCGAAGCAGATCTGTCAGGCAGTCGATTGCCAGGCTTTCCCCGGCGGTGCCCAGAAGACGATGCAAGCCATGGTCAATGATGCGAACGGTGCCAGTATTTTGCCGGGGAACCGATCGCATCGCATTGAGGATAAGCGCAATGGTAGTTTGGTCCAGTTGCTTTGCATGCATCCATGCCGCATCGGCCAGGGCGTGGAGTGTTTGGGGTCCTGGTGCGTCTGCGGCAGGTTGGCGGAACACCAATTCTGAAACGCAAGGTTGGGCTGGCCGGCTGCGCCGTCATTGCCCGCTTGTTTGATCAGTGCCCGGCAGCATTCCATGAGCGCCATAGCGTTGGTTTTCAATTTCGGGACGGCCTCGCAGTAGATGTGTTGTGCCGTGAAGAAGTCCTGTTGTGAGATCGCAGCGAAAGCGTCCGTTGTCGCAACAGCAAGGAGATCTATGTCGCCTTTGTTATGCAGCTCGATGCAAAGGGCAAGGAACGGATCATCTTCCCCAGGATACTCATGATAACGCGCTATCTCGGGCGCCAGTTCACCACGCTCGTAAAGGTCGAGGATTTCGGCTTGCGAAGGAACCGGCGCGAGAGCCATGCCTAATTGCCCACCCGCAATATCGAGGCCCTTACCGTAACAGCGCCATCTTTAGTCGGTTCCGTTTCGTCGGATTCGAACAAGACAAAACCCATCTTCACCGCGCAGTCACGATCAGAATTGTGGTTTTGAATCGTGATTTTGTTATCCAAGGAAGGTCGCCTCAAATAGGACCGGATACCGGTGGCCCAGTATCGAACGACATCTGCGAATGACAGCCTTCTCCAGCCTGTCTCTCATGCGTATCAACGCCTACGTTGAATAGGCCAAAATCGTTGCAAATGCATCCATGCGACGGCAATCAAAATCGCAACAACGGGACTGACTGTAATGGTCATAGCGCGCTCCGCTGAGCCGCTGTGGCGGCTCATCGTAGAAAGGGGTAGCTTTTGTGCTGCCCGGCCCTACTCTGCGGCGCGCAGAGAGCATCCGGTTTTCCGGCGCCAGGCGGCGCGCCTAGCTGATTCCTTCATTAGCAGATCAGGCGAGACACGCCAATGGCCCGAACACATCCCTGTACTCACGGCCGAAAGAAAGTACCCGCTTTGCCGGGCTGCACTTTCCAGTGCTCGCCTTCATAGAAGAATGTGTTGCGCCGATCTGCCATCTCTCCAGCGACCTCTTCCCAGGCGATTTTCCCGCCACTGAAATCGGTGGCCTGTGCTTCCGTTAACAACGAATAAGCCCGGCGCACCAGGTCCACCTTCTCAACCTTGATCCAGAGGACGCGCCGCAACGCCAGGGCCTCGATCACGAACTCCGGGAAGATCGCCAGATTGTCCGCCATGCCCATGAGACGCATCGCCGGATACACAGTGCCACCCGCCCGCGGGATGGTCACACCGCCAGGCAGAAGGCTAAGCGGCTCGGCGCGGTCAAACAGCAACTCGAACACCGCGACAGATCGCTTGTAGCGATAATTCCATTGCTCGCCATCTTCGATTTCGTCGGTGAAAGACAGCGACAGCCGCAGACGAGTACGGATGTTTTCCTTGCTTTCATTCTCCAAGGGATAGGCCAGCATGGCCCTCATTCCCAGCTCCGTCACACCCAGCCGTTGCAGCGCTTGGGCATGATATCCGAGATTGTGCATCCAGAAGGGCTTGGTCACTACCCATTCCGACAACGCTACATGCGTGTCTGGCTGTGACTTGATTTCATAGAAGCAGGCAGGGGGCCCAACACTAGCATAAAACATCGGCCGGCCAGGCCGGTGCGCCCGGCCCCACAGCTTGACTTTTTCCTGCGGTGGCGCGCCCAAGTCGCCCACCAACGTCGGCCTGTCTTTCCATTCCACCCCCCGATACACGGGCTGACCCGGCGGTAGATCCTTGAGCATCACCCGGTAACCACCCAAATGATGACGCACAAACCGCTTCAACGTCTCGATGTCATGACGCGCTAATTGCTTGTCGGTCAGGAATTTGCTCGGCATCGCCGACCCCTCCTCCGGGCGGAGCCCATCTGCTAGAATTGGAGCATTATGCCAAACATCGTGGATTATTTCTCGCTGGCCGCCGTGCCGGTACAGCAGCTCCGCGGCGCCACTCCGCTGGCGTCTGCGACGGCCTTTGTCTGGCGGCGGCGCGACAGGCACTATCTCATCACCAATTGGCATGTCGTGACGTGCCGCAGCAGCGAGACGGGCCAAACGCTTTTTGACCATGGCGGGGAGCCCGACCGGCTCCGCGCACTTTTCCGGCCCAACCCGAATGTGATCGACACCATTTCGGTGGAAATACCATTGCGCGACAGCCACGGACGCCCGCTCTGGCTTTCCCATCCCGTTCACCGTCGCAAGGCCGACATTGTGGCGATTCCGATCGAAGATAGCCCTAGCGGTGCTCTGCTGCGCCCCGTCAATGCCCGCGACCAGTTGATGGCCAATCTCTCAGTTCGGATTGGGATGGATTGCTATGTCCTGGGCTATCCGTTCGGGGACCATCCCCCATCGCTTCCCGTGTGGAAGCGCGCAAGCCTGGCCACCGAACCCGACCTGGCACGGTTGGCACAACTCTACTATCTGATTGATACCGCCTCGCGGCCAGGAATGTCGGGCGGACCCGTGATCCTGCGCAGCTATGGCACCCACCTGACGACGAGCGGGCCGTCCATCGCGACTGCGCCAGGCACCAAGTTTCTCGGAGTCTATTCCGGCCGCATCCACACAGACGACCCGCGTGACCTACAACTGGCTCGCGTCTGGCCCGAGTCCTTGCTTGTCGAGATCGTCGACGCCGACATCCGAGACGACGGCGACCCCAATTGAGACGGGGTTGCGGATCGCGGCTTTGGCGTCCCAGCTATCCAAAACGCTCTGCAGCTTATTCTTTTTTGCGAATATCCTGATGTTACCGTAAGTGTCCGCATGCGTGCGCGCCCGCACGATCATTGCCCTGCTCATCTCATCGGCGAAGACCACCGGCAGCATGTCCTTGAGATAGTCGCGGATCATCTCCCGCGTCGTACCGATAATCACCTTCTTGTTGAAGAGATGGCACGACGCCTCGAAAAGGTTCACCAGGTTAGTGAATTCAACATAGCGATCATCGTCATTGGTGGCGGTGCCGAATGCCTTCCAGGCAGAATTCAATTTCTCCATGAAGGTGAGATGGTTTTCGACGTCGCGGCCACGCGCGGACTCCCGCAAGGTTCTTGCGGTATAGATCAGCGCCCCGATCGCGATGAGCAGCAACCCTGCCTGAATCCAATCTGGCGCGTGCATCTCCGACAGAAATCGATGCCAGAAATCCAGCGCAGCGGCGAGCGGGTGCGCGGCCGCCGCCGTTTTAGCGGCAACCTCGCCTGCCATCACTTGCCGGTTTTTCCATCGGAATTGTTGGTCGTCTGCTGCGGCTGTGGCGTCTCGCGGGCAGGCGGCGCGGGCCTTAACAAGCTCGCATGATGCGCCGTCGCGAGGGACTTCTTCAGGATTAGGCCATGACCGTCAATGGACTGCGAGTCCATTGCGACGTGGTGGGCCACTTTCTCAGGAGGTTTCGTCATTCTGCAAATCTCACTTCTTCTTTTTTGCTGCCTTCTTGGACTTCTTCGCCTTTACGACGCGAACGCGCTTCAGCACTGCCCTATGGCCGTCGGTCGAAAGCTTCCCGTGAACGGCCGATCGTTTTCTTGCCATCTCGATCCCCAGCGCAATGCAGGGACCATATCACGTGGCGAGCTCAGCACTTAAGTCCGAGAGCGCGCCCCTACGGGTTCGGCTCTAGGC
>Ga0075522_10001722_pt1 | contig 16532 bp, 17 predicted proteins | sample NGEPerA_FD_74796 | JGI IMG/M metagenome (GOLD analysis project Ga0075522, IMG submission 74796) | Arctic peat soil microbial communities from the Barrow Environmental Observatory site, Barrow, Alaska, USA - NGEE PermafrostL2-A | ecosystem: Environmental > Terrestrial > Soil > Wetlands > Peat ... | reverse complement strand
CCTCAGCACCCGAATGGAACACAGCGCGTTGGTCGCGATGATTGCCAGAATAACGTGGAAGGACGGAAAGGTAATCAGGCCGGAGCTGTACAAGGGGTCAATCACGAATGGCCCAGGCGAGCGGATAGCACGGAACATGTTGGTGAACAGTATCTGGTTCGGCGAAGGCGTAAAGTGATAACTGCTCCATGGCCCGATCGCGGGACACAAGGCAAATGCCGAAAAGGCCAGTGCGACCGCGACCACGTTCCCAACAATGTATTCCTTCGCAACCGCCAGTTTTCCCAGGAACGCGGGAACCGTAGTCGCAGCGAATATCAGAGGCAGCAGTTTGTCGTAGCTGGATGCCAGGAGGAAGTTGACGAAGCGATGCTGCTTCATCCACGCGAGTATCGCGGGAACCTCTAATCCAAGCCTGTGGTCGATCGACCGCAGCAAATCGTCACGCAACGGGAAATCCATTCTGGCCGCCGCGTACATCGGAACCATCAGAAGCTGTCCCAACAGGCTGGACCACGCGATCATCAAAGCGCCGTTGCGCGGCCCGATGTAACCCGCACGCTGCAGACACCACGCAGTCGCCAGTACGGGAATCGTGCCCAGAAGGATAGCTCTGGCGAATTCTGAGGTGGGCATCGACATCGAAGACAGGGCGAGAGAAGCAACCATAATTCCCGCAAGCACGACGACGGATGCAGCCAGGCAGAGATGAAAGACCCTGTCCGGCCGGCTCATAGGTATTTCATCGGGCGGCAGCCGATGTTGCCGGTCCTTCAGCGTTTTCTTCAGCCGCACAACGAAAGCCGGCATCCAGGCGTGTATTTCGGAAGCGTTTTCCCAACTTCTCATACCGGCGCAGCTATACAGGGGGCACGTGCACCGCCGCATCGATGGCAGGTCGAACGCGTTCCGGATCAACCAGTTAGGGCACGGTCGCGGATTAATGACCTCTATGCTGTTAACGGGTGTCTACTGAGGTTGGGACGTCAGTTACTGTCGGTGGACGGCAACAGGAAAAAGAACAGGGAGGTCGCTGACAGATCCGACGGCAAACTCATGGCCGCCACCTGCAACGTTACGCAATTCACCGGGGGCAAAGCGTTTTCGCACCAGCGCCATATAGTCCCTATACTCGCTGTCGCCCGGCGGCAGCGGAAAAAGCACAAAGTTCTGAATGGAGCCGACGGGAATCGTGCTTTCCAGCCGTGTATCTCCATGCCGCATGACAAACGCCCGCGTTCCCGAAGTGAGACGAACCTCCGGAAACTCAACAGTCAGATAGTCCGGCAGGTAGTATCCAGCGTGCCGATAGCCCAGAAAATGAGAATCGAACCCGACGATCATGGTCTCCCGCGGGGATGCGATTTGCGGCAACACTCGGATGATGTTCTCGAGTTCCGCCTCAAATCGCCGCACTTCTGTGTACGAGCAGTAGACGGGCGCCCAAATGAAAATCGCGATATTAACAGCGGCACAGCTTGAAATGGCCAACATTCTCAGACCTCGGCGGAACCGGAGACTCGCGTACCAATGTGACGCCCAGAGACCCATCCATGCACAAACCGGGGGAGCAAGTGCAAGCAGATATCCGGCGTTTACGAACTTCAGAAAGACGAACGTGAAGAATAACAGGCCCGGTGCGATCCAGACCAGCGTGAATATGGCCGTGCGCCGGTTGAGGGGGGAATCCGCGCGCCAGGCCCGGAGCGGGAGTATTGCGGCACAGCCGAAACAGAGAAAATAAATGCCAACGATGACCGAGGCGCGCGCAAAAGAGTTCAACACGGACGAATTAAAAACCATCGCGCGCGAGGGCACGGTAAGCCACAGCGAAACCAGAGACGAGACATACGCTGTTAAGCCTGTGATCTGAATCATCGGAGTGAACCAGGCGAGGACCGTCACTGCCACCGCGCAGACCCCGCCGACAGCCTGCCTGCGGGTAACACTGCGAAACGAAAAGAGCAGGAGGGGGCAGAGCAGCAGGATCGACGAAGGACGAAAACCCGCCGCAATCCCCACGACGACCGCGCCGGGCAGGACGAACCGGCCCTCTCCACAGTAGATGCGCCGGCAAAGATATCCGGTCAGAGCTGAAAAAAAGGCTTCGACAATATAAGTGAGCGCAACCGTTCCATGAAACCACGCCAAAGGAGAGAAAAGAAAGATAAGACCGGCAAACGTAGCTGCGTTCCGGCCAAACCAGTTGTCGGTCAGTACATAGATCATTACTACCGCGCCACAACTAAAGGCAATGCTGATCGCAACAAGGGCGGCGTTGGCATCGTGAAAGATCACATTGACAAGTCGGCCGAGATACACATACAGGAAATAGCCCGGCGGGTGTGGCTGATGGACGCTCGGATCGAATCGCCTGAGGGCGAGCGCGAAATTTACCGAGTCGATGTCATAAAGATAGTGACTTCTGAACAGGAAACGCGTGAATGCCGTGACCGTAACCAGGATAGCCGCATCCCGCGTCTGGCGGGAACTCATTCCGCGCCCAGCCCAACCGGAAAATGCCGCAGTCCATCGGAGCAGAAAGTCATTGTGGATCTCGTCGCATTTGAAAAGCCACTTGCTGCTCCCGCCCGGCATCGCGTGGAGTCACCAAGTCATGGATATTCACCGCTCAGCGTTCTCAGGTTTCCGTTGTGCGCTGCCCGCTCAATCGGGTGTCGCCGAAGGTTCACCGTTGAGAACTGCCGTGTAGACGCCCGCTTACTATTCGCCGCCCCGAATGGTCGCGGCTGACGGCTCAAGCTGTTGACCTGCAACGATCTGCCTGCCAGTGTTCCAAGTGGCTCTCCGTATGCTTTAACCCCAGTGGGAGAACAATCACAATGCAGGACACATTCTTAAAACTCTACGTAAGAGTGCAAGCCGTGAAAAGTGCGCTCATTAAAGACGAGAGCGGTCAGGATCTTATCGAGTACGCTCTGGTCGTTGCGCTCATTGCACTGGCGGCCACCGCTGGGATGGGAACCCTCGCGACCAAGATCAGCGGCGCTTTCACAAGCGTGGGCGCCAAGCTGACCACATACACCAGTTGAATCCCGCTGAGAGAAGGCGCGCGGAATCGCCGCCCGCTTTCTCGTGCGGGCTCTGATATGCACTCGATCGCGTGGTGGCCGATCCTGACACTGCTCGCCATGGCTACTGTTACGGATATCAGAAGCCGGCGCATTCCGAACTGGCTGGTGATACCGTTTCTGGCCGCTGGAATCATCGTGAACACAGCAGGTCACGGAATGAAGGGCCTGGAGCAGAGCATAGGCGGCATAGCCCTCGCGGTTGGCATTGTGGGAATACTCTGCTGGCTCCGTGGAATCGGGGCTGGCGATTTGAAGCTATGCGCGGCTGTGGGCGGGTGGATCGGCCCGGCGCAACTGGGTATGGCTTTGGCCGCCACGGGTATCGCGGGAGGCGCGCTGGCCCTGATCTGGGCCGCCTGCCATGGATCGTTGAGTGAATCGCTCGATGGTTCGAGCGATCTGGTTTCGGGGTTCTGGAACGGGGGTATTCGTCCCCATCCGAACCTCGTTCTCAATAACCCTGCCGCGCGGACAATGCCCTACGCGCCCGCGATCGCTATCGGAACCATATTGTCGTTCTTTACAACTTGAGGATGCAAATACGAAGCTTCACAATGCCCAATACTCCCGAATCCACCAAACCGAGCGCTCTCTCCGTTGCGCTGATTGCGCCTGATGGGGTGCACCGCCGCTCGATTACCGCGGCACTCGCGGGGTCGCAACTCACGATCGCCCGTGAGTACAAGACTTACCCTCCGGACGATTTATCCGAAATCGCAGGGCTGGACGGCTGCGATGTAGTCATTGTGGATCTCGATCACGACGCCGAGCAGGCCGTCCGTGTAATTGAGAACATTTGCAGCCACCGCGTCTCAATGACCGTTATGGCTTACTCCAGCAGAAACGACTCAGACTTAATGCGTCGATCCATGCAGGCGGGTGCGCGCGAATTTCTGATTGAACCACTTCTTCCGGAGACCGTGGGGGAGGTGTTTAGTCGTACTTCCGCCCGGAATCCCGGCACCAGGAAGGCTGCGGGAAAGATGCTGGTTTTTGTCCCCGCTAAAGGCGGTGTGGGCGTCACAACTCTTGCCGGCAACTTTGCGCTGGCTCTGACAAAGGAATCCGGCGCGCGCGTCGTAGTGGTGGACATGGATTTTCAATTGGGAGAAATCGCTCTCGGCCTCGGCCTGACAGCGACTTTTTCAGTCGTTGACGCCCTCATGAACGCCTCCCGGCTGGACCGGGATTTTCTATCGACTCTTCTGATCCGGCACAGCTCCGGACTCGCCGTGCTGGCGTCTCCGGAAAACTATACCTTTTTCCACTCTCCGGTCGACGAAGGCGCCGACAAGCTGTTCCGGATTTTGCGAGAGGAATTCGACTACGTGGTGGTGGATACCGGAACGTGCCACGGCCATATTCAGCAAACGCTTTTTGAAATGGCCGACAAACTGTATCTCATCGCGGAAATGACTTTCCCGGCGTTGCGTAACGCCCGCCGCCTGACCTCATATCTTTCCACCATGGATGGGAGCCGGCAGTTGGAAGTGGTGCTCAACCGGTTCAATTCGCGGCACGGAGAGATCGACGAGAACAGCGCCACAAAGGCGTTGGGACGGCCGGTTAACTGGAGGGTTCCGAACGGCGACGCTGTCGCGAGGGCCGCGGAGGACAGCGGCGTTCCGTTGGCGATGAAGGACTCGCCCATAACCCGGGCACTCGTGCAGATGGCGAAAGCGGCGTGCGGAAAGCCTTTGACACCCTCGAAGAAGGCAGCCAAAGGATTCAGCTTTTTCGGTTCCAGAGCCCTCTCGACGCCGGTAGAAATCTAGATGGAAGTCCTCGATTTTGAAAGACTGAAGACCGACCTGCACAGCACTCTGCTCTCGAGAATCGATCTCGAAAAACTTTCCTCGGTTGACGATGGAAAAGCCCGGCGCGCTGTGGCCACCATGATTCAGGAAATCATCGGATCTCAAAAGGTACCCCTGAACGCCGCCGAAAAAGACCAGGTTGAAAACGATCTTCTGGACGAGGTCTTCGGTCTTGGGCCCCTTGAGCCGTTGTTGCGGGATCCTGCCGTCTCGGACATCCTGGTCAACAACCGGAATATCACTTACGTCGAACGCCGCGGCATCCTTGAGAAGACCGGAGTAAAATTCCGCGACGACCGGCACCTGATGCAGGTTATCGATCGTATTGTGTCCCGAGTCGGCCGGCGAGTAGATGAGTCTTCGCCTATGGTCGATGCCAGACTTGCCGATGGCTCGCGCGTCAATGCGATCATCCCCCCTCTGGCGCTCGACGGCCCGTGCATGTCAATCCGGCGCTTCGGCAGCGGGCCGGTCGCCGCGGATGTCCTCGTGAAACTGAAAAGTATTTCCGCCGAGATGATGCAGATTCTGGCCGCCGCGGTGAAAGCACGGATCAGTATTCTGATTTCCGGTGGTACCGGCGCCGGCAAAACCACATTTCTCAACATCCTTTCCAGCTTCATTCCGGAAACAGAGCGGCTGGTGACCATTGAAGATGCCGCCGAGCTGCAGCTTAAGCACGAAGATGTCGTGCGGCTTGAGACCCGCCCGCCGAATGTGGAAGGTCTGGGCGCGGTGCGCCAACGGCATCTTCTGGTCAACAGTCTTCGCATGCGGCCGGACCGGATTATCATCGGCGAGGTCCGTGGCGAGGAAGCGTTCGACATGCTGCAGGCAATGAATACAGGTCACGAGGGTTCGATGGCCACCATTCACGCGAATACCACCCGCGACGCTCTCTCAAGACTGGAGTCAATGGTGGCCATGGCAAATGTCAATATGCAGGAGAGATCCGTTCGCCAGCAGATCGCATCCGCCATTTCCGTGATCGTGCAGGTATCGCGCATGAGCGATGGCACCCGCAAAGTGGTGACTATTTCCGAGATCACAGGTCTCGAAGAGAACATCGTCAGCATGCACGACATTTTCAGCTTCGTCAGGAAGGGTATTGGGCCGGATGGCAAAGTAATCGGGTTATTCCAGCCCAGCGGCATCCGTCCGAAGTTCCTCGAGAAATTGCGGGTTGCGGGCATCCTGCTGCCGGCGGAGATCTTTGAGCGCTCCGTGGAGGTCAATTGATCGAATGTTGCTGATCGTTCTGTCAGTCTCCGTGGGCATTTTCGCCGTCGCGGTATTGGTTCTGATGACTCTGGGAAAAGGTAAGTCGAAGCGCGTCAATCTGAGGCTCGCAGCCCTGGATCAGGAGTTCGCCCCGACCGATAACGAAGAAGCGATCACCGATATTCGGAGACATCAGAAAAAACTCAGCGCGATTCCGTGGCTGAACTCCTGGCTGACGAAAATGAACCTGTCTTCGGCCTCCAGCCTGTTCTTTTATCAGGCTGGCGTAACCATGTCGCTTGGAACCCTGCTGTTGACATCTGTCGCAGGCTCCGCCGTCCTGGGATGCATACTGTATCTGCGGCTCGGAGCCGCGCTCCCTGCGCTGTTTCTCTCCGCGGGCTTTCTTCCGCTGCCCTTCCTTTACGTGCGGCGTAAGCGCACAAAGCGTTTATCCAAACTGGAGCAGCAATTGCCCGAAGCGCTCGGAATGATGGTCAGCGCTCTTCGCGTGGGCCACAGTCTGGTCGCAAGCCTGGGCGCTGTCGCCCAGGAATGTTCCGAGCCGATTGGCGGGGAAATACGCAAGTGCTTCGAGGAACAGAATTACGGTATCGATTTGCGCACGGCACTTGTGAATCTAACCGAACGGGCTCCTATACAGGACTTTCGAATCTTTGTTGCCGCCGTGCTGATTCAAAAAGAGAGCGGCGGGAATCTCGCCGAGGTTCTGGAAAAGGTGGCTGAGACCACACGCGAAAGATTCAGGCTGAAAAAGCAGGTGAGCGTCCACACCGCACAAGGGCGCATGACCGGCTGGATACTGTCGCTTCTTCCCGTTTTGCTCGGATTCGGCATGTACTGCATGAATCCCGACGGAATGAGTGTTTTATGGAAGGACTCCCTGGGATTGAAGATGCTCTACACCGCCTCAACCATGGACGTTATTGGCGCCCTCATTATTCGAAAGATCGTTTCGATTCGCGTCTGAGATACATTTATGCAGCTTGCCGTGTTCGCATTCATCGCCGCGTTCCTGTTGATGTCGAGTCTCGGCGTTTTGATTTTCTATCGGCAAGCGGCGCTTCGGAGACTATCGCAGGTAGTTTCGCGGGCGGCCGAGGCGAGCTTACTGCGCAGCATCGCGCCCACGCCCGGTGCCCGGATCGAAAAGTTTGTGAAGCCGTTTCAGAAAGTAGTGCCGAGAAGCCCGTCCGACGTTTCAACGGTTCAGAAGCGCCTGATTCGCGCCGGCTACCGTGACAAATCTTATGTGAACATCTTCTATAGCTCGAAGGTACTCGTCCCGGGTTTGCTTTGTATTCTTGCGACGGTTACCCAGGCTTACACACTCTCGCCCCTCTTCGTGTATGCGATGGCCGCCGGGCTCGGGTTTCTGGCCCCGGATTTCTGGTTAAGCAATCGCATTTCCGCCAGACAGATGAAACTTCGCCTGGGTCTTCCGGAAGCGCTGGACCTCATCGTGATCTGTGTGGAGGCGGGCCTCAGCATGGATAAGGCGACGATGCGTACCGCGGAGGAACTGCGAATCAGTCAGCCGGCTATTGCCGATGAGCTGAACCTGGTATATCTGGAGCAGCGGGCGGGCCGCCCACGCGCGGAAGCCTGGAAACATGTTGGGGAGCGGACCGACGTCGACACCATTCGTTCTCTCGCGTCGATACTCATCCAGGCGGATAAGTTCGGTACCAGTATTGGAAAGACGTTGAGGGCTCACTCGGAAACGTTGCGTACGCGACGGCGCCAGGACGCGGAGGAGCAGGCGGCGAAGACCACGGTAAAGCTTGTCTTCCCGCTGGTGCTGTTTATTTTCCCGTCGCTGTTCGTCGTGACACTTGGTCCCTCAATGATCATCATGTTCGAGGGTTTCGCAAAGTTTTTGAGTTGATCCGGCGCCGAGCCGGTGAACCTGAAAGAAAGGAGAAACGATCATGGACAGCGCAACTGTCATTCGCATCATAGCGGGCATACTGTTTGCCGTCGCCCTGGTTTTTTTGATCCAGCGCCGCCGAAAAAAGGTAACGTAGTTGCCACCGTCACTGCGAAATCCGTCGCCGACTGAACCAGGAATGGATTTCGCAGCGGCGTCGCGCGAAGAAGGGTTCTGTTGGCCGGCCTTGGCCGAAAGGAAGAGAAGTAAGATTCGGGTGCGAAAAGCATGAAACGGACTGTGTGTGTATTCAATCGGAATCGCGAATCGTTTTTGGGGCTTCGCGTCGCTGCCGCCGATACATTCCTGATGCGCCTGAAGGGGCTCTTGGGAAGAATTCGATTGAAGCCCGACGACGGCATCTGGCTGGTGCCGTCTTGCGGTATTCACACGATCGGAATGCTGTTTGCCATTGACTTGATTTATCTGGATGCGGCGAACCGGGTTATCCATCTGGTAGAGCATCTTGGGCCTTTTCGTATCTCGCCCATCCGAATCAAATGCGCCAGCATTCTCGAACTGCATTCGCGCACGATCTATTCCTCCAACACCCAGATCGGTGACGAATTACTTATCTGTACTCCGGCGGAAGTGAAAGATTTTTGCGAGCGGAGCGGAACACAACCCGTGGCTATGGCCGACGGAATTGAGGTGGAGTGATGTACCGGGGTGTTCTCGGTAAGATGAAAAAATGGCTGCTCCACGAAGATAAGGAGCCACGGCGCGCTTCGAGGAGTGCCGAGCCGGAGGTTGTCGTGTATTACTGGGATGGCTCCGCGCCGGAAGGACGCCATATCCGCGATATCAGCGAGAGCGGTGCGTTCATTTATACGCCGGAACGCTGGTACCTCGGTACGATCGTCCGGATCATTCTTCAGGGGTATCATATGGCGAGGCAAGCGGATGGCACCATGGCCCCGACCGCCTCGACCTGTATACCCGCGCGAGTTGTGCGCCACGAATCCGACGGTGTTGCTGTTGAGTTTGTCTTTCGCGACAAAGCGGACGGGGAGGCGCTTCGGACGTTTCTGGCGGCGATTCCATCTCAACCGGCAAGAACCGGCGGCACCATAGCAACGTCCCAAAGGCAGGGGCAAGGCCTTGTCGAGTTTGTCCTGATCGTTCCACTGGTGTTGCTTCTGGCGGTGAATGCCGTAAACTTCGGCGGCTTTCTCTTCGCGTGGATTACCGTGGCCAACGCGGCCCGTGCCGGGGCGCAGTATATGACGCTGTCCAGCGCTTCTCCGGGGTCGCAAACCCCTGCAACGCTGACTCAAATCACCGCACTTGTGACCAATGACGTCACGTCGCTTTTGAATCGTTCCAGCGTTTCAGTCACCGTATGCACAAATAACACAACTGCGGCAACAGGCTGCACGAGTTTCTTCGATCCGGAGGCGCCAACTTATACTCTTGCCACCGTGGACGTCACTTACACGTATAAACCCTTGATCCCGTTGTTCTCGTTTCCAAAGCTTGGCATCAGCGCGACCCTTCCAACCAGCACAATCCATCGAAAGGCCGTCATGAGGATGCTCCAGTGACCCGAGGCGGGGGTACGAGCGGACGTGCCAGGTGCCGGGGCCAGACCCTCGTGGAGTTCAGCGTGGTGACGCTCATGACGGTCATCATGCTCCTTTTCATTGTTGAAACAGGCCGGATGGTGTTGGTATATACGACGGTCGCCAACGCGGCGCGAGCGGGCGTTCGCTACGCGACCGTGCATGGCAGCACGCGCGCCACCGGAATCACGGTCGACAGCGCCAGTGGACCCGGTAACGACCCGCCCCAGGTTCTGACCGTTGTCAAGAACTTCGCGAGTGCTGGCCTGTTGACCACGAGTCGCCTGATCGTGCATGTAACCTATCCGGGTGCTTCCAACGATCCCGGCCAGTCCGTAAATATTACTGTCGTGTATCCGTACGATCCGTTGACAACATACTTCTCGAAAACATTGCGGCTCGGGAGCGCCTCGCAGGGGGTTATCGTATTTTGAAATGTTCCGGTGTCACTTTCGGACGCGAAAACGGACAGGCTGTCATCCTTGTCGTCCTGGCAATGAGTATCTTCCTGATCGGCGCGCTTGGGTTAGCGATCGATGGCAGTCAAATGTACGCGCAGCGGCAAATGGCGCAGGCTGCCGCCGATGCCGCCGCCCAGGCCGGTATTATGAGCATCCTTAACGGAACCAACGCGACATCGTCGCATCCGTTTGGAGTCGGAACTCCTCCCCCTTCGTCCGTTTGCACGACGGCTGACTTGCGAACACCATGCGTCTATGCGCGAGACAACGGATTCGGTGGGTCAGCCTCGGATACGGTAACTCTGAGGTTCCCCACCACCGTTTCCGGGGTCACCCTTTCCTCCGCGACCGTTCCCGCGTTCGCCGTCACGGTGCAGAGAACTCTTCAGACAGGAATGATACGGTTTGTGGGGGCGGCCGCCACTTCCAGCATCACGGCAAGAGCGACGGCTGGACTTGTTGGCACGGTTTCACCCGACTCCATCATTGTGCTCGCTTCTCCTCTCGATTCTCCTCCCTATAATTCGCCGAACGCGTTTCAGGCCAATAATGGCGCATCTGTGGTATTAAATGGCGGGGCGCTCGCGATAAACTCTATCAACGGCGACGCGGCAACCATATCGGGGGGAGCAACGGTCACTGCCTCGGAGATTGATTGCGCTTGCCCGGTCGGCGGAGTCCAGACTAACAACGGTGGAAGTTTCGCCCCTGGTGCGCTAACGGGTAAAGCGCCGGTCCCGGATCCATTCGCGTCGCTGCCAGTGCCTCCTCTCGGTACCTGCGCGGCCCACCCCACTATAACTAACCTCACGTCCGGCACGACCAACCTAACTCCCGGAACGTATTGCGGAGGAATAGCGCTTAGCAACAACCCGACGGTTACATTTGCCCCCGGGAACTATATCATCAACGGTGGAGGTGTTACGTTTGGCGCTGGTACGGCCAGTGGAAGTGGAGTGATGTTTTATCTCACCGGAACGAACGCGACCTACCGCTCTATGACGATTACCAACGGCGCGAGCGTCACCTTGTCGGCGCCCACATCCGGCGCATACCTTGGGGTACTGTTCTTCCAGGACAGAGCGATCGTGTCCGGTAACAACGCATCGCTTACCGACGGCACGATGCAACTGACCGGAAGTCTGTATTTTCCAACAACGGCTGTTTCCTTTTCCAATGGAATCAGCGCGCAGACAAGCAGCACAGCGATCATAGCGAAGCAGGTCTCTTTCGCTGGCGGGGCCAACATCAAGTACGACCCCACCGGCTTGGAGACAGGTCTTTTTACCAAGGCTGCGGCGCTCGTGCAGTAAGGCCCGGATGCCGTATGAATCAGTATGCCGAGAGAAGTCAGGACCGCGCGTACTCATTTTCATCGTAGCCTGCAACGCCGAAAAGACAATCAAGTCCGTGGTCAGGCGAATACCTGAAACACTGTCGGCCTTTTACGATATTCATATTCTTATCATTGACGACGCGTCGCGCGACTCCACTTTCGTCAGGAGTTACGGCGCCAGCCAGTCGGAGAATATTACCTTTCCGGTTCGCGTCCTTTTCAATTCGGTAAATCAGGGCTACGGCGGAAACCAGAAGCTCGGCTATCGCTATGCGATTGAAAACGGGTTTGACTTCGTCGCCCTGCTGCATGGCGACGGGCAGTACGCTCCGGAGTGCCTGCCGGAACTGCTGGAACCACTTAGGCGCTGCGAAGTAGATGTGGTAATCGGCTCCCGTATGCTCGCTCCAGGCGGTGCGATCGCGGGCGGAATGCCCCTTTACAAGTTCGTTGGGAACAGGATTCTGACGTGGATCGAAAACCGCCTGCTGCACGTCAGGCTGAGTGAGTTCCATTCCGGATATCGGGTCTATTCGGTCGCTGCGCTCCGCGCTATTCCTTTTGACCGGAACTCAAATGACTTCCATTTCGATACCGAGATCATTATCCAGTTGCTGATAGCCTGCCGGCCAATCAAAGAGTTGCCAATCCCCACATACTATGGCGATGAGATCTGTCATGTAAGCGGGATCGGGTATGCGGCCAATGTAGTGTTCGCGGCGTTGAAGGCACGGCTGCAGGAAATGAGTCTGTTTTACGATCCGCAATTCGACTGCGCGCCAGCCGAGTCTTACTCGCCTTACACCCCCAAGTTCGACTATGAAAGCCCACACACCATAGCGCTGGAGAAAGTCAACCGCGGCTCCAGGGTTCTGGATATTGGTTGCGCCGCCGGCTATCTGGGTTCACGGTTGCGGCGCCACAAGCAGTGCTTTGTCACCGGCATGGACATGAAGCCTGTCAAGCGGGGCGTGCTGGACGAGTTCGAGCTGTGCGACCTCAACGCCGGCGTTTTCCATATCGATGCGAACAGGTACGACGTTGTGCTCATGCTGGACGTAGTAGAACATCTCAACCGCCCGGAGATTTTCCTTGAAGACCTGCGGCGGAAGCTGGCGCTGAATCCCTCGCTGGAGTTCATGGTCAGCACCGCTAACATTGGCTATTTTGTGACTCGGGCGATGCTGTTATTTGGTCAGTTCAACTACGGACCGCGCGGTATCCTGGATGTGACCCACACGCGTCTGTTTACATTCGCTTCTCTCCGCCGGGCGTTGGTTCAGTCGGGTTTCGATGTTCTCGAGACAAAGGGGATTCCAGCGCCATATCCGCTGGCGATCGGAGACAATTTTGTCAGTCGTGCGCTCCTCGCCCTCAACCGGATTTTCATTCGGTTGTCGCGCGGCCTGTTTTCCTATCAGATCTTCATGCGGGTGAGGGCCCAACCCACGCTTGAGCTTCTTCTTGCGACGGCGGAACGGCAATCCGCCTGTCCAGTTGCGCGGCAAAGTCGGGACCACTCCGATGAGTAGTCTTGCTGGTTTGAGGCAAACTCCGGGAAGAACGGAGACCGGCGCGCCGGGGATTTGTGCGCGGTGGTGGATACACTGTTGCAACCAGCTCCACAATCAGGCGCGACTGGAAGTCTTCATCTAATTCGGTTGCGTACACCATGGTGGAAGCGCAATGATAGGCGCGGGCCGATTGCAACTCCCGGCCCGCGGCGCAAGCCCCGCATGACCCATGCTTATGTTCTCCACGGCAAGGTGTGAACTCACTTAAACGACTACCGGCTGAGAGCCCGCGCAAGGCTCGGTGGACGCGGTTATTTCAAAGCGCTGATCGTCTTCGTCCCACTTCTGGCTCTCGATGTAGGCTTTAATCGTTGCCTCGTCCACCGCTCCCACCGTCGCGCGGAAATAGCCCCGCCTTCAGATGTACTGTCCCCAAGATCGTTTTTCCCAAATCCGAAAACTCAGCCTTGCAGGCGCCGGCTTGACCGGCCCTTTAGATTAGTCTAGATGTATTGCGCCAGCTTGGCCAGCCGTTGGGAATCACAACCCTGCCACTCATCCGGCACCGTGGCGCGGGTACGGGATTAGAAACAGAGCCGCTGTGACCGGCACAACTACGTCCAGCAGCCCACCCGGTCACGACACAGTTGCTCGCGACTCCCCCTCTGTTCGATATCAGCGAGATGAGCAGGGAGACGCTGACGCGCAACGCAACCTTGGATTTGCTTACATTACAGTGACGGTAGTGTTGCCCGAGATGACGGCGAGGCCGTGATGTGGTATCGCAGGTCGGCTGAGCAGGGAGACGCCGACGCTCAATTGGAACATACTCCTGCGGTCGCGGCTTACCAGGAGACGACGGGAAAGTTTACATGTGGATCGGCGTGGCCCCTGCCTGGCTTCATCGGAGGAGAGGAGAAGATGACCAGAGCCTGTATTCATCCGCGCGTGATGCTCTTGCCGCCAGGATGACGCCGGCGCAGATTGCCGAAGCGCAAGGGTCGGCAAGGAATGGATAGAGCGTACCGATTCAGTGTGACCGATACCGGGGCCGCAGGGGCGGGGATCATAAATGGCGGAGTCTATCTTCATGAGGCCGGACGTGTTAATACCAGCGATTGCGGGACTGGTCGGAGCACTGATTGGCGGCGGCTGTACGATATGGGCGGCTCGACATCAGTTCACTCTTCAGGCTCGGAAGGAACAACCCCAACGCGATGAGCAGGTAGCTCGAAAAATCAAGAGCTTCCGTCTTCGCATTGATTCCCTGAAGAAGCTGGATGCGAGCGCGCTCGCTGAATTGTCAAAGGATGCCGTAGAACTCAGGACGCTATTCATCGATAACCGCGATCAGCTTCTGAGAACCGAAAACCAGGAGTTCTTTGGCTTCCTCGCTGTTTAGCGTGGGTAAATCAACGGCCCAATCCTACCTCCACAGATGGTATTTCTGGGCCACGCACAGCCGACTTCAACCTGTCATTGATGTGGCCAAAACGATTCGCCGCCATCAGCGCGGAATCCTCCGCTGGTTCCAGTCCCGCATCAACAATGGAATCCTCGAAGGCATCAACAGTCTCGTCCAGGCTGCAAAAGCCAAAGCCCGCGGTTATCGATCCGACCGCAACCTCGCCACCATCATCTACCTCATCGCCGGCAAACTCGACCTGACAGCCTTACCCACATAAAACAGCGAAGAACCGTTCTTTGATGAGTATCTTGGAGGGGCGGCGAATCCCAGTGAGGCCTATTGGACCGATGAAAGGTTGCTCGGCTTTGTCTAGGATGCCCGACAGCTTGCGCCGTATGTTTCAAAGAGGGATTGCTGAGATACCCGAAGGCGCTCGGCGACTGCGGCCACGTTCCATTTGGCGGGCTACCCCTGGATCTCTTTTTCTTGCGTGGCTGACCCCAATTCGTTCTCCAGTTCCTCAATCGTCGGCAAACTTCCCTTCAGCTTTTCGGGAAGACTTTCAGCGAGCCGGTATTCGGACATGCCGATGGGCTTGTTGGTGTCGCGGAGAGAGTATTCGGCGACAAACCGGTCATTCGTCTTGCAAAGGATGAGTCCGATGCTGGGCTGGTCGTCGGGCTGGCGAAGAAGGTCGTTGACCGCCGAGAGGTAAAAATTCATCTTGCCCGCGAACTCCGGCTTGAACGATTTCATCTTTAGGTCGATCATAACGTAAGCGCGGAGCTTCAGGTCGTAGAAGAGGAGATCGATGTAGAATTCCTGGTCGCCCACCGCAAGGCGATACCGGCTTCCCACAAAGGCGAACCCGACGCCGAGTTCGAGAAGAAACTGGCGCAGGTGGTCGAGCAGGCCGCACTCCAGATCGCGCTCGTGGGCATCGCCGCCGAGGGTGAGAAAATCGAAGTTGTAAGGATCTTTGGTGATATCCCGCGCGAGGTCGGATTGCGGCGCGGGCAAAGTGCGGTCGAAGTTGGCGACGGCTTTCCCCTGCCGGTGCAGGCGCCCGGATTCGATCTGGTGAACCAGGACATTGCGAGCAATGGCGGACGAGGGCAACCCCACCGCGCAGTCGTTGCTTGGCGTTGCGTACTATGAGGGCCGGGGAGTTCGGAAAGATTTCGCGGAGGCGGCCAAATGGTTTCTCAAGGCGGCAGAACAAGGGATTGCCCAGGCACAGGGCTATCTCGGGCTCATGTATCAATTAGGGCAAGGAGTTCCTCAAGATTTCGCTGAGTCCGTTAAGTGGTATCGGAAGGCGGCAGAACAGGGAGACGTTGATGCGCAGTGGCGGTTCGGAGTGATGTACAACACGGGGCGTGGCGTACCGCAGGACTTCGTGCAAGCCTATATGTGGGTAAACATCGCGGCGTCGAGGGCTAGCAGTGCCCAGCAATTCGTGCTTGCAGCCGTGGGACAGGATTGCGAAACAGATGACCGCCGACCAGATAGCGACGGCGCAGGAATTGGCGAGGGCTTGGAAACCGAACGGTGTCGAGAGCGCCAAATGAAGAATTGTGCTATCCCCCGCGGCGCTTTCCTCATACTCGAAAGCTGCGTCGAAGTCCAGCGAACTCAATCGATCCACCCGCCGGTAAACGGTTCTTGCGCGTCGGGGGAAACAAAGATCAGGAACGGCGAGGAAATGCCCCTGGCCCGCACGTCCTAATAAAGCTGTTTCGGATTCGAGCCGCTCGCTACGACCTGACCGCCTTCCAGCACTACCCACTTGCCGAAGAGCTGCGCATTGGGGCTGGAGGCCCACCTCACCTCAGCGAGCGCGAGCAGGTGCTCGGCGAGTTGCGGGGACCGGCGGCGACGGCGTTTCGCGCAGATACGCCTCGACTGCCGTGGCGATCAGCGCGTCTACGTCCATTCCACGCGCGGCTGCTTCGGCGCGCAGCCCAGCTTCGATATCGGGAGCCAATTGGATACTCATAACGATCCCAAATAAAAGCATAGCGGAAACACAAGCGTCCGCGCCGTCCAGTCTTGTCTAACGCAGGATGAGCCTGAAGGAGAGCCTGTTTCCAACGCAGGATGAGCCTGAAGGGAGAGCGCAAGCTGGGGATTGATCGTCAGCATGCAGGATGCGGAGCAACTGAGC
>Ga0075522_10001719_pt1 | contig 16544 bp, 32 predicted proteins | sample NGEPerA_FD_74796 | JGI IMG/M metagenome (GOLD analysis project Ga0075522, IMG submission 74796) | Arctic peat soil microbial communities from the Barrow Environmental Observatory site, Barrow, Alaska, USA - NGEE PermafrostL2-A | ecosystem: Environmental > Terrestrial > Soil > Wetlands > Peat ... | reverse complement strand
ACTTCATTGTATTACCAAAACCTATCCTGCTTCTCCGCCGTGGTCGATAAGACCTACTTCGTGTAAAATAGGGTCAGTGTGATGCTCTTCGCTCACTGGAAGAGGTTCAAGGTCGGCTTGTAATGCTTCGCTAGGCGTGGGCTCTTTTATTGAAGCCTCGGTTGGTGCTGGGCAATCCAGTTTATGCTTGGCTCCGTCCAGTTGAAGACTGACTACATCATACTCTTCAAGAAGAGCCACGATAAAATCTGGGCGAACAAAGAGATGAGCCTCAACTTGTTTACGTAGTTCTTTTATCTTCTTCTCATTTGTATCAAAAGGGTCTTTTACTACTGGCCCTTTGATACCTGATTTCCGTGCTGTCTTACTTGGCATCGCGTTTTCTCCTTCGTCGGTATTCTAATAAACAACTATCACAGAAACAAGCATTCCCCTTGTATCTTACAAGAAATGACCTGTCTAATAAAGATACTAAACGCATTTCTATGTGACTCTTCCTCATACCTCTCAACCACCATTTCATTTCATACTCCTGAGGTTATCCAGACAAGAAGGACAAAGACATAGTTTATGTCTTACTTGTAATGAGAATACTCTTACTACTTTTCTTGGAAGTATGAGGAGATAAGACCTATCACTATTATCTCTTCTATAACCTCTAACCCACCATTTCATTAGAAAGACCTCGGATATGCTCCTGGGGCTATTGATCTCCACCACCGAGTATTCTTCCTTAAATAAAGGACTACTAGTTTGGTGCCAGCACAACGTATCCACCACTTCATTTTGGCATCTCTCTTGCCTCAACTACCAAGGCAGAGATATGAAGTCTATCAGGGTCAATGATAATGGGAAATCTATCATCTACCATTACTTCCTCATCCCTCACAAGAGGTGTCAGACCCTTGATTCCACCCAAGATTATCAAGCAAGAGGCGAGTGAACTCTCGTCTGAAAATCCGAAAGTCAGCCCTTGTGATCTCAGGAGACATACCGTCCCATTGTTCCTTTGGTGGTAAACCATTTTTAATCTGTACGTTTTTTGAGCCATTTCCCTTCCTTATGTTGCAAGGTGCACACATTGTTTGCAGGTTATCTAAATCGTCTTCGCCGCCCAGAGAAACAGGAACTATATGGTCTTTCGTCATTAATACTTCACGCCAAGGGTCAAGTTGTATGGCATATAGATTGAAATGCCAGTCCAGAGTAATACCTGTTTTCCTGTGCGTTTGTTCTTTGGCAAAATAACTACCAGTTAGTCCACAAGAAACACAGGTCAAAGATGTAGAAAATACATAGTATCTTTCTGATACGATGCTTATTCTATCACCATCAAACTCAACGAAGCGTTCACCCAGCCGAGAAAGGATTGTTTCTATTGGAAAGATACCCTTCCTTCTATAACCATACTGAATACCTTCAATCAAGACAGGCATTAATCAGACCAAGTGTGCACTCTCTTGAATAGTTCTCCTAACCTATCCAAATCTACTTGAAGAGTATCATTCCCTTTCTTTAGCAGTGCCAGGTATTCTTCGTGTTCTTGTTTCTTGGATTCATCGGCACGTGGATAAAGAGACTCTTTATGGGCTTCCTTCCACTTCTCGAGATGAGGATTAAAGAACTGGTCATAATAAGACTTATCAAGGTCTTGTAATCTATGACAGATATCAGCCACTTCGTGTAGGTCAGCGGAGATTTCCAGATTGTTTACTCCGTGCCCGTGTTCTTGATACATACGAGAATCATGCCTACACTTACGCTCCATAATCTTCAGGAGATAATAACTATCAAACCAGCGGTCAGAGAACAAGACAGGAAACCAAAGGATAAAACTTTGTATGGAACGCTTAAGTCCTTTCCATAGTTGCTTTAATCTCCACATTAAACCTCCTTATAGTATTTGAGTGAGCCCCGTCTAAATACTAAACGGCTTATCCATATTCTATGAGCCTTGTTATAATAACACCAATGCATCCAACGAGACCTATAGAACATTACTTGTGGGATCCAATCCATATTCCAAATACTAAGACAATAAGATACCACATCAGAAGTCGATCCCTAATCCGACATCATGGCAGAGTAAACCATTAGCCCGCCACATTCTTATTACCCGCGGGCGGTCATCAACGGTAAAGGCTATCTGTTCCTTGGGTATCCATTTCAATATACCATCAAGGATTTCCTGCTTGACGATATCATCGTCTCTATAGTCTTCAGCAGCCCGCATAAACAGATGACGATAGACTACACCATATTTTTGTAGTTGACGAACTGTAATGTCGCTATTCAGGTCTGTCGGGCGACCAGAGACAATAATAATATAATCCCCTGCTGAATGACATTCCTGAACCCATTGGATGTTCTTTGTAATAGGAGGGTCATTTACCGCCTCAGCATAAAATCTTGCGTGGTCTTTTGGTTTGTTCTTTATCCAGTGCTGGCGATGAGTGCAGTCAACCAGTGTGCCATCCACATCAAAGATAACAACCTTACGGTCGGGCTCAACAGGAGGAATAAGACCATATCTCAATGCCATATTCTCAATGACACCTCTGGTGACGTGAGCCTTACCTACACGAAGTGCATCCCGTTCGATACATTCTTCAATCGTAGTCTGAAAACTTTCCTCCACCAAAGCCACTCCGAGCTCCACGGAAAGATTCTTCCATCGTCTACTCGTATTCGGGCTAAGATTGGTATCGTCAATAATGATGTCGAACCCACTAGACACTGCAGATACGATAGCCGCCTTTTCGATTTCACTGACAACTGGCTCTTTACTGCCCTTCCACCGTTTGAATAGCATTGCACGGATATCATCACGATTGCACCTCATTACGTTTCCATCTTCCATTAGTTCCCGGGCACGGGTAGATTTTCCACAGCCGGGTAACCCTACCATCATAATAATCTTTGCCTTTCTCTTCTGTTCGCTCACCTTTCAGCCCTTCCTATTGCTTTCACAATCATTTCAACCTGGTCTTTTATGTTGCTCGCGGCTACTATTCTGCGAGCCAGTTTGGCATCAGTCATCAACTCCTGGTCTTTTTCTGTTGCCATACCACAGTTGAAATGGTCAGCGTGATGCTCTTTGGCAATCTTCGCTGCTTGATTACACAAATCCGTCGAGCAGGTAGAAGAGAAATAGACTGTATCCCAGTCGATACGAGTCTTATAGAAAAGTCTTACTTCTGAGTTATCCATTTGTCTTGTCTCCATTTGTTCTCCTGAAATGTTTCTTACTCCTAAACATAAAAAGGTTTAGAGCCAACAACGCGATTAAAATAGATGCGACGCCCTGTAAGGCTGGTATAATAGATATCTCAACATTACTCGGAGCATTGCTTATATCAATCAACCAACTTATCAAATCATAAGGCCCAATCACGCATGCTAAAAGACATATGAAAATGAGGGCAAGTTGTTGAGTAGCCCATTGAGTATCTTGGTTAGTGTATTTACTTGTTGGTGGATTCATAATGAAATTTGCGAATTTTAATATCACTCAACAGAAAATGAGATAATAACCACAGACGTATATGAATACCAAAATACAGTCTTGTTCTGTCTGGCTTACTAATAATGAAAAGTCTCGGCATCCTTATCCTCTGGATCCTCTGGAGCAGCCTTTTTGTTGCTCATTGTCCATCTTGATAACAACCACATCAGTACGCGAGTGCCAAAGTAATACCTTTCTCTGACGCTTTTATTCCTGATTAGGAATAGAGACATAAAGAAGTGCCTGTGGTAAAATAGGTTCGTCTATTCTACCACAGGCGTTCTCCTTGTTAGGGTTAGGCGGTCTTTGTCTTCTGGTTGAGTAGGAACACTGCCAGTTGTGCTTCCAACTGCTTCACTCGGTCTTCCAGAGGAACAACCTTGGTATGCCCATAGACCCGCTCTGCTTCAGCGACGTCATGAGCCGAGAACTCGCCCTTGGCGAAAATCTCGATGTAATCGAAAATGATGCTGACCAATGCATAACTCATAGGATCTTCGCGGTCAAACGGGGCATCCTCCGAAATATCCCGCTTGTTCTTCCCAGGGGTCGTGGTCTTGATTCGGAACTCCTCGTGACCGTTATCGAGTAGGTCAAAGAAGTGTTCCCGTGAAATAACCTTCATCTCTTTCGTTGCCATTCTGTGGTTCTCCTTTTCATTTAGACTGCAGTCATCAGCCCAGAGTATAACATAAAACTACTCCAAGCCAATCTCTTTTCACCGTAAAATATTACGATGTAATATCATTACGGCTGGGTTCATCTTTTCAATAGGGATGAACTCCAAATCTTCCTGACTAACAAACTCTACCCAGTGGATAACCTCTTTGGTTAGTTCATTATACTTATGAATCCACTGGACATATATAAAACCTTTTTCTGTGGGTGTATAGGAAATAACACCCTCATACTTTGTTTTTGTGTTTCTTACTCCGTCCCCTTTTTGATACTCCACTTCCTTGCCTCCGCCTATGTCTTTATGTGTTGGCGACTTGTTTCCAATCCATCTTCAAATAATACAATCCAAGCCTCAAAGTTAGGCCAGGATTTCATTATCTTGGCATAAGCCGCGGCGTGCACAAGGATAGTATCAGGAGTAAACTCTGGGCCTTTATCCACATTGAAAAATCCAAGTCCCAGAGCATTGTATTTCATAACAAGAGAGGGTCTATGAGTCTTGGGTATGCTCAAAGCCCCACTGGGCATAAGAATAGCAATAGATTGTGTCATTAGTCTAACCTCACTATATAGCCAGAGTTCCAGCCAGAACAAACAGCACCAGATACTTCTTTTCCTGCTGGGCTGGTAGCTCTGAAGCCAGTGGAGAAACTATCCTGACCACATACAAACCAGCGATACCCAGTGAGGGTTATATGAGTATAACCCTGGTTGTAAAGAACTGTGGCTGCTTGGTCTGGTTCAGTAAAACTACTACAGGCTGTCATAACAGAAGCCAGAAACAAAACAAAAATAAGAAATCTCATTCTTCTCTCCTTGAAATGATGTAAGAGAGGGCTTGGACATAGCATTAGTAGAGTAATGCTATCTCCGAAACCCTCTCCTACAAGATTTTTTACTTGTCTTCAGTCGCTAGGATAGCCATTTGCTGTTCGGGTTTCAGGTCTCCGACAGAAGCCATCCACTCACGGAACTCTTCCGCTGCACCCATCGTCGTTGCGTAATAGATGGAAGCAGTGGGGTTTTCAATGAGATAGAGCCTGGCAAACTTCAATGCCATCGTTATCTGATAACGCCGCTGATCGATGGGCAAGAGCAGTTCGGTCTTGAAGAGTTCGTTGATGTAAGCACCCAACTTGGAACGCCGGCTCTTGTATCCCGTATGAGTGTTGATTACCTCGTAATCAATGCTCAGACGATCAAAGAGCTTCAACTTGTCTTCAAGGGACTGTGGGTCTTTGGCATAGTTCAAGATTTCCGCCAGCTGATCTGGCGGAAGGAACTGTGCCATCGGTGCACCTGAAAACGACTTCCTGATGTTCTTGACATTCTTGTTGTTCATAACGTTCTCCTGTTCGAGTGAGATAAATAAAGTGTTAGCCGTTTCTTGTTGCTGACTTGACTAACGAGGTCTTGGGGAATAGCCTCGGGAAAGAGGCACTCCTCCACCACCTAATCATTTTCTGGATTAGGAACAGATTGTGTAGCCTAATGGTGAGAACCTCCAGGCTACCAATACTTTACTCTTCCTTTGGCGCCGCGGCAATATGAATAAGCCTGGCATCATTGGTAGTTGTTATCTTTGTTGCTTGAACAATAAAATCATCGTGGGATAAAATCCATTTCATCCTATTGCAAACACCACAGCAAGGGACGCAGTTCTTTGATGTATACCCTATTGATTTACTATTATTCTTTCGGTCTACACCATTGAACTTTGTGTCTTTTCTGACCCCAGCGTGTTCTCGGGGTTTTGGTTCAGTGTTGCAATAATAGCAGTTGGATTTGACCAGATGATAAAACTCGTTCTCGGTTAGTTTCCAAGGAATGTGTCGCCGATCCGCCATTCGCTTATAACTTCTGAACAGCCACGCCAAAGGATTGAACCCTTTCTTGTCATTGTTCAGACGTTGGGTTACACCCTTCATACATCCGCAGTGAGATTCATAGCCCTTTTTTAGGTGTCGGCTTACTCGGTCTACAAAGTTTCCGCAGACACATTGACAGCTCCAAATAACATCTCGTCCTTTGGTTCTGCCAATAATCTTTTTGGGTGTTAAATACCCAAAGGTTTGATTAGATAGGTCCTTAACTGGACCTTGTCCCTTCTTGGGTCCTGGTTTGGTTTTCATTGTTTATTTCCTGTGTCTTGAATCGTGTCAAGACATCTGCTGTCAGTAGTTTACACGAAAGACAAGTGGTTCCCAAATACAAGTCGCCACTTTGTCCACTATTACACAAGAAGCACCAATCTTCTTCTCTGCAGTTCTTATACGCTTGGCAAAGACTCTTTGCTTTCGTCCTTACCAGTTGTATCTGCTTGGTATAGTTGTGTTTACGTTCATTTACTGCTTGTGATGCTATCAAACTCATCCTGTCTATCGCCTCGGTGGTTCCGATGACGAGTTCAGGATTGAGTGTGGAAATGCTATGTGTCTTCATATAACCTCGCTAATCGCCTCCTAAGGGGCAAGAAATCTATTCTGGACCTGGGTCTTTTATCTTACCTTTGAGACCCAGAGCCTCATTATTTATGTCCCGTTTTACCCACCTGAACTTTACATCTATGCCAAAGTCGGCTTTGAGAACGTGGACAAGGCTAATACCTTCTATCCATAAGTTCTTAAGGTCTTCTTCTTTCACCTTATACTTGCCCGTCATTTGATTGATGACAAGTTGGCTGTCCCCATAAATGATGGCTTCTTCCAACCATATATTATGGTCGTCCTCATGTTCCATATAGTCAGTCCAAGACCTTATATGGTGTAATACCATCAACATACTACCATACTCGGCTTGGTTGTTAGTCTCGGCTTTGTATAGTATGTCATGATGAACAAGTCCCTCAATGTCTCTCCAAGAAGCCAACCAGTGCTTACCTAACTCTGGCTTCTTGATGGCATTCTTGGTGAAGATAGAAGAGTATTTATTTGCATCGAACCAGAAGTTCACGCGTCTACTCCTGAACCAGGTGCGATAACACCCTTCAAGCATTTATCCATACAGATTTGGTTGCCTTTCACTTTCGTTACTTCTGTTCCTTTCGTCCGGCAGTTTGAGCAGGTGCCAATGAAGACACTGCTATCTCGCTGCCTACGAACAGGACGCTTATTCGCCTTCGCCATTTCTTTCCTCCTTTCTCTTTGCTGTGTAATAGTTGGCTTCCTGCCGACACCAGATAACAATATCAGTAAAAGCCATTGTCATTCCATAAGTCTCACTCATAAACCACCGCTCACAATAATGATGGTCATTGGTTACAGCCAGTAAATAGCCACTATCTTCCGTAGTATGAATGACAGCAACTATAATCTGGTTTGTACCTTGGTTTAATACTTGATCAAGGAAGATTTCTATCAAGTTGAAGGTTCTCTTGTCTCCTGGCCCAGATATCATTAGTTCCCACTCACCACTATTATAGTCAAAGAGTATCTGACTAATCACGTGATGTAATCCTACGTGGATAATGGTGAACTTTATGTATTTCTGGATAAACCAGTCTTTTATGGTTTCTAACATCACGTCCACTTTCTGCTACTAACAACTGCTGTAACCCCTTTATCATAGGAATACAGAGTTATTGTGGCTTTGGATTGGCGGGCGGCGATAGAACGAAGATGCTTGACCTCCTTGGTATTACATTGTCGTTTGTGTATCTCTTCCTTGACTGCTGCTTTACTGCCAACTTGTCTCTGTTGTGGTTTGGCGGGGGTCAGAGAGTTAGGAGTATCTGGAGTGTAATACTCATAGATTGGAATGGTGTAATCTATGAATACACGAGTGAACTCAAACCATTCCTTATGATTGGAGTATTGTAGATAAGGATACTGATGGTCTGGGTCGGGTTTTTCCCAGCGATGATAATAGACTTCTACTGCTCGGTAGAACCCTTTGATAGGAACTCTTGACCATCGTGAAGTAACACTGGTGTATTCATACCAGATATTCTGGTTGTCTTCGGTGAATGTGATTTTGGAAATGGGAAGTTCGTCTTTCCTCTTTTTCCATCGATTATGATGACTTTCCTTCGGGGACTTCTGAAGTTTTCCGCTCGCGTCTACAAAATAGTCGTTGGGATACATAACAATCTTGGTATCAACCATACGTTCTACTGCGTAACGGATTTGGTCTCCTTTGTATGTATTCGCCGGAGCAACAGAACAGATTTTGCTATACAATGTGTCCCAGTCTTTACCCACATTGGAAGCAAGAAAATGGCGGATAGTAGGATAAAGAGTTCCTCCATACTTCTTATTCGTTTTGATGTCTTTCAAAGCCATACTTACCTCCCTATCTGTGGAGTTTCGTAATGACAATCACAAACTAATGCTGGGCCCTTTGGTGGGTTAGGTCTCATTGGTGGATATCCACTCCACATAATCCAAATCATCAATACTACCATAAGGGATAGCCAAACTCGTGTGAACCATCTCCTCCACCTATTGACGCCTGTCATATTCCACTCGGTAGTGATGAATAAAATAGTAATCAGAAGGGGAAATGTGAACTCCCAGAAGTTGTTGAATATCCAATCAAGGGTATGTATCATTTTCCTTTCCTTCCGCCGCGGAGGCTTATCTAAAAAGCCGAGGCTTATTAAAGAATGCTCAATTTATATGTATAAGTCTATCGGAATCGGTAGGACTTATCCATTCTTCAGACCCGCCATCACCAGAAGAAACATCCCTTTCTCCTAATTTAGCAGGTACTGCCACTACGGAGTTATCAACCACTTCACTTACTAAACGCATACTACCTCCGTAAGTCAAACCTGAATCTCTTCTCCGTTACTTCGGATACCGAGGGAGTTTAACTCCAGCTATAGGCTGTTAAAACATAATAGCCTATTAGTCTGATTCAGGTTACTATCTATGTCTGTCTCCTTTACTACTGCCCCACTGGATAGACTAATCCAGGGGGTGCTTTTATCCTGCCCATTTAACCTATGGGTCAGAACAAACTCGTTTAAACCAAGGCTTGTCTTACTCGCCGAGGCTTATAATGTAAAACCTGACAGGCAAAGAACGTCAGGGCTTATATTATACGCCAGGGCTTATCTAAACCGCCGGGGCTTATTTAGTTTAGCCGGGGCTTATCAAATAAGCCGAAGCTTATCATACTAAGCTCAAAAGCAACAAGTAAGTCCTATAACTCCGTTAGGACTTGCTTCACCTCCTGCTTCTGTTACGCTGGAAGAGACATCGTCTTCCATCCTACCACCACTATTACCACTAAAAGGTGTATGCCATTACTAGCATTATGTCACCTCGTTATAGTCGGCGTAGATTCCAGTTTTTTGGACTGGTCTACGTGGGCTCCTTTCAGTCTTCACATCAAAGAGCCGCTAACTCTCTGATGCTCCGTCTCTCCGACTCGAAAGTCGGAAGACGAACTCGTTTCTCTCGGATAGACTCACGAGAGCAAAATTGTAGTATTACTTCTCAAAGACTTTCGTTAGTAAAACTATGAATGACCCTGTGGTTACCAGTCCTAAGGCTACGAATGGTTGATATGCCATATTATCATTGGCATAGAATACAATAGCCTTGGCATAGCATGCTAATGAAATCCCCTCGAAGAGGAGAGTCCAGATTATCAACTTGCTTCTACGAATCATATAGACTCCGTAGTCTCTGGTAATATCTTTAACACTGGTAGCAACCTGCGATAGATACAATCTTCACAGATTTCCAGTTGGAATTTCTGGGTATCGTGCTGGCTACCATAGCCCCAGCTGGCACGAAGAATAGCAAACTCAAACTGACCTGGAACTTCTATGTGGGCTTTTATCTCTTCGCCACACATATTACAAAGCACTTTGTCAGCTATTCTTACCATCTGGTTCTTTTCTGTCCAGATTATCATACCTACCTCCTTTCCTTATAACCAAATGATTTTGTTTTTATTCTGTGGATGTCAAGCTTAACCTGCTTTGTGTCCCTTCAGCAGTGAGCCGCAGGACATCCTGGACCAAAGAAGATGTGTTATATAGCCCGTGCACAGACAAGATAACACTACCTTAGCTCACACTTCAGTATCGCAGTTGGAAAAAGCATAAAGCAGCCTATGAAAGTAAGACCCTCATAGTTATCTACCCTACTTCCAAGGTTGTACTGCGAATACACCCACAGAAGACCATTATACAATAGAAAACGGCACAACCCAATAAAGGATTGTGCCGTTGACTATCGCGTCCTTGACAAATCTTTACATAAACTTGTTTTTGATTCTATCAAAGAAACGACCAAGAACAGGTTGTGCTTCATTCATCAAATACTTCTTCCAGAGATGAAGAGCACTACGATTATGCTTCTCTAATGCTTTTCTTCCTTCGCCGTAGTTGCCATAAGACAACAAGTCGAAGCCAACACGGGCAATAGCCATAGCGTTATCACTATCGGCTTTCCATTCGTTAGGAGCCCAGTTGATAGCAGAAGACACAACAGAAGGCACTCCCATAAGAATACCATCGGCTGTAATCATATTGAAACTTTCAGTGTAGGAAGGCTGAATAAGCAAGTCCATATCTCCTACAAGTTGGATAAAATCTGGCCATAAACACCACTCGTGTTTTACGAGTGTCAAGCCAGGCCCATCAAACAACTGCGCAATAGCAGCGGTTGTAAACTCACCACCACCCTCACCACCTGTTGACATATGAAGTTCAACATCAGTGTTGGTAAGACTTTGTATAGCCACTGCTGCTGCCGCGGCAGTCATAAAGTTCTTCTCTGGTCTAATAGCACCAAAAGAACCTATCTTTATTGGGCTCGCCCCAAACCAATGCTTCTCTGGTTTGTGGTCTTTGAGAGAATAAAGATTAGGAAGTAATACGGTATCTCCACCAATAGTATTTTGCAACCATTGAAAGAGTTTATCAGAGTTGGCTCCAACAGCAAGATTGTCAAACTCTTCTGTCAATGCCAAATAAGATTTGATAAGACCGACGCCCCATGGGTCAGCCTGTAAAAAGCCGACATTAGAGTGAGAAAGAATAGCGAAGTCTATATCAGGAAAGAACGTAAGCAAATCTCTCAAATCATATACACTCAACCAAGGAGCAGAAATCACCACGTGGGTAAGAGGGTAAAGATGAGTTGAGTTATACAACTCAATACCAGTAACCATATCAACATTGTTACGGACTGGCATACCAATCGTTTGAATGCCTGATGCGTTCAATACACCTGCTGTAGAAAAGCCAGCAACGTTCAAGCCAACAGTACAGGCTTGACACCAAGCGGCGAAGTCCTTGAAAACAAGGGCTAATCTGATTTTATTTGGTTCCATTTAGGTAAAACCTCGGGTACATTAGTATTCATACCTGGTTAGTATACCTAAATGAAAATAAAACACTTATAATGTTGTAAGTGTATTCATAAGATGGTTATAAGATAAGGGGAGGTGCTAGAAGTTGAACACCTCCCCATCTTTCGTCAATATATACAGCTCATGATCTGTATATATTTAATATCGCATCTCACAGTAATAGATGAATAGATTTTCTACTGCTCCTCACCCCTTTCCCGTGCGTATTTTATTCCATTCCTGCGCAAGGAAAATCGATTATAGAACAAACTTTAATCCTCCCCCAACAATCCACGTAGTTCCCGTAGTATTGTTGACGAAGTCCAGGTTCTGAACAAAACGGATATGGTCAAACAATCCGTGATTGCTCAAGAAGATTTCATTATGAACCTGGAAAGCTGGCCCGCCTGCTAAACCTGAAGGGTCGCTGCCCGGTAAGAAGTAGTTCACGATTACTCGGTCTCTTGGCAACTGAAGACCAGCACCAATAAAGGGTCTCACTTGGGTAACGTTAATATGTTCAACTGTCGTAACGAAACCTGTTGCGAGATTACCAAAAGTGGTGGGAACTCCTACTATTTGATTAGAATAAGATGCTCCGCCACCTAATAGAAATGCTCCTGCTTTCAGATAGCCCGAGCCATTAACAGAATCGGTATATCCAGAGGCAGTAGTAAATCCATTTGCTGAAGTAAACTGACCATTTACATCAAGCAGTAAATGTTTCGAACTTGATTCAATACCTGCACCCACATTACCAATAGCCTCTGTGGACACAAGAACAGAATCACTTCCTGCTACAGCAATACCAATGTCAACATATGGGGCAAATGCTCCATTCTGTGCTTTGGCGGCTGGGGTAATCAGCAAACCTACAGAGAGTAGTAAAGTGCTTAATACAAAAGAAATAGCTTTCATTAGTTGCTCCTTATTTGTATTTGATTACAACTCCATTATACAAGATGTATAACGAAGACCAAAAATGAAAGAGGGCTGAGTCGGGAGTCCCAGCCCTCTCCATCCTTACTTATTCCAAACGGTCTCGGTGTTCCTCAAGACCAGTAACGAACAAGTAAGGAACTCCCTTGTCGTTTCCGATGTTTACTTTCGCATCGAAATGTTTGCTTTCTTCTGCTAACTTCTTCAGTTGATGGGCAAACACATCTTTGCCCAGCAATCTTACAGGTTGCCCTGGGCGGCCAGCAATGAGAACCGAGACCCAGAGATAATCCACATTATGTTCGTCTTTGGCTATTTCGCCCCAGACTTTCGTAATGTGAATATCCAATAGGGAATCCTTCTTGGGATTCGCCCAGTTGTATTGCCCTCTGTTCATTTCTTGCTTTTCCAGTCTATATGCCATCGTCTTTCTCTTTTCTGTCCCGAAGGACCTAACTTGCCTACTTTATGCGTGTAGGCTACGCTACTTCTTCATGGATAGTATAACTAAATACTACCCACAAACTCAAGTTTCCAAATGTTTTTCGATGAGATTCCATTTCTCATCGCCCGTCATTCTTTTCCAGAGCATATTGCAAAGAAGGTATACCTTTGCATCGCTGGTGGCTATGATGTCCTTTGTCATCATTTTGTGATGACTCTTGACATGAATGCCGGCTTTTTTGTTTCTATTGGACATAATCTCACTCATTCTCTTTCTGCCTTGTGGGGTTTTTGTCCAATGAATCTTAGCCTTGTCTCCTTCCATTTTGTCCCTCCTTTCCTCACAGATTTACAACTTCTTTTGTTTAAGCTCGGTTTCCAACCTCAAAATGGTGGACATAGCAACGGCAAGTTCTGTCCCTAACCTACCAACCTCTTTTTGAAGATCCGCTTCTGTTTCCATCTGGCGGTCATATTTCTCCAATCTTGCAACTGCAGCGTGATCTATGGCTAATGGTCCGTATTCATCTTCCGTGATAAGATTTTTGTCAAGTGCTTCACTTCGGAAGAATCGAACTATATCCCAAAGTCTTTGATGGTCATCACGTAAGTTCTTCATTAGTCCTCTCCAAGTTCTTCATCCAAGCCTGTTTACCCGGCTTTCCCATAATCCTTTTCCCTTCTCGGTATTAGAACCTAATACCAACCGAAGGCAATCGGTAATAACTTGATTTCCTGCATTGTCGAAAGGTCCAAGATATTCCCTTATATGCATAAGGGTTTGCCGTGGGTTCTTTATCATGAAGTCCATATAAGCAACTTCGTGATAATGAAAGTAATCAGATGAAGTACTACCCAGAACATCAATAGGTTCGTATACGTACATCTGACTTACCAATATTTGATTTACCATTATATCCTCCTTTCCTGATTGTTGTCGTTGGGCGTTTCTTCATTTCCATCCGAACAACAATACAGATTATACCGAACGCTGCTGCGTATAACGCACTAATCAAAACAGTCATAAGCCTATTTTCCTTTGCGTAGTTTTGTATCTAAATACACGAAGAGTAATACGATTAGAAAACAAACCGCTGGAAAAACAATGTAAGAAGTCATTTCTTGTTTCTCCTATGGTCAAAATATAAATAGAACGACATAAGAACTGCAACCACAACAAAACCAATGTAAACCACGGACGAATGAGGCACTATTCTTCCTTTCCAGCGGGCAAGAACTTGTATAGTGTTTCTTTTCCATCTGTTTCTATACCTACAACATTTTGCTCGATAATAACAAGTTTCCAAGCATTCCTCTTCAAAGTGTCCAAGTCTACAAAAGCCTTTGATTGATAAATCGTGCACTCGGCTACCAACCAAGGTAAAGGAACTGCCTTCTCGTGGTCATAACCAGAACATAAGTTTATCTGCTCGGTATTACGATAACCTTTGATATATTGATAATAAGCACAAGATTGACAAGGGGACCTGCCAAAGAAAGGAGTTCCTCCTTCCATTATCTTGTTGGCTGCATCAGTAACTTTGTCTGGCTCGTTGAAAGTGAAAGTATCAAACATTATCCCCTCCAAGGCAAAAATAATGACATAAGAGCCAATGCTGTTGCTGCTAAAACCAGCAAAGCAGCCCAAGGTGGTCTAATGGGTCTTTTATCGGTTTTAACATAACCAAACATAGTTGCAAAGTAAACAAAACCCCAAAAGAACATAACCCAATGATAAAGCATTTGATTAGTCATTACTTCCTCCGTTTAGCAATCTGCATAACCCTAGAAGCATAATCATCACCAGTCATATTGCCATCATCTGTGCCCATTCCCAGATAATGATGTAATCCATCGTGGATACCATACTTGTGTATTAGCCCGGCTAATAGACGAGTACCTACCTCAAGGTTCTTCTCTCTATTCATCAATACTGACCGAGAAGCATTATGCATCTTGGGCATTACTTGCATCTCACCCACGGCACCAGAAGGAGAAACAATACCAGACTTACAGCCACTTTCAACTATAACCACAGCACTAATCAACTGGGCTGGAACTTTGAATAGAATAGCATTCCTTGCTGTGGAATAGGCTAACTCTCGTGAACAACCACGATGAGTGCTATAAATATTGTATGAAGCAACTACTTCTTTCTCAATGGCTGATATCTTCTGCTTTAGTTCCACGTCTGCCCTCACAACAAGTTCAGGAACAACCTTCATAGGAATAACCCTGGGTTTAGGTATGGGGCTGTAATACCATATCCCCAAAAGGGATAGACTTGCTATTACACCTGTCGCGAAGCACCTGGCATAGTAATATTTCATCTATCCCTCCAAGGATAAAGTTATCGAGCTTTACCGTACGGTGCTTGTTCACAAGATATAACAGGTTTCCCACCAATCTTCTTTGAAGGATGGGAAACGTGAGTACATCCTGGTCCGCCTTTATTGCCCGCAAAAGGCCACCATCCAAACCAACTGTGATGGGTAGGTGGCTTCTTACCAGCAAACGATGGAAACGCGAACATAAGAACTAAAGCAAAAACAATGAAATACTTCATTCTTCTCCTTTGTGTACACAAATAAAAATGAGACCAATCTATAAAAGATTGGTCTCATTCTTTTGCTACCCGAGTTGCTGAATAAACTTTAGGCCCAGAAACTCACTGATCTTACATAAGAGTATCTGGTAGTTCCAACACTGGCTGAACCACCCCAGCCAGAAGAGTTACAGCCGTAATGATTGATATCTACTCCTGGAATGTCTCCACCAGTGCCTGGCGAAATAGCCTTTGCCAAAGTGCCTTTTAGAACACCATCAACATAGAAATCAATCTTACTGGCAGTCCAAACCATTCCATAATAATGGAAGGCAGTTGACAAGTTAGGAACATTTACATAGCTATCGCTACCTGCTCCTTGGTTGACAAAGCCGCTACCTTGTGGTTCAGTATTGCCACTGGTATCAGAGTTATACCATACATCATACTCTGCCCAAGTAGGATGTTGTCCTTCTACTTCTGGTGCGTCTATTTCAACGTATCCAGTAGTCCCACCATTGGATTGAGAGAGCAGGAACGTCGAACTTACTCCTCCACTTACTGCGGAACCAGAACCTTCTGGAGTGGAAGAAGTAGAAGCAAACCGAGCACAAAACTCGTATGTTCCATATCCTCCTAAGCCATATGAAGCGTGCAATCCAGCAGCGGATAGTATCTCTCCGCCGTCTGAAGCAGCGGCTGTAGTTTGATGTAGCGTTTCGCATAAGCAAGGTGCTCCTGTAGTGGAGTCGACTGGAAATGTAACGTTAGATGCCATCATCGTAACATGAGAACCAGCCCCAGCATAGTTAGCAGCAGAGTAATCTTGCAATACCCAGTTGGCAGTAAAAGCCGCATCGGATGAGGATTTATAGTTAAACTTATCTTCCCAAGTAGGTGTACCCAAACTGGATGCCAAACTTCCACTCGGTGGCGGAGGAGGAGCAACTGACGTAATAGTATACAGAGAGGAAGCAACCGTACTATTAGTCATTCCTGTTGCTGTAGCCAATGCTGCTATATCTGTAGTTTTAGCTACTGAAATAGCCTTTGAATACTTCGTCGAAGATGTCGTTGGAATAGTTCCATCTATTGTATAATAGATAGACGCCCCAGAAGTAGCAC
>Ga0075522_10001718_pt1 | contig 16544 bp, 16 predicted proteins | sample NGEPerA_FD_74796 | JGI IMG/M metagenome (GOLD analysis project Ga0075522, IMG submission 74796) | Arctic peat soil microbial communities from the Barrow Environmental Observatory site, Barrow, Alaska, USA - NGEE PermafrostL2-A | ecosystem: Environmental > Terrestrial > Soil > Wetlands > Peat ... | reverse complement strand
GACGCGGCCGCGTCCGTCTCCAGCCCAAGCTCGCGCACCAGTTCGCCTGCGGAACATGACACCATGTCGCGGGGGGCCGACCAGGGGTGGTCGGTGGGCCTGTCGCCTCCGAAGTTCAGCGCGTAGCTCTCAGCCGCTTCCGGATCGATCTCGATGTGCGCGGCCAGCTCGAATCCGGCCTCGGCCAGTCCCAGCGAGAGGCCTCCGCACCCGGAGCAGATTTCCAGGGCGCGCGCCGCCGCGCCGGCACGAAGCCGTTCCATCTTTCTGAGACGAACCTGCTGCTGATCAGCCGTCAGCATGGCCGAGGTATCCGGTGAGTTTCTCGGCCAGAGCGGCCTTGTCGGCGATTTCGCACCCCCAGATGGTCAGAACATCCCAGCCCAAGCGCTCAAGTTCCTGTCTCACGCGCATGTCTCGCGTCACGTTGCCGGCGAATTTGCCGTTCCAGAACGCCGCGTTCGACTTCGGCCGGTAGGCGAATCGACAGCCCTCATGTCTGTGCCAGTAGCATCCATGGACGAATACTACCTTACGCAGACCGGGGAAGACCAGGTCGGGCGTGCCCGGCAGGTCGCGGCGATGGAGTCTGAACCGGAAACCCAGCCTGTGCGCCGTCCGCCGCACGGCCATCTCCGGCTTGGTGTCGCGACCGCGGATGCGGGACATCAACGCCGAGCGACGTTCGCGCGAGACCGTGTCCATGCCAAGTCATCTTCGCTCCGGGTGACGCCGCGTCGGGGACGGCCCCTCGTGGCTTTGGGGTCGAATTCGGCCACATATCCCGCATCCCGTCCACAGTTGATTCGCGTTTCGTTCCAGTTTGACGCCGGCGCCGGGGTCGGCGCAAGGGGCGAGGGAAGGCTAGTCCTGGGGCTCCGGCCCCGGGCGCGATGAAGGGGGTCCTCCCAGCCCAAGCTGAGCTGTTGGCTACATGGGGGTGCGAGCTCGCTGGGCCGATCGACAAGGGCGACGACGCTTGGAGCCGTCGACGACGTGACTTTGACCATGGAACCCGACTGTTCAGCTTCGGAGGTGAGCAACAGGCTCAAGCTGGTAGGCGTCGTCCTGACGTCCGACAAGGCGATTAACCGTCTTGACCCGGCGCCCGGTCGGCGTCCGCTCGATGTAGATCACAACGTTGATCGCCTGGGTGATCGCCCGGTAGGGAATCCGCTGCGTGACCTCTCCGATCAGGTCCTCCAATCGCGTCAGGCCCTCCGCCGCGCTGTTGGCGTGGATGGTGGCCAAGCCGCCCGGGTGCCCTGTGTTCCACGCTTTCAGTAGATCCAGCGCTGAGCCATCCCTCACTTCGCCGATGATGATCCTGTCGGGACGAAGCCGGAGCGTGTCTCGCACCAGATCGGTCATGGTCACCGGCGGGTCGGTCCGCTTGGTGAGCATCGAAATCTGATCAGCGGCCGAACACTGCAGCTCGGCCGTATCCTCGATGATGATGACGCGGTCCTGAGCGAATGCCGGTTCGGCCAGGATCGCGTTGGCGAGCGTGGTCTTGCCCGACCCGGTGCCACCGACGATCAGGATGTTCTGGCGATTCGCGGCCGACTCGCGGATCACCGCGGCCTGGTCCTCGGTCATGATCTCCTGCCCCACATATTCGGCCAGGGTGAACACCACTTCCGGTCGCTTGCGGATCGCGAAGGCAGGGCTGCTGACCACGGGCATGAAGGCGCCCTGGAAGCGTTCCCCGGTCTGCGGCAGCGTGGCGCTGATCCGAGGCGAGTCCCGGGTGACCACTTCGCCGGCGTGGTCGGCCAGCAGACGCAGGATTCGGTCGGCGTCGGCCGGCGCGAGGTGCTCGCCGCTCCACGACCTCCCCTCCCCTATTTTGTCGACCCAGATCTTGCCGTCAGGATTGACCATCACCTCGACCACCAGGCGATCGGCCAGCGCGCCCGCGATGATCGGCCCCATCGCCTGACACAGAGCGGCGACCTTGCGGTCAGTGACAATGGGGTGATGTTGCGGCATGGCGGGATCCAGATGTTCGGAGGCTGCGGGGCGGCATTACGGTCCGGGTCAGCCCACGCTCAAATCGTCGTCGTCCGGGCGAAAGGCGCCCACGGGCTGCAGGTGGAGATAGTCGCCAGGATCGAGATGGCCTGACGGCGGCGGGTCCTCCGCCGCGGCCCCAGCGACGCCCTGGAAGCCATCGCGCCGCTGCGTGGGTGGCGAGACCCCTGCGAACCCCTCCGGGGCCGCCTGTACGGCCCGCACGCCCTTCCAATCGATGTGCGCCTTGCCCGGCAGGTCCGCGGCGCCCGGGCGCTGCTCGTAGGCCGCGGGCACGCCGTGGAAATAGTCGCCGGCTCGCGCCTTAAAGAACGGCTCCTCGTAGTAGCGGATCTTGTCGGCGAGGATCGGCTTGGTGTTGTTGACGAACAGAAACTGCTTGCGGTCGTCCAGACCCCGGACGTCCTCCTCCGAGAGGATGTAGCGCTGCTGCTCCGATTGGGAGGTCGAACGATGGGCCCGCCCGAACAGGGTCCGCGGGTCGCTGTAGCTCTCCCGCATCTCCAGCGCCTTGCCGGCGCGGCGGGTGACCTTCTCGATGCTGTTGGGCTCCGACGTCGCGAAGGTAGCGGTGATGTGCATGTTGTCGAAGAGGGGCGTCTTGTCCCCATACTTCGAGAACACGTCATTGAAGCTCTGGCAGACCAGGTGGGCGGTGATGCCGTACCCGGCCATTTCGCCCATGGCGTTCTCAAGGAAGGGAAGGCTCCCGAGTTTCGGGAATTCGTCCAGCATCAGCAGGAGGCGATGATTCTTACGGCGGCCACGGCTGTCGGCATGTTCGCTCTCCATCAGGCTGTTGATGGTCTGGCGGGTGAACACGCGCACCAGGAAGGCCAGTCGGTCGGCGTGGGCCTGCGGGGTGATGATGTAGAACGACACCGGCGCCTCCGAACACACCAGGTCGCCGATCGAGAAGTCCGACCAGCTCGTCGCGTACTCGACCAGGGGGTCCGCCCACAGCGACAGCGAGGCGCGGCAGGTCGCCAGGACATTCGATTTCACGCGCTCATCCATGGTCCCCAGCGCGGTGGCGCCGAGCAGGACCTCGGGGTGGATCTCCGGAACGAGAGCCCCCTCCCCGTCCCGCGCCAGTCCGTCGGTGGCGTGGTAGTCGGGCCGATTGCGATGGAGGGTGTGCGTCATGGCGTGCAGCGTCGGCTCGATGTTGATCAGCAGCCGGCGGACCTGGGCAAGGTTCTTGCATCGGTCGCTCTCGCTGTAGAGGACGTGGAGGATCACCGCGGTGAAGAAATCCGTGGCGCTCTGGTCCCAGAAATTCAGGTCGCCGGCTTTGCGGCCCAGGGGATCAACCAGGATCCCCACGACGTTCTGGATGTCGGCGATCTCCATGGCGCCCTTGCGCACCTCGAACAGCGGGTTCCAGCGCACCGTGTTCGGGTCGGTCGGCGAGAAGTAGAAGACATGGCTGAACCGTTTCCGGTGGTCCGCGGTGATGTGCCAAAGCTCGCCTTTGCGATCGTAGACAAAGGCGCTGTGCGGCCACGCGATCAAGGTGGGAACCACATGGCCGGCCCCCTTCCCGCTTCGTGAGGCGCCCACGATGATCGCGTGTTCGATGCCGGTGTACGTCAGGTATCGGCCTGCGAAACGGCCGAGCACCCGGCCGCTGATCTCGCGGCTCGGCTCCACCAGCTTGGCCCTCTGGACATCGGCGAGGACCGCCCACGCGTCCTGGCCGAACTTGCGCGGCTGACGATGCACGCCGCGCGTCAGTCCGATCGCCATCATCGCCGGCAGCAGGGCGACAGCGAGAGCGATCAAGGCGGCCAGGTCGAAGGTCTGCTGGTAGCTGCGGGCGAACCGGACGTACCAAACGACAAAGGCCCAGGGTGCGTAGATCCGCGTGGCGCCAACGTCGAACAGTCCGCGCCCGAAGGCCTGCGGATAGTGGAAGACGGACGCGACCTGCTGGGTGGCGATCGCCAGCGCCAACATGACCGACACCCCGGCCAGCGGCATCACGATCGACCCTCTCTTTGCCGACGTCATGGGCAGGATCCTTCCTTACAAACCGGGGATGAAACCTCGGCCGATGACTCGGCCAAGGGTTCGGTTCAGGCGCTGGGCCGCCAGTTGTCGCGCCGGCAGAGGGAACCGCTGCAGCGCCTCGCGAGCTGGAAGGCCGACGTCACGGATGAAGCGGGTCGCGTCGGGAGATTTGGTGGGCACGCGCAACGTACCCTGGCCAAGTTCCTGGGCTACCCGCAGGTCGTTGAAGGTCCTCGTCGCCGTGGCGATCCGCTTGTCGGCGCGCTTGATTTTCCGCTCCAACGTCCGCCTCTGGCGCGCCACGTCGGCGGCCCGCTCGAGGCCCGGCTGGCGGCGCGCCGCGATAAACGCCTGACCCTGGGGCGAGCGTGACCATTCTTGCCGAACACGCAGCCCCATCTCGGCCCGCCGCACCTGCGCGCGCGCCCGGGCGATCGCGTTGAGTTCGGCGTGTTTGGCCCAGATCATCCGTGCGGGGTTTCGCACCCACTGAACCAGTTGCAGCCTCTTCGAGCGAACCTGTTTCACCCTCTCCTCGGTCCTGGCCAACCGTGCTTTCGCCAGGGCGACCGCTCGCGCCGAATCGGCGGTCAGTTCCCGTTCGATCTGCGGGCCGGTCGAGATCTTCGGCGCGGCCAGAGCCGCGCGCTGCGCCGCCCAACCGTCGCGCTCGGAGACCATTCGGGTCCGAACCTTCCCGGCTTCGGCAACCAGCTTGGGAAGCGGCACGGCGATGATCGGGGCCGCCGCCGCGATCCGGTCGGCCGTGGCCTGATAGTCGAGCCGAATTTCGCGCGCCTTGCCGTTGCGCGCCGCGACATCGCGATTCTGTTCGCCGCGTTCGGATGCGATATTCTTGCGCTCGAGCGCCGTCGCGCTTGGTCCCAGATGGACCGTCGGTGTGCGGTCGATGCCGCGTTCGGCGAGGCTCAGATGCGACACCTGCGGGGCTTCTGGACCCAAGTGTCGGCGCAGGTGTTCGTTCTGTATCCTGGCCCAGCCCGCACGCCACTCGCGGACCTGCTCGGGCGTGCGCCAGGCGCGGTCTTTCTTCTGAAATCCGCTCGGGTTCACGCGGCGGGTGGTGACCATGATGTGTGCATGGAAATTGCGCTGATCGCCCTCTTTGCCAGGGCGATGCAGGGCGACGTCCGCGATCATTCCTTTGGCAACCAGGTGCACTTGCACGAACGCCCGCACGAGCTCACGGCGTTGCTCAAAGTCCAGCTCATGCGGCAGGGCCACCAGCAGCTCGCGAGCCGGCACGGCGTCCTTTCTCGCCTCGCGGGCCTCGGCCGCGTTCCACAACGTCTGGCGGTCGAGATAGGCCGCCGGAGCGGCGGCCGGCGCCAGGATTTCGGCGTGTTCGACGCCGTCCTTGCCCGCGAAGTCGAAGTCCATCGCCAGGCGCTCGTCGGTGAGCGCCACGCCGGACCTGTAGGCCGCGGCCGCCACGGCGGACCGACCGGCGGCCCGCTGTATGGTCTGCACCTGGCACAGGAACGAGGCCACATCACCCTCGTCTTGGCCGGCTTGCCGGCGGGATCGCTAAGGGCTCGGCCCTTGGCTCAAACCCCAGGCCGACGCGGGCCGCGGAGGGGTTTGAGGGCGTCGGGCGGAGCCTGACCGCACCGTCGGGTGGGCGCAGCCCAACCGACGGGTATATGCGCCATTGTCCACAATTGACCTGGTTGTCCCCCATGGCCCAAGAGGGCGCATCCTGGTAATATCCGCACATGATGTTTCTTTCTATCCGATTACGCTCGTGCCAGGCCCGTGGCTGAAAAACGCCAGCGCAACACCCGTCGCTCGACGTACCGTCCCCGATCGCAGGCGCAGAAGCAGCGCCGGCGGGAGCTTTGGGAGGCCCGGGCCCAAGACCCCGAGTCCGCATCTCGGCTGTCCGACGAAGAGGCGCTGAAGGTCCGCTTGGATGAGCTGGAGAGCGCCTTGCGGGACGTCGGCGGGGGCGGCGTTCACAGCAGACGCCATGCCGTCCCGCTCGAGCAGATCGAGGACGACGAGCAACGCTTCCACGTCCTGAAGGCTCGCGTGGAACGCCTCGAAGCCCTCTGGTCCATCAACCAGCGCAAGCGTGAAACGCGCGGCAAGATCATCATCGGCGGGGCGCTCCTCGCCGAGGCCGCCGATGAAATGACCGAGGGTGAATCCGAGCTGTTGCAGCGCCTGGTCGACATCATCGACCGGCGTGTCGAGCGGGTCCGGGACCGCCTGACGGTGCGCGAGTTGCTCGGCAATGTTCGCCTGTCTTTGCGACAGGGCGGCGAGGTCGAAGAGGGCGTCGAGGAGGCCCTGACAGCGACTGGCGAAAGCCTGCCGGATTTCGACGCGATAGCCCAAACCGCGCTGGCCGATGACCCCGGCGAAGGCCTCGTGCCCAGCGATATCGACCCCGAATATGCCGATCTCGATTTCTCCTGGCGGGCCACTGGTTAACGCCGACCGCCGCTCGTTCGACCGTCCGAACCCACGAAGATCGCGCGCGCCGGATCGACGGGCGGGTCGCCTACCTCACCCGGTGACGTCGTCGAAGCCGCCTTCGTCTCGGCCTTGTCGGCGGGTCGATCCGGAGCGTCGGCAGCCGGAGGAAACGCCCTGTTCTCCCCGACGAAGATGCCGCCGCCCGCCGCAATGAGAACGACGTCAGAGGCGGCTCGCCCTCGCCCGCTTGGTGCGCCAGAAGGGAGGCGCCTGCCCCCTCCCCTGCCCGCCTCCACGTAGAAGCTATGGGCGCCGATCACCGCTGACGGCGCGGCCCCGCCGAAGTTCACGAGGCTGGCCGCAACCTGGCCATTGGCCGCGCGAACCGCCACGATTCTAGGGTTCTGAAAATACCGCGCGCCGTTGGTCAGGTCCGGCAGCCGGCCCTCTAGCGCCAGGTTGATGATGGTGTCGGTGCGCGCGCGCCGGGCCTCCGAGACCGGAGGTAGATTTCGCCAGCTTCCGCCGGCGCGCATGACCGGCTCGAACTGGTGCGGCGCGTTCAAAACGCTGTCGACGCTGGAGCCCCATCGCCCATCCTGGAGCCGATTGAGGATCGTATAGACGACTGCCGCCAGGCCGCTGTCGCCTTGGTTGGCGGCCTCGGCGTAGGCGACCCGGGAAATCGCGTCCCGAGCGTCGCCAACGGCGATCGCGTTGGCGAGCGAAGCCCCCCTGTCCGCGGGCCGCTGCGCCGATTGGACCGCGGCCGGCGCCATGATCGCGGGGGGACAGTTGACGCCTTCAGGCATGGCCTGGGACGTGGCGCCGTGGGAGAGCAGAGCGCAGAGACCCGCAAGGGCGGAGGCGTCCATCAGGCGTCCCCGTGGTCGCTTGAGGATGTCATCAAGGGTTCGAAGACGCCCACGATCTCGGGCGTCTTCACCGGGCCGTAGTAACGGCTATCGAAGCTGTTCGGGATGCGGTTCGAGAATACGAAGAACTCGCCCGATCCCAGCTCCCGGCAGCCGCGCCATTGCGGCAGCGACCTGCCACGGGGATCCTGCGCGAGCACCGGCGCACGCCAGCGCCCGTTGATCGAAAGAGTGCCTCCCTGAGTGCAAACGACATCGCCCTCCCCCGCTGCGATCTCCTTCAGGATCGGAACACGATGGAGATAGCCCATGCGGCCGTCGCCGTAGGGAAAGGCCATCGCCGGCGCGTGAAAGGCGATGAGCCGACCCGTTGCCGGCCGCGCCCCTGTGCGGACGTAGAGGCCGGTCGGTTCACTCGCCGAGCGGTTCCAGAGAACCGCCGGCCGCGGACCGAGGGCGCCGAGCGCCGCAAAGGCGCCGCATGGCAGAACCGCCCAGGCCAGAATGACCGGGGTCAGGCCCCCGCGACGATGCCGCGATCTCAATCTGGTGATCCCCCAAATGGCGCTTAATCCGAGCCGGAGGCTCGCTGCCGCTTTGGGCCAGATTGGGGCTCATGCCCGACTTTTGTGGGCTACTGGAACTGCCGCGCAGCCATCGGGGTATCGGTGACCGGGCAAGAAGGCGCGGTCACCGATACCCCGACGCATTCGCGAGGTTGCCAATTGGCAACCCTGGTCTAAGGCCGCATGCGATCCAGCTCGCGCTGGAAGGCGAGCGCGAAGTCCTCATTGCTGGCCTTCGCGTCGAGCGCCAGCTCAAGCACGGCCTTCTTCGGTCCCTTCCGGGCCAAGGTGAACAGCGCCGCGCCAGCTTCATTGGTGATGATCGAAGCGCCGGCGCGCGCCTCGCCAGCCGTCCGGGCCTGCCCGCTGGCGGCGCGCTTGAGCCCCAAAATTACCTTGGCCGCGTCGAGGAGCCCCTCCCCTTTCTCGCGCGCCGCGGATTGCTGCGCCGCGATCCGCTTGGCCTCGGCCATGACGCGCGGCCGCGTCGAGGCATCTGCCAGCAGCGGCTTGATCTCACGCGCGTGGTTTTCGCGCAGCTGACGAACATCGCCGAACGCTTCGATGATGTCGGTGGGCAGCTTGGCCAGATCGAGGAACCTCGACAGCCAGGTCTTGGAAACCTCCAGCCGCTCTGCCATTCGCATCGCGACACCGCCGTAGTAGGTCTCCACGGCGCTTCGATAGTCCAGCGCCCGCTCGTAGTCGCAAATGTCCTTGCGCGAGCGGTTTTCGACGTCGGCAAGGCGGAACGCCGCTTCATCGGTAAGATCGCGCTCCTCGACAAGGAAGCGGATGTCGCGATGCTCGACATTGCGCAGATGGCTCACCGACCAATGCCGGCGCGCGCCGCAGACAACCTCATAGTCGAAGGCCGGATCGTCCTGGACCCGGCGCACGATCGCCGGAAACTCCTGCTCGCCCTGCGCCCGCAGGCTCTCGAGAAGATCGGCGCAGGTGGTCTCACTGAGAAGGTCGTAGCGGCGATTGTGGCGCGCCCACATCCGGCAGCTGGCCGGATCGACCAGCTTGAGGGTCTTTTCCTTCACATCGCCCGCCGTCACGCGCGCCAGGCCGGTCAACCGGGTCGTCAGCCGCTCGGGCGCGCTCGCCTCTCGCGCTGGCGTCGGGGTATCCGTGACCGGCCCATCGGCGACCAGGCCCGCGAGGATCGACCGGTTCTTGCCCGTGGTGGATGCCATGACCGCCCTCCCCTACCCCAATCCCAGACGCCGCAGCTCCGACCGATGGCTTGGCCACGCTTTGCGGATCAGAAGTTCGATCTCGCCGTTCAGGCGGTCGAGATTGTTGTGGCAGCGCTCGTGTGTCTTGGTCGAGACTCCGGTGAGCTCATAGACGGTTCGCAGCTGGACGTTGGCATTGTCGATCTCGGCCGAGTCCAGCAGCGACGCCCCCAGCATGTCGGCGCCGAAGACCGCTTGCATCATCTCCCGGATCTGGGTGTGGGCGCTCTTGGCCTCGTCGACCTTGGTCGCGACCACGCGCAGGAAGTGATAGCCGCGCGCGCCCAGGCCATGCTCTTCCAACACCTCCAGCACCTCGACAATCATGCGCAGAAAGTGGGCCGTGGAGGCGAAGTCCACGGTGGATGGCGGCGTCGGGATGAGCAGAGCGTTGGCCGCCCGCAGGACGGCCAGCGAGATCATTCCGAGGGCCGGTGGTGGATCGAGGAGGACCACATCGTAGTCCTCAGCCAGGTTTTCCACCCCGCGGCGCAGCCGGTCGAGGGCGTCGGCATTGCCGCGAAGCCTTGCGGCAGCCTCATATTCCGCCTGATAGAGACCAAGGTTGGCGGGGATCAGATCGATGCCGGGCCACGGGGTCGCGCGAAGGCCATAGCGCAGATCGGGCTCGCCGCCGTGGCGGAGGAATGGCAGGAGGGTCTGTTCGTCCTTAATGTCGATATCGGGGTTGAAACCGAAGATCGTCGTCGTACTGGCCTGGCTGTCGCAATCGATGATCGCCACCCGATAGCCCTTCAGGGCCAGATACTGGCCGATGTGGCAGATCAGCGTGCTCTTGCCGACGCCGCCCTTGAAGTTTTGGACCGCCAGCACGATTGGCGGATCGCCCTGTGTCCGGCGCGGCCGGGTGCCGAAAACATCTCGCATGTGGTTGATCTCGGCGAGGCTGTAGCCCACGCGCCGGCCCGTGCTGCCGAGCCGGGGCGCCGGAAGTCGGCCGTCTGCCTCGGCTTGGCGTATCGCCTCGGAGGTACGGCCGACCATCTCGGCGGCCTTGGTGATGGTGAAGCGTAGGTCGACGATCTTTTCCTCACCCGGCGCGAACACGGAGGCCCGCAAGCGCTGAATGACGTCGTCGGCGCGGCGGTTCAGGGCGATCAGGGCGTCAAGAAGAACCGGCTCGCTTTGAGCTTGTTCGGCGAGTGCGGCCTGCGCCATGACCTCCGTCCTTTGCAAATTCTGGCCGACTCGGCCGTATTTTGCCAAGCTGTGCCTACGACACAATGAAGAATGTCCTAACAGTGACCTGAGCCTGAACCCTTCAAGGTTCAAGGCGACAGGTCGCGAGCTCTCCGCCACACGCCGTTAGAAGAACTCTTATGGATGAAGTTAAGGAAGGTTAGGCGCCGCCCATCGACCGAAAACCCCTTGTCCCACAAGGCATTGATGAAGAGACCGGTCACCGAAACCCCGATCGAGCGGTCACTGAAACCCCGTGCCCGCGGTCACCGAAACCCCGTGGAATAGGTCACCGATCCCCCGTGGCGCGCCCCCGACGACGGTCGAACATCGCATCGACCTCCAAGGCCCGCGTGTCTTCGCGGGCGCGGCGCGCCGATTCGGTCTTGAGGCGCTCCAGATCCGCCTTGATCTCCGCCCGTTCGACGGCGTCGCGTCGGATGAAGTGGACGGCCGGCGAGCCGTCGGCGGTGTTGACGAAACTCAGGTCGTAGTCGGGTAGATCGTTGGCCGTGACAATCCGCTTGAGCAGGTAGGTGAACTGTTTGAGCGGGCTCTCGCTGCCGGTCTTGTCGTGCAGCAAACGGGTTCGGCAGGTCCAACCCGACGGCTGGTCGCCAGCGTGCTTGCGAGCGATCCGATAGATGGCCCGCTCGACGCCGCCCGAGAGGGTGAAGTAGTCAGGATGGAGGGTGAGCAGGGCCCGATCCCGGATGAGGCCCTCATAGACCCAGTTGGATAGGGTCAAGGTCAGGCCGCGCGCGGCGCCGGTCTCCGAGTCGACCTCCATCGTCCATTCATCGAGCCAGCCGAACTGCGCGCGCTTCTGACGCTTCGGCGCACGCACCGAAGTCTGGATGGTCGTGGCCTCGAGGCGTTGCAGGGCGGCCTGGAGTTCGCGGTAGCCTCTGCCGCCGGTATCGCGTCGAATCGCCTTCAAGAGATCATACGCCGTCGTATGCAGCGTTCGGGGCAGATCGTTGCTGCCGGTCTCCCGCATCTGGTTGATGCGGGACGTCGCCCAAATCAGGATGTCGGCGTCCCAGATCGTGGCGATGCCGAAGGCCGGGTTGGCGCTGACATGAACCCAGACCTCACCGTCCGGGCTGGTGTATTCGATCGGCTTCAGCCGCTTGCGCTTCGACAACGAGAAGAACGGCCGCTCCATGACCTCGCGCTGGTCCTTGAGCGGCAGGCCGTTCACGCGCGGTACGAAGAGATCGAATTCCTGTTGTCGAATCGCGCGCTTGGACATGATGGACGCCATATTGCACCGACCGTCGCGGGAAGGGCAGGGGGCCTCGCGCGACATCCGAACACCCGAGTTGCCAATTGGCAACTTTGGCCGAAGGCGCCCGCCCGGCGAACCGGGCGGGCTCTCGAGCTAGTCCTCCTCGGAGGCCGGAGCGGCTTCAGGTCGGTCCAGCGACCTCAGTTCGTGCTGCGGCGTGGCCACGACGACCTTCGAGAAGAACCGTTCCACGCCATCCTTGTCGGTGTAGCGGTCGTGCCGGATCTCCCCCTCGACGAAGACCTTCGAGCCCTTCGGGAGCGCCCGGGACGCGAGCCAGCCCACCGTCCCCTGGTTCCAGATCTCGACTTGGTGCCAGGTCGTGTAATCCTTCCGCTCGCCGCCCGCCTTCGTGTAGCGGTTGGTGGCGACCCGCAGGGTGGCGACCTTCTTGCCGCCTGAGATGGTGCGAACTTCCGCTTCAGCTCCGGTGAAACCAATCAGTTGGACCTTGTTCAACATTGTCTTTCTCCATCTGCCGCCAGGGGAATTCCCGGCGGCTCGCGGTCCTTGCCGCGATCACGCGACCTGCAAGGGCGGGGAGTAGGGACAGGCCAAAGCCCGGACCGGTTGGAAGCCGGCCTGCACGGAGCGCAGCGCAGGAAGGCCGGAGGGTCCGTCCGGTCCGCCTCGCGCAGCGGGGTCGGCTTTGACCTGCACCGCCCCGACCTAGGTTGACGTGATTGATCGCGCGGACCGCAGCCCGCCGGGGCGACCGAACGGCTTGGAGATGACCAGAACAAGGACCACGAACGCGCCCACCGACGCGGATCGTTCAACACACGGCGCAGGACGCCCCCCGCGGACGCATCTGACCGCCGACCGCAGAGGGGAGGGGAGGGGGATGAGTTCGGCTCCACCTGGCGAACCTGGAACCGGCTGCGGTGTGCCGACGCGTCCGGAGGGCGAGGGGTTCGGTTGTTCCGCCGGGGGGACTGGATGACAGCGAGAAACCTTGAGGCGTTCGTGTCGGTCTACTGGTCACGGCACTCCCCGCTGCGGTGCGTGCGCACGTTGCGGGCTTCCCAGGCCAGCACGGGCTGTCGGAGATTCGCTCGGTCAGGTCCGGATCGTCCGGCAGCGCATTCGTCTGAATCTCGCGACGATCCAGCACTCCGTGCTGTCGCCGGTCATATGGCCTCGACGAACGCAGTCTCGCACGGCCCCAGTTCGGGGACCGCCGGCGGATAGCGGGGTCCAGCGCGGCGGAAGAACGAATCACCAACCCCCACGGCGAGTGGCGAATTCCGGCTGATCTACCACGCCTGGGATTTTGTTCGGGTCCTGTTCCCACCTCACCAGCGCGGACAGGAGGCAAGGGGGTCGCCGGGCGGCACTTGGAAGCCGGCGGCAACGCTCGGACTCACCTCTTCGGCGGGTGAACGTGATGACGGAAGCTGAAAAAGGGCACGCGAGCGAAACGGGTGGACTACGAATGCAATATGGTCGTATATATGCGGCAATATAGCCCATTCTGGCCATTTCATGAGACGTACGATGCAATCATCGGCGCTGGAGTCCTTGCCTCCAACGGTGCGGCGGTCGTTAGCCAAGCTTGGAGCCGACATCGCCACCGCCCGGCGCAAGCGCAATCTAACCGCGATGATGATGGCGGAGAGAGTCGGCTCAGCCAAGACAACCTACCTGAAGGTAGAGAAGGGCGATCCCTCCGTCTCGATGGGCATCTACGCGATGGCGCTTTTCGTTCTCGGATTTGGCGAAGCAATCGGCGACATGGTCGACCCCGCGCGCGACGATGTTGGCCTGCTACTCGACATTGAACGTCTGCCCAAGCGCGTGCGGCCGAAGAAGACGCCGACAGCGCTATGAGGCGGACCATAGGAATCGCGCTGGGCGAAAACGCCCGCAGCCTCGGGACGCTCCGTTTTGACGCTCAAGGGGCGCGGGAGAACGCCGCGTTCGCCTATGACGGCGCCGAGTGGCTGGCCGCGACGGACAGCTTTGCCATCGATCCCAGCCTGCCCCTGGTGGCCGGCCCACAATTTCATCGCAAAGCACGCCTTGGGTCCGTCTTTCACGGCGCGATCGCCGATACCGAACCGGACGGCTGGGCGCGGCGCGTGATCCTGCGCGACCACACCAAGCGGCGACAGGAGGCTAGGCGCGCGGGCGGGGGCGACGAGATCGGTGCGCTCAATGCGCTCGACTTCCTGCTGGCGGTGGATGACGCCAGTCGCGTCGGCGCCTTGCGCTTCAAGGACGAGAACGGGGTCTTCCAGCGCACTGCCGAGGAAGGCCGCCGGACGGCCCCGCCGCTGATCGAGCTCGGTATGTTGCTGTCCGCCTCGCGGGCCGTAGAGACCAACAGCGAGACGGCGGCGGATCTGCGATTCCTGAGGGGCCGCGGCACGTCGCTGGGCGGCATGCGGCCGAAATGCACCGTCATCGATTCGGATGGCCGGTTGTCGATCGGCAAATTTCCGAGCGTGGCGGACGATCGCGCGGTCACCAAGGGAGAGATATTGGCACTGCGCTTGGCTGCAGCCGCTGGAATCGCCGCCGCCCAGGGCCGCCTGGTCGAAAGCGAAGGGGAATCGGTGGCGCTGATCCGGCGCTTTGACCGCCCTGATGGAGGCGGACGCCTGATGTACGTCTCCGCCGCCACCATGCTCGGCGTCGAGGCAGAGGCCGGAGAGCACACCTACACCGAGATCGTCGATGCGCTGAGGGCGAACGGCGCTTCGCCGCGGGCCGACACCGAGGAACTTTGGCGACGCATCGCCTTCTCGATCCTCATCAACAACATCGATGACCATCTGCGCAACCACGGCTTCCTTCACATCGATCGTGGCCAGTGGCGGCTTGCCCCCGCATTCGACGTCAACCCGTTCCCGGAGCGCGCGCGCGAACTGAAGACCTGGATATCGGAGGAGGCAGGGCCCGAGGCGTCGATCGAGGCGCTGATGTCGGTCCTTCCTTATTTCCGGATCGCGGCGCTCCGGGCGCGGGAGATCCTCAAGGAAGTGGAGCATGCCGTGTCGCAATGGCGCGCCATGGGACGCAGCCTGGGCATGAGCGGGCCCGAACTCGACAAGTTCGCCGACGCGTTCGAACATGACGAGCGTGGCGCGGCTCGCAGCACGAGCCGCTGACGACCGTCGGCGCCGCATGAGGTTCGTCAAAACCGTACCAAGCAATACATGAGGTATGCGATTCTACGGCAATGAAGAACTTGCGGCCGGTGTTCGGAGGCCGCGCGAATGTTCGAAGCGGAATGGCGCCCGCCGAGGCGGGCGCCAGGCCCGAGCTTCAGTGCCGAGTCCTGCAACCCTTGGCGCCGTGGATCATCTGGGAGAAGTGGGAAATCGCCGCATCGTCCAGCTCAAATCGTTCGGCGGTGCGTTCCTCCTGCTGGTCGAGCTCCTCGAGGATCGCCAGGGTGTCCCAGCATTCCGCGATCACATACCAGCTTCCGGTGTCGTAGAAGTCGTGAGCGTGGTTCAGAACCGCTTGCGCCATCGCCATGTTCGCCATTGTCGTCTCCCTCTCGCGCTGATGGATCGGCGGGTCGTTCCCGCGATCTCGCGACCGCCCTGGGCGGGGAGGAGGGACAGGCCAAAGGCCGATGCGGGTGGAAGCCGGCCTGCACGGAGCGCAGCGGAGGAAGGCCGGAGGGTCCGCTTAGCTTCGCCTCGCGCGGCGAGGTTGCCTTTGACCTGGACCGACCCGCCCTAGGTTCGTGAGATGGATCGCGGACGAGCCGACCCTTCATCGCCCCCGCCAGAGGAGACGATCACTGCCTGGTGATGGCTTCCCTCGCGGCTTCCACGCATCTCGTCAGACACGCCGAGCATGAGACCCGGCCGGTGCGGGGCTGGGGCTTTCAGATCATCGTTACGGCGCCATGCAACTGGAACGCTTTTGCTGCGGCTGATGGACAGGGAACGACACTGCAAGGAGGGGAGGGCGGTCGCACCGGAACCAACGGAACACCCGGGCGGCGTTTCGCGAGTCCGACCGACCTGGAAGATGCTGGACCGGTCCGGCTGTTTAGACCCTCACTGGTGCACGCCACGGAACGCTGGCCGGCCAATCAGCGGACCTTCGGAATTTCGGCTCGGGGTGGAAAGCGGCCATATGACGGACTAGCATCCAGGACTATGCTGGAGCTGCTTGGGCCTGACCTGTGGTTCGCGGATGGTGGAATCGTTTCGTTCAACGGTATCGACTACCCGACGCGCATGGTCATCGTTCGACTGGGCGATGGTGGGCTGTGGCTGTGGTCGCCGATCGAAAAGACCTCGGTGATCGAGAACGAGGTTCGGGCACTGGGCCCGGTCCGGCAAATAGTCAGTCCCAACAAACTGCACTATCTTTTTCTCGGCGAGTGGCAGGCCTCGTTTCCCGACGCGAAATTATGGGGAACCGAGGCCACGATCGCAAAGTGCGATGATCTCCATTTTTCTGGCGCGCTGGACGACCACGCGCCGACCGCCTGGGAAGGGCAAATCGATCAATTCTATTTCACCAATTCGCCTTTTATGGACGAGCTGATCTTCTTCCACCGCCGGTCACGGACCGCCATCATCGCGGACCTGTCTCAGACTTTCAGCGAGAGATTTCTGAAAAGCCATTGGCCATGGTGGATGCGGCCGATCGCGAGACTTTCGAAAATGATCGAGGGATGGGGTTATCCACCCATAGACTACCGGATCAGTTTTCTACACCGCGCAAGTGCGCGACCCAAAATCCGTGCATTGATCGCTGCACATCCGGAGCACGTCGTCGTGGCGCACGGTGAGGTTGTCACAACGAACGGTGAGTCCTTCCTGGTTCGCGCTTTTTCCTGGTTGCTCCGATCCCGCTGACGGCGGCTATGGGTCGCCTTTCACCCCTGAACCCTAGCTGGAAAGCAGAC